>ENA-UZWX01000530-UZWX01000530.1-metagenome-genome-assembly--contig:-Day-4---50m-contig-530_pt1 | contig 14291 bp, 10 predicted proteins | sample MGYA00260347_ERZ794907 | MGnify/ENA metagenome assembly ERZ794907 | reverse complement strand
AACATCAACATCACAAACTTTAAGTCGATCTGCATTTGGATGCTTCTCTGTCTTTATAATTTTTGCCACTTTAAATAAATCAAGACCTGCAGATAAGTTTTCTACACTTTCAACCTCTAACCCAACATTTGTTAACTGTTCTAAAAGTTGGTCTTCTTTTAATTTTGTATCTAAATGGTTTTTTAACCAATCAAATGTGATTTTCATCGACTCAAGCCTCTATANNATTCCAAATGCGTAGCCTTGATACTTTGATGGATCAACTTTCACATTTTTCAAAACATTGGGATGAACCATTCCACAACCTAAAATTTCAAGCCATTGGTCACCTTCTCCTATAACTATTTTTCCATCTTTAATTTCATAACCAATGTCTACTTCTGCAGAAGGCTCAGTAAATGGAAAATGACTTGGTCTAAATCTCATCTTAATTTTTTCAACTTCAAAAAACTCTTTAATAAAATAATTTAAACAACCTTTTAAATGACCCATATTAATATCTTTATCAATATGTAAACCTTCAACTTGGTGGAACATTGGGGCATGGGTTTGGTCACTATCTGATCTATAGGTTCTCCCAGGTGCAATAATTTTAAAAGGAGGCTTATCTTTTAACATTGTTCTAATTTGTACTGGAGATGTATGTGTCCTTAATAAAATTTCTTTTTTCTCATCAAGATAAAATGTGTCATGCACATCTCTTGCCGGATGATTATCAGGAGTATTTAAAGCTGTAAAATTATTATATTCATTTTCAATATCTGGTCCTTCTTCTACGCTAAAACCTATTTCTGAAAAGATTGATGAAATTTCATCTATAGTTTGTGAAACAGGATGAATTTTACCTCTTACAAATGATCGTTCAGGCAGAGTTACATCAATTTTTTCTTTTTCCAACTTTTCATTAATTTTTTTTGAATCAATTTCGTCTATTTTATTTGTAATTAGATTTTGCAACTCTTCCTTGGTTTGATTAAGATCAGATGCAAATTTTTTTCTTTCTTCTTCTGCTATTTTTCCAAGTTGNNTTAAATTGAGAACTAACCAATCCATTTTTACCAAATAGATCTGTTTTAATTTGATTAATTTGATTTAAGTCTAAATTTTCACTTAGCTTTAAGAGATATTCATCTTTAATTTTTTTAATATCTGACATTTTAAGAGATTATTTCTTCACCGACGAAAAACAATAGTGAAGATTAATTTAAAGCAGATTGTGCTTTTTGAACNNGTTTTAAAGGCTTCTGGGCTATCGTAAGCTATTTCTGCTAATATTTTTCTATCGATAGTTACTCCACATTTACTAAGTCCATTAATAAATTTTGAATATGTTAATCCTTCAGCTCTTACTCCAGCATTGATTCTTTGTATCCACAATGATTTAAATTCTCTTTTTTTATTTCGTCTGTCTCTATAAGCATACTGCATAGCTTTTTCCATTGCTTGTTTTGCAACTCTTATAGTATTTTTTCTTCTGCCCCATTGACCTTTGACAGCTTTTAAAACTTTTTTATGTTTAGCTTTGCTGGTTACACCTCTTTTAACTCTTGCCATTATTAACCTCTTAAACTGTAGGGCATGTACGATTTAACAATTTTTGAATCTTGTTTTGACATCGTTGTTGTGCCTCTTAATTTTCTTATTTGAGAATTTGTTCTTTTGATCATACCATGTCTTTTCCCTGCCTGGGCAGTTAAGACTTTACCTGTTGCAGATATTTTAAATCTTTTTTTTGCTGAGCTTTTTGTTTTCAATTTTGGCATAATTCTGCGGTGTTATACAAAGATTGATATAAATTTACAACCTCTATTAAAGCCTATAAAGGCTGAATTACCATGATCATTTGCTTGCCATCAAACTTAGGGTGAAGTTCTACCTTGCCAATATCCTTCATATCCTCTTTAATCTTGTCCATTAGCTCTTTTCCTAAATGAGAATGTTGAAGTTCACGACCCTTAAATCTAACAGTAAATTTCACTTTATCACCTTTAGCTATAAATTTTTTTGCATTTTTTACTTTAAAATCATAGTCATGAGTTTCTGTAACCGGTCTCATTTTAATTTCTTTTAAAAGAACAATTTTTTGTTTTTTCTTTGCGATATTAGCTTTTTTTTGGGCATCATATTTGAATTTACCCATATCCATTATTTTACAAACGGGAGGATTTACATTGGCAGCTATTTCAATTAAATCTAATCCTTGATTCTTTGCCATTGAGATAGCTTCATTGGTATTTATAACACCAAGGTTTTCACCATCGCTTCCTATTACCTGAACATCTGGAGATGATATTCTGTTATTAGATCTAGGACCACGATCTTTAGTTCTTCTTTGAAAGTAATTTTGTTTAAAATCTGCCACTTAGTTTGATGATGCTTTATTTAAAGCAGAGAAAGTTTTTAAGAATAAATTTAAATCCATATTTTCTTGTTTATTAGAGTCTAATCTTCTAATCGTTACTGAATTGGAGTCAACTTCTTTTTTACCACAAATTAATAAAAGAGGTATTTTTGCTAATGAATTATCTCTTATTTTATAATTCAAATTATGTTTTTTAAGATCAACAGATGAACTCATGCCTGCTTCTTTGATTTTTTTTGAAACCTTAATCGCATAATCATCAAACTCTTCAGAAATAGGTATTACAACAGTTTGCAAAGGTGATATCCAAAAAGGAAATTTACCCGCATAATGCTCAATCAATATTCCAATGAATCTTTCTAAAGAACCAAATAGTGCTCTATGAAGCATTACAGGAACTTTTTTTGTGCCATCTTTGTCAACATAGGAAGCATCTAATCTTCCAGGCAAGTTTAAATCAACTTGCAAAGTTCCACATTGCCAATCTCTACCAATTGCATCTCTTAAAACAAATTCAATTTTAGGGCCATAAAAAGCACCTTCACCTTTATTAATACTGTATTCAAGTTTTGAGGCTTTGACTGCTTCAAGTAGTGATGCCTCTGCTTTGTCCCAAACATCATCTTCCCCAACTCTGACCTCGGGCCTATCTGCATATTTTAAAATAACATTTTCAAAACCTAAATCTTTATAAATGTCTAAAATTAAATTTGTTACATTTAAACACTCACTTGTAATTTGATCCTCTGAACAAAATATATGCGCATCATCCTGTGTAAAAGCTCTAACTCTTAATAATCCATGTAAGGCTCCTGATGGTTCGTAACGATGAACTTTTCCAAACTCTGTTATTCTTAAAGGTAGATCTCGATAACTTTTCAAACCTTGATTAAAAACTTGAATGTGTCCTGGGCAATTCATGGGTTTTATAGCAAAAACTTTTTCATCCGGTGTCTCAGATGTATACATATTTTCTCCGTATTTTTCCCAATGTCCTGATTTTTCCCATAATAGTCTGTCTAGAACCTCTGGGGTATTTACTTCTTTATACCCAGCATCGTCTTGCCTACTTCTCATGTAGTTAATTAATTTTTGAAAAAGAGCCCAACCTTTTTCATGCCAAAATACAGATCCTGGGCTTTCCTCTCTAAAATGAAATAAATCCATTTCTTTTCCTAATTTTCTATGATCTCTTTTTTCAGCTTCTTCAATTCTCTTTAAATATTCATCTAAATCTTTTTGACTTGCCCAGCTAGTTCCATAAATTCTTTGTAACATTTCATTATTAGAGTCACCTCTCCAATAAGCGCCTGAAACCTTAGTAAGTTTAAAATATTTTCCAATTTTACCAGTAGAGGAAAGATGTGGTCCTCTGCAAAGATCATGCCAGTCTCCATGAAAGTAAATAGATACATCTTCACTTTCTGGAATTGTTTCAATTAACTCTGCTTTATAAATTTCTCCTTTATTTTTAAAATGAGAAATTGCCTTGTTTCTTTCCCAAACCTCTCTTTTTGTGATTTCATTTCTATCAACAATTTCTTTCATTTTATTTTCGATTTTTAATAAATCATCTTCTGTAAAAGGTTCTTTTCTCGCAAAATCATAATAAAAACCATTTTCGATGACAGGGCCAATGGTTACTTGTGTGCTAGGAAATAATTCTTGAACAGCCATTGCTAAAATATGAGCTGTGTCATGCCTTATAGTTTCTAGGCCTTCAGGGTTTTTAGAAGTAAATATTTTAACACTGCAGTCTTTTTTAATTATATAATCTAAATCTTTTAACTCACCATTAACACTTATAACCATTGCTTGTTTAGCAAGAGATTTACTAATTTTTTCTGCTACACCAAGACCTGTGACATCATTAGAAAAATTTAAGCTGTTTCCGTCTGGTAATGTTATTATGGGCATTTAATTTATAATTCTTTTATACTCTGAATAAGTAGAAAAGCACATTTTTTCAACATTAAATTTTTGAATTATATTTTTTCTAGCTTCTATACCAATTGATTTTAGAGATGTTTCATCCATAGAAAGTATTTTTATAATTTTTTCACTTAATAATTTTGCATTATTAGAATCAAATAAAAAACCAGTTTTTTCATCAACTACAGTTTCATTTGAACCACCAATATTGCTTGCAATTATTGGCTTTTCCATTGATTGAGCCTCAACAGCAACTCTTCCAAAAGCCTCTGGCTCAATTGAGGCTGATACTACAATATCTGAAATTTTATAAGCTAAAGCCATATCTTTACAATGATCAATGAATTTAACTTGTTTTGTCATTCTATATTGTTCGGTAAGTCTAATAAGTTTTTTTTTATACAAATCTCTACCCTGGTCACTTCCAAGAATAACTCCATTAAAAGCCTCATATCCAAGTTCAGTATTCACTAAATTAATAGCTTCAATAAATACTTCTTGTCCTTTCCATGCAGTTAATCTTCCAGGTAAAAGAATTATTTTTTTATCTTTTTCTATTTCCCATTTTTTTAATAACTTTTTTTCATCGCTTTCTAATTTTGTTGTTGAGTCAAAATAGTCAACATTGATACCTCTAAAAATAACTAAAAGTTTTTTCTTTTCATCAAGATATTTTGAATAATTTTCTTTAATATGAGAAAAAATAAAATTAGATCCAGCTATTATCAAGTTAGATCTAACCATAACAGAATTATAAAATTTTTTGATTTTACCACTAAAATTATAAGTTCCATGAAAAGTTGTAACAAATTTTCGACCAGTAATCTTTGTTGCAAAAAAACAAGACCAAGCAGGAGCTCTACTTCTGGCATGCACAATTGAAATATTATTAAATAAAATAATTCCAATTAATGCTATAGAATTAAAAAGCATTAATAGTGGATTTTTACTATGAACAGGAAGTTTAATAACTTTGACTTTTTTTTTATCAATGAATTTCAATAATTCCCCACCACTTGTTACAATAAAAGACTCACAGTTGTTTTCGGGTAAATAATGAGCAATATCATAACATCCCGTTTCTGCTCCACCGTAACCTAATTTAGGGATTACTTGTAAAACTTTTAATGTAGATGACATTTGATATTATTATATATTAATACTGAAGACATATAAATAATAATGACTAATTTTAAATATTATAAAATCTCAAAAACAAAAAGAATTAGATATTTATGTAACTATTATAAGAAAAATCTTTATATAGTTTTTCTTCATGGCTTTATGTCTGATCTTGAGGGAGAAAAACCAAAAGTATTTCTTAAATATGCAAAAAAAAATAAACTTGGTTTCCTCGCCATTGAATATTCGGGACATGGAAAATCTTCAGGAGAATTTACAAAAGGAAATATTAGTAAATGGACTTCTGAAACAAAAATAATAATAAAAAATATTATTAAAAAAAATAATTTTATCTTAATTGGATCAAGTATGGGGTCATGGATTTCACTCAATCAATTTAGATATTTTAAAAAACAAATTAAAGGATTTTTAGGCATTGGTTCAGCACCTGAATTTTTAGAAAAAATCATGTGGAAAAAATTTACAAAAAAAATGAAAACTGAAACAAAGAAAAAAGGAATTTATAATTTAAAACATGGCGGATATGAATATCCAATTACTTATCAACTAATAAAAGATGGTAAAAAAAATAAAATACTCCACAAAAAAATCGATCTCCAAATTCCAGTCACAATGATACATGGCAGCAAAGATACTACAGTGCCTGTTTCATTTTCAAGGAAAGTTCTCAAATTATTTATTAATGCAAAAAAAAAATTAGTAACCATTAAAAATGGTGACCACAGTTTATTTAATAAAAAACTTCAAAAGAAGATTATAAGAGAGCTTGATTTAATTTTTTAACTAACTTCTTTAATGTTCGAATTTAAGCTGATTGGGTTTTTCAATTTATCTATCATTTCTTTAGGACAAACTTGAACAAAGTTACTTATCTCTTCATCAAAATTTTTAATTATTCTCTTAGATAAATCAGAACCCGTTTCATTGAAATGTTCTTCAATTAAATATTTTAGAAATTTTTTCCAATAATCAGTTTCAACATTTTGCCAAACAACAGACTCTGGATTTACCTTTTTTTCAAATTTTTTATCTTTATCATAAATAAATACCATTCCACCAGTCATACCAGCTGCAAAATTATCTCCTACATCCCCTAGGATAATAACTGTTCCACCAGTCATATATTCACAGCCATTTGAATCACATCCTTCAATTACAGCCGTTGCACCAGAGTTTCTAACTGCAAATCTATCTCCCGCCTGTCCTGCAGCAAAAAGTTTACCTGCCGTTGCACCATATAGAACTGTATTTCCTATAATTGTATTTTCATTTGAAACTAAATTACTTTCATCAGAAAGTTTTATTGAAATTGTTGCACCAGACAAACCCTTTCCCACATAATCATTCGCATCACCTTTTAGTATAAGTTTTAAGCCTTTTGCAGAAAAAGCACCAAACGATTGACCTGCAGAACCTTTAAAATTTAACTCTAGAAAATTTTCATCAAGTTTTTCATATCCATATTTTTTATAAAGATGATGAGAAATTCTTGTTCCAACTGCTCTATTTGTATTTTTAATAACATATTCTTTATTTATTGTTTCTGAATTATCTAATGCTTTTTCTATCTCTGGCCAAATTTCTTGATCCAATGTATCCGGCACTTTATTGATTGATGAATTTTCGCAATACCTTTTATTGTTACCTGAGTCGGCTTGAACAAAAAGAGGGTTTAAATCCAAATCATCTAAATTTGGAGACGCTTTATTAACTTGCATCAATAAATCAGTTCTACCAATAATGTCATTTAAAGATTTAAAACCAAGTTCAGCTAGTATTTCTCTTACTTCTGATGCAATAAAGGTAAACAAATTTACAATTTTGTCAGGTGTACCTGTAAATTTTTCTCTTAACTTTTCATCTTGTGTACAAACACCCACTGGACAAGTATTTGAATGGCATTGTCTTACCATTATACATCCCATAGCAACTAAAGCAGTTGTGGCAACTCCATATTCTTCTGCTCCCATCATTGCTGCAATGACAACATCTCTACCTGTTTTAATACCACCGTCTGTTCTCAATGTAACTTTATGTCTTAGATTATTTAATGTAAGCACTTGATTAGCTTCAGTAAGACCCATTTCCCAAGGTATACCAACATATTTTACACTTGTTTGTGGTGTTGCTCCGGTACCACCGTTGTGGCCTGAAATTAATATTATATCTGCTTTAGCTTTAGCTACGCCAGCTGCAATTGTTCCAACACCAGAAGAAGCAACTAACTTAACACCAACTCTAGCTTTTGGATTAATTTGTTTTAGGTCATAAATTAATTGAGCCAAATCTTCTATCGAATAAATATCATGATGAGGTGGCGGGGAAATAAGAGTAACCCCTGGAGTTGAATGTCTTAATTTTGCAATTTCATCTGTAACTTTAAACCCTGGTAATTGACCACCTTCTCCTGGTTTGGCACCCTGAGCAATCTTGATCTCAATTTCATTACAATTATTTAGATAATTTATAGTTACCCCAAATCTTGCAGACGCAATCTGTTTTACCCTTGAATTTGCACTATCTCCACTGTCCATAACTTTAAATCTTTTTTCATCTTCTCCACCTTCGCCACTGCAAGAAGCTCCTTTAATTCTATTCATTCCAATAGCTAACGTTTCATGTGCTTCTTTTGATAATGCTCCATGAGACATACTTCCACTTCCAAATCTTTTTAATATTTTTTCTACTAACTCAACCTCAGAAAGATTAATCGAAGGACCTAATTTCTTTTTTCTAAAATCAATTAAATCTCTTAAATTTATTGGTGGTAAATTATAAATACCTTTGGCATATCTTTTATAAGCTTCATAAGAATTTGATCCTACAGCACTTTGCAATAAATGAATTAGTTTTCCTTGATATTGGTGTGTTTCTCCATTTTTTCTATATCTGTAAATTCCTCCTATTGGCAAGACGGTGTCTGTACTTTCAAATGCTTCTTTGTGAATTTCTCGAATTTTCTTTTCAATTCCAGTTAGTCCAATTCCAGAAATCTTTGAGGTAATACCTGGGAAATAATCATTTACGATAGTTCTACTTAACCCTACTGTTTCAAAGTTACATCCACCTCTATATGAGCTTAAAACTGATATGCCCATTTTTGACATTATTTTTAAGAGCCCTGAATTCACTGAATTAATATATCTTTCAACACAATCATCAAAACTATATTGACCAAATAATTTCTTTTTGTGTCTTTGATACAAACTATCAAAAGCTAAATATGGGTTTACCGTTGTTGCTCCAACTCCTATCAGCGTTGCAAATGAATGTGTATCCATTGCCTCTCCAGATTGTACGTTTATTGAAACATAACCTCTAAGTTTTTTAGTTATTAAAAAGGTATTAATTGCTCCAACACATAAAAGCATTGGCATAGGCAATTGTTCTTTTGACAAGCTTTTATCACTTAATATTAGCTGTGTTACTCCTTGTCTAACAGCTATCTCAGACTCCTTTTGAATTCTATCTATAGCAACTGACAAATTTTCTTCTTTGGAAAAAGTACAGTCTATAATCGAGGAATTTTTTCCAAAAAAATTAATAAATTTATTAAATTGTGAATTAGATAAGATTGGACTATTTAAAACATAAATGTCCTCCTTTGTTAATGTATCAAAATCTAGTATATTTCCTAAATTACCAAATCTTGTTTTTAAACTCATCACTTTATTTTCTCTTAATGAATCAATTGGAGGATTAGTTACTTGACTAAAATTCTGTCTAAAAAAATGATACAAAGGCCTATATTTATCAGATAATACTGCTAAAGGTGTATCATCACCCATTGAACCTATTGCCTCTTTGGCATCTTCTGCCATAGGATGTAATATTAATTCTAAGTCCTCTAAGCTTATTCCAAACGAATATTGCCTTCTCCGTAAGTCTTCACCTTCAAAATTATGTTTTTCATTAGAAATTACTAGTTTTTCGTCTAGGTCTACAATTTGAGAATTAAAATGTTTAAACTCTTTAGCTAAATAATCTTTAATATCGTCATTAAAAAAAACTTTTCCTTTTTCAATCCTAACACCTATAATCTCTCCAGGACCCAGTCTTCCTTTTGATAAAATTTTTTTTTCATTTAATTCAATCATTCCAGTTTCAGATCCAGCAAAAAGTAATTTATCTTTTGTTATTGCATACCTAAGTGGTCTTAATCCATTTCTATCATTTGCTACAATAATCCATTCATTGTCTGTTGCTGCTATGGCCGCTGGTCCATCCCATGGTTCCATTGTACTATTTAAAAAGTTAAATAATTGTTGATGATTTTTGGGTAATGTTTTGTTTTTTTTAGACCAAGCATCAGGCACCAACATTAACTTAGCCAAAGGTGCTGGTTGTCCAGATTTATTTAATAATTCAAATACGTTATCAAGCGCTGCAGAGTCAGAAACACCTTTTTGTATAACAGGTTTTAAATTCTCTACATTATCAAAAAGTGGGCTGCTCATTTCTTGTTCATGAACTTTCATCCAATTTTTATTACCCTTATAAGTATTTATTTCACCGTTATGTGCTATAGCTCTAAATGGTTGTGCTAAACTCCAACTTGGTGCAGTATTGGTTGAAAATCTTTGATGAAAAATTGCATATCTTGAAACAAACCTTTTATCTCTTAAATCTAAGTAAAAATCTGAAATAGCTTCAGCTAAATACAATCCTTTATAAATTATAGACTTAGAGCTTATAGAGCACACATAAAAATTATTTAAAGATAATTCAAAAGCTTTATTTTCAATTCTTTTTCTAGTTTCATAAATTTTTCTCTCTAATTTTTTATCAAGTAAATTAGTATCATTTGATTTAAACAAAACCTGAATAATTTCTGGCATAGTTTGTAGAGCCTTATTACCTAAAACTTTTGAATTAACTGGTACCTGTCTCCAACCATAAATGCTAAAATTATTCTTAGTAAGTTCGCTTTCAACAATTGTTTTACAACTTTCTTGAGCAGCATAATCATTTCTTGGCAAAAATATCATACCAACACAAATTTCTGCATCATCATAATCATGTCCAGTCACTTCAATTTTTTCTATAAAAAAATCTTTTGGAATTTCCAAATGAATTCCGGCTCCATCTCCTGTTTTTCCATCTGCATCTACTGCTCCTCTATGCCAAACAGCTTTCAAGGCTTCAATGCCATATTCAACTATCTCCCTAGACTTTCTTCCCTCAGTTGATGCTATTACACCAACACCACATGCATCATGTTCCATTTCTGTTGAATAAACATGGTTTTTTTCAAGTAGATCTAGGTTTTTTTTATAATTTTTCATTAAGCAACCTTTGATGTTTTTATTTCTAAATTTTCAAGATGAGTTTTTATTGTTGAAGCTGCATCTCTTCCATCTTTAATAGCCCACACAACTAATGAAGCTCCTCTTACTATATCACCAGCTGCAAAAACACCTTTTAGATTTGTTTCCATTGTATCAAAATCAGTTTTGATTGTTCCCCACTTAGTTACTTTTAATTCATTGCTATCAAATAGTTTGGGTAAGTCCTCAGGATCGAAACCTAAAGCTTTTATTGCCATATCAGCTTTAATTTCATAATCTGAACCATCTTGGACTTCTGGTCGTCTTCTACCACTCTCATCAGGTTCACCTAATTTAATCTGATTAACTAATAATTTTTCAATTTTATTTGTTCCTTTAAATTCTTTTGGGCTTGATAACCAAACAAACTCAACACCCTCTTCTTCAGCATTAGCAACTTCTCTTGCAGATCCAGGCATATTTTCTTTATCTCTTCTGTATAAACATTTAACAGATTTTGCATTTTGTCTTATCGAAGTTCTTACACAGTCCATTGCTGTATCTCCTCCACCAATAACAACCACATCTTTACCTTCTGCATTCAAAATACCTTTATCAAACATTTCAACTTTATCTCCTAAGCCTTTTTTATTTGAAGCAGTTAAAAAATCCATTGCTGGAAAAATATTATTAAGATCATTTCCTGGTAAATCTATTTCTCTAGCCTTGTATACTCCTGTTGCTATTAATATAGCATCATGTTTTTTTCTTAATTGTTCTAAGCTTGCATCTTTACCAACTTCAAAGTTTTGAACAAAATCAATTCCACCATCTTTTAAAAGTTTAGTTCTTCTTTCGACAACTTCTTTTTCTAGTTTAAAATTTGGAATACCATAAATCAATAAACCACCAGCTCGGTCGTATCTGTCATAGACTGTAATTTTATAACCACTTTTTCTCAGTTGTTCTGCTGCGGCTAATCCTGCTGGTCCAGCGCCAATAATTCCAACACTTTGATTTTTTTCATTTAAAACACTAATAGGTCTAACCCAACCTTGTTCCCAAGCATTATCAGTAATATACTTTTCTATTGAACCAATTGTTACAGTTCCATGTCCTGATTGTTCAATTACACAATTACCTTCACATAATCTATCTTGTGGACATATCCTTCCACATACTTCAGGCATATTATTTGTACTTTGAGATAGCTCATATGCTTCTTTTAACCTTCCTTCAGCAGTTAATTTTAACCAATCTGGAATATTATTACTCAAGGGACAATGAACTTGACAAAATGGGACTCCACACTGAGAACATCTGCTAGACTGTTCTTTTGCCTTATCATTTATAAACTCATCATAAATTTCATTAAAATCCCCTTTTCTTTTATCAACTTCTCTTTTAGGTGGAGTTTGTTGACCTATTTCAACGAATTTAAGCATTTTATTAATCATAATATTTATAATTTTTAGCAATTTATATGTTGTTTTTATTAAATAAAGTATAAAATAGGTCATATATTATGACCTTATTATAATTTTTAAAGCTTAAATATATGGTATTTTTAATAAATGCATACCTATTATGCAGAAATCGAATTGTTTTAAATAAATATTTTTTAAGTTACGAAGACTAGATGTTTCAAAATATTATAGAAGTTTTAATTCTATCAGCAATTCAAGGTATATCAGAGTTTCTACCAATAAGCTCTTCAGCACATTTAATATTAGTTTCAAGTTTATATGAATTTAAATCTAGCTCATTATTAATAGATATCAGCCTCCATCTGGGGTCTTTATTTGCAATTATTTATTATTTCAAAATGGATTTATTGGATATTAAAAATAATAAAAGACTTTTAAGTCTTATTATTGTGGGATCAATTCCATTAATTATTGTTGGATATGTTTTGTATTCAACAGGGATTATTTATGAATTAAGAGATGTTAAAGTCATTGCATGGGCAACTTTAATCTTTGGAGTTGTTTTATATGTGGCAGATAGAAATCGTTTTGATAAGAAAATATCTTCAAACTTAAATCTTCGATCAATTTTTTTTATAAGTATTTTTCAAATTCTTTCATTAATACCTGGGGTTAGTAGGGCAGGTATAACCATTACTGCTGCAAGGATTTTAAGATTTAATAGATTGGACTCTAGCAAAATATCATTTTTACTTTCTATTCCAGCTTTAAGTGGTGCAAGTTTTTTAGGATTAAAAGATATATTTTCTCAATCAGTTGAATTTAATTATTTAGTAATTATTGCTATATTGACTTCATTTATTTTTTCTTTTTTAACAGTAAAGTTTTTTCTAATTTATATAAATAAATTTTCGATGAATGCTTTTGTAATTTATAGAGTTATCGTAGCATTAATTTTATTTGCTGTGATTTATTAAGAATATTTTTTTTTAACTAAAGGTAGTAGTTGGGACAATAAAACACCGCAAAGAATAAAAAAGCAGCCAAGTAAATTATTTATATCTAAAATTTGATTTAAAATATACCAAGCTGCAATAGTTGCGAATACTCCTTCTAAAGAAAAGATTATAGCTGCAGGGGCAGGGGTTATATTTTTTTGAGCATAAATTTGTAAAACAAAAGCAAAGCCCCCTGATAAAATACCAGCATATAAAATAGAATTTATTTCTTTCATAATATCAATATAAATAAACTCTTCGTAGAAAAGTCCTATTGCAAAAGAAAATAAAGAAACAATAAAAGTTTGAATAGCGCCAAGAGTTAAAGGAAGATCATACTTTTTAACAATTATTCCTGTGAATATAATATGGGTACTCCAAAATAATGCTCCAAGAATTACTAGGCTATCTCCAAGTCTTACTGTTGCATCATAAAAGTTTGTTAATAAATAACCTCCAATTAAACACAAAACAACAGATGGCCAAACACTCCAATGAATTGATCTTTTTTTAAATATAAAAATTATAATTGGAACCATCGGAACATAAAAAATTGTGAAAAATGCAGCGTTTGCAACATCTGTATAAAGAAGCGCAACTTGTTGTAATGCAGAACCCAAAAACAATGACAAACCAATTAAAATTGAAAGATTGATGAAAGATTTAATGTCAGATTTAAACTCTGACTTAAATTTTTTTAACTCAAATAACAAAACTAACGGCGTGATAGCCAAAAAACCGATAAAAAATCTAACTGCATTAAATGTGAATGGGCCAATATTGTCCATACCTGTATCTTGAGCAATAAATGTTGTGCCCCAAATAAAAGTGCATAACAAGGCACTTAATAATGAAGTAGTTTTTGACATGACTTATATTAAACAGCTAGTTTGTAGGCAAAATTTTTACCTAAATTTTCTTTTAAGTCATTATTAAATCGTGCTGCCTCAGCACCATCTATAATTCTATGATCATAAGATAAAGAGATTGGCAACATTATTCTTGTTTGAAATTTTCCATTAATAAAAATTTGCTTTTTTTGCGATTTACCCACTCCTAAGATTGCGACCTCTGGATAATTTATAATTGGAGTAAAAAATGACCCACCTATTCCACCTAAACTTGTAATAGTCATAGATCCACCAAATAATTCTTTTTTATC
>ENA-UZWX01000305-UZWX01000305.1-metagenome-genome-assembly--contig:-Day-4---50m-contig-305_pt1 | contig 14402 bp, 15 predicted proteins | sample MGYA00260347_ERZ794907 | MGnify/ENA metagenome assembly ERZ794907 | reverse complement strand
AATTGCTGACATTACAAATGGTGCGCCGTATAGCAAAGTTGAAAGCGTTCTATATAAAGCTGCTACCAATAAGAGTATCGATGGTGCATAGAACCAATGACGAGTTGTTGTAATCGCACCAATTACTGTCATGGCACCTACAGTAATAAAGAAACTTCCGAGGTCTCCTATCTGAGTGCTAAGTCCTACTCCTTCCAACAAAGGCATACCTAATGACTCTGCAACATTTGCTGGGTTGATGATCCATTGGAGTCCGTTTAAAAAAAATAAAATACCAATAAGACCAGCCACTATTCTTAATACATTTTTCATTTATTTCTCCTTGTTATTGATTAGGTTAACGATGATTCCTTCATTTGGATTAATTTTTCCACAAACCATTTCTTCATAGGTGCTAGTAAAATTTTCTAAACCATGAATCTCTTTGATCTGCATCCAGCTTTTACTTTGCAGTGCCCTGGCAGTCATGAATGAATTTGTTTTTTCAGCATAGCCGTCGTGCCCCCAATCTCCAATACGTTTTTGGATATGAGCTGGGGCAAAAAAGAATTCAGTTCTATCTCTAAGCATTGCTTGACCTAAAGCATCTTCTGCAGTGGTCTCATTATCCCAATGAGTCATGCCCACCGTAAGGCACTTGAGCATGTTATCACCCAGCTCCCCATGAAGAGTTCCAAGAATTTCTCGATTACCAGCCATATCAACCATCACAGAACCCACTGAATAATCTACATTAGTAAGCTCATCGTAAGAAATCACTTCATCATAACAGCCAAGGTTTTTCACAAACTGTGAGTTTGATGGGGATGTAAGCCCAACTATTTTTGGTGCATTTTCAGTATCAGCTAAACCTTGAGCCAGACCAATGGCAGTTTTACTCGAAGCACTCACTACAATTACTTGAGATGCTCCAAGGTATGAATCTTCAGCCAAAGAGTCGCATAAACAAAATGCCGTAATATGAAGTGGGAATAAAAGAGCTCTAACTGCATCCATGGATGGATCGTAATTTTGATCTCCATTAAGCCTCACATAATTATTGTAAACAGGCGGGAGTTCTTTACGGTGTTCTTTGCCATCACTAAAACTTTGATCAGAAATTTTAATTGGACTTAAAGTTAATGAGTTTGCAGCTGGGAAATAGCCAAAAAGTCGTTCTCCAACATACAAACCCTCAATATTTGAGTGGGTAATTTCAGCAAACCCCCACATAGGTATGCAACCCCATTCATTCTTTTCATCTTGTGCTGCTGGAAAAAATTTCCAATAACCAATCGTATCTCCCGCGACACCGTAAGTTACGTTATTAGCTGTAAAAGCAAAGCTTTCAATCTTGACTGCAATCTCGCCATCATGAATAGAAACTGAATCAGTATCTACAATTCTTGAATGAGTTAAATCAGATTTAAAAGTTTGAAATTGGCTCATAATTTTTCCTTTGGATTATTTTTTTTGTATTAGTGAAAGACTGAAAAGTATTATTAAAAGAAAAGTAATATAAGGAGCCCCAACTGCCCCTGGAGTTGCTCCAACGGTATAAATGCCTTGCACAGCTATGTCTTCTCTTATCAATGGATAACCGAAAGTTCTGAAGCTCCACTCAAATAACCACAGCAAATACATTAATGGAATGAGTGCTCTGTATCGAAAAATAACAACCCAGCAAACGAAGCAAAAAATTAGTTGCGCAAAACCCCATAATGAAAAAAATCTATAAATTAAAATCATGGGGTCTGGGTCGCCCGTAATCATTGAAAAGTTCGCTATTTCATGAAACCCATACTGCTCAAATAACATATGAATGATTGATCGCCATGTCATCAAAAGCGTGAAAGCTACAAACCCCCAAAGCGCAATCTTGTAACCTCGAAAATCATTGTTAGCACTTTCAGGAAAGAGTTTATTCAAAATTAAATCCATCCTCGGTGACTTCAATATTTAGCTGTCCGGCTAAGCCTGCTGTCCTGTGCTTTTCACTTTCTCTGTACTCGTCACTTGTAGCCATTTTAAACATAGCTTTTCTGCTGGGATATCTTACAACTGCGACAACATCCCAGAGTTCTTCGACCTCACCAAGAATGAGTCGATTAACCCCTCCACCTAATATTGGTTCAGCACCTACTTTGGCTAAATGCCCTAAAACCTCATCAGCATAAATAGCATATGCCTCTCTTCCAGTAAGATCAGTTTCTCTTTCATCTGCATATTCTGCCTTTTCTTTAAACTTAATGAGATTGACTGCTAAAAATGGAACATCTTCTCCTAATGCAAATCCTGCAACTTGAACTGGAGATGGAGTCACCGCATTCTTAAAAACCTTTTCTTCGTTATTGTTAGAATTTCCACCAAAGAAAAAGAGGGAAATTCCAATTAGTAATATTGCGGTAAAGAAAAAATATTTCTTCATAATAATTCGTCTTCTTTAAGTTCAATATTTAGCTGTCCTTCTAGACCAGCCGATCTGTGTTTTTCGCTCTCTAAGTAATCGGGGTCCATGATCATTTCAAACATGGCTTTTCGGCTTGGGTACCTAGCAATTGCAACGCTATCCCATAGATCTTCAGCCTCTCCAATCATGAGGCGACTTACTTTGCCAGATAAAACCCAATTTGCTCCTACTTTTTTAAGATGCTCTACAACTTCTTTACCATAAATAGAATAGGCCTCTTTTCCGGTAAGATTTGTCTCTCTTCCATCCTCATATTCAGCTTTTTCTTTAAACTTCAAAAGATTCAGCATTGTTATGGGTGTGTCAGTATCACCCTCAAGAAATCCCTCAATCTGAGTTTTATGAGGTTTTAAATGGTTTTTTACCTCCATAATTATTCTCCCATCGTAATGGCTTTTTGAAAGGCAGGCCTTGCATTGATTCGTGCAACATAGTCCTTAATATTTTGCATTTCCTCGCTCACACATCCCATTCTATTGGCCATGAAGCATGAGTGTCCAAGCATGAGATCTGCAGCTGAAAAATCTCCAATTAGGTAATCTTTATCAGCAAGATTTTCATTCACTGGAGCTAAAGATTTTGTGAGTAGGTTTTTTGCTTGATTTAAAACTGTCTCGTCTCTTCGATCTGGTGGCAATAAAATAGTCTGAACAACTATTTGATTCATTGGGGGCATAACCATGCCCTCGCAATAGTGGTACCACTGGAGATAAAGCGGAAATTCAGAAGAATCTGAGCTCGGCTTTAATCCTCCATTCTTATGTCTCTCAAGAACATAATCAATGATGGCCCCAGATTCAAAAATTGAAATATCGCCATCTTCTAATACAGGCACCCTACCAAGAGCATGCCTTGATCTGTGCTCTGCAGACTTAAGACCCTCTTTGGTAAAAGGCATGATATTTACTTCATATTCCAAGCCCAGCTCTTCTAGGAGCCAAACCACTCGACCTGCCCTAGTACCAGCAACAAAATGTACTTTTAACATAATTTATCCTCATTATTTTTTAACCATTTTTTCTGCATTTTTTGCAAACTCTTTAGCTTTTTCATCATCATCCAAAAGACTCTCCACTTTCATTGGCACCGAAAGCCCTGCACTCATCCCAGGTTGGTCATACATAACTTTCATCCATCGCTCAAGATGGTCCAAGCCTTCAATTGAAATTCCTGACCATTTATAAGTTCTCACCCAACACCAATTGGCAATATCCGCAATGGAGTAGTCTTTTGCTAACCATTCTTGCGTTGCTAAATGATCATCTAAAACCTCAAAAAGTCTTCTGCCTTCATTTTGATAACGATCTATGGCCGGTTGAATTTTTTCTGGGAAATATCTAAAAAACACATTAGCCTGTCCCATCATCGGGCCTATACCACCCATCTGAAACATGACCCACTCAAGCACCTTAGCTTTTTCATTTAGATCGGTTGGCATGAGCTTGCCAGTCTTCTCAGCTAGATAGATCATAATGGCGCCTGATTCAAAAATAGGCAGATTATCAGCATCTCTATCTACAATGGCAGGGATTCTGCCATTTGGACTGATTGCAAGAAACTCAGGTTTTTTTTGCTCATTTTCCATCAAATTAACCACATGGGTTTCATACTGGAGCTCCATGGCCTCCAATGTACAAGAAACTTTATGGCCATTTGGTGTCGGTGCAGTATAAAAATCAATCATATTTATTCCTTTATAAAAGATATAAGAATATCAGATAGCTGCTCTGGTCTTGTCCACTGATAAAAGTGCCCTCCTCCAATATGAGGTGCGCTTTTTGCATTTGGCGCCATTTTTAGAACATCTTTTTCAATGCCATTGGTGACTGGATCGTCACCCGCAAATACTGCTAAGAAGGGTTTGGTTGAGGTTTTAAAGAATTCTCTTGCCTTTTTCTGAGCTTCTAAAGATTGATCTGGAAGAGTTGGAACATGACTGGGCATTGCGCGAGGACCCATTTTGAAAGATGGATCTGGAAAAGGCGCTTCATAAGCCTTCACCAGGTCAGAGGTAAATGGTGAGATCTTTGCTAAGCCTAAATTTTCAAAAAGATACTGTCCTATCATAGAAATTTTTGATCTTTTTTCCATCATGGTTGAATTAATAAATCCTACAGGTAGGTTTTCTGTATCCCAGCAAAATTTTTGCCAATACATAAATTTTAATGATGGATGAAATGTAGGTGATGACTCTTTTGAAAGGTTTTTTCCATCCATCTGCATAACCTCTTTTTGCATGCTCATTGGAGTAAGCTTTAAATTACTTGCTCTGAACTCTTTGACCTTTTCAATTACTTCTTGAGGAACATCTGGGTTATATGGTAATCCGGTATTTCCCATGGATACCTTAATAAATCTATCGGGATCTTGTGCAACCATTCTAAGCCCAATTAAACCTCCCCAGTCCTGACCAAAAAAAGTTAAATTTAAAAAATTATTTTCTTTCAACCATTCACCCATCCAATCTACTTGATTTTGATAGCTGTAATCTTCTCTGGCAGCTGGTTTGTCTGATTTGCCATAACCTGGTAAGTCTGGAGCTATTACCCTAATACCAGCTTTAACTAAAAATGGAATCATTCTTGCATATAAATAGCTCCAAACTGGCTGCCCATGCATAGCTAAAAGTATTGGGCCATCCTTTGGCCCTTCATCGATATGATGAATTCTTAAAGTTGTTCTGTCATGAGTTTTGATGTTTGTGTAATGAGGTTCAAAGGGATATTCCTTTAAATCATTAAACCTCTCATCAGGTGTTCTCAATACTTCCATCCCTATCTCCCAAGAATTAAATCCCCGCAGCCAGTTTTCTTTAAAAAGGCCATAATTTGATTTTGATCATTATCATTTAAAGCATTAAATTCATCATTAATCCATTGAAGACATTTTGCTTGATATGGGAAGCTGCGCTGCTTCCATTGAGCACCGTCTATTTGAGTGGTCCAGGTCTTCTCCTCAGCAGCGATAGCTTTTGCATTTGCCAAGAGTGCGGGCAAATAAACTTTGCCGACCTCTTGAAAGATGTCCGCTAAGTCCTCTTGGGCAACCTCATAAGTCAACCAATCGTCTTCCGTAGGATCTATGCCGCTCATGTCCTCCATACGATCCTGCCATGCAATAACTCGGGGTGATATCTCATGAGCAATTGTTCGAGATGTTGGGTCAAAGCCTATTAATGCTGACAATTGACCAAATATTGCATAATCAGCTGATGATGGGCGACTGCCAAATAAAAATGCATTCTTTGACAAGCAATCTTCAAGCTGTTGCAGAAATCTCTTGTAACTTGACTCAATGATTGGAGCAGTTATTTCATTTGAACCTACAACCCAAAGTCGGCTTATCTGTAATTCAGTAAATCCCTGTTTGAAAGCTTTATGTGATTCATCATCAAGACTCACATCGTGCAACAATGGCAAAATGGTACCTGCTTTATCTATATCTTCTTTGAAGTGCCATCTGTAATGAAACATATATTTTGTGACCCACTCATCTCCAAAATCTTCTAAAACATAGTTCAAAAAAGCTAGTTTTGGATCGTGAGGAATTACCCCTCTATCAGGAAATTCATTTTCTAAATGGTGAATGATTGGAGTAGAATCAGTGATTGCTTTATGCGCACCATCAACCTCAAAAATCATCACTGGAAGTAAAACGGGATTTGGCGCCTCAAGGTTATGTTTTTCAATCAACTCCCTGGCATTGCCCCACTCTACTGTGTATGGAATCCTTCTGTAACGAAGCAAAGCAACCATCTTTCTTGTATACGGTGAAGCGGGCACTCCAATAACTGGGATAGGGTTCAAGCTTTTCATTCTTAAAATTTCTGAGCAGACATCCTTTTGCATGCCTCATTAAATTCGCTGATGGTTTCGTTGATGATTTGAGCAACTGGTTTGACTACATCAATCAATCCTGCTGACTGGCCAGTCAGAGCAGGCGCTGCATTCATATCTCCTCCAAAGTAGAGATCTTGAATTTTCATCATATCAGTCATCTCCATGACACCAGCTTCATGTATTTTTTCGGTAAATTCTGTTTTTAGCGCTCTAATGCAAGGTTTTGATTTTTTATTGAGAATCCATGTTCCCTGCTCATCTGAGTCAATAATTGAGTTTTTAAAGTTGTCATGCACTGGACTTTCTTTGGAAGATACAAACCTAGTTCCCATCTGGATGCCTTCTGCTCCAGCCGCAAAAGCTGCAGCCATACCTATTCCATCAACAATTCCGCCCGCTGCAACAATAGGCAAGTCTGTGTGTTTTCTAATTGCCTGTATGAGCACAATTAAACCTACTTCTTCTGGACTTTTAAAGCCTCCTCCCTCTGTGCCTTCAATCACAAGACCATCCACCCCAGCATCAGCTGCCTTAATCGCACCGGCTACACTTGGTACTGCATGAAAAACCTTGATACCAGCATCCTTGAGAATATGAATGTATTTACCTGGATCACCGGCAGAAGTAGTAACAAATTTTATACCTTGCTCTAATACCAATTCGATCATGCTCTCATCTCTCAAAAACATTAAAGGCAGGTTCACACCAAAGGGTTTATCTGTGAGTTCTGACATGGCTAAAATCTCAGCTTTGCAATTTTCAGTCTCTCCAGATGAAGTTTCGATGATGCCAAATCCTCCTGCATTTGAGACAGCAGAAGCTAACTGACTTCTGGCAATCCATCCCATGGGTGCTTGAATAATTGGGTATTTAACCCCCAAGATTTCAGATACTCTATTCATATATTAACAATATCTATTGACATAAATTATGTCAATAGATATATTTTAAATAATTATGGCAAAACAAGACGGAAGAAATCTACGAAGTATCAATAGCCAAAAACTTATCGTGGATGCTTGCATTAAATTATTCAAAGCAGGAAATTTAGAGCCAACCGCTCAACAAGTTGCTGATGAATCTGGTGTTGGAATAAGAACAGTTTTCAGACAATTTGATGAAATGGAAAATCTCTATAAAGCAGTTGATGCAGTTTTAAGCAAAGATTATGATTTTGAGGTCAGATATGACCCCTCTTCATCATTTGAGGCTCGACTTCAATCCATAATCGATCACATGAATGCAGGCTATGAAAAACATAAGTTAATTATGTTTATGACGGTTTCTAAAATGTGGAAGTATGAATTTTTACGAAAAAATTATTTGATGTACCAAGATCTTATTAAAAGCAAAACTGAAGAAGTGGTTCCAGAAGTTTTGAATTTCGATGCTGAATCCAGGCATTTATTTCATGCCAGCCTATCCTTTGCAATTTGGACCAGGCTTCAAGGTCAAAAATTAAATAATGATCAGATTTCAAAGGCTATGCTCAGGCAATGCCTCTTAATTGCAAACGATAATAAATAAAAGGAAAAAAAATGGCATACCAAATTGGTGAAAAGGCTAAAGCAATTCATGAAAGACTTGAGATTTTTATGGAGCAGCATATTTACCCTCGTGAAAAAGATTACGATGAATTTACCAGCAATCATGAGAACCTGTGGCAATATCCAGACTGGTACGAAGACCTAAAAAAAGAAGCAAAGAAACAGGAGCTTTGGAACCTATTCTTACCCAAAGAATATGCTCCTTGGAGCCCCGGCTTAACCAACGTTGAAATTGCGGTTTTGTTTGAGACCATGTCCCGTTCTGCATGGGCGCAACAAGTGTTTAACTGCAATGCACCAGATAGAGGCAATATGGAAGTATTGGCAAAATATGGTACTCCGGAGCAGCAGAAAGAATGGCTTGATCCTCTGTTAGATGGAAAAATTCGTTCCGCCTATGCAATGACTGAGCCAGACGTGGCATCTTCTGATGCAACCAACATGGAGTTAGAAATTAAGCGTGATGGTGATGAGTATGTTTTAAATGGGCGCAAGTGGTGGACTACTAATGTCATTAATCCCCTCTGCAAAATCATGCTAGTAATGGGTAAATCTAATCCAGGAAACTCTCGTCATACGCAGCACTCAACGATTTTGGTACCTACTGATACTCCAGGTGTAGAAATAGTCCGATCATTAAGAGTGTTTGGTGAACATCACTCTCCTGGAGGCGAAGGGGATGTGGTGTTTAAAAATGTCAGAGTTCCAGTTACAAATTTGATTCTTGGCGAAGGTAGAGGATTTGAAATTGCGCAAGGTCGATTAGGCCCTGGGCGTTTTCAGTATGCGATGATGTTTGTAGGCATGGCTCAACGCAGCCTTGAGCTGATGTGTGATCGTGCACAAAATCGTGTAGCTTTTGGTGAGGCCTTAAGTCAAAAAACAAGTGTGCAGCATGAGATCGCAAGAAGTAGATGTGACATTGAACAATGCCGACTCTTGGTTATGGCCGCGGCTGAAAAAATGGATAATCATGGCATTGATGCAGCAAGAGATTATATTTCTATGTTAAAAATTGTTGCACCAAAAATGTGTGAAGATGTTTCTAGTCGAGCCATGCAAATTTTTGGAGGCATGGGTGTTTGCCAAGACACTCCATTGGCTCATATTTTTACAACAAGTAGATTTTGCAGGATTGCTGACGGTCCAGATGAGGTTCATATGTCACAACTAGCAAAACTCACCATGAGATCATTATCTACGAAGGATTAATTTTCTATTTTAAAAGTTAGTCCAGCATTTGCTTGCAGTCTTGTGATCAACTTTTCACCCATTGCTGGGGCTGGAGTATAGATTCCTCCTCCCAGCTCTGCACAATCGTTAACTAAACAAAGAGCACTTTCAGCTATCATCTTAGAAGTTGAGCCATACCCTGGATCCATGTCGCCTGATACAGAGGCATGCACAGTCGATCCATCGGATAAGTCCGCGCAAAAAAGTACATCATAATTTCCATTCTCTCTTGATTCCTTTGAAGGGCCTTCTCCTGGGGCTGGCGCATCAGCCAAAGGATTCATGCTGCCAACAAATTCTGCCGCAGCCTTACCCTCTTCACCCGGTCCTTGGATCCACATTTCATTATAAGAAAAATCCTCTCCGTAGAGATGATCCATTAAGACATTTGATCGATGTACATTCTTAGTATTGATTGGAGCCATAAAGAATGGAGCCACCCAGGTTTCTAGTTTTTCATCATAAATAGGTTTTGAATCTTGCTCTTGCTCAGGCCCAGTAAACCCATCAGACAATGCAAATGGATTAATTAAAACCTCGAATAATTCTGGTTTTTCTTTGAGTGAGGCCATGGTTGCTCCCAATGAGGCAGCAGTTCCTCCAGAAAATTCACCGTTCATAGCTCTAACCCTACCCCTAACATTAGATGCTGGCTGACCATGCTGTGCTATAACTTCTTTTTGTAAAAAGTACACACCCAAATCAAAAGGTATGCTATCGAACCCACATGAAAATACTATTCTTGCACCTGTTTCTTTTGCTTGATCTGAATATGCATTGATCATCTCATGCATCCAACCAGGCTCACCGCACAAATCAACGTAATCAGTTCCATGAGTGACACATTGTTGAAGAATATTTTCTCCATATAGTTGATATGGGCCAACAGTTGTCAACACGCATTTTGTTTGTTGAACCATTTTGGTAATGCTGTCTGAATCGTTACTATCAACTATAAGATGGGGGACATCTGACCCCACTCTAAGCTCTTCACTAACTGAGGTTAACTTTTCTGAGCTTCTGCCTGCCATAGCCCAAGAGATCTCTGCATCATTGCCATACATCTTTTGCATGTATTCAACAACTAACTTTCCAGTAAAGCCTGTAGCTCCATATACAACAACGTCAAAATTCTTATCAATCATAAGATGCTCCTTGTGAATAATTTATTTAGTAACCAGCTTGTTCAGAATTAATGGTTTGTAACCATTCATTATCTAAAACCTCATAATGACTTGAGTTAGGTTTAAGGCAATATATAGGGTCTGTAACTTTACTAATATCAAACGCTTCATTTCTTAGATCATTTTTCTTTAACTTGAAGGTTCCTGTTGTATCCATCTCTTGAATAATTCTTATAAAAAGAGGACGGGCATATTTAGGAAGGCTGCTATCAACATGTTCTGAGAAAGCTTGCCAGTCGAAGCTGCTTGCATCTTCAAGACTAAATGCAGCCATGCCAGCTCTACCTTCGCAACCAGGAATTTGCACTCCATAGACATTGGACATGTTGACGTCCCTATAACCATTTAATATTTCACCGACCTCATTGGTTGAGACATTCTCTGATTTCCACCTAAAAGTGTCACCCACTCTGTCAACAAATTGATAATGCGTTTTACCCAGCGCATAACCTACATCAACTGTCTTAATTAAATCTCCAGTATTGAACCAAGCGTCCCCCTCTTCAAAAACATCTCTTAGAATTTTCTTTTCAGTTGCTTGAGCATCGGTATATCCATTAAAAACAGAATCTGGACCGATCCTAACAATCAATAAGCCTGGATCATGAGTTAAGATTTTCTTACAAAAGCCATCATCACCTTTTAATATCTCATCTTCTGCAACATCATACTCAATAAGAGAAACATCTGCGTTTGTCATTCCAATGGTTTTATCCTTATTTAATAAGTTCATAAATAAAGCGTTGCCTTCGCTAGCTCCATAAATTTCAACAATTCTTTTAACCCCAAATCTATTTTTGAAGATGTCCCAGACATCAGGCCTAAGTCCGTTTCCAACCATGACTTTGAGAGGGTTATTTTGCTCAGCTGGGGTGGGGTCTGTGTTAGCCAGATATCTGCAAAGCTCGCCAATGTATACAAGTGCAGTTGTATTATATTTTTGTACTTCATCCCAAAAAGAGGAAGCAGAAAATTTTCTTTTGATAAATGTTGATGCTCCTGCTTGAATAACGGCGCATATACCTAACATCAAGCCAGTTGAATGATATAGGGGTAAGCTATTATGCATACAATCTGTTTCATTGATTCTGTAACCAGCTATTTTAATGTTCACCGAAGCCGCCATCAGTTTCTGATTAGGGCAAATCGCTGCCTTTGGGACACCCGTGGTTCCTGAGGTAAATATATAGCAGGCGACATCTTTTATCCTTACTTCATTTGTTTCTTCTAAATTCTCATCATCAGAAAGATCTAATTGAGCTTTTAGATCGATTGCCCAATCCGGTAAAGAGTATTGATCAGTATCCTCAGCCCATAAAAAGTCTTCTTGTTTTGTGATGTTAATTTGATTTAAAACATCCTCTAGAGGTTGGGCTCGTTCAGCACCCACTATGCATTTCACTGCATCAGAAGAATTAATGCAATGAATCAATGGATCGCCCGTTAAGCTAGTATTAATTAAAACAGCTATTGCGCCAATTTTATTCAAAGCCAACAATGAAATAAGAAAACTTGGGCGATTCTCCATGAATAAAACCACTCTATCTCCATGTTTTACACCAGTTGAAACTAGGTACCTTGCCAAGCTATTAGCTGCTTTATTTGTATGATCGTATGTCCACATTTCATCTTCAAAATACAAAAAAGGCCTTTCAGAGAATTTCTCAGTTGCAGCCTGAAACATATGAGCTAATGAACCTGGATCTTCAGGGTCTGGAAATTTATAACGCATGACTGGGATTAAATATCTCAGCTCGCCTAGTACCCTAAAAAACTCTATTACTTTATTAAACAATTCTCTTCCCCTAAATATAAAACCTACTTATTAGATCAAAAGTAGTTAATGGATTCTATCAAATAACAACATTATTAGTCATAAATAAAAAACAGCTTTTTCCAACATAAGAGCAAAAAAGCATCGAAGTACCTTTATCTATATTTAATTTTTTTGGAAATTGTAGATAGCGCCTAAATCTAACAATTGAGTCAATTCATCTAAAAATGTATAAGACTCTTGCATTAATTTTATATCTAATAAATCCTCTGGGTTGAGTTGATCCCTGTAATGCTTGCTAACCAAAGCTCTCAAATCCATAAGCTTTTTTGGGCTTAACAAAAATTTTTCATTGATCTTGTCAAACTCATCATTATTAACAACAGTTTTAAATCTTAAGCAGGCTGGCCCTCCTCCATTCATCATGCTTTGACGAATATCAACAAATTCAATGTGCTTGATGGGTGAGGAAGATTTAATTTCATCTAGCCATCGCATACAGTTAGGATGATTTTGAACTTCTTCTGGTAGCAACATCATCATCTCATTATTCTTAACGGTAATTAATTGTGAGTTAAGCAAATAACTTGATACAAGATCATCAAGAGAAATATCTTCTGAGAGAATTTCAATGGGGTGAAAGCCTTTTACATGATCCTTCAGGTGGTGCAATACTCTTTCTAATTCAACTCTATCTGCAAATGCTTCTTGATGAAAAATAAAAACCTCTTCGTTGGCCAGGCTAACAATGTCATTATGAAAACTCCCTGAATGAATGGCTTGTTCGTTTTGTTTTAAAAATAGCACTCGTTCTGGATCAAGTTGATGTTGGGTTGAAACTGCTTGAGAAATTTCTTCTGCTTGGCGAGCAATAATGCCCTGATGCGATTCAAATGCAGAACTTCCATAGACAAAAATTTGAAAGCCTGGCATGAGATGCTGCGCACTTACTCTTAGGTGATTTGCAGCCCCCTCATCACCATACCCTGAAATATTTTTAATTGGATCATGCACCTCAGCAACCCCTCCAAACATAAGCTCTAATTGAGTCTTTGTAAATTCATGCTCAATGGAACGATGAAACATAGAATTTAAATTGGCTGGAGTGATATGGATGTTTTGATCATAGCTATCAATACTAGGAGAGAAAGTTGCTGCATTGGCTGCCCACATTGATGATGCCGAATAAACATTCTTTAATAAAGCTAAATTTTGTTTAGCTGCTTGATTAATGACCTCCTCATCAGTGCCTCCAAATCCAAGTTTTCTGAGGGTGAGTAAATGCGGGCGCTCATGCGGCAAGAAAAAACCCTGAGGGATACCTTGCTCCATAATAAGCCTCATTTTATCTAAGCCCTGTAAGGCTGCAGCTTGAGGATTGGAAGTTTGATTGAAATATTTTTGTGAGGCTAAATTGCCTTGAGATAAACCAGCATAGTTGTGAGTCGGTCCAATTAGGCCATCAAAATTAATCTCCCCTGAATATGTCATCTATAATTTTTTAATGATGGAGGCCTTGGGCCATGCACAATAATCTGCAGCATAAAAACCTGCAGGCCTAAGATTGCCACTTCTGCCTATTCCACCAAATGGAAAAGCTCCGGATGCACCAGTTGTGGTTGAATTAAAATTAATGACACCAGCATTAATTCTTCGCACAAATCCATCAAACAACTTCTCATTATCCGAGATGAGCCCTGCGGCTAAACCATATTTTGTATTATTTGCTTCTGCCACTGCCGCATCAAAGGTGTCAGCAAAAAAAACCTGCAGCATGGGCCCAAAATTTTCTTCATCATAAGATTTGGTCATCCCAGTAATATTGATAAGACTGGGCGTGACCAAGTTAAATGAGCCCCTCACTTTTTTTGCCTTAAGAATGGTTTTAGCGCCTAAGTGAATAAGCTTATCTTGAAAAGCTAAAAATCCCTCAGTTGCTTTAGGTGAGATTAATGGACCATAGTAAAGATCTGATGGATCTGCATATGAGAGTGATTGAATTTTTTGTTTTAATTTAGCTAAAATTTTCTTGCCATTTTTATTATTTGGAAGAATAAGCCGACGCGCACAAGTGCAACGCTGACCCGAAGAAATAAATGCGGATTCAAAAATAAGGTCTGCTGCAGCATTAAGTTTTTTAGTCGACCAAACCACCAATGGATTATTGCCTCCCAATTCTAAAGCTAGAATTTTTTCCGGGTAATCGGCCATGATTTTATTAATTTGTTTACCAACTTTATAGCTGCCAGTGAAAAGCAATCCATTGTTTAAGGGATGTTTGCAAAGGCCTTGCACTATGTCTTTGCCGCCATGAACCATATTGATGACGCCGGCAGGCAATCCCGCTTTATCCCATAGCATCATCATGTACTCTGC
>ENA-UZWX01011572-UZWX01011572.1-metagenome-genome-assembly--contig:-Day-4---50m-contig-11572_pt1 | contig 14523 bp, 17 predicted proteins | sample MGYA00260347_ERZ794907 | MGnify/ENA metagenome assembly ERZ794907 | reverse complement strand
AACATAAGCTCTGTTATTAACTCCTTTGAAGAAGTTGCCAAAGATAAAGTTAATATCGAGGTAACCTCAGATTTAAACAAGATTAAATCCAGTGATAAAGTGGTATTGCCAGGCCAGGGCTCGTTTAAGAGCTGTGTTGACGCTTTAAATGGTATAAATGGCTTGGTTGATACTTTAAACGAATTTGCAATCGATGATAAAAAACCACTGCTTGGAATTTGTGTAGGTTTGCAGATGTTTGCAGACATAGGCTATGAGGAAAAAGAGACAAAAGGCTTAGGCTGGATTTCAGGAAAGGTTTCAAAAATAGATAATCAAAATAATAAGTTCAAACTTCCACACATTGGTTGGAATGAAATTAATATTGTTAAAGAAAGTAAGATTTTTAAAAATATAGATAATAATTCCCACATGTATTTTGTTCATAGCTATGAATTTATTCCTGAAGACAAACATGTAATTTCTGCAACAACAGATTATTCATCAAATATTGTATGCTCTGTTGAAAAAGAAAATATTTTTGGAACCCAATTTCACCCTGAAAAGAGTGATAAAATGGGACTTAAAATGATTGATAATTTTATAAATCTATAGATATGAAAATATTTCCTGCGATAGATATTAAGGATAAAAAATGTGTAAGGTTAGTTAAAGGAGACTTTGATAACAAAACTGAATATGAAATGTCTCCAGTTGATCAAGCGGGCAAATATAAAGATCATGGTTTTAAAAATTTACACATAGTTGATTTAGATGGAGCTTTAACTGGAGAGACAGTCAATCTGGATATCATTCAAGAAATAGTACATAAATTTGATATAATGATTGAAGTAGGAGGAGGCATTAGAACTATTGATGGTATTGAAAAATACATAAATGTGGGTGTTGAAAAAGTTATTTTAGGAAGTGCCGCTATAAAAGATAAAAACTTTTTAAAAGAAGCTTGCCAAAAATTTCCAAATAAAATTGCATTAGGTTTGGATGCTAAAGATGGATATCTATCAGTCTCCGGTTGGAAAGAAAATTCAAATCAATTAACTTTGGATTATCTAAAAGAAGTTAATGATTTTGGTGCAAGCAGGTTAATTTATACAGATATTAATCGTGATGGGATGAAGCAAAGCCCTAACTTTGAAGAAACAGCAAAACTTGCTGACGTTTCAAATTGTCCAGTGATTATTTCTGGAGGCGTTTCTTCAATTGACGATATTAAAAATGCAAAGAATTTAAACAAGAATATTGAAGGCATAATTGTTGGCAAAGCAATATATGATGGTGATATTAAACTAGATGAATTAGCAAGAGAAATAGATGCTTAAAAATAGAATAATACCATGTCTAGATGTTAAGAACGGCCGTGTAGTGAAGGGCATTAACTTCGTTGATTTAAAAGATGCTGGCGATCCAGTGGAACAGGCTAAAATTTACAGTGATGGTGGAGCAGATGAAATATGTTTTTTGGATATTACTGCTTCAAATGAAAATAGAGATACAATTTATGAAGTGGTTGAAAGAACATCCAAGAAATGTTTTGTTCCATTAACAGTTGGTGGTGGAGTTAGAAGTGTTGATGATGTTTATAAATTATTAAATTGTGGAGCAGATAAAGTTTCAATCAATACTGCTGCTGTACAAAATCCTGACGTAATTATTGAAAGTTCTAAAAAATTTGGATCTCAATGTATTGTTGTTGCAATAGACGCTAAAAAAAATGAGGATAAGTGGGAAGTTTTTACGCATGGTGGAAGAAATAATACAGGCATTGATGCAATAGAATTTGCAAAAAAAATGGAAGATTGTGGGGCAGGCGAACTATTAGTCACATCTATGGATAGGGATGGAACGCAGGTTGGTTATGATATTGACTTGATGTCTAAGATATCATTAAAAGTTAATATACCTGTGATTGCTTCAGGTGGGGTCGGTAATCTAGATCATTTAGCAGATGGTATAAAATTAGGAAATGCTAGTGCAGTTTTAGCTGCTTCCATATTTCATTATGGAAAACACTCAGTAAAAGAAGCTAAGGAATATTTGGACTCAAAAGGAATTCCTGTTAGAATTTAATATGCTGAATACTTTAGAAAACCTAATTAAGCTTGCAAGAGAAAGAAAAAAAAATCCCATTGAAGGTTCTTATACAAATAAATTACTTTTAGATAAATCTTTAAGCAAATCAAAAGTATTAGAAGAAGTAGATGAGTTAATAGAAGCAATTGAAGAAGATACAAATAAAATTCATGAAGCGGCAGATGTTTTTTACCATTTATTAATGTATTTAGAAGCCAATGAAGTCAAAATTGAAGATGTCATGTTAGAATTAGAAAAAAGAAAAAAATGATTTATGATGAAAATAATATTTTTGCAAAAATTTTAAGAGGTGAAATTCCTTGTAATAAAATTTACGAAGATGATTTTGTTCTTTCATTTCACGACATAAATCCTCAAAAAAAAATTCATGCTTTAGTGATTCCAAAAGGAAAGTATATTGATCTTGATGATTTTAGTTTAAATGCATCCCCAGATGAGATGGTTGGGTTGATAAAGGGAATAAATAAAGTTGCTAAAAAGCTAGGTATTTCAACAGAAATAGGCAAAGGTTATAGAACCTTAGCTAACATAAGTGATCATGGTGGCCAAGAAGTCCTACATTTACATTTCCATCTATTTGGAGGTGAAGATGTAGGTAGAATGGTCGAGTGATACAAGAAGTTAAAAGAAATTATCTAGAAATTAATTCATTGCAGGATTTAAAAGAATCAAAACTTCTCTCAGAAGATTACTCTTTGGAATTATTAGATCCTATAAATTTTCAATTAAATAAATTTTTTTATAAAAATATTGGTAAGAAACATAATTGGGTAGACAGACTAATTTGGACAGAGCAACAATGGATAGACTATATTTTAAGTAAAAAGGTTAAAACTTATGTGTTCAAGCATAAAGATGATCTAGCAGGTTTCTTTGAATTAATATTTCATCATGAAAAAAAAGAAGTAGAGATTGCATATTTTGGAATATTGGAGGAATATCAAAATAAAAAATTAGGATCATATTTGTTATCTAAAGCCATAAAAAAATCTTTTATAGAAAATATTAATCGTGTGTGGGTTCATACTTGTTCATTAGATCATAAAAATGCATTAAATAACTATATTGACAGAGGTATGAAAATTTTTAAAACCGAAATAATAAAAGTTTAGTTTTGTAAAGGTAGTTTAAATAAATTATTAGAAATTTTCTGATTAATTTGGATTGAAGAAAGTAGAGTAATACTTAGATTTTGGTATATGTCTTTAGTTTGCCACCCTATTAAATCAAATGTTTTATTATCAAAAAAAATATTAATTTCATTATTGTTTTCTGTAATTGTGTAATTGATATAGGCCTGATCTATAATTTTTTCATTTAAATCATTAATTTTTCTAATTAAAAATTTTTTATCTAATATTAGATTTAACGGAGTTTTTTGCAAAGGATATCTATAAAAACTTGTTGTAGTTTTTATGACTAAAGATTTACCATTGGATACTAAAACTTTATTATTATTTTTTAAATATTTGCAAAAAATTTTTTTAGGATACTCAATTATGCAGTTTCCATTTTCTATTTTACCATTAATATTTTGTTCAAATTCAAAACTTAAATTTTTAGTTTTTTCTAAATTTTCTATAATTTGAGTTTTGTTATTTGCGTTAGTATTGGTAATAAAAATGAAAAAAAATAGAAANNAAAATACTTAAACATTAAAGAACATCTCTTTTACCTACATGATTAGCCTTACTGACAATTCCATCTGCTTCCATCATATCAATAATTCTTGCAGCTCTATTATATCCAATTTGAAGTTTTCTTTGTAGAAATGAAGTAGAAGCTTTACCTTCAGATCGAATAATTTCTAATGCTTGTTGATAAAGCTCATCCTTATCACCTTGGCTCTTGCTATCTCCAATTTCCTTTTCATCTGCAAAGTTTAAAATTTCATCTACATAATCAGGTTCTGCTTGTGATCTGAGTGAAGTATTAATTTTTTCAATTTCATTATCAGAAACAAATGGAGCATGTATTCTTACTATACGATTAGCAGATGACATATATAACATATCTCCCTTGCCAAGTAATTGTTCTGCTCCTTGCTCTCCAAGAATTGTTCTACTATCTATTTTAGATGTAACTTGAAAAGATATTCTGGTAGGAAAATTGGCCTTAATAGTCCCAGTAATTACATCTACACTTGGTCTTTGAGTTGCCATTATAATATGAATTCCAGCTGCTCGCGCCATTTGAGAGAGTTTTTGAATATAATTTTCAATTTCTTTACCAGCAACCAACATCAGGTCAGACATTTCATCAACCACTACCACAATGTATGGCATAGGCAGTTTATGTTTAGTATTATAACCATCAATATTTCTAACACCTTCTTTTGTCATTAATCTGTATCTACTTTCCATTTCTTTAACCACCCAACCAAGTACTGATGCTGCTTTTTTAGCTTCTGTAATCACTGGACATAATAAATGTGGAATTCCTTCATAAGCAGAAAGTTCAAGCATTTTTGGATCTATTAAAATGAACTTACATCTATCTGGTGTATGTCGATATAGTAGAGATAATATTATGGTATTAATGCAAACAGATTTTCCTGATCCTGTTGTACCAGCAATAAGAAGATGTGGCATTGACGCTAAGTCACCCACGATTGGTTTACCTGAAATATTTTTTCCAAGTGCAATTGGTAATTTAATTTCTCGTTTTTTAAAATCAGGATTATTTAAAATTTCACTTAAATAAACATTTTCTCTGGAGTTATTTGGAAGCTCGATTCCAACTGTATTACTTCCAGGTATTGTGGCAATCCTAGCTGATTCAGAACTTGTATTTCTAGCTATGTCATCAGATAAGTTAATAATTTTAGAAACTTTTACGCCAGCAGCAGGCTCAAATTCATTTAGAGTAACTACAGGTCCATGACTAACTTTTTTGATATTACCACTAACACCAAAATCCATTAATATCTTTTCTAAAAACTCTGGATCGTGAGTTTCATTTTTATTAAAATTTTCTCTTTCTTTTTTAGAAGGTGTTTTAAGCAAATCTAAATCAGGTAGTTTAAATTTAATTTTATTTTTAGGCATATTTTCAGTTTTTATAAAAGGTAAATCTTCCTGAATAAGATTTTTAATTTCGTCTTGCGGAATATATTCATTAATTATTTCACTTTTATCAGTGTAATTTTTAGTTTTATCATTTAAAAAGAAGTTAAAAATTTTTTTAATATTTTTATAAAAATTTTTAAGATTAAAATTAATACTTATTAGAAACAAAATTAAGACCAATAGGATTAAGATGTAATAAGATATACTTTCATTAATTCTTATTAAAGAATTTAAAAATGTTTGATCTAAGTAATTGCCAACAAATCCACCATTACCATTTATATAAAGTGTAAAAGCTTCGGGATAAAAATGAGTTAAAAAAAGTGCACCAAAAACAGAATAAAGAATTCCAAAAAAAGTATTTTCAATAATTAGAAAAAATTCTTTTCCATTAAATATATTAAGACCAGTTATAATAAAAGTGAAAGACAACAAATATGCTATGAGACCAATAGATTGAAAAAATAAATCAGAGATAAAGCTACCATTGAACCCCAATAAGTTTTTAATTTTGGCACCATCGGGGAAAATAAAATTAGGATCTTCAGGCGAATAGCTTGCTAGGGCCAATAACAACATGATTCCTGCAATAAAAAATGTAATACCAAGAATTTCAGCCAATCTTTTAATGGCAAAATTAATCAATAAATCAGCTGTTTTTTTTATATTCATATAAATGAATCAATTTAATCACTTTGTATCATCTAATTTTTATTGTTAAAATTAAAAATAATATGAAAGTTTGCATACTAGGAAACGGCCTTTCAAGCTTAACTTTAGCTAAAGCTTTAGTTAATCAAAATATTTATGTTGAGCTTATAACACAAAAAAAAAATTTTAAAATATGTCAATCTAGAACACTCGGTATTTCAAAAAGTAATATTGATTTTTTTAAAAAAAATATAATTAATGTCGAAAAACTTCTTTGGAAGTTGAAAAGGGTCGAAATATATACGGATAATTTAAAAAATGAAAAGTTGTTAAATTTTGAAAATAATAATGAACAAATTCTTTCTATTATAAAAAATCATGAATTATACAAAGTTTTGGAAAAAGATTTATCTAAAAATAAATATTTTAAAAATAAATATTTAACTAATAAAAATTTATCTTTTGTTAATAATTGTGAAATAATAATTAATTGTGATTATTTTCATAATTTTACTAACAATTATTTTAGCAAAAAAATAATAAAAAAATATAATAGTATTGCTTATACAACCACCATTAGACATAAAAAAATTTTAAACAACATAGCATCACAAATTTTTACAAAAAGAGGGCCTTTAGCATTTTTACCAATCTCAAATACAGAAACTTCAATAGTTTATTCAGTTCATAACTCAACTGAAAAAGAAAATAATATAGGTGAATTAATTAAAAAATATAATTTTAAATATAAGATTATTAAAATAGATAAAATAGATAGTTTTGAATTAAAATCTTTAAATTTAAGATCTTATTATCATAATAATATTTTGGCGTTTGGTGACTTACTTCATAAAATTCATCCTTTAGCTGGACAAGGATTTAACATGACCATTAGAGACATAAAGGTTCTTATGAATATAATTAAAGATAAATTAGATTTAGGTTTGCCACTGGATAGTTCAGTGAATAAAGAATTTGAAAAAAATTTAAAACATAAAAACTTTATTTTTTCAAATGGAGTTGATCTTATTCATGAGTTTTTTAATATAGAAAGAAAAACAAATAATAACATTTTAAGTAAATCAGTTCAATTTTTAGGAAAAAATTCTTCAGTAAATAAAGTTTTCATGAAAATTGCAGACAAGGGAATTTTATCTTAAATTATTGAAGTGTAGTATTGTTGAAAACATCATGAGTGTATGTACTTAAAATTTCAGCTATTTTATTTTTTCTTATATCAAGATTTTTAGCCTCTAATAAAACCTGCTTTTCTTCTAAAGAAAAAGGCGAAGCCATTGCTAAAGCATTTATTGTTTCATCTAGACTTTGTTTTTCAAGTTCTTTCCAATTAATTATGAAGCCTCTTTTTTTAAATAATGATTTTAAATCTTTAAAAATTAATTCCAGATCAGAAAATTTAAGTTCTTCTTTTTTTTCACTTAAATCTAGATAAAAATTTTGAAAATTAACTTCAAATTCTCTATATTTTTTATCTGATTTAATTTCGTCAATAATTTCAAATCTAATCAATCCTTTTAGTTCAACTATATATCTTCCATCTTCTGTTTCTTTAAAGCTAACTATTTTTCCTAGACAGCCAATATTATGCAATTTAGGAATTGACTGCTCATTATTTAGGTTTCTTGGTTGAATCATACCTATTAACTTGTTTGATTTCATACTTTCATTGATCATATCGATATACCGTGGCTCAAAAATATTCAATGGTACAGTGGTTTTGGGGAAAATTATAAAGTTACTTAATGGAAAAACTGGTATTTTTTTAGGAAGTTCAACTTTTTTCATAATATAATTAATTATATCATAAAATTGATTTAATCATTACCAAATTTATAAAAAGTTATAAATAATAATTGTTATTTTTTTTTACTTCAATAGAAAGTACTAATGATTTTCTGGGTAGCATCTTATCCTAAAAGTGGCAATACATGGCTTAGAGCATTGATAGCTTCATATTATTATTCTAAGGATGGAACTTTTGATCAGAAATTATTAAAAAAAATTGAACAGTTTCCTCAAAAAAAAAATTTTTTTTCAAATTTTGATTATGATCAAAAAATAGTTGCTGACACTTCTAGATTTTGGATTAAGGCTCAGGAGCTGATAAATTTAGATAAAAAGTTAAGATTTTTTAAAACACACAATATCTTGGGTGGATTAAATGGTAATCAATTTACTAATACTAAAAATACCATTGCGGCCATTTATATTGTGCGAGATCCTAGAAATGTTATTACATCCTTAAAAAATCATTTTGAAATGAATGATAGCGATGCTTTAGAATTTATGCTTAATAAAAATAAGTATACTTATAATTATCATGCAGAAAATGATTATAGTGATTTTCAATTTATTAGTTCATGGGAAAATAATTATAAATCCTGGAGAAACCAAAAAAATATTCCTGTTAAATTTATAAAATATGAGGATCTAAATTCCAAAACTTATGAAGTATTTAAGGATTTAATAAAGTTTATTAATATAACCTCAAAAAATCAGAATATATTTAACAAAAATAAAGCTCAAAAAGCTATTTATTCATCATCTTTTGATAATTTAAAAACTATAGAAAGTAAAAATGGTTTTTTAGAATCTGTCTTATCGAAAAAACGTACAAAAAAAATTTCGTTTTTTCACCTAGGCCCAAAAAATAATTGGAAAAATATTTTTAGTGAAGATTATCAAAATAAGCTCACTCTTAAATTTGAAAGTAATCTTAAAGAATTAAACTATATTTAATCAAAAATAATTTCTTATTGCTTGCAATTATAAAAACCATTATTTATAATAAATTTTACACAAGCGGGCATAGCTCAGTGGTAGAGCGTCTCGTTGCCAACGAGAAGNNCCAACGAGAAGGTCGAGGGTTCGACCCCCTTTGCCCGCTCCAATAAGTTATAGATTATGTTAATATGGATAGCCTCATACCCCAAAAGTGGAAATACCTACTTGAGATCTTTTTTATCTTCATATTATTATTCAAAAGATGGTAAATTTGACTTTAATCAATTATTAAACATCACCCAATTTCCAGCATTGATGTACTCTGATGTAAAATCTTATACTTACGTTGAAGCTGCAAAGAATTGGATAAACAATCAAAAGAAATTTTTTACTAAAGAAAAACTTTTTTTTTTAAAAACTCATAATTCTTTAGAAGAATACTTTGGATATAGATTTACAAAATCTTCAGAAACCTTAGGAGCAATATATATAGTAAGAGACCCAAGAAATGTTATTTCTTCGATGTGCAATCATTATCCGATGAATTTTAATGAGGCGTATAATAAAATGATAGATGAAAATGCTTCATTATCTTTAAAAAATTCAGAAGGTGATTTAAGTAATTTTTCCTTTTTAGGAAGTTGGTCTAATCATTATAAATCATGGAAAAATAATTTTGAATTTAAAACTTTATTCATTAAATATGAAGATCTTGAAGAAAATGCACATGATGAATTTTGGAAAATACTTACATTTATAGAGGAGTTAACTGGTAAAAATGAGCCTATAAATAAAAGGAAATTTGAGAATTCAATTAATTCAACGAATTTTTCTAGTCTTAAACAAAAAGAGAAATTGCATGGATTTAAAGAGAGTCTTACATATAAAAAAGACAATAAAACAAATTTTTTTAATTTAGGCTTTAAAAATAAATGGCAACAAAATTTACCTGAGGAAATTTCAAGCAAAATCAAAGATAAATTTTTTAATGAACTTAAAGAACTAAAATATGAGTAATTTGAAAGATAAGAAGTGTGCTCCATGTGAAGGAGGTGTTATTCCTTTTGATATATCTGAAATTCATAAATATCAAAAGAAAGTAGATGGTTGGGATATTTCAAAAGATATTAAGGAAAAATTTTTTTTAAATAAAAGATTCAATTTTAATAACTTTATAGAAAGTCAAGAATTTATTAATAAAGTAGGAGAAATCTCAGAGGATGAGGGACATCATCCAGATATATCATTCGGATGGGGATATGCAGAAATTAAAATAACTACTCATGCAATAGAAGGCTTATCTGAAAACGATTTTATTTTAGCTGCAAAAATTGATCAGTTAGCTAATGCCTAAAGTGTCTAGTTTTTGAAAAAATTAATATAGTATTTGTTTCATTTGCAAATTTGATAATTTCTTTATCTCTTATAGATCCAGAAGGTTGAATGACTGCAGTCACACCCGATTGTACTAATTTTTCTATACCGTCTACAAAAGGAAAAAATGCATCAGATGCAGCAACTATTTCATCCTTTATTTTTATAAACTTATTCATTTTATCAATTGCAATTTGACAACTATCTAATCTACTTGGCTGACCAGATCCAATCCCAGCCGTTGTTTCATTAGTTGCTAAAACAATTGCATTAGATTTGACATATCTACAAATATTAAAAGCAAAAATAAGATTTTTCATTTGATTTTGATTTGGTTTTCTTTTGGATACAATTTTAAAATCTTTAATGCTAAATGAATTTGTATCTTCGGATTGAACCAATATTTCATCATTATTAGATATAAATTTTAACTCGTCTTTTAAGGTATAGTTTGAAGCATCAATTAACCTTAGGTTTTTTTTTCTTTTAAGAATTTTAATTGCATCAGCATCAAAATTATTTCCAATTACAACCTCAAGAAAAAGCTTGCTTAATTCTTTTGCGACAGTTTTAGTGACTTTGTAATTACAAGAAACTATTCCACCGAAAGCACTTACTGGATCGCATTCTAAGGCTGAAACATAACTTTCAAGATGATTTTTTTTGATAGATACCCCACATGGATTTGCATGTTTAACAATTACGGTTCCTTTATTTTTAGGTAAGGATTTAGAGATGGTTAATGCTGCAAAGATATCGTTATAATTATTGTAGCTTAACTGTTTTCCATGAATTTGTTTTATACCTAGGGTAGAATTTTTTGAATAGACAGCACTTTTTTGGTGAGGATTTTCACCATATCTTGGTGTTTCAATTAAATTTGCATGAAAAGTTTGTTTTTCTGGAAAAGTTGTATTGGATATTTTGTTAAAATAATTTGAAATAACCGAGTCATAGTAAGCAGTTTCTGTAAATGCGATTCTCGATAATTTTTTTCTAAACTCTAGGGTAGTAGATCCATTATTTTTTTTTAATTCTTCAATTAACTCTTCATATTGATTTGAAGACGTAACCACTGTTACATCAATATAATTTTTAGCAGCAGATCTGACCATTGTTGGTCCTCCAACATCTATATTTTCAATTATCTTGTTATGATTTTTTGTATTTTTTAAAGTATTTTCAAATGGATAAAAATTAACAATTACCAAATCTATATTTTCAAAATTATTATTACTTAAATCTTTTAAGTGATTTTTGTTATTTCTTTTATTTAAAATACCAGCATGAATTTTAGGATGAAGTGTTTTAACTCTTCCATCTAAAATTTCTGGTGAATTTGTAAATTCAGAAACTTCTAAACATTTAAACTTTAATCTTCTTATCTCCTTATAGGTACCACCAGAACTGACTATTTTTATTTTATTTTTTTTTAAGATATTAAGAAGTGGTTTTAAATTTTTTTTATCTGAAACAGATATTAAAGCTGTTTTAATTTTTTTCATTATAGTTTTGTAATTTCCCATCTAATAATTTGTTCTGTCTCATGAGTTATCCCTGATATAAAAATATTATGGTTTTCTTTATAAGAATTTTTATTACCGAAATACAACCCATTATCAATATTTATATCAAATTTATCACAGCTAAATTTCCAACCTTCATCTTCTAATTCTATTAGTATTGACTTATTATCCAGTGTTTTCATCACTTTTGAGTTAGGATCTAAATGAAACCTAATATCAAATTTTACATTTTTATCTTTATTCTTTCTTATTATTTTATCAGTACCAACAAACTTTGTCTGTTCAGGATAAAACTCGACCTCTCTATCATGGATAGAACCAAATTTCTTAAGATAACCATCATGTGAAGCTGAAATTTTCCAATAATTATCTTCAAATATCACATTTTTATTTATAATCTTTAAACCTTGATCAATTACGTGGCCTGATATTTCTCCACTTTTAAAACTACAAGAAGAGTAATCTTCAATTATTAAAGTACTTTGTAGCGCAGTACTTTTTGAAAGTTTATTAAGTTTATTTTGTTTATTGGCAAAGTACCCTGAATTACTGATTAACTTTTTTCCACTTGATATTATTTCGAAAGATAAAGCACCAGACTGATAATCATTTGATTGAGTAATAATTGGACTAGGTCCTATATCCATTGCTAATATAATTTTTTTATTTTTAAGAATTGCATAACCAGCAACTTCTTTATTTTCATTTTTAAATGTGTATCTAAATCTTTTTAAATATTGATCAAATTCATTATTGTTGGATATATAATTTCCATTAAATAAAATATCATGATTTATGTTTTGCCAAATAAAAGCATAGCTTAATCCAAGATAATATATAGTTTCATCAATATATTCTGGAACTGTATTTTGAGACTCCTTAAACCACTCTCTAATTACAATGAAGTATTTTAGATAAAAACTCAGTTGTTTAATATTTCTTGAATTTGGAAACCCCTGATTATCAATTGAAGATTTAATAATTTTTTTTAAAAGATTTAATCCATTACCAAGATAATTTTTATTATTTTGGTAAGCTAATCCTGTTAAAATGATTGCAGCACATCCAATCATTTTATTTTCAAAATCATTTGAATTTTTTATTTCACTCAAAAGATGATTTGTCTGTTTCTGAATACAGTGGTCAAATTTTATTCTATATTCTTTATTACCATCCTCATAAGTAAGTTGGTGATTGGATAACCAAGAAATCACCCTTTTAGATGTAAGATCAAAATTCCAACTTTTATTATTATATTTATTGTTATTATTTATCCAATTAACGATTAATGATTGAACTGTTTTTTTTGAAGATTTAAGATCTAAACTAAAAAACCAAAAAAAATTATTCAATTTTTCATAGTCTTTTGTTTTTATATCATTTTGCCAAATAGATTCTAAAGCAAAATCTTCAATTCTATATTTCTTTTTTTGGTATTTAACTATTGATGAAAATAAGTGAGGGCTTGGCTTGTACTCAAAATTATTATTAAAAATCCTAGATATTTTTTTATCATATAAACTAGAATTTTGATAAATCTTATAAATACTTTTTTTTGTATTTAAATAAATTAGACTTAAGTCACCTAATAAGCTTTTGTTAATCATTAATTTATTTTAATTTTAATAAATTAATATTTTTTTTTATGTCTCCATCGTTACTTTTAAATATTGTTGTACCAGAAACAAGAATATTTGCTCCTGCATCGATTGCTTTTTTACAGTTTTCAAAATTTATTCCTCCATCAATTTCAATATCAAAATTTAGATTTCTTTCGTCTTGAATTTTTCTAAGTTTCTTAATTTTTTCTAAAACTTCAGGCATAAATTTTTGACCACCAAACCCAGGATTAACACTCATTATTAATACTAGATCAATTTTATCAAGGAAATCTATGATTAAATCAATTTTTGATTCAGGGTTAAGTGATACACCTACCTTTTTATTCAATTGTTTAATTTTTAAAATAGAGGCTTCTAAATTTTCAGTTGCCTCTGGATGAATAGTTATAATATCTGCTCCTGCCTCAGCATAAGATTCTATATATTTATGAACTGGAGAAATCATTAAGTGTACATCAAACTTGAGCGAGCATTGTTTTCTTAGAGCTTTAATTACTGGTGGTCCAATTGTTAGATTTGGCACAAAATGACCATCCATTACATCTACGTGGATCATATCTGCACCTCCTTTTTCAAGTTTTTTAATTTCAGTGCCTAATTGACTAAAATCAGCAGATAAGATTGATGGTGAAATTTGTATTTTTTTCATTGATTGCAAACTCTATTAGTATCAATTTTTAAAATTTAATTGAATTAAATAATTGATAAATATTTCTGGAAATTTCACTTTCTAGAGGAAAAGAAAGCATGCCCATTACAGAATAACCCAATATATATGGCATCAAGTAAAATCTAATCATGAAAAAAAACCAGGCCACATATAATGGCACCAAGGGCGCAATAATGAAAGCTGGTGTTATAGGTTTAAATATTTTTATTATAGGATTGGTATATCTAACAAATATCCTCATAAAAAAAAATTCTGAGTCTTCTTTTTGAAAAATATTCATCGCAACTCTTCCTATTAAAGTCCACATAATAACTCCAAGAAGGTAGTCAATAAAATAGACTAATGGGTGAAAGTTTGCTGACATTATAAAATTTATATTGGAAAAAAGATTAAATTAAAAGGGGCGAAATTAATCGCCCCTAAATTAAGATTTGATAGTTCTATTTACCAGTAACGGTTCTACCGCTTGGTACACGAACTTCATCAACCATTTTTTGAGTTGCTTTATCTGGCTCTTGAGTCATTAAACTCACAACTACCATAGCTACTAAACTCACAGCTGCTCCGAAGATACCAAACGTTAACTGAGTAATACCTAAGAATCCGCTTCCACCAGTTCGTACCCAAACTAGGTACCAAATAGATGATGCAAGACCTAAAGCCATACCAGCAATAGCACCTTCTCTGTTAGCTCTCTTCCACCATACACCAAGTACAAGTGGGAAGAACAATCCAGACATCGCAAAGTCAAAAGCCCAAATAACCGAACCTAAGAT
>ENA-UZWX01006909-UZWX01006909.1-metagenome-genome-assembly--contig:-Day-4---50m-contig-6909_pt1 | contig 14528 bp, 12 predicted proteins | sample MGYA00260347_ERZ794907 | MGnify/ENA metagenome assembly ERZ794907 | reverse complement strand
GCAATGCGGACAAAGTGTGCATTCGCTGAACGCGCCCCAATGTCCGCTTCTAACGACTTCACTTAAAAAGGGGCATCGGAATAAACCGACGCCCCCTGTGCAGTATCTCCCGCACTGGAATACCTAGATTCGAGGTAGTTAACCCAGAGTTTCAAGCACCAACTTAGCGACAGCAGTCGATGACGCTGGATTTTGACCTGTAATCAAATTGCCGTCTTTTTGAGCGTGTGGGGCCCAATCTTCGATCTTGATGAACAGGCCGCCACGATCAATCAATGTGTCTTCAACCAAAACCGGAACGACATTGGTGAGGCCAACGGCGTCTTCCTCGGCGTTGGTGAAGCCCGTGACTTTGCGGCCCTTTACGATGTATTCGCCGTTCGTATCTTTGGCATTGGCCAGGGCGATGGATGCGTGGCAAACGGTTGAAACAACCTTGTCCGCGGCCCAGAATGCTTCAATCAAGCTGATGGATTGCGCGTCATCCACCAGATCCCACATTGGGCCGTGGCCACCCGGATAAAACACGCCATCAAAATCGGAGGCGTTGACGTCAGCCAGTTTTGCAGTGTTCGCGAGGGCCGTCTTTCCCGCCTCATCTGCTTGAAAACGGTCGGTGTCTGCTGTTTGAAAGCCAACCGCATCGCTTTTTGGATCCAGTGGAGGCTGCCCACCTTTGGGCGAAGCAAGTGTGAGTTCGGCGCCAGCATCCAAGAAAGCGTAATAAGGTGCCGCAAATTCTTCCAGCCAAAACCCGGTCTTCTCACCGGTGTCGCCAAGTGTCTCGTGAGACGTCAGTACAATTAGGATTTTCTTGGACATGTGTATTCCTTGCAAGGTCGTAAGGTTACAGGGCCGTAACCTCTTCGATTGAGGATCTATCAATCATTGCTGTATTGCCACAAGTGAGGTACTCACCAAGACTGTTTTGCACAGCAGCAACAATGGATGAGCAAATGTCGGTTTGGGATGGCGTTGAAGAATTTGTTATGGTGGCACGCACGGGCAGCTTCACGGCGTCTGCACGACGTCTGAATGTTTCGACCTCACATGTGTCGCGGCGCGTACAATCGCTCGAAGACAGGTTGGGTGTGAAATTGCTGGCGCGTACCACACGAGCAGTCAAGCTGACGGACCTTGGCCGTGACTATCTAAACAGAGTTGATGAGTTGATTGGTGGGATAGACGACGCCAATCAGGCGATCACGGGCGCATTTTCAGACTTTGCCGGCCCAATGCGTGTTTCGGCAGCAGGTCCATTTGCAGAAACCGTGGTCATGCCTATCCTTTTGGAGTTTGCTGAGCAAAACCCGCAAATTACGCTCGAAGTAGATTTCAACAACAGAAATGTTGACCTGATTGAAGACGGATATGACTTTGCCATCCGATATGGCGCTTTGGCCGACAGCGCATTGATCGCGCGGAAGCTTGCCACCCGTAAGCTGATATGTGCGGCATCACCTGCCTACCTCGAACGATACGGGGAACCGGCAACGCCTCAGGAACTGCGTCAGCATTCCTGCATATCTGCGACCAACAATGTATGGCAGTTCTTGGACCCATCAACGAAAAAAGCCATCTCGGTTAGGGTCAAGGGACGCGTAAAAACGAATAGCATGGGCCTTATGTGCTTGGCTGTCGAAAAGGGTTTTGGTGTCGCTTACACACCGATGGAGAACCTTGAGGCGATGATCGCGGATGGTCGGGTTCTGCGTATTCTTGGAGGCTTTGAAGATCAAAGCAGATCGCATTGGATCGTCTATCCAGAGCGTCGTCATATTCCGCGCAGGGTACGCGCGGCAGTGGAGTATCTTTTAGATCGGTTGGAAGACCAGCGGATATAGTGGGGCTCGCTTCGGCAACTGGTTCTGAGATTGTAAGCAGGGGAATGAACGTGAATGCCTTGATTGGCGCTCTCCAATTTATCTAAGGGCCTGTTAACCTGACACACTGCAATCACTCAAAGCAGACCTTCATGTGGCTCGCAGCATTTTGCACAATGGGCTCAAACCGGACCTTCGCTGCGAATGGCGCTGAGGTCAGCTATGCGGACAAAGTGGCGTCAGCGATAAGCAATCCAATGGCCGCTTTGTCTATTTGGCAAAACATTTACCTTCATCTGTTTTGAAAATTGGCTAGGAACAATGTCACGACTTCTATCAGGATTATGAGCACATGAATATCCGCTTCGGGACATGACAACCTTTTTTAGTCTCAAAATTACAAGCAAATAATCTTGGAAATCAGGAGTGCCTGGGAGTCAAAATTGCAGCTACGCGGTGCACAACTGGGGTATCTGCAATATTTATTGCACAAACAATAATTCATGCTATATGTATTGCATAAACACCTATATTCGCACACTGAGAAGGCATATAACTCGTTGAAACACTTTAAATCTCTTGTCGAATCATATGACGGAAAACTTACCGTTGCTGACCGCGCGCTGATTTCCATCGTATTGAGTGAGCCATCAGAAGCGATCTACTTGTCGTCAGGGGAGTTGGCTGCAAAAGCGAATGTTCACGCCTCGACGGTTGTGCGATTGGCCCGCAAGCTGGGTTTCGAAGGCTACCCCGATATGCGCAGCAGCGTGCGCCGCGACGTTGATCAAAACCCTAGTTTTTCCAATATCAGCCAACAGCGCCGCACGAGCATTGAACAGGGTTCAAACCTTGCAAACCTGATTGAAGCCGAGATGGCTGCGATCGCAGCGGTTGCAAGCTCCGTGTCTCAGATCCAAATTGATGACGGTGCAAAATTTCTGGCTAACGCAAATTCGATTTATCTTGTTGGTCGCGGCGGTGCGGCGCCGTTAATGGCGCATCTTGATCGCCGCTTGCGACGCGCCAGCTTTCGGGTGGAAACTTTGTTGAACTTACAACGCCGGGATATGGCCGAGCGGTTAATCAGCTTGAAAGCGAATGACGTGGTTATTGTTTTCGGCTTTCAGGCGCCGGTTTCATTGCCGGCAGGTTTTGAAGCTCTCATGGATCATGCCCGAGTGACGGGGGCCAAAACGATTAGTATAGGAGATACCTCCATTCTAACCGCCCGACCGCGCGCGGATTTGACTTTGAGCATCAGTCGCCCGGACCAGAGTGCGATGCAAATGCGATCAGGCGCGATGCTGGTGTGCGAGGCGCTGGCAATGACATTGGCGAATAAGGATCCGGAACGGGCTGTTAAGGGGCTTGAGTCCCTTGAGCGACTGCGTTCGGACATGCAAAGCTCGGAAGCCGAGTGATGTCGTTTATTTCTACAAGTTCTGGCAATTTCAGTAACAGATTTGGCCGCGCGATGCGTGACCCGGTAAGTCTTGTTATGCTGTTGCTGCTTGCGGTACTCGCCTACTTGGTGGCTTGGCCGTTCATCCAACTTGTCATCAATACACTCACTTGGGGTGAAGGCTCTCGTCGGATCTCTCGCGAGGCTGTTCCGGGCGAGTTTACGTGGTTCTATTGGCTGCAAGTGACCGCCGGACCAATCTCCGGAAAAATGCTATACGGCCCGTTGATGAACACCCTGATTACGGGGATCGTCTCAACGGTGTTGGCACTCATCGCAGGTGGAACGCTAGCGTGGTGTGTCGTTCGATCAGATATGCCGGGCAAACGCTGGTTACAGCCGATTTTAACTTTGCCCTATATTTTGCCATCGTTTGCAGTTGCATTGGCGTGGGAAACTGTGTTCCGCAGCCCCAAAGTTGGCGGTCAACCTGGGTTATACGAGGCGTTTCTAGGGGCAGCCCCGCCAGAATGGCTTTCATACGGTGTTGTGCCAATCTCTATCACGCTTGCCATTCACTACTTTCCGTTTGCCTATCTTCTGGTAGCTGGGGCGTTGGCAACTATTGATAGCCAGATGGAAGAAAGTGCGCTGATCTCTGGCGCTGGAAAATTAACGATTTTGCGCCGGATAACTTTTCCGGTGGTGGCTCCGGCCTTCGTGGCAGCACTTATATTGACCTTTGGGAAAACTATTGGCCAATTCGCTCTACCATTTCTGCTTGGCGCACCAACTCAGTTTCATACTGTGGCTACGATGATTTATGCCAACCTTGCTTTAGGTTTGGATTCAATGGCTTACGTGTTGGCCGTTGTCTTAATCGCTATGTCTCTATTGTCAATTTGGCTGTCGAACCGATTTATCAAGAAAAAGTCTGGCCGATTTGAAACCATCAGTGGCAAAGGCTTTAGATCGCGCGAGATTGCGCTAGGAAACTGGCGCTGGTTTGTCTTTGGCGTCGTGGCCTTGTTTGGATTTACCGTTGGTATTTTGCCGCTGATCCTACTTGGAGCCCAATCTGTGATGTTGATTGATGGGTTTTACGGGCTTGAAAACCTGACATCGCATTTCTGGATTGGCAAATCCAACCCCGACATCGCAGGTGGAGAACCGGGCGTAGTCCATAACAAGATCATTCTGGGCGCCACATGGAACACGCTTAAACTGGCGTTTCTGTCGGCGGTAATTGCTTCGATAATTGGGATTGTTATTGCTTATATTGCCGTGCGTCGGGCAAGTAACCCGTTGGCGGTGCTGCTTGATCAGATTGCCTTTATTCCGTTTTTGTTCCCGACCATTGCCTTTGGCGCAATGTATCTGACCCTGTTTGCCGAACCTGTCGGACCAATTCCCGCGCTTTATGGAACATTCACGCTTTTGGTAGTAATTTCGGTGGTCAGTCGGTTGCCGTATTCCGTTAAAACCGGGATCACTGCCGTTACCCAAATCGGACAAGAGTTGGAAGAAGCAGCCGAAGTCGCTGGCGCAAGCTGGGGGCGGCGGTTTCGCAAAATAATCATGCCACTGGCCAGCTCGGGTATCATGTCTGGGATGATGGTTAGCTTTGTTGGTGTGATGCGAGAATTGTCGTTGATCATCTTACTGATCACCCCCGCAACGCGCGTTTTGATGACCGCAGGCTTTGGCTATGCCGAAGAAGGCCTGACGCAGTTGACCAACGCGCTGGTACTGATCGTGGCGCTTCTAACAATCGCAGGCGAGCTGATCTTGTGGAAAATCGGCAAGGGTCGCATGGCGCGCTTGCGCGAAAAACAATCTTGAAGGGCGGGCGTTATGGCCAAAATATCAATTCGTAATCTAACCAAGCGTTACGGCGATATGACAGCGCTGAACACTGTTTCGCTGGAAATCGACAATGGCGAATTTTTGGTGCTGCTCGGGCCCTCTGGTTGCGGGAAGACGACATTGTTACGCTGCCTTGCCGGGTTGGAAACCCCGGACGAGGGCGAGATAATTATTGGCGACGAGGTTATTTATTCGTCCGAACAGAAAATTATGCAGCCGCCCGGTAAGCGTAATCTGGGTATGGTCTTCCAGAGCTATGCTTTGTGGCCCCACATGACTGTGCGCGACAATGTAAAATTTGGCCTCGACGTTCTGAAGACACCGAAAGCCGCATCCGACAGGCAGCTCGACGAAGTGCTGACCAAACTTGGCATGGATCATCTTAGCGAGCGCTACCCGTCGGAACTGTCGGGCGGGCAGCAGCAGCGGGTTGCATTGGCGCGACTTTTAGCAACCAAGCCACCTATTTTTCTAATGGACGAACCGCTGTCAAATCTTGATGCCCGACTGCGTATGGATATGCGCGTAGAGTTGAAGCGCTTTCAATCCGAAGCCGGTGCCACGACGGTTTATGTAACGCATGACCAGACCGAAGCGATGACCATGTCAACGCGCGTCGTTGTGATGAAAAACGGCGAAATTCAGCAAGTTTCCCCTCCGGGCGAGCTGTACAAACAGCCGCAAAACACATTTGTAGCTGATTTTATCGGCATGCCGCGAATCAATTTGGTTGAGCTGCAAGGCAAGGGGCAGGTCTTCAGCAACGGTGACATCACAGTTGATGTTGGGTGGCACCCGAAGGCTAAGAACGTGGTGCTTGGTTCGCGCCCCGAAGATCTAACAATTTCGCCCGACCTTAATGCGGTGGGCGAGACATATACCGTGATGGCCGTTCTGCCAAACGGGCCAGAAACCATCATTCAGCTGCAAAAGGGCAAAACCGTCGTCATTGGCCGTGTTGGCCATGATTCCATTTTTGAAAGTGGCCAAGAGGTCAGGGTCGCCTATACCCAAGCCGCGCTCAATGTTTATGACGCAGACACACAAGCACTGATCTCACCACACAATAATGTTCAGAATTAACCAACCATAGCAATGCCTTAACAACAGGGAGAAGACAAGTGAAACAACTCGGAAAGCTTAGAAGTCTGACCGCCATCTGTGCGATTACATTGGCTGGTGCCAGTTTTGCACAGGCAGATGAAACATGGCAGCGCGCAGCAGGTGTAGGTGAATTCACGCCGGCCACACAAGATTGGGCAGCAATTGAGGCCGCTGCACGCGCGGAGGGTTCGGTTGTTGTTTATTCAGTGTCCTCAAGAATAGCCAAACTTGTTGACGGTTTTCAGGAAAAGTACGGCATCGAGATTATCGGACATGATATTGCATCGGACTTGCAACTTGAAAAGCTACGCCGCGAAAACAACGCGGGCGTCTACGAAGTTGACGTTCTGTTTAACTCGGAATCCTCGATTTTACTTAACGAAGCACTGCCTACAAATCTGGTTTGGAATTTCATTCCCGACAGCGTGTCGGCAGAATTGACTGACGCCGAAATGAACCCGCTTTTGATCCAGCGCCATAGCAGCCGAATTGTGTATTATAATACCGCTCTAAACCCGGACGGCGCCCCTATTAGCTCCCTTTGGGATCTGACCCGCGATGAATGGTCTGGCCGCACCCTGTTGCCAAGCCCGTTAGAGGACGGTCTGTCCGCCAACTTCATTCAGACAATTCTGGCACATCCTGATGACATGGGCGCTGCCTATAAGCGCGAATTCGGGGAACCAATCAGCTATTCTGAAGCAGTGATTGAAGCTGTCGAAGACATCGCAACGATTGACGCGCCCAATGCCTCGATGGAATGGCTGTATCGCTTTTTGCAAAATGATCCGGTTTTCCAAGGATCAACGACTAAGATTTTCAAAAACGTTGGTGACATAGCGCAAGAAAACCCGCCCATCGGCATCACCACCTTCTCCAAACTTCGCAAAAACGAAGAAGGTGTTTATGCAGCGGGTCCTATTTATGACCTTGATCCAGCATTTGGCGTAACCTACCCAACTGCGCTGATGATCGCCGATATGGCACCGCACCCAAATGCGGCCAAACTTCTGATCCGCTATATGATGGAAGAGGGATTCTCACCCTGGAACGAGCCGGGTGATTATGCAGCGCGCGCCAGCGTTGAGGCCGTGCAGGTAGATGAATTCGACCTGCCAGCCTTTGGTGAACTTGGTCTCTGGCCGGTGGATGCCGAAGAAATCTACTATACCAAGTTCAGCTTCCTTGCCCTTTATTTGGCGCTTAGCTGACAGCATTTTCCCCCGGCCGGACAATCTGGCCGGGGCAACTAATAGTCTCCGACCTGTCGGGAAAGGGTTTTTCGTGACCATAAGCACCATATTGTTTGACGCAGGCGACATTCTTTACAACAAGCCAAAACGCAAATCTGCGGTGATCGAGTTTCTATCCAGCCGCGGGTACAGCGCGCCTATGGAAAACGACCCGATCGAGAAGGCTAAACGGCTCGAAGCCCACGCTGGCAAAATCGAAACACCTGCCTTTTTTGAATGGCTTATGGCGCATTATGGTGTGGATAACGCACAAGATGCAGCAGATGGGATCAAGATTTTGAAAGAACAGCAAAGTGCCGTTCAGTTTTTTCCAAATGTGCCAGAAACCCTGCACGAGCTAAAACGCCGTGGCTTTAAACTTGGCATCGTGACCAATACTTTTAACTCGCAAGAAGAAAAAACCCGTTGGTTCAAGACCGTTGGCATTGACGATATCTGGGATTCCTACGCCGATTCGTTCGTGCTGCAAATCACCAAACCAGACCCGCGCATTTACATGGCCGCCATTGACCCGCTAAATGTCAAACCCGAAAACTCTATTTTTGTGGGTCATGCCCAAACCGAGTTGGACGGTGCAAAGTCTGTCGGCATGACAACCGTCATGTTCAATCCCGACGCAAGTTGCACAGTCGCTGATTTCAAAGCTAAGGATTTTAGCGATCTGCTGAGAGTGCCGCCAATTGCCGAGGCAAGACTTGTAGGCTGAGTGCACCTTTGTCACGGCAGTTGATGCCATTGGTTCCTTGGTTTAAATATTGATGGTGGCCGGAAAGATTGGTCGCATTGATGCAGTTGTTCCAGAAAATGACTGAGACGTTCTTCTTAGCCGGTTGCTTCTAAGCGGCCATTTGACCATTCCGCAGCAGTGGTCACAATGGGCTCAAAGCTGCCGTTCGCTATGCGCTGTACAAAGGCCAGCAATGCGGACAAAACTAGCATTCAGTGTCGTCTGCTCAATGCCCTAGTTTCGATATTTAGTCAGGACAAACGTAACTCAACTGAGTTCAAGTGCGTGTTTCAATGGTAAATCAAAGTCAACAACGTCGCCAATCCCGAATGACGGGTCTGCGGCTGGGGTAGATGCTTTGATCTGACCAGACGCAGCCTCCAAGACGTATTCACGCTGTTCTCCAGCAAATGCGACACCACGCACCGTTCCTCTATATGGCCCTAGACCTACAGAAACTGCACCAGGACGCCAAGCGAGATAGCCACCTCTTTGAGCCGTAACAAATGGCAGACGGCCTTGGTCTCCAACAAGCGTTTGCTCAACGACTTCTAAGATATTCTCGAACCCAAAAAAATCGGCTGCAAATTTTGTCTTGGGCTTGTTGTAAAGCTCATCAGGCGTCCCTAACTGTTCGATCAGACCGTCTTTCATCAGAACGATACGGTCGGCCAGCGCCAATGCCTCAGCCTGATCGTGAGTGACGAAGACCATTGTAATGCCGGTGTCCCGCTGAACGCGCTGTAGCTCGGTGCGCATGTCCAGACGTAGACGCGCGTCGAGGTTTGATAGGGGTTCGTCCAATAACAGCACTTTAGGCTCCATCACCAGTGACCGCGCCAACGATAGTCGTTGCTGTTGACCGCCTGACATTTCAGCAGGTTTACGATCTGCCAGATGTGCGAGCCCCACTGTCTGCAATCCGTCTTCGACCTTTGCGGTGATTTCCGCTGCGGGTAGTTTTTGCAAGCGTAGTCCAAAGGCGACGTTCTCGAATGCCGTCAGATGGGGGAATAAGGCGTAGGATTGGAACACAAGCCCGACGCCGCGTTTGTTGGCTGGTACCTTGGTTACGTCGCGCCCGTCGATGGAAATCTTACCCGAATGCGGGGTCATCAACCCTGCAATGGCTCGCATGATTGTGGTTTTGCCACACCCCGAAGGCCCAAGCAGCGCGATCAGTTCGCCCCTGCGAATGTTGAGGCCCAAGTCGGGCACAACGACGCTTTGCCCGTAAGCCAGTGACAATTTATCCAGCGAAACGAAGCTGTCAGACATAGCGAGAGAACCCCAAGAATTTTTCGGCGACAAAGACAATCGCAACGGAGAGGAAAGCAAGAAGTGCTGAGAGAGCTGCCACAGATGGATCGTAGGTAATTTCCATATAGGACAGCATATCAATAGGCAGCGTACGTACGCCGGGGCCGGACAAGAATAGGGATACCGGCACTTGATTAAAGCTGGTCACAAAGCCGAGGATGAATGCAGCTAAGACGCCGCTTTGGATGTTTGGCAAGATTACCCGCATGAATGCGCCAATGCGCGAGCAGCCAAGCAAAACTGCCGCTTCCTCCATGTCGCTGCGCAAATTGCCAAGGCTTGATGACACAACACGGACGGCATAGGGCAGTACCAGTGCGGTATGTGCCATGAACAAAGCCAGCGTGACGGTGAAGTTTAGAGGCACCACGAGATAGCGCAGCAAGGCAAGGCCGACAATGATGCCCGGCACGATGATCGGTGCGGCGACGATGGTTTTGATCGTTTCCGCGTACGGGATGTCATAACGGCTGATGGCGTAGGCGGCAGGGATGCCGAGGATTAAAGCGGTGATTGTGCCAAAGATAGCGAGAAACATTGAAAGGGCAAAGCTTTCGCGGAAACTCTCAACCGTGAAGACCTTCAAATACCATTTTAATGATATCCCATTCGGGGGAAAAGTCATGAAGTCTCCCGCTGACAGACCTGCAAGAATAATGATCACAAATGGACCGATGAGAAACAGCAGCGTCGTTCCGATGATCAAGCGAGAGGCCAGTCTAGTATTCATCTTAGTTCCTTGCCGCCGCAATGCGTTTTAGCAGGATGTTTGCCCCAAAACTCATCACGATTAGGACTGTCGCGATCACGCCTGCGGAGACAAAATCATTGGCAACATTGACCCGTTGGTAAAGCAGGGTTTCCAACATCAGCACCTTGGAACCTCCAAGGATCGCGGGTGTTATGTAGGCTGTCAGCGAGCCAGTAAAAACAAGCGTGCCACCGATGACCAAGCCGTCTTTGGTCAGCGGCAGGATGACTTTGGTGAAGACCTGTATCCAGTTTGCGCCTAGCACACGTGCAGCGGGTATTACGTCCTTGGGCAGGTTTTCCATGGCGCTTACCAGTGAGATAATCATCAAAGGCAAAAATAATTGCAGCAAGCCGATGAAGACGGCGGTTTCTGTAAAGAGAATGCGGATGGGGGTTTTGCTCAACCCAAGGCTAATAATTGTGTCGTTCACGATCCCTGTGCGTCCCAAGATCACGATCCACGCGTAGGTCCGTGCGACAGGTGAAATCATCAAAGGCAAAACAACCAAACCAAACACTCGACCTCGATGTCTGCCATCAAGGTTCACGATACAGAAGGCGCACGCGTAGCCGATGATCGCACTGACCACGGACACCAAAGCGCCCAATTTCAATGTACGCAAAAACACCGTCTGATTAAGAGGCTTAGACGCAAAATCAATGTAACCTTGCAACGACCAACTGCCGTCAACCTTAAAGGCCTCGGACAGCAAAATTCCGACCGGTAATAAAAACAACAAGGCAGTGAACACAGCAGCAGGTAAGGCCAGCGCCAGTCCCTCGCGATTGTTCTGAAACATGAGTTATCTCCGGTGGAGGATGCCAGCGGGATACGATGTCTCGCTGGCACAAGCGGTTTAGTTAACGACGTTCTCGTTCCACCGCTCAACCCAGGCTTCGCGGTTGTCGATAATGGCGGCTGGATCAAGCATCGTCAGCGAGTTGATCAGCTCCGCGCCATATGTCAGGCTTTTGGCAATTTCGTCACTGACAACCACGTCGGTGTTGGCCGGACTATCCAGCTTTGCCTCTGCAATGCGTGTCTGCACCTCAACGGACAGCCAATAGTCCATGAATTGATAGGCCAACTCTTCATTGCCGTTGCCTTTGGTCATAACCATGACGTTCATACCACCAGTCTGGCCCTCGGTCGGTTCAGCCCATGCAAACGGCAGGTCAGCACCGGAAAAACGGCTCCATGCAAAACGACCTACAGGGGCCGCAATGACTTCCTCTTGCAGCATCAACTGCGCCAGTTCTGACGAGCGATTGTAGAAGGTCACAATGTCGTCGCCACTTTCGCCGATGGCGTCAATTGTCTGCGCATAGTCGGCACCTTCGTGGCCCAACGCGTTGCTCAACATCATCAATGTCAACGGGCCTTGAGTACCGGTGATATTGGGCAAGGCCACGCGACCAGCAAGATCGTCGGACAAAAGATCAGCCCAGCTGTCAACCGTCACAAGATCGGACCGATACACGATAGATGTCGCATAATAGCTGTATCCGACAGCCATTCCATTGCCCAACGGGTCTTTCGCGGCTTCGTACAAATCTGCGTGGCTCGAAATTTGCGCTACATCCAACGGTTGCAACAGATCCTGACGGGCCAAAGACAACGCATCTTGCGTGGACATAACAGCCATATCGATGACTGGATTGGCCGCATTTGCTTCGATTTTTGCCATCCGCTCAACGCTGTTGCCGGTTTCGATCACCACCTCGCAACCGCAAACCTCTTCGAACGGATTGAACACAGCCTCGGCCATTGCGTCTTGACCAAAGGCGTAGACTGAAATTGTGAGTGTCCTGTCTTGCGCGTGCCCTGCACCAGCAATCAGGCCAAGGGCTGCAGTTGTTGCCAAAAAATACTTCATTTCGATCTCCTTGTTGCAGTTTGTACAATTGATGGAACCGGCCCGGTGGATTCACGCAGCATCAACGACATGTCGACGACACTTGGGGCAGGTACTTCCGCATTTTGTCGAATGACAGCATCCAGACAGGCGACGGCACGCCGTGATAGCTCGGCCGTGTTAGGCACGATTGTTGAAAGCGTCGGTCTAACGGCCGTGGCAAGAGGCAAGTCATCAAAGCCAACGACGCTGATCTCTTCAGGGCATTTGAGGCCAGAACGGCCTGCCTCAGAGACGACGCGCAATGCAAGCAGATCAGAGACAGTCAGTACGGCTGTGACGCCATGATCGCTTTGATCCAACAGGTTTGGAAAGCTCTTAGACGTCCAAACGACTTCATACTCAAATCCTTCCAGAGCACCCAACATTCCAGCTATCCTCTCTTGCTGCACGGGCGACGACGCATCATCACCCAAAAGCAGAAACTTGCGATGGCCCAAGTCCAGCATGGCTTGGGCAGACAGTGCGCCACCCTGCCGATGATTTGCGGCTACAGTATTTTGCGGATCAGGCTGGGTGCTAAGAACAACGCAGGGGGCTGCTGTGACATCCAATTGCGTTCCACGCTGAGGAAGAATAATGATGCCATCAACGCCACGCTGGATAAGCTGATTGATCGCCTTTGCCTGCCCATCCGCTGTTCCACGCGCATTTGCAATCAAAACGCCAAACCCACATTTGTCGGCTTCGGCCTCGACCGCGTGGGCAAACTCAGGAAAAACCGGCTTTGTGATATCCGGCATCACCAAGCCCAAAATTCCGCTGCGACCCGTTTTCAAAGCACGTCCAGCAGCACTCGGAAAATAGCCAACGCTTTGAGCGTGCGACGTCACAAGTTTGACCACATTTTGCGACACGCGACCTTTGCCAGTCAGCGCATTTGAGACCGTAGCTACGGATAACCCGAGGTCTTGTGCAATTTGCTTTTGATTTGTCAAAATCATTCCTCTAGGCTTGCTTAAACGATTAAGCGGCGAGGTATTCGACTTGTCAAGACATTCACTCTCGCTCAAACAGCCAAAGGTTCAGGCACCGATATAAATAATGACCGAAGGTGCAACTCGATGCGCACATTAATCCATAACGCTCGTGTTCTAACTATGAACGACAATTTCGAGGAATTCGAAAAGGGCTGGCTTGCGATTTTGGATAAAGAGATTCAAGGGCGTGGTGTGGGCGATACCCATGATGCTTTTAGCCAATTTGATGACGTAATAGACGCGGGTGGTGACCTGATTATGCCTGGCATGGTCAACACTCACTGCCACATGCCGATGACTGTATTTCGGGGCTTGGGCGAAGACGTCGATGAGCGGCTGTTTCGCTACATCTTGCCATTGGAACGTGAGGCCGTGACCCCAGATGTTGTTCGTATAGGCGCGCAACTCGCAGCCGTGGAAATGATTCTGGGTGGTGTGACCACCACGGCTGACATGTACTATTACGAACAAGAAGTAGGTCGCGTGATTGATGCGTCGGGAATGCGCGGCATTGTCGGGCAATCCCTCGCGGATTTTGACGCCCCTGACCACACGTCCTTTGATGAAGGCTTTGCGCTCACGGACGATTTGCGGGATGAGTTTCAAGGTAATGATCGCGTTATGGCGTCCATCGCGCCGCACGCGCCTTACTCTACGGGTCCGGCGATCATGGAACGGGTCGCGAGGTATGTCACTGATTACCCAGATATCCGCGTCCAGATGCATCTCGCGGAAATGAAATCAGAGATGAAGTGGTGTGCGGACCACCATAATTGTCGCCCAGTAGGACTTGCAGACAAGTCAGGCTTGCTGAAACCCGGCGCGATCATGGCGCATTGCTTAGAGCTGACGCCTGATGAAATTGTAGTTTTAGCTGAGCGCGGCGTAGGCGTTGCCCATAACGCAAGGTCGAACGCTAAAGCTGGCAGAGGCATCGCACCCGTTGAGGCGATGCGTAACTCAGGCGTTCCTGTCGGCTTGGCGACGGACGGCCCGATGAGTGGTAACGCGCTGGATATCATCGCACAGATGGCACCGGCTTCAATGTTTGCAAAGCTTCTTGGTGGTAGCCGAAAGTGCCTTCCTGCGCGGGATATCATTGCAATGGCGACCATAGAAGGGGCAAAGGTTTTAGGTTTAAGTGGCACAATTGGGTCACTTGATGCTGGAAAGAAAGCTGATGTGATCCGAGTGTCACTCCAAGAACCACGCATGAATCCAATTTACGATATTTATGCCTCATTGGTGTTTTCGGCGAATGCATCAGACGTCCGTGATGTCATGATCGACGGCAAATGGGTCGTCACGGGGCGCGAGGTTGTGACAATTGAAGCACCGAAAGCTATCAGCGATGCTAATCAGATAGCTGCAATGTTTCGAT
>ENA-UZWX01003250-UZWX01003250.1-metagenome-genome-assembly--contig:-Day-4---50m-contig-3250_pt1 | contig 14538 bp, 16 predicted proteins | sample MGYA00260347_ERZ794907 | MGnify/ENA metagenome assembly ERZ794907 | reverse complement strand
TCTCGAGCGGTTGAATAGTGGTCGTCTCCAACAATTTTTGGATCCAATATTCTACTTGAAGAGTCAAGAGGGTCAACAGCTGGATAAATACCTAAGTCTGCAACTTTCCTATCAAGAACTGTTCTTGCATCTAAGTGAGCAAAAGCAGTGTGTGGTGCAGGGTCGGTAATGTCATCAGCTGGAACATATACAGCTTGAAGTGAAGTAATAGATCTTCCTTTAAGTGAAGTAATCCTCTCTTGAAGGAATCCCATTTCATCAGCTAATGTTGGCTGATAACCCACAGCTGAAGGCATACGTCCTAGTAATGTTGATACCTCAGATCCTGCCTGGCTAAATCTAAAAATATTATCAATGAACAAAAGAACATCCTGTTTTTCTACATCTCTAAAATACTCTGCCATTGTGAGTGCTGAAAGTGCGACTCTTAACCTCACTCCAGGTGGTTCATCCATTTGACCGAATACTAGAGCTGTCTTATCAATAACTCCAGATTCCTGCATTTCTCCGAACAAGTCATTACCTTCTCTTGTTCTTTCACCAACGCCAGCAAAAACAGAAACACCTCCGTGCTGAGTTGCAACACGATTAATCATTTCCTGAATCAAAACAGTTTTTCCTACACCTGCACCTCCGAAGAGACCAATTTTTCCACCTTCTACATATGGTGCTAATAGATCAACAACTTTAATTCCAGTTTCAAACATTTCGCTTTGTGATGTTACGTCTTCATACGCAGGTGGAGTTCTATGTATTGGCCAACGTTCTTTAACATTGATTGACTCGATAGGAACGTCTAGGGTCTCACCAGCAACGTTAAAAATGTGTCCAAGAGTTTCTTGTCCTACAGGTACAGAAATTGGCGCATTTGTATTTCTTACTTCTGTTCCCCTCTTCAAACCATCTGTAGCTTGCATTGAGACTGCACGAACTTTATTTTCTCCAATATGTTGTGCTACTTCAAGGGTAATTGTATTTTTTGAATCTCCAATAGTTATATCTACCTCTAATGCGAAGTTGAGTTCAGGAAGATTGTCTTGTGGAAATGCCACGTCAACAACTGGACCTGCAACCTTTACTACTCTACCTATCTCTTCACTCATTCTTTTCCTTTCTAACTGGCATCTGAAAGTGCTTCAGACCCACCAACAATTTCTGAAATCTCTGTCGTAATTTCTGCTTGTCTTGCTTGATTACTTTTCATTGCTAATACTTTAATTAATTCTTCTGCATTGTCAGTTGCGGCTTTCATGGCTCTCATTCTTGCAGCATGTTCGGAAGTTGAACCATTTAGTAATGCATTGAAAAATGAAGCATTTGCATACTTTGGAAGAATGCTATTTAGAACTTCTTCTCCACTAGGTTCAAAAGTTACAGAAGATTTACTTTCAACTTCTTGGGGGTCTAGAGGAAGTATTTTTTTGATAACAGCATCTTGAGTTAAGGCTGACTTATAACTTGTATAAACAATTTCTATAGAGGATACATCACCTTTGTAATACTTATCTGTAATAGGGGTCATAACCTCTAGTGCATTATCAAACTCTGGACTGTCTGTAATACCTTCATAACCTGAAGAAACATTAATTTTCCTATATGTAAAATACCTAGTTGCTTTTTTGCCAACAGTTACAATTTCAACGTCTTTACCTGATTGTTCAATTTCTTTTCTTCTATTGTCAGCAATTTTTAATATATTTGTATTGTATGCTCCAGCTAATCCTCGATCAGATGTTAATACAATTAAGAGGACTTTTTCTTTTCCCTCCTTGGCATCAATTTTTGGTACTGCGCCATTATTTATTAAGTCCTGAACTATTTCACTAAGGAGTCCAAAATATGACTCAGAAGATTTCATTCTATTTTGTGCTTTAACAATCCTAGATGAAGCAATAAGCTCCATTGCACGTGTAATTTTTTTAGTCGAGCGAACGCTCTTTATTCTTCTATTAATTATACGTAGTTCAGCACTTGCCACTTCTAGTCCTCTTCTGGTGTTTCCAAGGTTGCAACGAAAGCAATAACGGCGTCTTTTAATTCATCCCCCGGAAGCTCTCCTGTTTCTTTTATAGTATTAACCATGTCTGAATATCGTGTTTTCACGAATTCAAGCAAATTCTTTTCTGCTTCATATATGCCATCGACTGGTACTTTATCAAAGTAACCTTCTGTAACAGCATAAAGTGCAATAACTTGATCTTCTGTTGCTACTGGTTCGTATTGAGGCTGTTTCAACATTTCAACAACTCTAATACCTCTGTCCAACTGTGATTGTGATGCTGCGTCTAAATCTGATCCAAACTCTGCGAAAGCTTCAAGCTCCCTAAACTGAGCTAGATTGATTCTTAATGGTCCAGAAACTTTTTTCATAGCTTTTGTTTGAGCTGCACCACCAACACGAGAAACTGAAGTTCCAGGGTTTACTGCAGGTCTTACTCCAGAGTAGAACAATTCACTTTCTAGATATATTTGACCATCGGTAATTGAGATTACGTTTGTAGGAATGAAAGCAGAAACATCACCAGCTTTTGTTTCTATGATAGGTAAACCTGTCATAGATCCTCCACCTAAATCTTCAGATACCTTTGCACAGCGTTCAAGAAGTCTTGAATGCAAATAGAATACATCCCCTGGATAAGCTTCTCTTCCAGGAGGTCTTCTAAGCAATAATGAAATTTGCCTGTAAGCAATAGCTTGTTTTGAAAGGTCGTCAAAGACAATTAAAGCATGTTCGCCATTGTACATCCAATGTTGTCCGATTGCTGATCCAGCATAAGGAGCATACATTTGAAGTGCTGCAGCTGCAGATGCGGGAGCGTTAACAATTACTGTCTTATCAAGTACTCCTTCGCTTTCAAGTCTTGCGACTACTTCAGCCACAGTGGATGATTTCTGACCAATAGCAACATAGATACATTTAACATCTGTGTCTTTTTGATTAATAATTGTGTCAATTGCTACTGCAGTTTTACCAATACCTCTATCACCAATTATTAATTCTCTTTGACCTCTTCCAATTGGAATCATGGAGTCAATAGCTTTTATACCAGTTTGAAGTGGCTCTCCAACAGGCTGTCTTTCAACGACCGTTGGTGCTTGAGTTTCCATTAATCTTCTCTCTGTAAATTCGATTGGTCCCTTACCGTCTATTGGGTTTCCAAGAGTATCAATAACTCTTCCAAGAAAACCATCGCCAACACCTATAGATAAAACTTCACCTGTTTGTTTTACAGGCATACCTTCTTGAATATGATCTGAGTCACCCATCAACACAACACCAATGGAGTCTTCATCTAAGTTGAGAGCAACACCTAAAAGTCCACCAGGAAATTCCAGAAGTTCAGAAGACATTGCATTCTCTAATCCTTTAACCCTTGCGACTCCATCAGCTATGGAAGCTACATAACCAACTAAATCATCTTTTACTTCGTCTGACCAATTCCCTAAAGTTTCTTTTAGAGATTCTGAAATTTGTTTTGGATCTATATTTAAATCGCTCACATTACCTTCCTTCTAATACTGTTTGTATATCTGAAAATTTTGATGAAAGCAATCCATCAAAGGTTCTTTCTCCAATACTTACTTTTATTCCCCCTATTACAGAGGAGTCAACTTTAAGACTTAACTCTATATCTCTGCCTAACTTGCTTTTTAGAGCAGCTTTGAGATCATTCTGAGTTGAGTCATTTAATTCAACAGCTGAAATAACCTTTGCTAATGCTGCACCTCTTTTTTCAGCAATATAGTTAGAAACTTGCTGTTCAATATCTGACAAGTTATCCGCATAGCCTTGAGAGATAGTAAGTGTTATTAAATCAAGAGTCATTGAAGTAACCCTTTTTGAAAATATACTACTTATCGCTTCAATTTTCTTATCTGCAGGTATACCAAAATTTCTAAATACATCTAACGCTTCAGTATTACTGTTTAAAACTTGAAGAACTTGGAGGAATTCCTCTTCAATTTTCACACTGTCGTCAGACGATGAAATAATTTCTACTAACCCTTTAGAAAAAGATTCTGTACCCATTTAGCTTGATGTCTCCATGTCTTTAATGAATTTATCAATTAAATCTTGTTGATCTTTTTCAGACATTGATGCAGCAACCTTTTGTGAAATTGCTAATGACAGATCTGCTACCTGAGAACTTATCTCTGATGATAATCTTTCTTTCTCAGCTTCAGAATCGGACTTAGCTTTTTCAACAATTGCTTCAGCATCTTGTCTAGCTTGATCGATAATTTCTTCTTTTACTTTTTCTGCAGCAGCTTTACCTTCATCAATTATTTTTTGAACTTCTGAATTAGCATCTGAAACTAACTTTGCATATTCAGCTTTTGTTGATTCTGCTTCCGCTTTTGTTGCTTCAGCAGCTTCAATTTGTCCTTCAATTGATGCAGCTCTTTCTTCAAGAGTTGTATTTAAGGCTGGTAGTGCCCATTTCCATACAAAGAAAAAGACAATGGCAAATGCAGCCACACCAGCTACTAATTCTGATGTTGCCGGGAGTAGTAGATCTACCCCTGAGCCTGCTTCTTCAGCTTCTGCGTAAAATACGTTTAAATTTAAAGTCATTTGTTAATCCTATACTAAGAAGAATAGAACGAACCCAATAAGTGCTAATGCCTCTGTAAAGGCGATACCTAAGAACATTGTTGTTCTTACCATACCTGCAGCTTCTGGTTGTCTAGCCATCGCTTGTACAGCATTACCAGCAATTAACCCGATTCCAATACCGGGACCAATTGCGGCTAGTCCGTATCCTATTAACGCGTATGCAGCTTCCATTTTCCTCCTTATTATTATTAATGCTCTGGGTGCAGAGACGTTTGTATATACACTGCAGACAACAAAGTAAATATGTATGCCTGCAAAATTGAAACTATTAATTCAAAACCATAAATTGCTAGACCTAATGTGAACCATGCGGCACCTATTGGGGCTCTAGCGATTAAATACTCAACTCCACCTGGTTGAACAATGAAGAAATAAGCTGAGGCCAAAAGAAGACTTAACATTACGTGACCTGCAACTAAGTTTGCAAAAAGTCGAACCGCAAGACTAAATGGTCTCACTAAAAGTACAGATACTAGCTCTATGATTCCAACTAAGGGTTTAAGAGCCACTGGTACACCTGGTGGCCATATTAAATGAGTGAAATACCCAATTCCTTGTTTTTGGACTCCTACTACTAGGAAAATTACATAGGTCAGCAAACTTAGAAATAAAGGTAGCGCCATACGAGATGTTACAGGAAAGTTTACAAGGGGTGTTACTTCAAAAAGGTTTCCTACTAATACAAACATAAATATTGAAATTAAATAAGGTGTAAACTTCTCTCCACCTCTACCGATTACTCCAACGGCAATCTCGTCTTTTACGAATGAAAATATTGACTCAACTACAGATTGAAGTTTTCCTGGTACTGTGGATTTTTTTCGAAGACCAAAATACATCAATGCTACAGGTATTAATCCAGCAAGAAGTATCAAAACTTCTGTTCTTGATATTTGAGAAGAACCGAAATTAGCAAACTCGAATAGCTCTTTAACATTTGCTGGTTTGCAAACTACTTCATTTATAAAATCACAAGTTTCAGCTGCTGTTATCATTTGCCCAATCTAAATCTGTGTCTTTTCTCTTTATAACCATAGCCATTTCTAAAAATAACATGCTCAAAAAAACAATAGGCACTGTCAGTGACATTGCCATTTCATCAATAGGATATAGGTTTCTAAATAATAAGAGAAATCCAAATATGTAAATTAATCTTGCTACGTAGCCAAATAAAGCTGAGAAATAATAAAAGTTAAGTGAGATATTTGCAGCAAAAGACATTAGAAAAGCTCCCAAATAAAAACCTGATGCAACAATCAAACCAGAAACGAGAGATGTGATCATAGATTCTGTGGACTTTATTAGGAACAATAACGGGACAAGTGTATAAATCGGAAAAGATCGTTTAAGCATACGGGTAGCAAGTATTAACTCCACATTCATAAGTTATTCTCTAACTTTTTGGAGATTTGCCACATTCTCCTTGAGCCATCATAGATTCCTATTAAAACAAATATAATTACTGGAACTGGTTCATAGCCTATAAAGTATTGAATTAAGAGCCCGATAAGTAGTCCGCTAATGATCGATGTTGAAAAGGAAGTTACTGGACCAAAGTCTTGAAGGTTAAGATTATTTTTTTTAGGCATACGGTTGATGTGTTATTGCCAGATCTCTTACCTGGGCTTTTAAATTTGATAATTGTTTTTCATCATTCCTATTTTTGAGAATATCAGAGATTAATAAACCAACTGTAGTTAACTGCTCTTCTTTCATACCGCAGGTTGTAACTGCTGGTGTTCCCATGCGTATACCTGATGTTACAAAGGGAGATCTTGTATCAAATGGTATTGCGTTTCTATTGAGAGTTATACCCATTTCATTCAATAAAATACCAGCTTCTTTTCCTGTAAGTTCTTCATCCACACTCTGAGTATCAACTAAGACAATATGGTTAACGGTTCCTCCACTAACAACCCTTAGTCCCTCGTTTGAGAATGAGTCTGCTAGAGCTTTGGCATTCTTTAAAATCTGTTGTGCGTACGTTTTAAAATCGTCTGATAAAGCTTCCTTGAAACAGACTGCTTTAGCAGCTATTTGATTATTTATTGCTCCACCCTGTGCGCCAGGAAAAATATTTTTATCTACATCTTTTGCGAATTCTTCTTTAGAAAGTATAAGTCCACCCCGTGGGCCTCTAAGAGCTTTATGGGTTGTGGCCGTAACAATATCTGCATACTTCATCGGATTATCCACAACTTTACCGGCAACTAATCCAATAAAATGGGCTGCATCAACCATAAACTTCGCATCTATTGAATCTGCTATTTCCCTAAAGGCTTTGAAATCTAAATTTTGTGAATAAGAGGAATAACCGGCTATCAATAATTTTGGCTTATGTTGGTGGGCAAGTTTTTCAACCTCCTCCATATCAATTAATTCTGTTTCCTTATTTAAGCCATAACCGACAAAATTATACATCCGGCCAGAAAAATTTACAGGGGAACCGTGTGTCAAGTGACCACCTTGATCAAGGTTCATCCCCATGACAGTATCTCCAGCATTTAATAATTGAAGATAAACAGCCATATTTGCTGAGGATCCAGAGTGAGGTTGAACATTTGCGTGGTCAGCGTCAAAAAGCTCGCAAGCTCTATCTATAGCTAATTGTTCTATTTCATCAACAGTTTCGCATCCTTCATAGTATCTTCTACCAGGAAAACCTTCAGAGTATTTATTTGTCAGAATCGATCCTGATGCCTCCATAACTGCTTTAGATGCAAAGTTTTCAGATGCAATCAAATGAATATGAGAATTCTGTCTACTTAGATCTTTATCTATTAAATCTGAAATTTCGACATCAACATCTGCCAAGTTCTTTTGTGAAGCTCCGTTTATATCCATATCTATATCTTAACAGTAACTTGGTGGCCACTTTAATGGACCTTGCCTTAAAATTTTTCCCCCCTCTATTCTGAGGTCTACAACTGTTGAACCATCCCCGTGAGTTGCATAACCTTCTAAATAGGCTGAAACGGAACTTCCAAATATATTTTCAGCTTCAATGTGATTATTTGCATCATTGTCACCTGAAATATTTGCACTAGTAACTGCTAAAGGTCCGGTTTTTTTTAATAGTTTAAGGGCTAATTCATTTTCAGGTACTCTAATTCCTACTGAATTTGGATTAATGGTCCCTACGCCGGATGGAAATGCCTCCTCTACCTCAACAACTACTGTCAATGGGCCAGGCCAATATAATTCAACCACTTCAGGTATTTCTGTTTTTATATTCAGTTTTCTTAATTCGGTAAAAGAGTGTACAAGTAATGAGACCGGTTTGTTATCATCTCTTTTTTTGATTTTAAAGAGATTATCAACTGCTTCCTGAGAGTTTGGGTTAACCCCAATCCCATAGACAGTTTCAGTGGGGATACCTACAATTTGATTCTCTTCAATTTTATTTATAGCTTCATCTAAATTATCTAGTTGCAAAAACATAGCGATCCTTTTCAGCTAAATCTTTTAGTAATTTTACATCTTTCCAGTCTGACAATAAATCTAATGTTTGTTCCGACTTTGTTGAGTCAATCTCAAGACAAAGTGTTAAGTTGGTGAGGTCATTACTTTCAATTTGTTGTATCAATCTTGATATTATTTCTAAGCCCTCTACTCCCCCGTTTAATGCAATTAACGGTTCGTAATCAATGACCTCTTTATCAAGGCCATCTAAATTATCCTGAGGGATATACGGAAGGTTTGCAATTATTAAATCAAAACTTTTAGTTTTAACATTTTCCAATAAATCAGATTGATAAAAATTTACAGGCACTGAATTCAGTTGTGCATTTTCAATTGCAATACTTAATGCCTCTTGAGAAATGTCTATACCGGAAACTTCAACATCAGGAAATAAAACTTTCATCATTAAAGCAATACAGCCAGAACCAGTGCCAATATCCAAAATGCCTTTTGATGGTTCTATATTCTCTTTGATTAGCTCAATAAGATACTCTGTCTCAGGTCTAGGTATTAAACAACGCTGATCAACCTTCAATTGAATGGTGTAAAAAGGTACGTACTCTTCAATGTACTGCAAAGGTTCGTGGTTAAGTCTTCTTGTTAATAGGGTCGAATACTCATTTTCATAGTTTGTAGGTGAACCATTTATTTCTTTTGCTTTTTCTCTCAATCGAGCTATTTCGTATTCTGGTATATTTCTAATGTTCACTTTATTCTTCCAAGTTAGCCAAACGTCTAGTTTCATGATCAGCAATCAATGCTGTAACAAAATCTTCTAAGTCCCCATCGAGAACTTGATCAAGTCGTTTAATTGTTAAGTTGATACGATGATCTGAAACTCTATTGTCTTTATAGTTATAAGTTCTTATTTTATCTGAGCGCTCACCAGAACCTACTTGTTCTTTTCTATCTTTAGCTCTTTCGGCAGCAGCTTCATCTTGACGTGCTTTAAGTAAACGTGCACGTAAGATTCTCATTGCTTGATTTTTATTTTTTAATTGTGATTTTTCATCTTGACTGGTTACAACTAATCCTGTGGGAATATAGGTAATTCTTACTGCTGAGTCTGTTGTATTAACACTCTGACCACCTGGTCCACTAGATCTATATACATCAATTTTTAAATCATTAGCTGCAATACTTAAATCAACTTCTTCTGCTTCTGGAAGAACTGCAACAGTAGCTATTGAGGTATGTACTCTTCCTTGTGACTCAGTTTTAGGAATTCTCTGAACTCTATGAGCTCCCGCCTCAAACTTGAGTTTTGAATATACTCCTTTAGATTTTATTGAGAAAATAATTTTGTTATAGCCTCCTTGGTCTGATGCTGTAAGTTCTATAGGCTCTACATTCCAGGTATTTCTCTCAGCAAATCGAGTGTACATTTTATACAAATCTCCAACCCATATAGCTGCCTCTTCTCCACCTGCACCGGGACGTATTTCAACTAATACATCTTTTTCATCAAGAGGGTCTTTTGGTAAAAGAGCAATTTTTATATCTTCTGTAAGGTTAACAATTGAAGATTTTGAGTCACTTACTAATGCCTCAAGCTCCGTTTTCATATCAGTATCCTCTTCAGATTTTAACATTTCTTCTGCATCAGCTATATCACTGTTAAGTGTCCTCCATTCATTAAAAAGAACAACAATGGCAGTGACGTCACTATGTCTTTTTGCTAATTCAGCATATGCTTTAGGATCTGAGGATATATCCATTTTTTGGAGCTCTGCTTCTATCTCCTCTAAAGAGCCTTCCAAAGTAGTAAGTTTCTCAACTAATGCTTCATCCATTTTTTAACTCCTTTGATGTAGATAGTAGTTCATCAAATTGGGCATTATCTTCACTATATTTAATACAATTAGCCATAGATATTATTGCAACTTGAATCTGATCATCACTAGGTGTTTTTGTTGTTATTTTTTGGGTCCAAATACCAGGTGTTGCAAAAATTTTTGAAATTAATGATTCACTATTTTTAAAATTAAATTTTAATATTTCGTATGAAATCATTGCGACTATAAAAACATGTAATAACCTTGTAATGAGAGTCAAAAATAAATTAAGGGTTGGAATAAATGGAAGAGTTAGCAGGCTGACAAAAACTATTAAAAATATAAATGCAGTTCCACATCGAATATGTTCTTTGGGAAATTTTTTAACATCATTTATTTCAAGTGATTGCTCAGCTTCGAATGATGCGATGGTCATATGCTCTGCGCCATGATACTCAAACAACTCTTGAGCATCCTTTGTTTTGCCAACTAGATAAATATAGGTAATAACAATTAATCCTCTTAAAATGCCTTCAGTAAACCCCTTCATAGTTTGGGTAATATCTAAGAGGTCAATTAATAATCTTGGACCAACTATTAGGAGACTCAATATTGTCGCTATAAGTAGAGTGTTAGTAATTTTTGTAAAAAGAGTCTCTTCTGCTTCTTCACCATAATATAAGGTATCTGAAAGTGATATGCCTTTATAGCCCACATATAATGAATCAATTAATGCACCCACTCCTCTTAAAAAAGGTATTTTCCATATACCCTCTCTTTGGGTTAGTGGAGTTCTCTCTTCAAAGTAGCTATGAATTTGATTTTTTTGATCTCTCACTGCAAGAGACCAACCCTTTGGGCTCTGTATCAGGACGCCACCAATTACAGCTTGTCCACCATAGGCGATATTGTCATGAGACATTTTGGATGTATTAAATTAAGTTATTCTTCTTCTTGAGAAGAAGCTTCTTGTTGCGGCGCTTGACGGGTACTTGTAGAACCGTACCTTTGTTTAAATCTCTCAACTCGACCTGTAGAGTCGACGAGTTTCTGCTTACCAGTAAAAAATGGATGACTTGCACTCGAGATCTCAAGTTTAACTAATGGATAGTCGTTTCCATCTTCCCAAGAAATTGTCTCACTAGTTTTTATTGTCGAGCGAGTAAGAAATGCGAATCCTGCATCTTCATCTTGGAAAACTACTTCTCTATAGTCTGGATGTATACCTTGTTTCATATTTACACTCTAACTTACTTGTTGTTTTTTGCGACATCTTTTAAGAAGGCTTCGTTGGTTTTAACTGTTTTGAATCTGTCAATTAAAAGCTCTGTTGCTCCACTTTCAAGGCCTACTAGCACTCTACGCAGGGCCCATAATGATTGTAATTCTTGTGGTGAGACAAGTCTTTGTTCCTCTCTTGTACCGGATGGTGTAACATCAATGGCGGGGAATACACGTTTGTCTGCAAGACCTCTATCAAGCTTGAGCTCCATGTTTCCAGTACCCTTAAACTCTTCGAATATTACTTCGTCCATCTTTGAACCGGTCTCAACAAGTGCGGTACCAAGGATAGTCAAGCTGCCACCACCTTCAATATTTCGAGCTGCTCCAAAAAATTGTTTTACTGGGGTTATAGCAGTTGAATCTAAACCACCAGAAAGTATTCTTCCACTAGCAGGTGAAGCTAAGTTATGTGCCCTAGCTAAACGAGTTATCGAATCTAGGAGAATTACTACGTCTTTACCTTCCTCGGTAAGTCTTTTTGCTCTTTCGATTGCAAGTCTTGAAACCTGAGTATGTTCTTCTGGAGGTCTATCAAAGGTTGAAAAGATTACTTCACCATCAACAGATCTCTGCATATCTGTAACTTCTTCTGGTCTCTCATCTACGAGAACTACCATCAAATGTACTTCGGGATTATTTTCAGTAATCGAATTGGCTATTTCTTTTAGAATTGTTGTCTTACCTGCCTTTGGAGGTGATACGATTAATCCTCTTTGACCCTTACCAATAGGAGCAATTAAATCTATGATCCTACCAACAATTTTTTCAGGCTTTCCGAGGACCTCCAGCTTTAAGCGTTCATCAGGAAAAAGTGGTGTTAATTTATTAAAGTCTACACGTCTTGCTAACAGTTCTGGATCTGCTCCGTTAACTGTTTTAGGTTCTATTAGAGCTGGATATTTTTCTTTTTGTCTTGGTGCTCTAATGGGGCCCTCAACTAAATCACCTTTACGCATCCTATATTTTTTAATACTTCCTGCAGGCACGTATACATCATTATCACCAGGTTTGTAACCATTACACCTCAAGAACCCGTAACCCTCTGGAAGAATATCAAGGATACCATCTCTTGATTCTCCAGCCTTTACTTGGCTATCTCCGGAATTAACAACTGAGGGTAGGTCTGAATCATCATTTTTGCTAATAACCTCTGCAACAACCGGCTCTTCAGCCTCAACAACAGCATCACCTTGTTCAAGGAGAAGATCAATGAGTTTAGCTTTTTGCAAGCCCTTATGTTCAAGACCAAGTCCTTCTGCTATTGCCCTTAAGTCGGCAACTGATTTTGATTGTAATTGTGTTCTAGCGGACATTCTTCTCCTAATTCAAAACATTCGATTTGGAATGATAGTGATTTTTTTGTCTGAAAGACATTCTTATTATATACATAAAAAACTTAAATCAACAAGATTTAAAATTTTTTGAGAAAAGCGTATGAGACAGCAAAAAACATACTTACTAAATAATAAATTACTCCATAAATAATCAATTCAGGCATATTAAGGGAGGTTCCAAGGACAATTACAATTGGGAAATTTTGACAAAAGCCCTCTATTGTTATTGTTTTCATATTGGTACTGTTTATATCAAGTGTTTTAGATGCAACTAGATTTATTGCGTAAATGGCTACCACAACTATTACAGCAAGCTTAGAGCCTTCAAAAAAATTATTAACCAAAAGTTCTCTAATTTCCAACGGTCCAGTAAAAGTTAAAATCAATACAACAACTTTGAGAAACTTATCTAATCTTCCAGAGATATTTTCTGCAAGTATTGGTTTTTTAGTAAAAGTATAAATTCCAGCTACAAAAGGTATTAAAATCAATAAAGTCAACTGAAAAAATGTCTCTAAAAAATTTAAGCTCAGTTCCTGACTGTCTCTAATCAAAATATTTAGCCAAAGGACAACCGTAAAAGGAGACAATAATGAAGCTACTGATGTTAAACCTACGCTAAGAGCAATGTTTCCTTTTTTAATATGAGTCAACAGCCCTGAAACATGACCTCCTGGAACTAATAAAGCCAATACCACAGCAGTTGAAAAAATGGATGTTTTAAAAATCGTTGATATTGTAATGCCAATTAAAGGTAATAATATTATTTGAAGAGTCAAGCCGTACAGTAAACTCTTCTTTTCAGTCAATAATTGTTTTAGTGCTGTTGTTTCTGTCTGTAGGCCTAAAAAATAAAAAAGGATGGGTATGAATAAAGGAATTATTTTAAAAGATATAGCGCTATCTACAATTTCGCCCATGTAGATAATATACAGAAAATTAACCTTCGCTACAAGTACCTATGTAATTTGAAATATAACTCGTTTCCTCGTTAGTAAGATCTCCTGATAACCTGTAACGGTTGTACGAACCTCCAAAATAAAGAACCATCGCATCTGCAAATTGTTCTTCACTTCCAAAATAACCCCAGGCGTCTTTTCTGAAACTTGCATTATTTTCAGTATTACAATTTCTGGTTAAATATGACCATGCATGGGCTGATTCGTGAATTAATACATCTCTTTGCTCTCCAGCTGTAAATGCTCTGTCTGAAATCCATATTGAAAGAGTCCACTCGGCACCTTTGGTTCCATCAGGATAAGTTCCTGATGAATCCCATACACCATAGGGACATCTAGAGACAACGGAAAGAGCATACTGATGACAACCATTAATAAATAATATCTTGTTGTTAATTACTCCTTTTAATTCTGCTGGTAAAGTAGATACCAGCTCATCGAGTAACTCTTGATTTGAGCCTTCAAATCCCGCAAATGATAAATATGGCCCATCGTACAACGACTGTTCATCAACCTTCTCTTCCTCGAGTATTTGAACAGATTCTTCGTCTTCAGAGATATTTACTGGAACAGTTGTAGTTGTGGTTGTCGTAGTCTCTGGAACTGTTGTGGTTGTCGTAGTCTCTGGAACTGTTGTGGTTGTCGTAGTCTCTGGAACTGTTGTGGTTGTCGTAGTCTCTGGAACTGTTGTTGAATCTGAAGTTTGACTGTTGAATAATAATAAAGAAACTGCAGTCAAAATCACCAGAAACAAAAATGAAAATATGTATTTGTTATTCATCTTCTGAGAATACCTTTACTCCAAAACCAAGAATAAGAATACCAAGTATGTAAATCAATAGCATTATCGCAAATGTTATTGAAAATGATCCCATACCAAGTATGTCTTGTTGGAAATTAGCAAATTCACTTTCAGGAGGAATTATCAGAATTCTTATAAATAGCCACAAGCCAATAATGAACGACATTAACGGCAATACCTTATACGGACCTTTCGAATCATTTAGTGAATCAAATAGCTCATTTCCCCCGCCAGGAAGAGACTTAAGTAATACTCCTTCTAGGCACATCAAATATGAAAGTGAAGCTACTGCTGTAATTACAGT
>ENA-UZWX01001224-UZWX01001224.1-metagenome-genome-assembly--contig:-Day-4---50m-contig-1224_pt1 | contig 14830 bp, 13 predicted proteins | sample MGYA00260347_ERZ794907 | MGnify/ENA metagenome assembly ERZ794907 | reverse complement strand
TCAACAACAGTGGTGAATTGCTTGAGCAGGAAATTCAGGTATCGGTAGGTGAGATCCATGGTTTCTTGTGGCTGATCTGAAGCAGAACCGTGCCCAGGAACAAAATATTCCATCTCAATATTACGAACTCGATCGAGCGTTTTTGACCACTTTATAATATCGGCATCGCCCACAAAGGGGATACGCCCTTCAAAAATAATATCACCACTATAGAGTGTTTGGTCATTGAGACTCAATAAAGACATATCACCTTCTGAGTGCACTTTGCCAAAATAAGTCAGTAGAAATTGATGATTGCCCAAACTAAACTTTGTATCTTGGTCAATAATTCGATCGGGCTTAACCAAATAAGTTTCGTCATTAACCCATGGGTAAAGTGATGTGCGTCTAGATTCTAGCAAGTTGGGAGCCGTTTCAGAATCAAGATAATCCCAAGTGCCTTTGGGTGACCAGATTTCAGCGCCTTGTTCTTTAAATACTTGCAGGCCGTAAATATGATCCGCATGATAGTGGCTCACAATCACTAGTTTAATAGGCTTGTTAGTCACTTTTCGAATTTCGCCAAGCATGGCTTGAGCCAGTGAAGGTGTGCCCAGACTATCAAATACAACCACACCTTCACTGGTAACGATAAAACCAGCATTAGAAATAAAGCCCTCATACTCAGTAGCAGCGCCGGACAAACCTGGAATATAGTAAGCACTACCGTTAAGCTTTTCAGCCGCCACTTCAACGCTAACTTTTTCATAGTCGTTGGCGCTAGCAATAGATGCAAACAAGCCCAATAATAAGATTATTTTTTTCATAATTCCTCGATCACAGCTTTAATAGCTTTAGTAATTAGCAATAATTCTTGCTTGTTAATAATAAAAGGTGGCATGGTATAAAGTAGCTTGCCATAAGGCCTAAGCCAGACACCTTTTTCAATTAACAGGTTTTGCACCTTTTCCATGTCCATTTCTTGATTTAATTCTACCACGCCAATAGCGCCCAAAATACGCACATCAGCCACCTTATTATGCGCTCTTAGTGAAAACAACTCACTGCTTAAAATTGTTTCAATATCAGCAATATTATCCTGCCATGGGGAATTTAACAGCAGTTCAATACTAGCATTAGCCACACTACAAGCTAGTGGATTGGCCATAAAAGTAGGACCATGCATGAGTGTGCCAACTCCTTGGGAAATTTCATCCGTTGTCAGAGTTGCAGCCAAAGTCATATAGCCGCCTGTTAGCGCCTTACCCAAGCACAAAATGTCTGGCTCAACATCGACATACTCTAGTGCAAACAGCTCACCTGTGCGTCCAAATCCTGTGGCGATTTCGTCCAAGATAAATAGCACTTGGTGTTGCTGGCATAGTGCCTTGGCTTTGGTTAAATATTGCGGATTATAAATTCTCATGCCGCCTGCACCTTGCACCACAGGCTCTAAAATCATAGCAGCAATGTGTTTTGAATGCGCTTTAAGGGTGTTTTCTAAATCTGCCAAGGCTTCATCCATTGACACCATTGACGGACTTTTAGCAAAGAAATGCTGTGGCAAAACGCCTGAAAATAAATGATGCATGCCGTTGTCTGGATCGCACACACTCATCGCGCCAAAAGTATCGCCATGATAACCACCACGAATGGTGATAAATTTGTGTTTTTCAGCTTGGCCTTTATTGTGCCAATATTGCAAGGCCATTTTTAAAGCCGCTTCCACAGCAACAGAGCCCGAATCTGTAAAAAAAACTTCACTAAGATTTTCAGGCGTAATATCAACTAAGGTTTTAGCAAGCTCAATTGCCGGATCGTGTGTTAAACCGCCAAACATCACGTGTGACATTTTGCTTAATTGTGTTGTTAAGGCCTGATTTAGGGTCGGATGGTTGTAGCCATGAATGGCGCTCCACCAAGAGCTCATGCCATCAACAACACGCTTATCGCCCTCTAAATTAAGATAAACACCCTCAGCCGAAAGCACCTTATGCGCTTTAATAGGGCTAGGAATTTTGGCATAAGGGTGCCAAATATGGTTTTGATCAAATGTATCCATGCAGCTGTATTTTACGCATGATATTTATAATACACACGAAACTGTTGAAGTCTATGCGTATGATTAAGAGGGCTTATTTTCCAAAAAATTATAAATAATTTTTAAGCTCAGCCATAGAATCGATGACTAAGTCGGGGCTGGTATCACGAATATCATCGCCATGGTTATAACCGTATGACATGCAGATAATATCAAACCCAGCTGCGCGTGATGCTTTAACATCACTAACTGAATCACCCAGCATAAGCGAATCTTTTGGATCGATACCGAAAAAATCAGCACTGTGAAGAAGTGGCAATGGATCAGGCTTTTTCTTTTCCAAGGTGTCGCCAGATACTACGATACCAAAATAATCAAAAATACCTAAATCTTTTAAAATAGGCAAGGTGAACTGCTCGGCTTTATTGGTCACACAGCCGAGTGTGTAGCCCTGTGCCTTCATATAAGCCAAGCCCTCTTCAACACCCTCATACAAACATGATCGTACCGATGTATTAACCGCGTACAACTCCAAAAATATTGGGTAAGCTTGATCATATTCAGCCTGATCAGGTGTACCTTCTAGCTCACCCGTTAAAGATCTCTCAACTAATTTTGGTACGCCATTACCTACCCAATGGCGAACTTGCGCCTCGCCCCAAGGCTTCTTGCCCATGGCCTTCATGGTTTCATCAACACAGTATGCTAGGTCTGGAACACTGTCCACTAGGGTACCATCGACATCGATCATAATTAATTTTGGATTGAATTTTTTTGCACTCACTTGGATACCTCTTTGGTTATTTTGGTAGAATAGTCCTCAGACTAAATTTAAAAAAACATTGTAATGAAAAACTCAACAACCATTGGCTTTATTGGCGCAGGAAATATGGCTTATGCCATTATTTCTGGATTGATTAATACTGGTTTTTCTACTGAAAATATTAAAATCAGCGATACGAATGCGTCGCTATTATCCCTGCGAAAGCAGGAGTTTAACCTTGAAGTATTTACGGATAATCTGGCACTTGCCTGTTGTTGTGATGTCTTGATATTGGCAGTCAAGCCCCAAGTATTGGCCGACGTCTGCCAGGCATTAAAAGGCGCTCTCAACCCCAATACACTGATCATTTCAATTGCAGCAGGCGTGCGTGCGCACGATATTGATCGCTGGCTTGGCGGTGACAACGCCATTGTACGCACTATGCCCAACACGCCGGCTTTATTAAACCAAGGAGTGACAGGGCTTTTTGCGAACGAATGTGTGAACGATTCGCAAAAAGAATTAGCGACTAGTATTCTTAACAGCGTGGGTCAAAGTCTGTGGGTGTCAGAAGAAGGCATGCTAGACGCTGTAACCGCCTTATCTGGCAGTGGCCCAGCTTATTTCTTTTTAATGATTGAGTCCATGGCAAAAGCAGGTGTTGCGCTCGGGCTGGATGAAGCAACAGCACAAACGTTGAGCATACAAACTGCTTTAGGCGCTAGCATGATGGCCGATACTAGTAATGAATCGCCAAGAGATCTGCGTGCCAATGTTACTTCTCCAAATGGCACCACCCAGGCTGCGATTGAATCATTTCAGGATCAAAATTTTGAAATGATCGTTACACACGCTATGCGCGCCGCATTTGATAGAGCTGGCAAGCTGGCATCAGAATTAAGTGATAGCGACTGAAACGGTTACGTTTAAGCTTCAAACCTCGAGAATGTACGCACGCATCTCAATACTTGTACACCTATTTGCACTCATTGTGATTTGGCTTTATAGCTTTAACAACTACGCCAGTCTTGCATTGAGTGCCGCGTTAATCATGCATTTTTATTGGTTACATTTAAATATTTTGCTAAAAAAATCAAACGCCATTCTCTCATTTTCTTTAAAGAATAAAACACTCATAACAACCGATAAACTGGGCAATAATCACCAATATCCCTGTGTTTACTGCGCCTATCAATCTCAATTCCTGGTGATAATCAGTCTTGGCAAGCGCTCTTTGGTTATTTTCAAGGATTCACTTGCCTCTCACTCCTTGTCACAATTAAATAGACTGCTAAATGCTTGAGCCTGAAGACATACTAAAACTAAATGTTTTAATTGCTACCTCGATTGCCATTCGCATCGATACTTATAAATTAGTCGTGGTTGGACTGAATGCACAACTAAAAGAGCAAACCATTGAGCTAAAACCCAGTGGTGATAGTGCAGCTTATATCAAGGAGGTTAAAAAACTATTGGTTACTCAAGTGCTTGGCGCCATGGGTGGCTATCCTTCTTATTTAAAGCGCTGGTCAAGAATGGGTCAGGTTGAATCTTCAAACTTAACCTCACTACTTAAACTGGGTGAAGTTGAAGCGGTTGTAGCCGTTGCCAATTCAACCAATTTGGATGATCAACTACTCAAACTGACTTGGTGGTGCGCCACTAATACTGATAATCAGGCCGAAATTGGTCGATTTTTACTCACCAAAGCGTTTGTTACCCATACTGAAACAGGTCGAGAAATCGCTGAGTATTTGCTTGAATTCCTACCTTTTGTCAATGACACAGAGCAACTAATTGACACAACCAGCTTGGTTTTACAAGACGGATTAATTGATCAAAAGGCCCAAGCAAGACTTTGGCAGCAAGGTCAAAGAAAGACAGCTTTCTTGGTAGGCTTTGTTGAGAGAATGCAAGGTAAGCTGCCTAACGAACTCAACATTCAAGCGCTTAATTATCAACATCCTGACTTGCAAATTATTAATAGTGAGCAGTCACAAATTTTCTTAACCACTTTGGCGCATATTCTTAAAAAAATCAACCAAGAGTATGTGCTTTATAGAGCCCTGGAAGCCTTAGGAAAATATTTATCTCATGAGAAAATCATCATGCAAGATGCTATTGATAAAATTAATGTCCAAATTAAAAGTCTGGATTTGACAGCTAACATAGAGCAAGATCAACTCGATGCTAGATTGTTGTTAGCAGGTGTGAATGAGCGCCTGGTGGTTAGCACGATTTCGGCTCACAATCTAACAGGGTCTGCCATTCGCAAAAAGCTAGCACCAGTACTCGAGCCTATTCAAAAAGCGCTGGCTATTCTAACTACCCCATAGCATTTGCATATTGGCAATTGCAGCCAATGAGGCGGTTTCTGTTCTCAGCACTCTAGAACCTAATAGCAATGGCTGTGCGCCTTGCTGCACTGTATAAGTAATTTCATCATCACTCAATCCACCTTCAGGACCTATAAGAATCGTTGCCTGGTTGGGCTGGTCAAACTCTAATAATGATTTTTGTGCTCGATGATGCAAGACAAATACCTGCGGACACTTACGCGCCATTAAGTCGGTCAAATCTAGTGGATTAAGTAATTCTGGAACCACTGATCTGCCAGATTGCTCACAGGCACCAATGATAACTTTGCGCCAATGTTGCATGCGTTTATTGAGTTTTTCAGCTTTTAGTCTAACCACACAACGCTCAGTAAAAATAGGAATAATTTGATTAACACCAAGCTCTACCGCCTTTTGCATTAAAAAATCCATCTTTTCGCCCTTGGCCACGCCTTGTGCCAAAGTAAGGTTTAATTTTGATTCGCTTAAATTGGGCGTACAACTATTAATACGTACCTCACATTGCTTTTTAACACTCAGCACGCTTGCTTGATAATCATTGCCATCGCCGTTAAATAAAGTGATCTCTTGCCCTTGAGGAAAGCGCAAAACTTTACCCAAATGATGAGAGGCATATTCATCAAGAACCTTATTATCATTAATTTTCAAAAGGGTATCTTGGTACAAGCGAACGTGTTTCATGGTATCTTTGCGCTACTTAAAAGAACTGAAAAATAATGATACATCAAAACAGACGACAAGAGCTACTAAGCCAATTTGATGATAATTGTGTACTAATTATATCAACCAATCCTGAGCAATTTAGAAATGGCGATGTGAGCTTTCCTTTTCGCCCGCATAGTGATTTTTTCTATTTAACCGGCTTTCAAGAGCCAGAGGCTGTTGCGGTTATTAGCAAAGACAGCTACTGTATGTTTCTACGTCCTAAAGATCCTGCTCGTGAAATCTGGGATGGAGCGCGCTTAGGCTTAGCACAAGCATCCGCCACTTTAAACCTTGATCGTGCCTTTGATATCGGACAATTAGAGGCGGAATTAACACAACTTATCCCTGTTGGTCGTTCTGTATATTTTGATGCAAAACCTTGCGAATTAGACTCAAAAATTACCAAATCACTCACCCAATACAATCCAACAAGCCTGCAGCCACCACTACATGAAATGCGCCTGATTAAAGAGGAGGCGGAAATTCTAACCATGCAAAAAGCAGCTGATATCTCTTGTGTTGCACATACTCTGGCAATGACTCAGGTAAAGCCCGACATGTTTGAGTATGAATTGCAAAGTATATTTGATGCGCACTTTGTTAAAAACAACACGCAGCACGCCTACACACCCATTGTGGCAGGCGGTAAAAATGGATGCATACTACATTATATCGACAATAATCAAGCGCTCAAATCTGGCGATTTGGTACTGATTGATGCCGGCTGTGAGCTTGACTATTACGCCAGCGACATCACCCGAACCTTTCCAGTGAGCGGTCAATTTAGCGAGCCACAAAAACAAATCTACCAAATTGTGCTCGATGCACAACTGGCCGCTATCGATAGCATTAAGCCAGGCGTCAATATTCATAAACCACATAAAATCGCCTCTGATATTATTCAACAAGGGTTGGAGGCATTAGGACTGTTATCACCTAAAGATTCTTTGTCAAAATTTTATATGCATGGCACAGGACACTGGCTGGGTATGGATGTACACGATGTGGGAAAATATCAAAATAATCAGCAACACAGAGTATTTGAAAAAGGCATGGTAACTACTGTTGAACCTGGCATTTATATTCGCAAGGATGCTAAAATCGACCCCGTGTATCACAATATCGGCATTCGCATTGAAGACGATGTTTTGGTCACCAATGAAGGTAATACTGTATTAACAAAAAATCTCATTAAAACAATTAACGATATTGAAACTCTCATGAGCCAAACAAACCTATGAATATACAGCAAGCGATTAAGGCAGTTATTGCAAAACAAGATCTCAATGAAAATGAGATGCATGCCGTGATGACAGATATTATGACTGGCAAAACCACTGACGCACAAATTGGTGCTTTTTTGGTCGGTCTTGCCATGAAAGGTGAAACCATTGCCGAAATTACGGCCAGCGCCAAAGTTATGCGTTCACTCGCTAAAGGTGTTGAGGTTAAAAACACCAAGCACTTGGTTGACACTTGTGGCACAGGCGGCGATGGTCTGAGCTTGTTTAATATTTCTACTGCTTGTGCTTTTGTGGTTGCTGCTGCTGGCGGCTCAGTTGCTAAACACGGAAATCGCTCTATTTCATCAAAATCGGGCAGTGCAGATGTTTTGGAAGCGGCGGGCGTTAATCTAGATATGAGTGCAGAGCAAATCAGCAATAGTGTCAATAAAATTGGTGTTGGCTTTATGTTTGCGCCAGCGCACCATTCGGCTATGAAATACGCCATTGGCCCACGAAAAGAACTGGCGGTCAGAACTATTTTTAACGTACTTGGACCGCTCACCAATCCTGCTAAAGCGCCTACTCAAGTAATGGGAGTATATAGCAAGGAGTTGGTCGAGCCGATTGCCAATGTTTTAAAGAGTCTAGGTTCTAAGCATGTGATGGTTGTACATTCCAAAGATGGTTTGGATGAAATCTCTATTGCGGACGATACTTTTGTCGCTGAACTCAATAATGGTACGGTTACTACCTATACCATCAACCCAACTGATTTTGGCGTACCACTTGGCAATTTAGATGATATTAAGGCCAATGACGCAGAAGACTCTCTAGTGCTAATTCAACAAGCGCTTGATGGCAAGGAAGGCTCTGCTAAAAATATTATTGCACTCAATGCAGGGGCAGCCATTTACGTGTGCGGCCTAAGTAGTTCACTACAAGGCGGCATAGACAAAGCGCTCAATATCTTAAATAAAGGCACAGCTCATCAAAAACTAGATGATTTTGTGCGTGAATCAACCGGCTGTTAAAGGACAAAAAACATGAATAAAGAAACAAATTTAATTTGGATTGACCTGGAGATGACCGGCCTATTGCCAGAGCGTGACGTGATTATTGAAATCGCCACCATTGTGACGGATAAAGATCTTAATATTTTGGCAGAAGGGCCTTCTTTGGTTATTCATCAAGGTGGCGACATTTTAGCCGGTATGGATGAGTGGAATACCGAACACCATACTAATTCTGGCCTAGTTCAACGCGTCAAAGACAGCGTTATTTCCACCAAACAAGCAGAAAAACAAACCATCGAGTTTTTGGAAAAATATGTATCTGCTGGCGCCTCGCCCATGTGTGGCAACACCATTTGCCAAGATAGGCGTTTTTTATACAACTACATGCCTGAATTAGAGAAATTTTTTCACTATCGCCATATTGATGTTAGCACTCTAAAAGAACTTTTAGTACGCTGGAAACCTGAAGCAAAAATGATTCGAACAGGTGAGCCTGCACATTTGGCATTGGCTGACATTCGTGATTCAATTGATGAATTAAAATACTACCGAGACGTCTTTATTGATGTCTAACCCCCCTAAAGTATGGCTTGCACCGGCAAAAATTAATTTATTTTTGCATATTAATAGCAAGCGCAAAGATGGTTATCACAACCTCCAAACCATCTTTCAACTGCTAGATTATTATGACGAGCTGCAGTTTTCAGTAACTGACCAAGGCATTATCAATAGAATCTCTGGAAATGAGAATGTCACACCAGAATCTGACCTAATTATACGTGCCGCCAAGCTTTTACAAAAAAACACTCATACACAGCTGGGTTGCGATATTTCTATTATAAAATGCATTCCTGCTGGTGGCGGCCTAGGGGGCGGATCCTCTGATGCAGCAACGACGCTAGTGGCATTAAACCACCTCTGGAATACTAAGTTAAACCAGCAACAGCTTATGGCACTGGGCTTGGAGCTAGGTGCAGATGTCCCTATATTTATCAATGCTCACAGTGCTTGGGCGGAAGGCGTGGGAGAAATTTTAAGCCCTGTAAACACCCCAAATCATTACTTTTTAGTGGTGTTTGTCAACCAACATACCTCCACATCAGAAATTTTCTCGCATAAAGCATTGACAATGAGCCCGATGATAGGGAAAATATCGGACTTCTCTGAGCTTGTAAATACTCATAATGATTGTTTACAAGCAGCCATCGAGCAAACAGATGAAATCAGACTTGCATTAGAACAGCTTAACCACTGTACTAATCTGATAGGAAAAGCAAGAATGAGTGGGACGGGCAGTTGTGTTTTTGCTGAATTTTCCACTCAAAACGATGCTCTGGCAGCATTAGAAAAAATGCCAAAAGAATGGATGAGTTTTACTGCACAAGCAATAAATACTTCTCCGATCCTTAAATGGGCTGTCGCCAAGCGGTAAGGCAACGGGTTTTGATCCCGTCATGCGCAGGTTCAAATCCTGCCAGCCCAGCCATTTTCAAAAAGCTGCATCTTAGCATTAAGATGCAGCTTTTTTTATGTCTTTTATTTGTCTAAATTTACTCACGCAATCCCTCAGCAAACGCTATTTTTGTCATCGTAACCTAGTATAATTTAAGCAATTCTCAACAACCAACCATACTTATGTCTCTCGACACCATCAAAATTTTTAGCGGCAATGCAAACCCACTACTCTCTGGCGAAATCATCTCTAGTTTAAATGTTGCACAAGGCAAAGCACTGGTTGGCAGATTTAGCGATGGCGAATCACAGGTTGAAGTTTTGGAAAATGTCCGCGGCTGCGACGTCTTTATCATTCAGCCAACGTGTGGCCCTTCTCCTGCAGAAACGTTGATGGAATTATTAGTCATGGCAGATGCGTTAAAGCGCTCATCGGCGGCGAGAATTACAGCGGTTGTGCCTTATTTTGGCTATTCACGACAAGACCGTCGCTCGCGCTTAACCCGTGTTCCTATTACTGCGAAGCTCGCTGCCAAGATGGTTGAATCTTCAGGTATTGATAGAATTTTAACGGTTGATTTACATGCCGATCAAATTCAAGGATTTTTTGATATCCCTATTGATAATATCTACGCTCAACCCGTACTATTGGATGATATTATCAGCCAAAATCATGAAGATATTGTGGTGGTTTCTCCAGATGTGGGTGGCGTTGTACGTGCGCGTGCGGCGGCCAAAAAACTCAACGATGCCGATTTAGCCATTATTGACAAACGTCGTCCTGCCCCTAATATGGTGAAAGTCATGAATGTTATTGGTGATGTTGAAGGCAAGACTTGTATCCTTATTGACGACATGGTTGACACTGCTGGAACCTTGTGTCAAGCGGCTGGAATTCTAAAAGAAAAAGGTGCGAAAAAAGTGGTTGCATACGCAACGCACGCAGTGCTTTCTGGTAATGCTATTAGCAATATTAAGAACTCTGAACTTGACGAGTTAGTCACCACAAACACCATACCACTCACCGCTGATGCCGCTAAATGCAACAAGATCAGACAGCTTTCTATTGCGCCAATCATGGCTGAAGTTATTAAACGCATCAGTGAAGAGCAGTCTATTATCAATATTTTTGCCGATCTCCAATAACCTTTCACTTTAAAAGCGCACAAGGCTATGATTTTTAATAGGTAACTTTGTGTATAATCCATCATTTGGTCTGTCATAACACGTTACTCTATGAAATCTACTACAAAAGCACACAAGCAAGCACTACAAAAACTTATTACAGTTGGTAAAGAGAAGGGTTATTTAACCTACTCTGAAATTAACGATATCTTGCCTGAAGACTTACTAACGCAAGAACAAGTAGAGCCTATTGTTACTATTTTAGAAGAGCTCGATATTACAGTTTCTGACTCTGTGCCTGACGCTGACACCTTGGTTGTAGAATCGGGTGCTAAAGCTCAATCTACTTCTGCAGAAGCAGCTGTCGCCGCACTAGCCGCTCTTGACTCTGAATTTGGACGAACAACCGATCCAGTCAGAATGTACATGCGTGAAATGGGTGTTGTAGATCTATTAGAGCAAGAAGATGAAATCCGCATTGCCAAAGAAATTGAAGCCGGTGTGTTTGAAATTATGCAAGCCATTACGCTTTACCCATCGATCACTGATTACTTCTTCAAGGCGCATAAGCGTCTAGAAGAAGGCAAGTGTAAAATGACCGATGTGATCATTGGCTACCAAGGTGATGCGGCAGATTTTGAAGCCAAAAAAGCAGCCTTCGATGCGGGCGAATTTGACGATGATGAAGAATACGAAGACATGGAAGAAATGGAATATACAGGCCCTGATGAGGATAAGGTATATACCCGTTTTGAAACCGTTCTAAGCTGCTCCCAAAGCTACCAAGAGCTCAAAGAAAAGCACGGCTTTCGCCACAAAAAAACCGTAGCTGCGCGTGAACAACTATCCAAAGGTTTATCAGACTTACGTCTAGCGCCTAAATTGGTTTCAACCATGATGGAAGTTATTTGTGGTCGCGTCGCCCAGATTAAAAAACAAGAAAAAGTTGTCCAAAATGCCTGTCTGTATGCGGGTATGGAAAGAGCTCAGTTTTTCGAGATATTTGCCGGCAATGAAACTAATTATGACTGGCTAAAAAATGCAAAATTAGACGAAAAACTTGCCTCAGCACTCGATTCAGTTAAAGATGAAATCTTCTATGCACAAAAAAATCTACATGAGTATGAAGAAGAAATGCAACTCACAGTTGCTGAGCTAAAGGCGCTTAACAAACTCTATCGCAAAGGTGATCGACGCGCTAAAAAAGCCAAATCACAAATGATTGAAGCCAACCTAAGACTGGTTATTTCGATTGCCAAAAAATACGCAAATCGTGGCTTGCAGTTCTTAGACCTTATTCAAGAAGGCAATGTCGGCTTGATGAAAGCGGTTGATAAATTTGAGTATCGTCGTGGTTATAAATTCTCAACCTACGCGACTTGGTGGATTCGCCAAGCTATTACACGTTCAATTGCCGACCAAGCACGCACGATTCGTATTCCAGTTCACATGATTGAAACCATTAACAAACTCAATCGCGTACGTCGTCAATTATTACAAAAGTTTGGCCGTGAGGCTTCTCCAGAAGAATTGGCCACTGAAATGGAATTACCAGAATACAAAATTATCAAAATTTTAAAAATTGCCAAAGAGCCTTTATCAATGGAAACGCCAGTGGGCGATGATGAAGACTCCAACATTGGTGATTTCATTGAAGATACTAACTTATCTTCGCCAGTGGAAATTACCACCAAAGAAAGCCTCAGAGAGACAACGGGCGACCTACTAGCCAATTTATCTCCTCGTGAAGCAAAAGTACTTAAAATGCGCTTTGGTATTGATATGAATACCGATCACACGCTAGAAGAAGTAGGCAGACAATTTGATGTAACACGTGAGCGTATTCGTCAAATTGAAGCCAAGGCGCTGAGAAAATTACGACACCCTTCTCGTGCCCATAAACTTCAAAGCTTTTTAGATTCTTAAAAAATCCGTTTTATCGGGCCTATAGCTCAGCTGGTTAGAGCACTCGACTCATAATCGATTGGTCCTTGGTTCAAGTCCAAGTAGGCCCACCATATTTAGTAGTATTTCTCATCCTCAAGGGTATGATAATATCATGATGTTTGATACACTGACACCCCACTTAATCACACTCACCACGCAAGTCGGAGAGATGATTATGTCGTATTACAAAACCAGTCTAGCCATTGAAACCAAGTCGGACCAAACACCTTTAACCGTTGTTGATCAAAAAGCACACCAATTATTGTCTGAAACACTAAGTCAGCTAACCCCAGGCATACCGATTCTTTCTGAAGAGTCTGAACCGGTTGATTTCTCGGAGCGCTCAAGCTGGAATGAGTACTGGCTGATAGACCCACTGGATGGCACTAGAGATTTTATCGAGCAAACTGGAGAGTTCTGCATTTGCATTGCCTATATCAAGAGTAATCGCCCTATTTTTGGCTTTATTTACGCACCTCTTAGTAAAACCCATTACTTTACCAATGATCAGGCTCAAGCTTTTAAACTCAACAACAACACAACCGCACAACTTCAAGTAGCTGCTCAAAATAAGCCTTTAGAAGTGGTTACTGGTCATTACTCGTCTCATAATCTAAAACTACATGACCATCTAAATAAACTCGGTTTATATCGCATCAATCATTTAGGTAGCGCACTAAAATTTTGTAAAATTGCTGAAGGCGAATATGACTACTATCCAAGGTTTGGGCCTTGTTCTGAATGGGATACGGCTGCTGGTGGGTATATTTTGGAGGCTGCTGGCGGGCGTGTTGTGGGCGAAGACAATAAACCTCTGCGCTATAACACCCAAGACAGTTTAAAAAGTCCTATATTTTTTGCTTCAGGAAAAACGCAATGACAAATCAATTGCCTGAATGTTTTTAGTAATACTACCCGTTGAAATAAAATCAACCCCGGTTTCAGCTACCGACACAATCGTGTTCTCGTCAATATTTCCAGAAGCCTCAAGCGGCAGCTTGCCAGTAGCCATTTGCACAGCTTGCTCAAGCGCTTGATGCGAAAAATTATCACATAGCACTCTGCTCACACCTGTTAATTCAAGTACTTCTGCCAACTGCTCTAACGTTTCCACTTCAACAATCAAATCAAGCTTAGGATAGTTATCCCTTGCCTTTTGAACGGCCTTGGCAATACTGCCCGAAGCAATGATATGATTTTCTTTGAGCATTACACAATCATACAGCCCCAGCCTATGATTCGTGCCACCACCACATTTAACTGCTTGCTTTTGTGCCAAACGTAGCCCTGGCAGGGTCTTTCTTGTATCTAGTAATTGTGCTTTTGTATGGGCGATTTGATCAACCAATAACTGTGTTTGTGTCGCAACTGCACTCAATGTCTGTAAAAAATTAAGCGCGGCTCGTTCTCCGCTAATAATCGCTCTTGAAGAGCCTGATAAGGTGGCTAAAACTTGAGAAGCTTGCACTGGGTCGCCATCCTTAACTTGCCAGTCAATATCGATATTCTCATCCAAAGATGAGAACGTGGCCTGAGCAAATTCAATGCCGCAAATAACGGCCGCTTCTCGACAAATAATCGTTGCAGAAGCTTGCTCATCAGCCAATAAACTCGCTGAGACATCGCCAGAGCCCAAATCTTCAGCCAATGCCAAGTCGACCATTTTTTGAAATTCTTTATTCATGAATAAATTCAAGAATAAGTTTGGCCGACTCTTGGCTAGAATTTAGACATAAACTCTGGTGTATTTTGCCAAATTCACGGCTCAACTCAGCGTAATCACCATCTAAAATTTGCAAAGCATGTTTAGCTATGTTGTTGCCATTTGCCTCGGTTTGGATGAGTTCTGGCACCAAGGGCTTATTGGCAATCACATTGGGCAGGCTAATAAACTGACTGGTCACTAAATTGGAGGCAATAAAATAACTCAGTCTAGATAGCTTGTACACGACTACCATTGGCACGCCAACCAGTGCCAGTTCGAGTGCTGCTGTACCTGAGGCCACCAACACTAAATCTGCACTTTGCATACGCTCATGTGCTTCATTAATAGACAAGCTAACATCTTGGCTGGCAATTAGCGCTTGAGCCCACTCCAATAGCTCATCATTAGCCAATGCCAAATGAAAGCTGAGCGCCGGATCTTGCTCTGCCATAGATTTTGCAGCCAACAACATCTCTGGCAATAAGCGCCTAACCTCTCCCGCTCTTGAACCAGGCAT
>ENA-UZWX01010968-UZWX01010968.1-metagenome-genome-assembly--contig:-Day-4---50m-contig-10968_pt1 | contig 14924 bp, 13 predicted proteins | sample MGYA00260347_ERZ794907 | MGnify/ENA metagenome assembly ERZ794907 | reverse complement strand
AACGGCCAACTTAAGTGGGTTGATGGTGTCAATGAATCAGGGGATAAAGATGTTATTGCCACTGTAGCTCAACCATTTAAAGCAGATGGTGGTTTAAAAACACTTAAGGGTAACTTAGGCACTTCAGTGTTAAAAACCTCATCTTTACGTGATGGAAGCTATGTGATCAAAGCCCCAGCTGTTGTCTTTGAAGATCAACATGAATTACAAGCAGCATTTGATGCAGGTGAGCTTGAGAAAGACTTTGTTGCGGTAGTTCGCTTTCAAGGCCCTAAAGCTCGGGGTATGCCTGAATTGCATAAACTAACACCGCCACTTGGTGTACTACAAGATAAAGGCTTTAAAGTTGCTTTAGTCACTGATGGTCGAATGTCAGGAGCTTCAGGCAAAGTGCCTGCGGCAATTCACTTATGTCCTGAAGCCTTAGATGGTGGCTTAATCTCAAAAGTAAAAACTGGCGATATGATTAACCTTGACGGTGAAACAGGTGAATTAACATTATTGGTTGATGAACAAGAATTAGCAGCTCGAGATAATGCTCAATTTCAGGTAAATGGTCATCATCAGGGGATGGGACGTGAAATCTTTGGTTTCATGCGCCGTAACTTAAGCTCAGCAGAAACTGGTGCATGTTCGCTTTTTGACGAATAACAAGCTTGTAAATAAACAAATGCATACGCAATAAAAAATTAAAAGCATCAACAAGCAGTTGATGCCAAGGAAAACAGAGGATTTATGACAGTATTAAAAAATTGGCAAATTATGCCAAAGGATCTTTTCGCTATGGGTCCAATCGTACCTGTATTAGTGATAAACAAAGTTGAAGATGCCTTGCCAATTGCTGAAGCATTACTTGCTGCTGATGTAAGAGTATTAGAAGTGACTTTGCGAACACCTGCAGCACTTGATGTAATAAGCACTATAGCTAAAGAGCTTCCTGAAGCAATTGTTGGCTCAGGCACAGTGACAAACCGTCAACAATTACAGCAATCTTTAGATGCGGGGGCGAAATTCGCCATAAGTCCAGGGTTAACGAAAGATTTATTGCAAGCGGGTAATGAAGGTGATATTGCCTTGATACCGGGGATTTCTTCTATTTCAGAACTAATGGATGCATCAGATTTTGGTTATGATCATTTGAAGTTCTTCCCTGCAGAGGCATCTGGTGGCGTTAATGCGATTAAATCTATCGGTGGTCCTTTTCCTGATATTAAGTTTTGCCCAACTGGTGGCATCAACTTAAATAACGTTCGTGATTACTTAGCTTTACCTAATGTTGCTTGTTGTGGTGGCTCTTGGTTGGTTTCAAGTAAAATAGTTGAGAATAAAGACTGGGGCCAAATTACTAAGTTAGCCAATGAAGCATTAGCTCACGTAAAATAGCTTATTCTTAAAGTCTTAAAAAAACCAGTGAGTTAGTAATAATTCACTGGTTTTTTTTGTTCAGGACTAGCAGCATAACCCCTAGTCCGGATAATACCATTGAACAGATTAACGCTTGTTTACAGGGTATAAAAAAAGCCAGTTGTTAGCGATAACAACTGGCTTTATTAGTCTCTATTTAGAAACTAAATTGGCTTAGTAGGCTCAGCTGAACTGCGACTAATTACATCTGCTGTAATAGCTGAACGCCCTGAAACTGGATGCACGAAACGATCTTCACTGGCCATAGAGCTCGTTGGAATATCATTGATTGTGGTTATTGTTTCAGTTTTAGTCATAGGTGAAGTTGCTCGCCCAGATAAACGATTTGCTTTTTTGACTTGTCTAGCTAACTTTTTATCTTTTGGCGCTGATTTTTTCACTGCAGTGACTTTAACTTTTTTGACCTGTGCTTTTTCAGCTACTTGAACTTCTTCACTAACAGGTTGTTCTTCTGCTGGTGTTTTTGCTTCGTCATTAACTTCTGTAGTTGCTGCACCTTCAGCGGCGCTAGTTGCTTCATCTTTAACATCCGTAGTAGCTTCAGACTCTTGTGGATGCTCTTCATCTGCAATAGCTTCTGATTTTTCAACTAGCTCAGTATTTTCACTAATTGCGTCATTTGCCTGTTCAGTCGATGTTTGTACTTCTTCACTAACAGGCGTTGCGTCTACTGCTACTTCAGGAGCCGCTTCTGCTTTAGGTACAGTTTCTTGTGCCGGATTTGGCTCTTGTGGAGCATTACTCTCAACTTCAGTTTCAACGTCAACAAAAGGCAAGTCTTGTTGAATCTCTTTCACAACTTTAGCTTCAACAGTGTTAGTTTGATTACTTTCAGAGGCGTCTATTTGTACCTGTTTCTCCGTTTCAGGGTAACGGGCTTCAATAGCGTCATCTGTTGTTTCAACTGCATGCTCATTCGATTGAACCGTGCTCTTCTCACGGCGCTTTCGTTGACCGTTAGATCGCAAATGTCTAGGAGTGCGTCGATTTCTCGGGCGCTCTTCGCGTTTTTCTGAATCCGTACTAACGACAGTATCTTGAACTGCTACTTCAGCAATCGATTTTTCCGCAGCAACTTTTTCAGCCGTATTTTCTAATATCTCAACGTTTTTCACTTCATTAGTCGCATCTTTGCTTATATTAACACGAACCTTTTTTCGATTAGTTCTACGTTGACGACGCTCAGCTACAACTTCTTCTTTAACTACTTGCTTGTTTTTGTCATGCTCAGGTTTGCGGTTTTGCCCTTTTGCTTTAGTGTTTTGCTTTTTAGCATCATCGCGTTCATCTCTATTTTGACGTGGCTTTTTGCTCTTATCTGTAGGTTTAGCGTTGCGATTATCAGCACGTTCATCTGGGCGTTTGTTACCACGATTGTTACGTGAGTTGCCACGACGTTGACCTTGACGGCCACGTTGCTGACCACGTTTTTCTTGTTGCTTAGGCTTACTTTCTAGAGCTTTCTCTTCTTCGACAACCTCTTGTGAAGTAAATAAACCTTTTAACCAAGCAAAGAACCCAGTTGGTTTATCATCAGAAAGTGTTTTATTCTCAGCAGGAGCACCTGCTACTTCGGCAGTTGGAGCTACCTTAGGTGCAGACATACCTTGTCCCATGGCTTGAATTAAAGGCTCATCACGTTTCACTGCTTCTTTATCAAACTTAGGCATTTTAGCTTCTTCAAGCTCTGCTTCTTTAATCGAAATATCATAACTTGCGCTGGCAACAGTTTCATCTTTCTTCACGCGTAACACTTCATATTGAGGTGTATCCATATGCGGGTTAGGGATGATTAACACACGAACACCGTGATGTTTTTCAATATGCATTACCGAACGACGTTTCTCATTCAATAAATAAGTAGCAACAGGAACCGGCACTTGTGCTTGGACATGTTGAGTATTTTCTTTAATGGCTTCTTCTTCCATTAAACGAAGTACAGATAGAGCCAGTGATTCAACCCCGCGTACTTGACCTGTGCCGCTACAGCGTGGGCAAACACCTTGACTAGTTTCGCCAATAGAAGGGCGTAAACGTTGACGAGACATTTCAAGCAAGCCAAAGCGAGAAATACGACCTAATTGAATACGAGCTCTGTCTTGACGCACTGAATCACGCATACGGTTTTCAACTTCACGTTGATGGCGAACTGGTGTCATGTCGATGAAATCAATAACAACCAAACCACCTAAATCACGTAATCGTAATTGACGAGCAATTTCTTCTGCGGCTTCTAAGTTGGTATTAAACGCCGTTTCTTCAATATCGCTGCCTTTAGTAGCACGAGCAGAGTTGATATCAATAGACGTCATTGCTTCTGTAGGGTCAATAACAATTGAACCACCAGAAGGTAGGCGCACTTCACGTTGGAAGGCTGTTTCAATTTGTGTTTCAATTTGATAATGGGTAAATAAAGGCACATCACTATTATAAAGTTTGATTTTACTGATAAAATCAGGACGAACGATTTCAATATGCTTTTTAACACTTTCAAATGTTTTCGGGCGATCGATAAGTACTTCACCGATATCACGGCGTAAATAGTCACGAATAGCACGTAAAATTAGGTTGGTTTCTTGGTGTATTAAAAATGGCGCTGGGCGACTTGCTGCTGCATCACTAATAGCTTTCCAGTGGTGTAATAATACACTTAAATCCCATTCTAATTCTTCGTAAGCTTTACCAACACCGGCTGTGCGAACGATTAAACCCATACCTTTGGGTAGGTCTAGTTTACTAAGAGAGGCTTTTAATTCGGTACGTTCATCACCTTCTATGCGACGAGAAATACCGCCTGCTCGAGGGTTGTTTGGCATCAATACTAAATAGCTACCGGCAAGGCTGATAAAGGTAGTTAACGCTGCGCCTTTTTGACCACGTTCTTCTTTATCAATTTGTACAATAACTTCTTGGCCTTCGCGTAATACTTCTTTTATATTTGGGCGGCCTTTAAAACTATAGCCACTAGGGAAATATTCACGGGCGATTTCTTTCATTGGTAAGAAACCATGGCGATCGGCGCCGTAGTCAACAAAAGCAGCTTCTAGAGAAGGTTCAATACGAGTGATTTTAGCTTTATAGATATTTGATTTTTTTTGTTCGTGGCCAGGACTTTCGATATCTAAATCATAAAGTTTTTGTCCATCAACAAGAGCTACGCGCAATTCTTCCGATTGGGTAGCGTTAATTAACATACGTTTCATAGTTTGTGTGACTCATTTTTAGTCACAACACACCATTTGCTTTACACATAAAGCAATCTGTTTTTTTGATAACAGCGATTTGTCAGCCTCACGGATGTCATTGATTAATCTGTCATTGTACCAGATTAAGCTGTTCTAAATTCTGATTGTCGATTCAATAATGTGCTCACCTCGTTTATTGAACTTAGTGAACAGTGTAATTTATTTCTTTATGTGCCCAGCTTGTGTGCTGCGCTTTGGTAAAGCTAAATATTAGCTATAAATCCTTAGCCGACGATATTTTTTACGTCTTACTTTGCTAAGTTAAATTGCTATTTGACAATCAAAAAGAAGGTCAAATGAGTTTTACCAAATAATTTAATAAAATTGCTTTATGGAGTAGGGCTAGTATCACGATGATGATAAAACTGTTTATGCTATTTTTAACAAGTTACACGCGTTAAATGTTGCAATAGGTCATACCTATAATGTGTCACTATAAAGGACTAAGATAAATTGATTTGGTTTTTGTCATAACCAAAACAAGTAAACTTAGTTAATGCACATTAATGTGGCCGCAGTTTGCCTCTTACGTCTCTCTGTAAAGCTTCATATATTAGTGTTTGATTAGCTTAGCTAGTTAAAATTCAAGCACTAACGCTTTATTATCCCACTATATAGCTTGATAAGCCAATAAAAAAACGCCTTAAATGGTGAAAAGCGATAAAAAAAATGTGTTAAACTGGCCGTCATTAACGTATTGAACCTAAAAGCATATTAGTAATGTCCCAAAAAACGCCATCACAAAAACCAAATCAAACGCTGGAACAGGGAGATGATAAACCTAAAGTTCGTTTTATTACCATTGATACAGAAGATGCCGGTCAACGAATTGATAATTTTTTGCTAAGAACCTTAAAGGGAGTGCCTAAAAGTCATTTGTATCGTTTAATGCGTAAAGGCGAAATTAGAGTAAATAAAAAGCGTATCAAGCCAGTGTATAAATTAGCGGTTGACGATGTACTACGTATTGCTCCCATTCGCGTTTCGGAGAAAACTGATAATGTTTCTACGGGTTTAAACATTGTTGCTAACCTTGAAAAGCAAATATTATTTGAAGATGACCGATTAATCGTCATTAATAAACCTTCTGGTATGGCTGTACATGGCGGTAGCGGTTTAAGCTTTGGTTTAATTGAAGCGCTTAGAGCCTTACGTCCTGATGCGCGTATGTTGGAATTGGTACATCGATTAGATAGAGATACTTCCGGCTGTTTAGTGGTTGCTAAAAAGCGCTCGGCATTACGTAATTTACATGAACAATTACGTAATAAAAAAGTACAAAAATTTTACCATGCTTTGGTGAAAGGCCATTGGCCTACTAAATTGACGCGTGTTACCGAAGGATTAAAGAAAAATGATCTTAAATCAGGTGAGCGGGTGGTGGTAGTTGACAATATCAATGGCAAAGAGTCAGAAACACGTTATAAAGTACTTGAACGCTACCGAGGGGCAACCTTAGTTCGTGCATTTCCCGTCACCGGAAGAACCCATCAAATACGCGTGCATTGTCAAGTAAGTGGTCATTCTATTGCCTTGGATGCTAAGTATGGTCATGAAGATTTTGATGCACAGATGAAAAGTAAAGGTTTAAAACGCTTGTTTTTACATGCGGCAAGTATTGAGTTTACTCACCCTAAAACCGAAGAGCGTATAAAAATTGAAGCGCCGCTTGAGCCAAGTTTAGAAAAATTACTCACTAAATTAGTGAAAGAGTAGTTATATCAACGGGTATAACTCATTACAAAAAAGTAGAAGAGAAGTATGCAACATTATAAGTTAGTTATTTTTGATTGGGATGGTACCTTAATGGATTCGGTTGATCGTATTGTTTCATGCATGCAATCAGCGGCTCAAATTGTTGGTTTGTCAATTCCGTCAAATGATGAAGTGAAACAAATTATTGGTTTAAGTATTCCAGAAGCGTTACAAACCTTGTTTACGGGTATTACTGATGAGCAAATAGATATAATGCGATTGCAATATAAACATCAGTACCTTGAAGGTGATAACACACCAACACCTTTATTTGAACATGCCATTAATTTACTTTCACAGTTAAAACAAGAAAATAAACTGTTGGCCGTGGCAACAGGTAAAGGGAGAGAAGGGCTTGATAGAGTGTTAGACGTTAGCGAAACAAGTCACTTTTTTCATACCACACGCTGTGCTGGAGAAATGCGATCAAAACCAGATCCACAAATGCTGCATAGTATTTTAACTGAGTTAGATATTGCCCCACATGAGGCAATAATGATTGGTGATACTAGCCACGATTTAAAAATGGCACAAAATGCGGGTGTTGATAGCATTGGTGTAACCTTTGGTGTGCATGATAAGCAAGTCCTTGAACAGTACAGCCCCAAAAGAGTCGTTGACTCGTTAAGTGAATTGCATCAGTTATTGCTCGGCTAACACATCAAGTCCATGTTGTTTTAACAGTGCAACTAACCTAATCAATGGTAAACCGATGAGGGTGTTAGGATCTTCACCCTCAAGTTTCTCAAATAAGCAAATACCTAAGCCTTCACTTTTAAAGCTACCGGCACAGTTATAAGGTTGCTCGGCTTTTAAATAGTTTATTATTTCTGTTTGTGAGAGTTCATTAAAATGCACGGTAAATGGCTCTACTAATGATTTCACTGTCTTGTTTGAGCTATCAAATACGCATAACCCCGTATAAAAGGTGACCGCTTTATTACTAAATTTAGTTAGCTGGGTAACACCATTATCAAAAGTATGGGGTTTACCTAAAATTTCACCTTCACATACAGCGACTTGATCTGAGCCGATAATAAGCGCATTAGTAAACTTACCGGCAACAGCTTTTGCTTTTTCAATCGCCAGACGCTCAACTAAAGCTTGAGGTGTTTCATCTGCTAAAGCTATTTCATCAATATTTGGCTTGGCACATTCAAAGGGTAAATTAAGTTTTTCTAAAATGCTTTTACGAAAAGGAGAGGTGGAGCCTAAAACTAAGGTTTTCATAGTGTTCCCTTAAAAGTGGATTATTTGTTCGGTTTTGATGAACAATTGAGCAAAAATTATTATATACCTGCTATTATTGGGTCAATCTTTAGATTTTAAACGAAATAAGCTAATTTTCTTTTGACACTTGCCCTTAGGGGCATTATTATGCGCGACTTATGCAGAATCTTAAGCTTCCGATAACAATTAGTCCAACTCGAAGTGCACAACGTAGACTTGTGTGCGAAGGTGTGTTTAAAGTATCGGAAATGACTAGGCTGCTTGCTGTTAGCGAAATGCGTAGCGAGCATGTTCAAGTTAGTGTTAAGTTTGATGTGGATGAACGTGGTTTGACAGTAATGTCAGGTACAGCATCGGCATTAGTTGCATTAACTTGTCAGCGGTGTAATGAATTTTTTGATACTGAACTGAAAGTAGATTTTACTTTTAGTCCAGCGAAAAATGAAGAAGCCGCGATAAATATTCCATCATATTATGATGTAATAGAATTAAATGAAGATGGTGAAGTAAACTTGCGAGAGCTAGTGGAGGAAGAGTTAATACTCATGATTCCATTAATTCCACGGCATGACATCGAAGACTGTTCTGCAGATGCAGATAGTGTTTGGGGTGAATTGCCAGAAGAGCTTGAGAAGCCGAATCCATTTGACGTATTAAAACAACTCAAATAGTTAAGCCGCATTTAGCAATTTAACTAATAACCGATTTAGGAGTAACTCATGGCAGTTCAAAAAAGCAAGAAGTCTCGTTCAAGACGTGGCATGCGCCGTTCACATGATGCTTTAACAGCAGAAAACTTATCAGTAGATCCAGTTTCAGGTGAAACGCATCGTCGTCACCATGTAACTGCTGATGGCTTTTACAAAGGCGTTAAAGTAATCGCTAAATAAGCGACTTTACTTTAACGCCATCTATTTAAAGCTATAGAATTCAAGCTTGAATAGTCAAAAAAATCTAACCTTAGCGTTAGATGTTATGGGGGGCGATCAAGGCCCCCTTATAACGTTACCTGCAGCAATAAAGGCAATTAATAGCCTGCCTAACTTGCACCTTATACTTTGTGGTGATGAAACTATCATTACAACAGAGCTTGCTCGATTAAACATCCCTAAACAATCCTTATTTCAACATAAGCAATTATCAATTTTAGCCACCACAGAAACCGTTGAAATGGATGATAAGCCTGCTTTTGCTTTACGTACTAAAAAAAAATCATCAATGCGAAAAGCATTAGATCTTATTCAAGAAGGTAAAGCTCAAGCTTGTGTTAGTGCCGGCAACACTGGTGCCTTATTTTCGATGGCTCATTTTGTCTTAAAGACACTCCCAGGCGTTGAACGCCCAGCGTTAATCTCTTCTTTACCTACTCACGATGATGAAAAACACGTATTTATGCTTGATTTAGGTGCTAATGTTTTTTGTGACTCTCATGTGTTATATCAGTTTGGTGTCATGGGATCTGTTATGGCTCAACAGGTTGATGGTATAAACAAACCTCGTATCGCGTTACTAAATATGGGTGAAGAATCGATGAAAGGAAGTGACCATATAAAGCAAGCTGCGCTGGAGTTAAGGGATAATAAAACGATTAACTATGTCGGTTTTATTGAAGGAAGTGATATTTTTTCAAATAAGGCTGATGTTATTGTTTGTGATGGCTTTGTCGGCAATGTTACCCTTAAAACTTGTGAAGGAGTGGCAAGGCTAGTTTATAAAAAGTCAAAAACACTTTTCAATCAAAGCTTGTTAGTTAAGTTACTCACCACAATTATTAAGTCAAGCTTAAAAAAAATGTTCAAATCAATGAACCCCGACCAGTATAACGGGGCAAGTTTGATAGGATTGCGCGGTATTGTTGTTAAGAGTCATGGTAATGCCAACACAGGCGCTTTTTTTTCAGCGATTATGGAAGCTGTTAAAGAGGTGGAGCGACAAGTACCTGAGAAAATTAAAAATTCACTAGAACAAGACTTGTCACCACATTAAAATTCACTATTAAAGACGTAAAATTGAGTAATTAATAATATGCAAAATATATCAACACAAGGTCAGTTAGCCTTTGTATTTCCAGGACAAGGCTCTCAAACTGTCGCAATGTTAAGTGACTTCGCCGAAAATGAAACAGTTCAAGATACCTTTAAAGAAGCCTCAGATGCGCTAGGTTATGATTTGTGGCAATTAGTTGCTCAAGGCCCCGTTGAAAAACTAAATCAAACTAACTTTACACAACCTGCTTTGTTAACTGCAAGTGTTGCTTTATGGCGTGTTTGGCAAGCAGAGTCAGATGTTATGCCAAGCGTGTTAGCAGGACATAGCTTAGGTGAATATTCAGCACTTGTTTGTGCCAATGTTATTTCATTGGCCGATGGTGTTAAATTAGTTGAAAAACGTGGTCAATATATGCAGGCGTGTGTACCAGCAGGAGTTGGTGCTATGGCTGCCGTTATTGGTTTAGATGATCAAGCGATTATTGATGCCTGTGCGCAAGCACAAGCTGATGAAGTTGTTGCTGCGGTTAATTTTAACTCACCTGGTCAAGTGGTTATTGCTGGGCATAAAGCCGCCGTTGAGCGTGCGGGTGAGCTATGTAAAGCTGCTGGCGCTAAACGTGTGCTACCTTTACCTGTTAGTGTGCCTTCTCACTGTGCCTTGATGACAGATGCTGCTGATAAATTAGCCGTAGATCTTGAAAATATCACTTTCAATTCGCCAAAAATTAATGTCTTTAATAATGTAGATGTTTCGGTTGAAACAACAGCAGAAGCAATAAAAATAGCCTTGATTAAGCAGTTATATAGCCCAGTACGTTGGAGTGAAACCATCACTCACCTTGGTGAGCAGGGAATTACTCAAATGCTTGAGGTAGGTCCAGGCAAGGTGTTGCAAGGTCTAGTTAAGCGTATTAATAAGAGTATTAGCTGTGTATCATTTAATGATGAAGCTAGCTTAGCTAAAGCAAAAGAACTCACTCAGCTATAAATTAGAAATAGAATTAAGAATAGGAAATAATATGTTTTCATTAACAGGAAAAGTAGCATTGGTTACCGGTGCTAGTCGTGGTATTGGTAAAGCTATCGCAACACAATTACAAGCCCTTGGTGCTACCGTTGTTGGTACCGCGACCTCAGCTCATGGTGCAGAAAAAATTGCCGAGTACTTAGGTACAGGTAATGGTCTAGTGTTAAACGTAACTAGTGATGACTCTATTGCTGCAATGTTTACTGCGATTAAAGAAGCTCACGGCGGTGTTGATATTTTAGTTAATAATGCCGGAATTACCCGTGATAACTTGTTTATGCGAATGAAAGATGACGAATGGCAAGATATTATTGATACCAATTTAACTTCTGTTTATAAGGTAAGCAAAGCCGCTATTCGCCCTATGATTAAAAAGCGAAATGGTCGAATAATAAATATTGGCTCTGTTGTTGGCTCTATGGGTAATGCAGGGCAGGTTAATTATTCAACAGCCAAAGCGGGTTTACTTGGTTTTACTAAATCATTAGCTCGTGAGATTGCCTCACGTGGTATTACCGTCAATACAATTGCCCCAGGGTTTATTGATACAGACATGACACAAACCTTAACTGATGAGCAAAAAGAGGGTATTTTTTCGCAAGTGCCTGCTAACCGTTTAGGGAAACCAGAAGAAATTGCTAGCACTGTTGCATTTTTAGCTTCAGATACAGCTGCTTATATAACCGGTGAAACCATTCACGTTAATGGTGGTATGTATATGGTGTAAGCCTTTAAATTAAAGGCTTTACAGCAGTTTTTTGTTATAGTTTTCAAGCAAGTCAATAGAGTTATACAGGTTAGACCACACAAAAAATCTAACTTGAGGCTTGCATGGTGAGCTGTTGACGAATAAACTACACACAATTTGAAAAATTACACTTTCAGCAAGTAAAGGAAAAAAAATGAGTACTATCGAAGAACGCGTAAAAAAAATCACTATTGAACAATTAGGTGTTAGTGAAGCAGAAGTTAAAACTGATTCATCTTTCGTTGATGACTTAGGTGCTGATTCACTAGATACAGTAGAATTAGTAATGGCGTTAGAAGAAGAATTTGATACTGAGATTCCTGACGAAGAAGCTGAAAAAATCACTACAGTTCAAGCGGCTATCGACTACGTTACTGCTAACCAGTAATTACTGAAAAGTAATTATTAGTTACGTTGTAAACGTAATTGAAAAATATAATTGAAAAAGGGCGGTATACTTATCATTTAAGTGACCGCTTTTTTTATATCTCCTATTTAATTTTTTAAGGGGTAGGACACAATGAGACGTGTTGTTGTAACCGGTCTTGGTATGCTTAGTCCATTAGGCAATACACCTGAGGCAACTTGGGAAAACTTACTGCTTGGTAAAAGCGGTATCAGTAATATTGAACATTTTGATACATCAGAGTACACCACCAAATTTGCCGGTTTGGTAAAAGACTTTGATGCTCAAAACTATATGGAAAGAAAAGAAGCCAAAAAAATGGATCTTTTTATTCAATATGGTGTTGCTGCTGGTGTGCAAGCAATTAAAGACTCAGGTCTTGAAGTGAATGATGAAAATGCGCCGCGCATTGGTGTTGCTGTTGGCTCTGGTATTGGTGGTTTAGGCTTAATTGAGCAAAACCATGAAAAAATGCTGAAAACAGGTAGCCCTAAGAAATTATCACCATTTTTTGTTCCTTCAACTATTATCAATATGATTTCAGGCCACCTGTCCATTATGTTTGGTTTACAAGGTCCAAATATTTCTATTACTACCGCATGTACTAGTGGCGTGCATAATATCGGTCATGCAGCTCGTATGATCGCATACGGTGATGCTGATGCTATGGTTGCTGGTGGCGCGGAAAAAGCGTCAACTACATTAGGTCTGGGTGGCTTTGGTGCTGCGCGCGCTCTATCAAGGCGTAATGATGATCCGCAAGCAGCTTCCCGTCCGTGGGACAAAGACAGAGATGGTTTTGTTTTAGGTGATGGTGCTGGTGTTGTTGTTGTCGAAGAGTACGAACACGCCAAAGCCCGTGGCGCAAAAATTTATGCGGAGCTCGTTGGTTTTGGCATGAGTGGCGATGCATATCATATGACTTCTCCACCGGCTGATGGCGCAGGAGCTGCTCGCGCAATGGCTAATGCACTTAATGACGCTAAATTAAATCCAAACCAAGTTAGCTATATTAACGCTCATGGTACGTCTACTCCTGCTGGCGATATTGCTGAAACTAATGCAGTGAAATCAATTTTTGGCGCTGATGCATATAATGTATTGATGGGGTCAACTAAATCGATGACAGGGCATTTATTAGGTGCAGCTGGAGCGATTGAAGCTATTTTCAGCATTCAAGCCTTAGTCGATGGCACTGTACCACCAACAATAAACTTAGATAATCCAGATGAAGGGTGTGATTTAGACTATATCCGTGGTGCTGCTCGTGATATCCATTTAGATTATGTTTTGTGTAATTCATTTGGTTTTGGTGGCACAAATGGGTCGTTGATCTTTAAGAAAATTTAAGTTGACTGACTAAACCCCGACCGACAAAATAGTAAGCCTGAATACTTAGCATTTTTGCAAAAGTCTTCAGGCTTTTTTATTCTTTTTATTTATAACGTGATGCCACTATGAAGTTTTGCTCGGTTAATGGAATACAACAAAATCATATCGATATAGAAAATCGCGGTTTGTCCTATGGCGATGGTCTATTTACCACGGCAAAAATCTTACATGGCAATATTCAATATTTAACGGCACATATTGAACGGTTATTTTTAGGCTGTGAAAAGCTCGGCATTACGACTCCCTCGCGAGCAGAATTAGTTAACCAACTTAGCACTGTGGCAAGCAACTATTCATTAGCTGTACTCAAAGTTATCATCACAGCAAGTATTGGTGGACGCGGTTATGCGCGCTCAAAGAGCAATAAACATGATTTAATCATCATGATTTATGATTACCCCCGCCACTATGATGAACTGGCTAATACAGGGATTACACTAGGGCTTAGTAAACAGCAACTAGGGCTCAACCCTATGCTTGCGGGTTTAAAGCATTTAAATCGCCTTGAGCAAGTATTATTACGACAAGAGTTATCAAATAGGGGATATGATGACTTACTGGTGACTAATATTAATGATGACGTGATAGAAGCGATAAGCGCTAACGTGTTTTTTTCCATTGATAGACAATTATATACGCCAGATGTCAGTCAAAGTGGTGTTAATGGTATTATGCGTCAAGCACTATTACAGCGCTACCCCGAAACCATTATCAAGCCTGTTAGCTTAGCTGATGTCGCTAAAGCACAGGCAATGCTTATCTGTAATTGTGTGATGGGCGTTTTGCCCGTTAACACTTTTAATGGCAAAGCATTGAACATAGGGCCGGTACAAAGCGTGTGTGAAACTATGAAGCAAGAAGTAAATCATCATGAATAAAGCTGTCGTTCAAAAAGTATTGCTTATTTGTCTAGTGACTTTAGCTCTAATCATGATCAGTTTTTTTCTATTATTAGAAAAACAACTACAACAGCCTTTAGCATTTAATCAAGCACAGTTGCTAACTGTTGATAAAGGCAGTTCTGTAAGCTCTTTTGCCAAGAAACTCGTTAATAAAGGCTGGATTGAAAATCGTTTTTGGCTTCGTGCTTACGCGCGATTATATCCCAAAAAAGTACAAATCAAGGCGGGAACTTATCAAATACCTCTTAATTGTAGCTTGCAAGGTCTGTTGACACAGTTATCAAGTGGTAAAGAGCATCAATTTCAGTTAACTTTTGTTGAAGGATCAAGCTTTAAACAATGGTTAGCACAATTAAAACAACAACCACAGCTGACACAAACCTTAACTTCCTTAACACCAGCGCAAATAGCCCAACGTTTAGCTATTAAAGAAGCTAACCCTGAAGGATGGTTTTTTCCTGAAACCTATGCGTTTACCCAAGGCACTGCTGATTTTCAGCTATTAAAACGTGCTCATGTTAAAATGAAAAAAGCCTTACATGATTTATGGCAGCAAAGAATTGATAATTTGCCTTATAAAACGCCATATCAAGCGTTGATCATGGCTTCAATTATAGAAAAAGAAACCAGTTATTTACCCGAGCAGGGGATTATAGCCTCAGTTTTTATTAATCGCTTAGCCAAAAAAATGCGTCTGCAAACTGATCCAACTATTATTTACGGTTTAGGCGAACGTTATCAAGGCGATATAACCCGTGCTCACTTACGGGAAAAAAATCCTTACAATACCTATAGAATTAATG
>ENA-UZWX01009634-UZWX01009634.1-metagenome-genome-assembly--contig:-Day-4---50m-contig-9634_pt1 | contig 14951 bp, 17 predicted proteins | sample MGYA00260347_ERZ794907 | MGnify/ENA metagenome assembly ERZ794907 | reverse complement strand
GGACATTCATTAGAACAATATACAATTCATGCAGGAAGATCAATCCCAAATATTTGGTCAATTGGAGGATTTTCACTTTCAGAAAACACAGCTTATGCATGCGAACCATTTGTTACAACTGAACAAGGTGGGGGATTTGTAAGAAATGGAAAAATAAAAAACATTTTTGCCATAAATTCAAGAAAGAAAACAAAAAATGAGGAAGCAGATAAATTATTAAATTTCATTTGGGAAAATTTTAACATGTTACCATTTGCACTAAGATGGATTACAAAAGAATGGGAAGAAAAGAAAGCCAGAGAATTACTAGATATTCTAATAAAGAAAAAAGCAGTACAAGCTTATCCAGTACTAATAGAAGTTAATGAACAAAGAGTAGCTCAAGCAGAGCACACATTCATTCCAACGGAAAGCGGTGTAACAGTCACAACAAAAGCATTAGCATAAAAAATGAGTGAAGAGATTAGACCATGCCCAAAATGTGGAGGGCTAATGTTCAAAGAACAAGGAGAAACAGTTTCTTGGTTTTGTCCAACGTGTAATGTGAAATTTAGAACAAAGTAATTTTCCGCTGACCATATTGTTCAAAAACAAAATTTAGAGAATTTTGAGCATCAAATAAATTAGGAATTTTATTTTTATTCTCCACAATTCCAGATTTGATCACGCCAAGATATTTTATCTTATATTTGACTTGGATAATTTTTTGTTTTTGGTTTAACTCAGAATTTTTTAAATCCGAAACATTTGCTAAAATATCAGCAAATTTAACAACCTTAGATTGCCAAGAAGATGTAGAAAGTTGTTTTAGATAATTTTTTTCTTGTTGATTTTTAGGTAAACGAGTTTCTTTTGTTAAATCAGATACTATTTGAGCAATTTTCTTGCCAAAAAGTTTGGAAACATCATCATAATCAAAGGAAGTGTCCTCTATAGAATCATGTAACCACCCAGCACACAAAATGGATTCATCTTTAATTCCCATCATTTCAAGATTTTTTACAACATCACGTAAATGATGCCAGTATGGGGTTTTGTTATTCTTACGATATTGACCCTTATGTTGTTTGATAGCATATTGTTTTGAGAGAATTAATTTATTTTTCATAACCGTTCTATCCAATTTAGAAAAGTTACTGTATTTGTACAATTATAAAATTAAAAATATTGAAAATCATCTTTGTAAAATTTCACCATAAATTTTTTCAATAACAACAATACCATCACAAAAAGTACATTTTGAAGAAGAAGTGAACAAAACATCACCTTTAGAAAAAGCCCTCCTATTCAATTTTTCACATTTTGGACATTTTTCGACAGTATATGCCAAAATAGTTTCTTCTTTAGAAAAGATCATTGTGGAACTCCAGCAGTGTTACCCACACCAATCACTACAACAGATTGTCCTTCAACAGTATTTTCAATGATCATTTCATAAACTTGTGAGCGTACATTGTCAGCCTGATCTGCAATTTCCTTAGTCATAAGAGTAATTGCTTCTTTTACGGATTGTTTGACAACAATTGAGAATACAGGGATTTTGTTTTCAATTGCAATTTGTTCAATTTGAAATTTTTCAGTACCAATTCCACCAATTGCAGCACCAAAGCCTCGAGCAACAGATGCAGAATCTTCACCTTCCATTTTTAATGCAGCATCAATCATTATGATTGCATCAATTTTATTATTAGAAACAATTTTTTGTAATGCATCATCAGGTCTGCCAACAGTAGAACCAGGACCTTTAGCTTTTACTAAAAATAATTTCCTTTGTTCATAATTAATTTTAGCAAGAGCAGTTTGAAATGAAATTATTTCTTTTTCTTCATTTAACATCATTTTTCCAACTACCATAGGACCAATGCCATCACCAAGAGGTTGTCCTGCTTTGAATGCAGGTACAGATGCATTCATTGCTTTGGCATGTTCCATAATAAATGGCAACATCATTTGTAACGGTAAAATCAAAGGATAGTTTTTTTGTTTTTTTGCAGTCAAAAACATATGATTTACAATTTTATGAATCATTTGTAATGAAGAAGCAATTTCAAGTAAAGTTTGAACACGATTTAATTCAATTTCATCAATATTAGGAGAAAGTGATTGTATATGATTTCTAGTATAGTCTTCCCTAGATCTTACAGTATGTCGGACTTTATCCACAATTCCATTAGGATCCATGTCAACTGGCATAATTGTAAAGTAATCTAAGAATTGTTCAATTTTTTTTGTAGGATCATCATTAGAATTAAAATTTATCTTAACATAATCAATTAATTCTTTTTTAGAATCAGATCTAAACTTATCAAGTTTTTTAATGGCTTTTTTAATTTCACCAGAAGTAACTATTAGTTGAATTTGTTGTCCATAAAATACAAAAATGATTATTGGAATAACCCAAACCAACATCATTAAAGGATCAGTGTCATCACTCATGGAGAACATTTGTTCAAAAGCAGTGAAATTCAATAAAAATAAAAATTTCAAATCTAAATTAAATGATTCGTCAAAATAAGATTAATTCTATAAAATAGAAGCATATAGTCCTTTTATATAGTAGAACGAAAAAAAACTGGACATGCCACAAACAAAACCAATGATAAGCGTAGTAAATGTAGTAGCCTCAGCATCAGTTGAGCAAAAAATGGATCTAAATGACATTACAAGGAAATTCCCAGATGTAGAGTATCATCCAGACGTATTTCCAGGACTAGTTTTTAGATTAAAAACTCCAAAAAGTGCAACATTGATTTTTAGTTCAGGTAAAATGGTATGTACAGGTTCTAAATCAGAAGAATTAGCAAAAAAAGCAGTAAAAACAGTAGTTCAACAACTTCGAAAAGGAGGAATCAAAGTCAAAAAAGACGCCGTAGTTTCAATTCAAAATATCGTATCNNCATCAGGAAAACTAGTTTGTGTCGGAGCTAAATTAGAAACTGAAGTCTATCGATCTGTAAATAACGTTCATTCGTTGTTAGAAGAAAAAGACTTGATGGTATACGATTAGTTTTAAAATAATTATTTTAAAAAAGTAATTTATTTGATAGGACTTCCCAAGGCAACGTCTTCAGTTACAGTTAACCAATATGGCTTATCATCAACATCTGCAGCTAGTAACATTGCATTTGATTCAACTCCAGCCATAGTTTTTGGTTCCAAATTTGCAAGAACAATTACTGTTTTTCCAACAATATCATCAGGTTGAAAATATTGTGCGCCTCCAATGATAACATCCCTTTGATCATCCCCACCTAAATCAATTCTACCTTTAATTATTCGAGATTTGCCTTCAATAGATTCAGTTGCAATAATTTTAGCAACTCTAAGATCTAGTTTTGCAAAATCATCGTATGAAACAGTAGTCATAATTTATCTAAATTAATCGGTTTAAAATGAATTTGCATTATTGTAATTCTTTTTTGGTAATTCCACTAGTTTCAATTTCATATTTTAAAGCAGCTGGTAATTCCATGTATTTTTTGTTAACTAATTCAATAATTTGATCATCAGGAACGTCAACCTTTTGCAATAATTTACCACGTTGATGCGCATAAGCATTTTTCCAAAAAGTTCCAGCATCAAAAGTTTCAATTTTGGGCATAAGACAAGTAAATTTGATGTTCTTTTAAATTTTAAGGGACTGTGACGGAAGAATGGTCAAGGCCATTAGAACCGGAGTTAATGTTCTGGATTTTAGGCGTTGGCCCATCACAGTCTGTATCAGTAAGAAGTGGAATCTAATATATTTGATGCAAAATGAATGGAATTAAAGATGGCAACAATTGTGGTTCAAACAGAAATTAAGGCCACAATAGAGAAGGTATGGGAAGTTATTTCAGACATAGACAATGAACCAGAATTTTGGAAGGGAACAAAAAAAGTAAAAACATTATCAGTTGAAGGAGATATAATCAAAAGAGAAATTACCATAGCATTTAGAGACCAAAAATGTTTACAAGAAATTCAATTAAAACCTAAAAAAGAAATTAAAGCTAAGTTTACAAAAGGAATACTAGAAGGAACTAAAATTATAACATTAACACCAAAAAACGACAAAGTCATTATGGAGACATCATGGGAAATTAAATTGTCGGGAATGATGAATATGTTTACAAGTATGATAAAAAATCACATAAAAAGTGGCACAGAACAAGCAATGAAAAGTATCAAAAAAGAAATTGAGAAATAAATTATGGAAATAATAATTGAGATAATAATTTACATGATGGTAGCAATTTTAGTTGGAATTTGTGGGGCATGGATATATCTAATTAAATCAATGATTGAGACATTTACATTAACACCATATCTAGATAAATTTGAAAATACAAACAATACAACTCCTAAAGTTTCAATTATCCTTCCTGCAAGAAATGAGGAAAAATATCTAGCAAACTGTTTAGAATCATTAATTGATCAGGATTATCAAAATTATGAGATCATAGTAATTGATGACTCATCAGAAGACTCAACAGGAAAAATAATTGCTGATTATGCAAAAAATAATTCCAAAGTAATACATGTTACTGCAAATCCAAAACCCGAAGGATGGATGGGTAAAAATTGGGCATGTATGGAAGGACACAGGCAAGCAACAGGGGAATTGCTGCTATTTACAGATGCAGACACAAAGCATTCAAAACAAGTAATCTCACTCTCAGTATCACATCTACTTAGTTTACAATTAGATGCATTATCAGCAATTCCAAGGCTACTTACATTTGATTTTTTAACCAAAGTGTCATTACCAATGATATCAACATTTTTGCACACAAGATTTTCAGCAATTAACGTAAACAATCCAAAGAAAAAAGCTGCATACTTTTTTGGAAGTTTTTTCATAATTACAAAAAAAACATACGAACAAGTAGGAATGCACGAAGGAGTCAAACATGAAATAATTGAAGATGGGGCATTAGGTAAAAAAGTGAAAGAAGCAGGATATAAAATGAGAATTGTTCGAGGAGATGATCTTATAGACGCAGTTTGGGCCAGAGATGCAAGTACATTGTGGCATGCATTAAAAAGATTAATGATTCCATTATACTTGCAAAGTGAAAAAATTGCAATTGGAAGTTTTCTTGCAGTACTATTTTTATTGTTCATTCCATTCCCAATATTTCTAATCACAAATTTTATTCCAATAGAATCAATGTCTACAAAAATGCTATATGTGTCAGCAGCAATTGCATCAGCATTAATTTACACTGGATCAGTTATTGAAGTAAAAATGGGATTAAAATTAAAACTAATTCACGCATTATTTGCACCATTAGGAGGACTAATAGTAACTTTAGGATTCTTCACAGGATTAATTCAAGCTAAAGGGTCATCATCTGTTTCATGGAGAGGAAGAAGTTATTCAATGAAAGATCATACTCAAAGTTCACTTAGCATATAGAAGAAAAGTAATACTTTACATACAAATAAGAAAATAATAATTTTATGGACAAGTCAGGCATATTTGTAGGGGCAACAGTAGGCAGTATTAGCGTATTTATCATATTTTCAGCACTATTCATCATACCAACAGAATCGGATGAAACCACAATTCAAATGCAAAATCAGATAGATGAAATTAATGATTTAATTCTAACAAACTCAAAATCTAAAACATTATCATTAATTGAAATTTTTGAAAAAGCAGAACCAGGTGTTGTCAGAGTTAATACACAAAGAAATCAAACATCGGATGAAACAGGAGGAGTTGGATCAGGTTTTGTATTTGACAAAAAAGGACACATCATTACAAATGCACATGTCATAGAAGATTCAACAAAAACAGTTGTCACGTTTTTAGATGGTAGATCATATAATGCAAAAATTATCGGAATTGATGAATATACAGACATCGGAGTAATCAAAGTCAATGCAGATTTAAAATTATTACAACCATTATCACTTGGAGATTCATCCAATCTACAAGTAGGAGAACCAATAACTGCAATAGGCAATCCATTTGGATTATCAGGTTCTATGACATCAGGAATTATTAGTCAAATGGGACGATTGCTTCCATCAGGTTCAGGGTATTCCATACCAGATGTAATTCAAACAGATGCAGCTATCAATCCAGGAAATTCAGGAGGACCATTATTGAATATGAGAGGAGATATTGTAGGAATTAATACAGCAATACAATCAACAACAGGAGAATTTACAGGAGTAGGATTTGCAATACCATCACAAACAGTTGCAAAAATTGTTCCAACTTTAATCAAAGATGGAGAATACAAACATCCATGGATTGGAATTTCAGGCAGAGATATCGATCCAGATACGGCAAACGTATTAGGATTAAAAGATGCATTAGGATTCCTAGTCATCACGGTAGTAGAAGGTAGTCCCGCATGGGATGCAGGACTAATTGGTTCGGATAAGACAATAGAAGTAGAAGGTAGGGAATATTCAATCGGAGGGGATGTGATTACTGCAGTAGATGGAATAGATGTAAGAAAAATAGATGATATTTTGATACATCTACAAAGAGTGAAAACAGTAGGAGATGAAATGGACTTAGAAATTTTAAGAGATGATAGAACTACAAATGTTACAATTGTACTTCAAGAAAGACCAAATTGAAAAATAATAGATACAAGCATAAATACATCTACTAAAAAATTCTTTTAATGACCAGTTTGATTTTAAAATCAGAGATCCTTAACAACGTATTAGAAAATAAATCAATTAACCGTGAAGAGATCATAGATATCTATCAGAACTCAATAAAAAATTCAGAAGAACTATTTTCAACTGCACAAAAATTAAGGACAGAAAATAAAAATAATTCAGTTACATTTTCAAAAAAAGCATTTTTGAATATTATCAATTTATGTAAAGATACTTGCTCGTACTGCACATACAAGGCAGAACCGGGAGAAGAAAAAATTTCTTTAATGTCAAAACAACAAACAAAAGAAGTATTACAATTAGCAAAAAAATACAAATGTGTTGAAGCACTTTTTGTAACAGGAGAACAACCAGAAAAAAAATATCCAGAAGCACGTAATTGGCTTAAAGAAAATGGATTCAAATCAACAGTAGAATATTTGATACATTCATCAGAATTGGCATTAGAATTAGGATTATTTCCACATACAAATGCAGGAAACTTAAATTTTGATGAAATGAAAGAACTCAAAAAAACAAATGTGTCAATGGGAATTATGCTTGAAAACATTAGTGAAAGATTAACAAAAAAAGGAATGCCACATTATTTAGCTGCAAGTAAAAAACCACAAACACGATTAAAAATTTTAGAGAATTCAGGCAAATTAGGAATTCCAATGACCACAGGAATTCTTGTAGGGATTGGTGAAACAATAGAAGAAATCATAGATTCAATATTGGCAATTAAAAAGATACATGAAAAATATGGAAATATTCAAGAGATAATTTTACAAAATTTTCAACCAAAATCAGATACAATGATGAAAAATCATCCTTCTGCAAATGAAGAATATTTTAAAAAAATTGTAGCATTGTCAAGGATCATAATGCCACAAATGAATATACAAATTCCACCAAATTTATCTCCAAAATCATATCAAAGTTTCCTACAAGTAGGAATAAATGATTGGGGAGGAATCTCACCACTGACACCAGATTTTGTCAATCCAGAATTTTCATGGCCAGATATCAACCAAGTAGAAAATAATTCAAAAAAAGCAGGATTTAGTTTAAAATGTAGGTTTCCTATATACCCAGAATTCTTTTCTTTTATTAATAAAAAGTTAAGAGATAAAATAGCAGTTATTGAAAATGAAGAAGGGTACGTAAAGGAAGGATATTGGAGATGACAATTAACATAGATTCACTGTTTAGAAATGCAGATCCAGAAGTATCTGAAATTTTAAACAATGCACTATCTGAAAAAGAAATTACTGCTAAAGAGGGATTAACACTATACAAAACAAAAGGAATTGATTTTCATTTAGTAGGATTAGTTGCAGATGAATTACGAAAAAGGAGGGTTGGAAACATTGTATCATATGTAGTAAATAGGAATATCAATTTTACAAACGTGTGTATTAAACAATGTGGTTTTTGCGCCTTTAGTAGAGATTTTAGAGAAGAAGAAGGATATTTTCTACCAACAGAAGAGATTGTACGGAGAGCAAAAGAAGCACATAGTTTAGGAGCAACTGAAGTTTGCATTCAAGCAGGGTTACCACCAGACATGGAAGGAGATCTGTATGAAAATATTTGTAGAGAAATTAAAAAAGAAATTCCAGACATACACATTCATGGGTTTTCACCAGAAGAGATTCTTTATGGAGCAACCAGATCAAATGTTTCAATTAAAGAATTTCTACAAAGAATGAAAGAAGCAGGGGTCAATACATTACCAGGAACTTCTGCAGAAATATTAGACCAAAAACTAAGAGACAAGATCTCCCCAGGAAGAATTACAGTAGAACAATGGGAAGAAGTGATCAAAGAAGCCCATAAAATTGGAATAAACACAACATCTACAATGATGTTCGGTCATTTAGAGACACTTGAAGAAAGAGTGAAACACATAGTCAAATTAAGAGAGATTCAAAAAGAAACAGGGGGATTTACAGAGTTTGTTCCATTAAATTTTGTTCATTCAGAGGCACCAATGTACAAGCATCAATTACATGAAGGAATACAGCAAGGAGGAAGTGGAAATGATGTTTTACTTACACATGCAATTGCAAGAATTATGTTCAATAATTCAATAGACAATATCCAAATGTCTTGGGTAAAAGAAGGTCAAAAAATGTCACAATTACTATTGATGTGGGGGGCAAACGATTTTGGAGGTACTTTAATCAATGAAAGTATATCGACATCAGCAGGTTCAGAGTATGGACAATTGTTAAGACCAAAAGAAATTAGACGAATGGTAAGAGAGATAGGAAGGATTCCAGCTGAAAGAAGCACGCATTATAAAATGTTAAAAAAGTTTGAAGTAGAAAATGAAGATGAAGATGGATTAGATAGAATTACAGATTATTCACAGTTTGGATCATACGCAGAATTAATTAAAATTAATAAATTTAAATATAAAAATCCAAGAGAAGAATAATTGTCAGCCTTAGACAAGGCAGTAACTTATTCAAAGAAGATAGGAATTGATGAATTTGAAATTGTTGTTGTTAAAAAAAATATTACAACAGTAAGAATTACAGATTCAGAAATTACAGAGATTAAACAAAATTTTGACGAAAATTTCGGAGTGAGATTAATTCATCAGAAAAAAATTACATCAATACAAACAACAAATGTAGAAAAAATAACTGATTTGATAGATAAAGGATTAAAAGCTACTCTAAAATTAAAACCAAGAGAATTTTGGAAAGGTTTACCAAATAAAAAAGAACATACTCAATTGGAAGGAACATTTGACAAAAAATTGAAGCAGATTTCAGGCTTAAAAGCAACTGATATCGCTCAAAACATGATTAATTCATCTGAAAATAAAAAAATAGATACAGTAACAGGTTCATTAAATATAGTATACGAAGATTTTGAATTAAGTAATTCCAATGGATTAAATTTCAATAATGAATCAACATACATTTCAGGAATTATTAATGCAGAAACAGAACACAGTACCATACCAGTTTCAGGTATTGGTCATGCATGTGGAAGAACACTTTCAAAATTTTCTCCAGAACAAATAGGAAAAAATGCAAAAAAAATGTGCACAAACTCAATTAATCCAAAAAAAATTAATTCTGATAAATATTCTATTATTTTTGATCCATATTCAGTTGGAGAATTATTAGCATTTGTAATATCATCAAATTTTAATTTTAAAACATTTAAAGAGAAAAAAAGTTGTTTTACAAATAATTTTAAAAATAAAATATCAACTGAACAATTTAATTTAACAGACGATCCACACATATCAGAAGGTATAGGAACAAAATCAATTGATGATGAAGGAGTAAAAACAAAAAAAATAAAATTAATTGAAAAGGGGATTTTTAAAAATACTTTTTCAAACCTTTATGACAGTTACAAAGAAGGTGAGAAAAAATCATCAGGTAATGCAATAAGAATGGGATCTCCTATGGGAAGAAGTGCAGAATCAATTCCAATTTCAGGACCACATAATCTAATAATCACTCCAGGTACCAGTTCACAAGAAGATATGATTAAAGAAACTAAACACGGATTGTTAGTAGGAAGATTATGGTATACATATGCAGTGAATCCAATCAAAGGGGATTTCTCATGTACTGCAAGAAGTGGAATCCAAATAATTGAAAATGGAGAAATAGTTGGACCAGGGAAATCAGTAAGAATAATTCACAATCTCCCAAATTTGCTAAACAGCATTTCAGACATAGGCAAGGATCAAAACAGAGTAATGCAATGGGCATCATTACCATCAATTACACCATCCATCAAAGTTGAAGGTATCTCAGTTAATTCAATTTAAATTTCAAATTTAGGCGTAAATTATTTAAAAAACGTAGTAATTAGATACAAAACATATCCTGTAGCCAGAATCACACCCATAGTTCTGTTAATTATTTTAGTTTTTAATCCAATCAATAATGAAAGACTAAAGATAATCATAATTGCATAATCAACATAAACATCAGCAGTAATCAAAACACCACCAAGTGTTGCACCAACTCCCATTATCATCAAAATATTATAGATATTACTTCCAATAATATTTCCAATTCCAATATCACTATGTCCTTTACGAATTGCAATTATTGAAGTAATTAATTCAGGAAGAGAAGTTCCTATTGCAATTACAGTGAGTCCAATAATTTTTTCAGATACACCTAACTCAGTTGCAATAATAACAGCATGGTCAACTGTAAGTATAGCTCCAATATACAAGACAATAATACCAATTCCAATTAATCCAATAGATTTCAAATAAACATTAGTTTTATCAGAATTGGAATTATTCGAAATTTTTTCTCTTTGTTTTAATGCACTTCTAAATGTATAAACTGCAAAAATACCCAATCCAACAAGAAGTATAACACCATCATATTGAGAAATCTCACCATCAATAGATAATAAAACAAGTAATGCAGAAACACCCAACATAATTGGAATTTCTTTTCTCAATACAGATTTTTGAACTACAAGTGGAACAAGAATTGCTGCTACTCCAATAACCATTCCAACATTAGCAATATTACTTCCAACAATATTTCCCAAAATTATTGCGCTATGATCTCCAGCAGCTGCAATGCTAGCAGCAAGCTCAGGAGTAGATGTTCCATATGCAACAATAGTCATTCCAATTACAAGATTACTAATACGAAATTTTTTGGCAATTGCAACACCGCCATTAACTAACCAATTTCCACCAAAACACAGCATCACAAGTCCAGTTACTAACAGTGCAGAACTTAATACGACTTCCACAATAAAATTTTAGATAATGGTTGTTTAAAGGAGATGATTCACTATAATTTTACAATGTTACCAATTCAAGTTAAGTTCAAAAAAGTAAAAATGATGATAGAGCCTCAATTGTACAATCTAAAATCTAAAAAACCGTAAAACAGGTGTAAAAAAACTACTCATATGGATCAAAAATAAACAAGTCAAAGACTAATAAGGTAATGTACCGTACCATACAGTATAATGAAAGCAAGATTAACTTATGTTCCACTAGAAGTGGCAGATCAATTTGAAGACTTCATCATAGAAAGAGAAGAACAAATTCTAGATGCAGTAAAAGCAAGAACCAGAGATTTCAGCACGTTATCTTTGTTAAAGTTGTTATATCAACTCAAAGGAAATCCAATGACATTTTCACATCTATATTCAAAATCAAAGATTAGAATGAAAAGATCATTTTTGAATTACCTTCATCTTTGTGTGAATTATAACTTCATAGAAAAAGAATCAGTAGGACCAAATGTAATCTATACAATTACAGATAAGGGAAGATTGATGCTAAATCTGTTCATGCAAAAAAGTAATTAGATAGAATATATCGATGCAAACTGTGCAAAAAGAATTTCCAGAAGCAGAAGTTTTTACAATTAAAAAAACAGAATTAAGAAGTCCAATAATTTTTGCAGGATTTGTTGGCGCAGGTCTCGTAGGTCCATTAGCAATTAATCACATAATTACAGAATTAAAAATGACCGAAATTGCAGTGATGAGATCAAAATATCTTCCACCATCAACAGTTTTCATGAGGGGCAGACTTCGTCATCCATTTAGATTTTATGCAAATTCAGAAGGAACAGTTTGTGCAATAATTTGTGAAATCACATTAAGAATGGAAGGATTGTATTCACTAGTATCATCAATTTTAGATTGGGCAGAAAATAACGGTTCAAAAGAAATAGTAATTTTAGATGGAGTTGCAAGTACAGAGCATGACGATAAAGCATATTGTGCAGCAGAAGAAGATTTGGTAAGAACTATGGCAGATAAAGATATCAGTTTAATCCCTCAAGGATTCATCACAGGAATTCCAGGAGGCATACTAAATGAATGTCTGGTACGAGAAATTCAAGGATTAACATTATTGGCAAAAGCAAACAAAATAGAGCCTGATTCAGGAGCAGCTGCAACGTTAATTGAAGCATTAAACAGATTTTATGAAATGGAAATTGATGTATCAGAACTTCAAAAAGAAAAAGAAAGAATTCATTCAGATTTCAGCGAATTATCTCAAAAATACGTAGAACATAGAGAAGAGATATCTGGAATGTATATGTGATCGAAGAAATAGGCAAATTCTTTTATTCATAATAAATGCGGAACAAACTATGGCTTTAACATACAAAAAAGCAGGAGTAGATATTTCAAAGATAAAACAGAGTCAAAAAGCCATCGGTAAATTAATCACATCAACTCACAAACTTCAGAAAAAAGCAAAAATAGCTCATGGTTTTGGACATTATGCAGGAATTGTAGAGATACCAGGAGGAAAAATGTTAGCAACACATACAGATGGAGTAGGAACTAAAGTTGTAATTTCAAATTTAATGAAAAAATACAATACAATAGGAATAGATTGTGTTGCAATGAATGTAAATGATATAATTTGTATTGGGGCGACACCAATATCATTTGTAGATTATATTGCTGCAAACAAAAATGATGTACCAAAATTTAAAAAAATTGTTGAAGGTTTAGTAACAGGTGCAAAAAAATCTGCAATGCCAATTGTTGGAGGAGAAACAGCGATAATGCCAGATGTGATAGAAGGAGAAGGATTCGCATATGATTTAGCTGGAATGGTAGTAGGGTTAGTGGAGAAAAAAGATTTGGTGTTAGGAAATAAAATAAAAACAGGAGATGTAATAATTGGTGCAAATAGTACAGGAATCCACTCTAATGGATACTCACTTGCAAGAAAAGCATTATTAAAAAAATATTCAATTAAAGATAAAATAAAAGGAGTAGGAGTAATCGGAGATGCATTACTAAAACCAACAGAAATCTATACAAATCCAGTTTTGGAAATGGTTCAAAAATGTAAAATAAACGGCTTAGCACACATTACAGGAGGAGCATTTACCAAATTATTACGCCTCAAAAATACAGGGTATCAAATAGACTCCCTACCAAAAATCCCACCAATTATGGAATTAATTCAAGAACAAGGAGTAAAAAATGAAGAAATGTATAAGACATTCAATATGGGAGTAGGGTTTTGTGTTGTTGCACCAAAATCACAGGCTACAAAAATAATATCGATATTCAAAAAACATAAAATTACAAGTCAACAAATAGGACAAATTGTTTCAAAAAAAGGAGTTACAGTTAACTCTACAAAAATTACATAACTTAACAAAATAAGATTAGAATTTAAACTCAAATTTTGTAGTATGGTTTTCAAAATATTCTTGAATTGCATGTGTTGTAGATTTATCATTATGTTTATTCATTACAGCACACATTATTTTTTCAATATAGTCATCTAATTTTTTGATTCGTTCATCTGCCATACTACGTGAAATTATTTCTAAATTTTTTTGGTGGTTTAATCTTTTTTTAACCATGTAAGCTCTATTAACCTCCTCGTTGATATGTTCCAACACGTCAGTAGATTTTTGTCTTAATCTTTTTCCATCTTTCATTAACAAAGTAGAAAATTGACTTAGGGCATTAATTTCAGTTTTCTGATTAACTTCCATGTGTTCCATCATTCGGATAAAATTAAATTCAGTTTGTGCAGTATTCTTTCGTTTATACAATATTCTATTAGAATTGGGCTTTACTTCCAGATAATCCATTTCAACTAATCTTTTACATGCTTGGATAATGGCAGATTTATCACCACCAACTTTTCTAGTAATATCATGAGTAAATTTCCAATTATTCGTAATTTCTAGAATTTTTTCATCATATTTAGTCGTCAATATCGATTTTGTTTAGAAAACAAGTAGTTAAATCAATTTACTAATCATAATTTGAATTTGATCGATTTATTTGATCGATATTTTTGAAGTTATAATTAACAATAACAAAATAATTTTTTACAGGATATGACCTTATATGACAGAATTCTTTGATTTTATCAGAGACTAATGAGTGATGCCCATTTTATTGAAACCATTATCGGAGTAGGAATACTTCTTTTTGCAGCAAAATTAATGGCAGAGCTTTTCCTCAGATTAAAACTTCCAATTGTGTTAGGAGAATTATTAGCAGGAATGATTGTTGGTCCATTTGCGTTAGGGGCGTTTTTTGTAATTGATGGAAAGCAATTACTTCAGATNNGTAATTCTGTTTATGGCAGGGTTAGAAATGACACCAAAAGAATTTCTCAAAGGAGGAAAAGCATCCTTTACTGTAGGGACATTAGGAGTAGTGGTTCCATTCTTTGCAGGATTAGTAGTTTTCCAAATGTTTGGATTTGATGCATTACAATCAATGTTAATTGCAACAGCGCTTACAGCAACAAGTATTGCAATTTCAATTCAAGTCTTAAGTGAATTTGGAAAAATTAAAACTCCAGAAGCTAGATTAATCAT
>ENA-UZWX01005549-UZWX01005549.1-metagenome-genome-assembly--contig:-Day-4---50m-contig-5549_pt1 | contig 15024 bp, 15 predicted proteins | sample MGYA00260347_ERZ794907 | MGnify/ENA metagenome assembly ERZ794907 | reverse complement strand
TTAAAGGTCTCATCTGTGAGTACGAATCATAAATACTATCCAATGGAAATGCTTCTTCAATTTCGTCGATTAAATCATCGTAATAGGGAGGCGCAGAATTTCCACTCCCGATAGGTGGAAACAATAACTCAATACCATCTAATGTATATTCTCCATTAATAGCATAACTCTCGACATCTTTAGTATGAAAGATGGCCCCTAAGTCAATAAAACTTGCGCTTGCAGTCCATTTTTCATTAATTTCATAGGTAGCTCCTAAATCGACTCCTACACCTAAATTTCCACTAAAAAAAGCCCTACTTAAAATTGTATTAGTTACTGAGCCACCTTCTAAATCATTTAATGAAGCTATTCCTGAAGTATTTAGACTTAAGTTAATATTACTAATTAGATGCTCGTAGATATTATTTCCAGATTCACTAATTCTTGTTTCAAAAGTTCCTGAATTATCGGTACTACTAAAACTAAGTAGACTTGAATAAATTTTTGCTCTAGCACCTATGGTTAATTTTTTATTCCATCTTTTAGTAGCGCCAAAATGATACACCATTAAAAGATCTCCCCTAGTATTTATTTCGCCTAGATCAAATTTTTTGCCAATATAATTTGCATTGCCTTCCCAAGCCAATACAGCAAGATCTTTTGGAAAGTAAAACACAAAATCAAATTCTTGATATAGTCCCCCTGAAAAATAAAATTCTTTTTTATTTTTCCAACCAAAATTTAAAATCTCTAACTGTTGTGTCGTTGTAAAAAAGTCGCGGTCGTTTAATTCGGATATCGTATTTGTAATTCGAGTATTGATATCGACACTAGATTTTTGAAATATATCATAAGCAGAAACACCTGAAGATCCTCCGTTAAAATGCAAATGCGATATTAATGGTATTCCCATATGAAACGAATTAGAAACTCTAGCCCCTGGATTTAGCAATAAAGCCTGAGGTGTTTCATCTAATCCATAAAGAACCTCCTTATTTTGTGAAAAAAGTAAGAATCCCCAGAAGAAAAAGACACAATAGAGAAGGTATTTCATTCTTCTACTCTTAGATAGTACGTAGCTTTTGATTGCAAATCTAGATTTCCATTAATATTATTAAGGGATGAAGTTGCAATGGTATTTACCACCACTTTAGTAGCCATAGTAAAGTTGACAAGAGCGTTATTTTCAATAATCTCAGTAAACTCAGTGATAACGGGATCAATATTATTGCCAGCCTGAACAGGCACAATTACTTCATATTTAATTTCGTTATTGTCATTTAAAAATTGGTATTGAGCTAAAAAAGAGACCGGAAAACTATTGGTGTTTCTAAAATAGAAATCTGCTCTAATAATATTTTCAGAAACTATTTCGCTGTCTAAAAAATCTAAATCAGTGGTATCCGATACAGTTGTATTGTTGACACCTAAATCTGTAAAGTTTTGTGAATTAATATTAAAAAAAATAAAATCAAGTTCTAAAACTGTTGCTAATGCTATATCGTCTGTTTGGTTAAAGTCGGTATCTTTTACACAAGCACTAAACAGAAATGCAATAACGGTGAATAAGAATAGTAAGTATAAATTCTTTTTCATAAGCTGGGGTTTTATTTTTTATAACGTTAATAAAAACCCTATTATTACAAATAGTTCTTTATTTCTAAAAGTGAATCTATTGATTTGATTTTTTTTGAAATACTTTCATTCCTGTAATTGTAAAAAATGGTTTGCATTCCGATATTATTAGCGCCTAGAATGTCTGCCTCAAGAGAATCTCCAATCATGACGCTTTGAGTAGGTAAGGAATTAGCCTTGTTTAGTGCAGTCAAAAATACTTTTGGATTTGGTTTTTTTAAACCCACTTCTTCTGAGGTAGTAACCGTTGAAAAATAATGGTCAATTCCACTATTCTTTAATTTTTTATGTTGAACCTCCTCAAACCCGTTGGTTATAATATGAAGCCTATATTTTAAAATTAAATAATCTAAAATTTCTAAAGCGCCTTCAAAAAGATGATTATCAAAAGGGAGTTCTTGAATATAGGCATCTGCAATTTCATCAATTTTTTCAGTCGTATAAATTAAATCAAAAAAATTAAATGAATCTATAAGTCTTCCTCTTCTAAGGTTCTCCTTACTTACTTTATCCTCCCGATATTTCTTCCAATATTCTACATTAATTGGTTCATAGATTTTTAAAAAAGCATCAAATTCAATAGTTATTTTAAATTTTTTAAAAACTCTTTTAAAGGCAAGCATTGAGTTTTTATCAAAGTCCCACAAGGTGTGATCTAAATCAAAAAATATATCTTTCACTATTAATTTTTTATTCATTTAATTGGAGTTTATTGAGATCCGAAAACAACTTCTTCCAAACCATATTTCGTTTAGAATTAATAAAATTATAATTATAAAAGATCATCGAGAAAGTACCATTTACATCCAATACTGAATTTTTAATTTTTTCAACAAAATCTCTTTTTTTAGAAGTAGAAACATTTTCAAAGGCTTTGGTCGTCATTGCGATTGGATGAATTAATAGTGGAGACACAATTTCGTAATCTAAATCATAAAATAGGAAAGGAGTACAAGTACTTGCTCGAAAACCAATTGTCGTTTCATAAACCATGGTAAAATCTTTTTTAACTTCTAATTCAATTAGATTTCGATAATTATGGGGTAAACTCACTAAATATTGATCATTTATAGAACTCACTAACCTTCTATTGATGATAGCTTCTATTTTTTCCTTTTCTTCATTTTGAACGAATAAACTTTGTAATGCATCAAACGAAAAGAGTAAACCAATTTCTTTGTAGTCAGCAATATTTTTAATGAGTAATTTTAACGCTGACTTCTGTGAATTTAAACTTTCTTGATAATTTTTAGAATCTCCTAATAAAAAAAAGACCGTTAGTTTATTCTTACTTTTTTTGACGGTGTTTATAATCCAATTAAAAGTATTGTATGGATCTTTTCTAAAACTAAATAGTACTGTCGTTCTATTAAATATATTTTTTAAGTTAAAGTTTATTAGATCATCAAGATACGCTATACTGGTCCTCAACAATCCTTTACTTTTATATAATAAAGGATAACTTGCATTTACGAGTATATGAATATTTGGGTTTTTATCTTTAAATATAAGTTCAGGAAAATATTTTAATAACAATTCTTTAAATTTATATGCCCAAATATCTACGATTGGTGATTCTAAAAATCCAGCTTTGAAAGCAATACTCTCCGAGGCTAAAAAACGCCCCTTGTGATCTTTTACATGTGGCAAATATTCTTCATATCTAGATATAAGGTAAAAACTGGCAGAAAATATATCAAAAGGAAGTGAGCTGTTTTTTCCCACTGCAAAAAAACATTTTGTTTCCTCCCAGTCTTTAACTATAACATCAATACTATCAAATCCTTCTTGAAATAATAACTCTGCACTTTGAAAAAATAATTCATTCCCTAGTTCTTTTTTTCCGTACGATATTTTAGGTCCAGAATAAGCTATAAATTCCTCTATACTTGAAGTAAAATTAATTTTTAAACCTAGAATTCGTTTACAAATATGATTAAAAATATAGGTAATTCGCTGGGTAGGTTTTGATGTATATATTAATAGCATAAGGATCCTATAGTAGGCTTTTATCAGCAAAGCTAAAATACGAATTTTCGGTTATTATTAAATGATCTACTACTTTTAAATCCAGAAGTTCAGCAGCTTCTTTTATTTTTTTTGTAATATTTCTGTCTGCATCGCTGGGTTTTAATGTTCCGGAAGGATGGTTGTGAGTTAATACTAAACCAACTGCGCCTAACTGCAAGGCAGACTTCAAAATTAATCGAAGGTCTACGGAGGTACTCGTAATGCCTCCTTTACTTAAAAAAGATTTTTTTAAAACTTTATTAGAACTATTTAGGTAAATGACCCAAAATTCTTCATGAAATAACTCGCCAATGATTGGTTGCATTAATTCAAAAACAGAACGACTTGAGTGGATTGTTTTTTTAACCAAAGCTTTTTCGCTTCTTCTCCTTCTACTCAATTCGAGTGCAGCTACAATAGTAATCGCTTTTGCTTCACCAATGCCTTTAAATTCGATTAATTTATTTACGGTAAGTTTCCCTAATTCATGCAAACTAAAATCGACAGATGCCAGTATTCGTTTACTTAAATCTACAGCACTTTCATCTTTATTACCAGAACCAATTAAAATGGCAACTAATTCTGTCTTACTCAGCGAACTTATACCCTTTATCAATAATTTTTCTCTTGGTCGATCCTCTATATTCCAAGACTTTATTGAAAAAAATGAATGGTTTTTTTTCAAAATATTCGTTTTTTATTATTGAGGAGTGTTTAAAGATAAGGAGGTTCTTTTAAATATTTATATACACTTAAGCTATTTTTGTAAAAAAACTCACAAAATTCATTTAATCTATATTTAAATACATTTAAACTAAATTTAAATGTATTTTACCGATAGTATTTTTCTGTTTTACTTGTTTAGTAAGTTTTAGTTGCATAGTTTTATAGTCGATATTAACCATATGTTAATACCTATTAAAACAAACTAAAACAATTGTTATCGAATAATAGTAATTGATAAACAAGTAAAGAATTATATATGTAGCATATTGTAAGCAGCTGAAAACAGCACATTTAATTTTAGCGTTTCACAACATTTTAAAAAAAACTTCTAATATGTCTAAAAAGTTTGATTTAGAGCTTATAAGTAAAGTAGCAAATAACTTAACAGTTGGGATTGGTATCTTTCATGTATCTGACCTAAGTGATAATAAAAGTATTCGTTATGTTTTTATGAATAAGGTTCTATTATTTGAAATGAGAAAAGAAAAAGAAGAGGTTTTAGGCAAAAAGATAATAGAAATAGCACCTGAGGCATATGAACATGAAGGAGGCCTCATGGTTATAGACACGTACATGAAAATTGCTAATGAGGGCGGTTTTATAAATTTAGGACTTGTTGAATATTCGAATCATATGGTTGCAGGAACCTATGAATGTTCTGTTCATGGTATTATGAAAAACTATGTCTATGTTCAACTCCGTAATGTTACAGAATTAGAGAAAGCAAAAATTGAATTAGAGAAAGCAAATAAAGAACTTAAACAGTTCACTTACATAGCATCTCACGATTTACAAGAACCTTTAAATTCAATTATTTCATTTTCAAGATTATTGGAAAGTAGTAAATACAACCTTGACGAAATTGGTAAAAAAAGTATTGAGATAATTATTAATTCTTCCTATCGTATGAAAGATTTTATAATTGCACTCCTTGAATATTCATCCATAGGTAAAGAAAAAAAGAAGAAAAAAATAGATGTAGATCAACTAATTGAAAATCTTAAAATTGACCTTAACAATTTAATAGTACAAAAAGAAGTAAAAATCAACTATATCGGAAAGCCTCTAACAATTATCGCATTTGAAACTGACTTAATTAAATTGTTTCAGAACCTTGTAGTTAATGGGATAAAATATAATAAAAATAAAAAACCAACAATTATTATTAATGCAACTGAAAAGTTTGGACAATATGAATTTTCGATTAACGATAATGGAATTGGAATAGCCAAAGAAGATTGTGATCAAATTTTTAAAGTATTTCAAAGGTTGCATAATCGTGATCAATTTTCAGGAACAGGTATAGGTCTAGCTCATTGTAAAAAGATAATAGAATTACACGATGGTAAAATATGGCTTACATCAGAATTAGGAAAAGGAACAACATTTTATTTTACAATATCTAAATGATTTATAATGAAAAAATTAAAACGAGTAATGGTGATTGACGATGACCTTTTCACAAATATTTATTTAGAAATAATACTTAAACGAAATAATATAATAAAAAATATAATTACATTCCAAGATGGCAAAAAAGCGTTAGAGTTTCTGGCAGCAAATACTAATAAGGTAGATTTAATATTATTGGATATTAATATGCCTAAAATGAATGGATGGCGCTTTTTAAAAGAATTCCAAAAACTTGATAAAAAGATAACAGCCACTATTCTAATCGTAATGCTTACATCATCTGTAAATATAAGAGACAAAATGAAAGCAGAAAAACTACAAATAGTTAAGAAATTCATTAAAAAGCCTTTGAATGAAAAGATTGTCACCGAAATTATTAACTTAAATAATTAAGTGCCGTCTAAATAGATTGAAAAAAGACTTTCAAAAAGAAAAAAAGTGATATTGACCAAATTAATCAGGCAAATAAGTCCATAAAATTGAAAAAAACTACTAAAAAGTGACCATTTAAGTTACGAATACAGCATTTTAAGTAGGTATATTAGAACAAAATTTATCAAATCTGTTTTTTGCATATTTTATTTTTTTAGTTATCGCAATAATCATCAATTATTTCATTTTAATAGTGATCAACCTAAAAAAAAAGTACAATTTTATAAGCTAATTTTGTACTATGGTAAATGCTTACATACGAGGAACAGGTTCTTATGCACCAAAAAATATTGTTAAAAATGATTTTTTTGAACGTGTAGGATCTTCAGATCAATGGATCTATGAAAATTTAGGTATCAAAGAACGTCGAATTTCAACTGGAGAAACCACAAGTGATTTAGCTTATCAAGCAGGTCTGTCAGCAATTCAAAATGCGAATCTAGCCCCCGACGAAATTGATTTAATTATCTTAGCAACTGCAACTGCAGACCGACTAGCACCTTCTTGCGCTTGTTTTGTTCAAGAAAAACTGAAAGCAAAAAATGCAGTGGCTTTTGATATCTCTGCGGTTTGCTCTGGAGCATTATTTGCAACTTCTACAGGAGTACAATACATTAAATCTGGAATGTATAAAAATGTTCTGATTATTGGAGCAGACACTTTTTCAACCATAACAGATTGGTCGCGAAGAGATGCTGTTTTTTTTGGAGATGGTGCCGGAGCAATTGTACTTTCTAGCACAACTGAAGACAAAGGGTTTATCGATTTTATATTACATACAGACGGAACAGGGAAAGAACATTTTACCGTTCCTGCTGGAGGGTCAGAACAACCTGCTTCAAAAGAAACTATTGATAATGGTCATCATTTCTTTCAGATGAATGGTCCTGAAGTTTATAAAACAGCTATTAAGGTGGTTCCTAAATGTATTTCTGAAATACTTTCGAAAAATAAAAGACATGTAGATGAGGTTAAGTTTTTGTTGCCACATCAACCAAGTATAAAAATACTTCAAGAAGTTGCAAGACGAGTTGACATGCCTTTTGAAAAAGTTAAAACTAATATGGACCGATACGCTAATACATCCGGTGGCACCATCCCAATAATTCTGGATGAGACTCTAAGAAAAAATGAGCTAGAAAAGGGAGATTTACTATTATTTGCAGCTGTAGGAGCTGGCTGGACTTGGGGAACTGCTTTGTATAAGTGGTAATCTATCATTAACTAAACTAAAATATTATGCTTACAAACACTACTTTTTTAATTACTGGAATAGCAGATAAACAATCTCTTGCTATGTATGTTGCTAAGGAAATTATTAAGCAAGGAGGCTCAGTTATTTGCACGGGCTTAGGACTTAGTTCACATCACAGCAATTTATCTGAAAAAGCTAAAGGATTTCTGACAAAAAATTTTGAGGATTTTAAGAAATCAGTATTTGATGAATTAGGAGATGTATCGGTAGAAATACTGGACGTTACCTTAGAAGAAAATATGGATTCTTTTGCGCGTAATCTTTCTAAAAAAAATATACAATTAAATGGTTTTTTACATGCTATAGCGATGGATAAAACCATTAGAAACAAAAAGGTAAAACCTTTATTAGAAGTCACAAAAGAAGAATTTTGTGATACGATGGATGTATCTGCCTATTCACTGATTAGATTGTCTCATTACCTGCTTAAGTATAATGTTCTTCAAACAGGCGCATCCATATGCTCGCTTAGTTATATCGCAGCAGCTAAAGTAACCTTTCATCCTTACCGAAATATTAGTATTGCCAAAGCTGCACTGGAAAGAATTACGATAGAATTAGCTGATGAACTCGGTAGATCCGATAATATACGTGTGAATGCACTAAGGTTTTCGCCATATATGGGAAGTAAGGCTGGAAATGCAACGTTAAATGAAGAAGATGTTCAAATTTCGGACAAAATGAGCCCTCTGAGAAATGCAAAACCCCAAGATCTTGCTTTTGAAGTGGTTCATTTATTTAGACCTGACCTAAGAATTACTGGAGAAATTAGACATGTGGACGGGGGTTATCACATTACCGGCTAAATTTTCAAAAATCTAAGCTTATTTATTAACTTTGTGTTTTGGTTAAAAATTAGTAACACCCCATATCCTAATGGTATCAATCATTCTCCCTATCATAAGAAAAATTAGTTCGATCTTCATAATACTTTCTATTTGTATTTCAGTAAATGCGCAAGTAACTGATGAAAATACTATTCTAGAGGTAGAAGAAAAAACGGATCAGGAAGGCAATGGTAACAATAAAAAAGTAAAAAAAGTCATCATACCAACCCTATCCTACAATAACAGCATTAAAACTTCTTTTGGTGTTATGGCTGGAATGTTTTATCACACCAAAATTAAAGATACGATATCTCCAGAGTCCATTTCAATGTTTATTGCTTCCTATTCTACCAATAAAACATGGTTTGCAATAATTCCTAATAAATTTTATTTAAAAGAAGATAAATACCGATCGATATTTGTTGCAGGTGTTGGAAATGTTAATTTTCAAACCTATCTTGATTGGGGAAATATTTTTAACAATCTACCCATAAGCCCTCCTCCTATTTTTGAAGAAGAGGGTACTTTTATTGGTTATTCAACTAAGTTTGAATTTGTATATGCCAACTTTACAGTGAATATTTATGACCGCCTGTACCTAGGTTTAAACTTCATGTATGCGCATACTAATACAACGTTTGATATCACTGAAAATCTGTCAGATTCTCAAAATTTATTTGGTTTTGGATTGTCTTCTGAATATGACAAAAGAGACAATCAGATGCTCCCAATTACTGGGTTCAATTCGAAATTATTCACCAATACTTTTTTAGAAAGTTTAGGAAGCACTACCAATTATACGAACATAACTTTTGAGTACAATAACTATTTTAAGCAAGGAGAACTAAACACACTACTTTTAAGAGCCTACGCACAAGCAGCCTTTGGAGACGTTCCCTTTGCAGGACAAAATGTGGTTGGCATGGACGATTTGCGAGGATACTCCAACGGAAAATTTAGGGCTAACCAAGTATATGATCTGCAATCAGAGTACAGACATTGGCTTTCAGATAAATGGGGTTATGTCGCTTTTGGAGGGATTGCTACTGCAATAGATAAAGCTAGTGAATTAAGTTTCGAAAAGCTATTACCCGCAGCAGGAGTTGGCGTGCGGTTTATGGCTATTCCAAGTTCAAAAATTTCTGTTGGCATTGATGTTGCTGCTGGTAAAGATGATTGGGGGGTTTATTTTAGAATTGGCGAAGCTTTTGGCAGGTAAACTCAAAAAGTGCTATTTTTAAACATTAAACTCCTAAAAATGAGATTTCAATAAAAATCATTTTCCAAAAGGAATTTAATTTTATAAAGACAAAAAAAAGCACTTACTAATAGTAATTAAAATAATTGCTTTAATTCATCAAAATTAAGTCCTCCATAATTACCACTACTCATTAATAATAAAGACGTATTGCTATATTTTTGAGAAAACAAAAAGTCTTTAAATTCCGAAGGGTTAGTATAAACTACAAGATCATCGCTCTGAAAAGCATCCTTAATTTGTTGTTGACTTATGGCTTGTAATTTTTTAATTTTTACAGCATGTGGCGAATAAAATACTACCGAGATATCTGCCGCAGCTAATGCTCCTTTATATTGATTAAGAAATTCAGGATTTAAGCTACTATAGGTATGTAACTCCAAACATGCAATAAGCTTCCTGTCCGGGTATTGATTTTTTAGAGCATTGGTAGTTGCTAATACTTTTGAAGGAGAGTGTGCAAAATCTTTATAAGCGACAGCGTTGTCGGTTTCTGCTATTTTCTCCAATCGTTTGCTTGCTCCTTGAAATGTCGAAATGGCCTCGTAAAAATCATTTTCGTCAATTCCTATTTGCTGACAAATCCATTTAGCTCCTGCTAAGTTATTTAGATTGTGTTTCCCAAATATCTCAATGGGCATAGAGCCCTCGTCAGTTTCTAAAATAGTAATTCCATTTTCTACTATATAGTCCGGAGTTTGATAGGGGAATTTTCTAATGGTATTTTCTGAATTTTCAACGACTTTTTTTACCTCAGCATCTTCAATATTGTAAGTAATACTTCCTCCTTTAATAATCGAGTCGATAAATATTTTAAATTGTTCTACATAAATATCCCAAGTAGGAAAAACATTAATATGGTCCCAAGCTATTCCGCTCAATAAAGCAATATTGGGTTTGTACAAGTGAAATTTTGGACGACTGTCTATAGGTGAACTTAAATACTCGTCACCTTCCAAGATAATAAAATCATTTTCGTCCGTCAATTTAACCATGACATCAAATCCTTCCAATTGAGCTCCAACCATGTAGTCAACATCTCTATTAAAATAATGCAATACATGAAGTATCATAGAAGTAATGGTCGTCTTTCCGTGACTACCTCCTATAACCACTCTTGTTTTAAATTTGGATTGCTCGTACAAAAATTCGGGATAAGAATATATTTTTAGCCCTAAGTCTTGAGCCTTTAAAAGTTCTTTGTTACCAGCTTTTGCATGCATTCCAACAACAACAGCATCTAGGTTGCTAGTTATTTTATCTGGATACCAACCAAACGCTTTTGGTAAAATTCCCCTAGCTTCTAATCGTGTTTTTGAAGGATCAAAAATAACATCATCACTACCTGTTACAGTATCTCCCTTCAAATGCAATGCCAAAGCTAAGTTATGCATTGCTGCTCCACCAATAGCAATAAAATGTATATTCATAAGTGAAATTAATAAGTATCCTTAAATACCTTAAAAGGTAAAAAATATTTTTTTAGTTATCAAAGCTTCGAATTGTTTAACATCTCCCAGAGTCTATCTTTTAGTTCTATTAACCCTTTTTGAGCTACCGCAGAGAAAAACAAATAGGGAATATCTTTAAAATCTTTGTCCAATTCTTGTTTCATTTCTGCTTGTAATTCATCATCTAACATATCGCATTTTGAAATAGCAAATTGTCGATCTTTATCAAGCATTTCAGGATTATAGCGCCGTAATTCATCTAATAAAATATCATATTGCTTCTTTATATCATCTGCATCTGCAGGTATTAAAAACAATAAAGTAGAATTTCGCTCAATATGTCTTAAAAAATAATGTCCCAACCCTTTTCCTTCAGCAGCTCCCTCAATGATTCCTGGAATATCTGCCATTACAAAGGTTTGATGATCTCGATATTCAACAATTCCTAAATTTGGTTTCAGGGTGGTAAACTCGTAATTGGCTATCTTTGGTTTTGCCGCAGTTACAACCGAAAGTAATGTTGATTTACCCGCATTCGGAAAACCTACCAAACCAACATCTGCTAACACTTTTAACTCAAGTGTAATATTTACTTCTACCCCATCTAATCCTGGTTGTGCGTATCTTGGAGTCTGATTGGTTGAACTTTTAAAATGATCATTACCTAAACCTCCTTTTCCTCCAGCTGCAATAATAAATTCTTGTTCTTTTTCAGTGATTTCGAGAATAATGTTTTGATTTTCAGAATCTCTAACTACAGTTCCTAATGGAACTTCAATGATTACATCCTCACCATCAGCACCCGTACTTGTTTGTTTACTTCCAGCACCGCCGTGACCTGCTTTGTAATGTCTTTTAAACTTTAAATGATATAAGGTCCAAAGGTTTGGGTTTGCTCTCAAAATAACGTGACCTCCACGACCTCCATCACCTCCATCTGGCCCTCCTTTTGGTATGTATTTTTCACGACGTAAATGTGCACTTCCTTGCCCCCCTTTACCAGAGGTTAGGTGCATTTTTACATAGTCTACAAAATTTCCTTCAGTCATAATAAATCGTGAATTGAGTTAAATAAAATTAATTACCACTATAAATTATCGATAACCTTGCAAAGCCTTTCAGTAACTTCTTCGATACTTCCTACTCCCTGGATTCCAAAATATTTATTTTGATCTTCGTAATAATCTTTTAAAACGGCAGTCTTTGTTTTATACTCATTGAAACGATTTCTGATTTTAGATTCATCTTGATCATCAGCTCTTCCACTTGTTTCTCCTCTTTTTAACAATCGCTCCACTAATAAATTTTCATCAACTTCTAGTGCTATCATGCCATTAATCCCTTCTCCTTTCTCAGCTAAAAAGCTATCTAATGCTGCAGCTTGAGAATGTGTTCTAGGAAATCCATCAAAAATAAATCCTTGGGCATCGTTGTTTTTTTCAACTTCTGCTTTAAGCATTTCTATAGTAACTTCATCAGGAACTAAATCTCCATTATCCATGTATGACTTTGCTAATATCCCTAATTCTGTCTCGTTTTTTATATTGTATCTAAATACATCTCCTGTGGAAATATGTACGAGATTATACTTTACTTTTAGATACTCAGCCTGAGTTCCTTTCCCTGCCCCTGGAGGACCAAATAACACTATATTTTTCATTTTTTGGGGTTTTAACTTATATATTGCACTTAAATTTCTACCTAGCTCATTATAATCAAGACCATATCCTACAATGAAATCATTTTCAATTTCCATTCCAACGTAATCAATAGGATAGTTTTTTTTAAATGCTAAAGGCTTATAAAACATGGTTGCAATTTTACAACTTTTTACTTGTTCTTGTTTGAGCATTTTTAAAATCGCTTCGATCGTATTACCGGAATCTACAATATCTTCAACTATAATTACATCACGGTTTTTCAAGGTTGTATCTAAGCCCATCACAGTTGATACAGCTCCTTTCGATTCAGTTCCTTCATAGGAAGTTACTTTCACAAAACTCATTTCACAAGTACCATCAAATTTTTTTATGAGGTCTGCACCAAAAAAGAAAGCACCATTCAATACAATTAAAAATACCGGTGATTTTTCTTTGTAGTCCTTGTTAATTTTTAAAGAAACATCGTTAACTGCCCCCTTAACTTCTGCTTTTGAAATAAATTTTTGAAAGAATAAATCTTGTAATTGAATCATTATTTATGCTAAAATTTAACCAATTTTTAATTCTGTTTCGGCATCAAAATAAAAATGCAAAGATAAGGATTAACTTATTATTTCTTGTAAACTTCTCTATCTGATTAGAATGATTTATTTTTGTGCTTAATTATAAAACGAATGGTTCATTATTTTTCATCAAATTTTACATTAGGTATTTTAGGAGGTGGTCAATTAGGAAAAATGCTGCTATATGAAACACGAAAATTTGATATCAAAACAAGTGTTCTAGATCCTAGTAAAAATGCCCCTTGCAAAATTGCTTGCGATACATTTGAAGTTGGTGATTTAATGGATTTCGAAACGGTATATAATTTTGGAAAAAAGGTTGATGTTCTCACTTTCGAAATTGAACATGTTAACATTGACGCACTTGAATCGCTTGAAAAAGAAGGTGTTACTGTATACCCATCTTCAAACACATTACGGAATATCAATGATAAAATTACTCAAAAGAAATTTTATCAAACACATCAAATTCCCACCTCCGCGTTTCAAATTTTTAATTCAAAAGATGAATTAATAGTTGCCATTAATAAGTATGAAATTAGATACCCATTTGTTTGGAAGCAAAGTACAGGAGGTTATGATGGAATGGGGGTTTGTATTGTCAGAAATAAAGAAGATTTAGCAAATGTAAAGGATACTCCATGTATAGCTGAAAAACTAATCCCTTTTGTCAATGAATTAGCTGTCATTGTTAGTCGTAATCCCAACGGAGAAGTAGCATCCTATCCTGTTGTTGAAATGGAATTTCACCCTGAAGCAAATCAAGTTGAATATGTAATTTGTCCTGCTCGAATTGAAAATAATATTGCTGAAAGAGCAAAAAAAATCGCTGAAAAGGTATCTAATTCATTTGAACATGTTGGCTTACTAGCAGTCGAATTGTTTCAGACTGAAGAGGGAGAAATCCTAGTTAATGAAGTTGCTCCAAGACCACATAATAGTGGCCATTTTAGTATTGAAGGAAGTTTAACAAATCAATTTGAACAACATATTAGAGCCATACTAAACCTTCCATTAGGAAATACCAAAAGTAAAATCGCTGCTATCATGGTTAATCTTGTAGGAGAAGAGGGATATACTGGAGATGCATACTATAAAAATCTAGAACAAATATTAAATTTAGATGGAGTTACGCCCCACATATACGGAAAAAAACAAACAAGACCTTACAGAAAAATGGGACATGTGACTATTGTAAATAATGATATTAGTAAAGCACGTAAAATCGCAGAAGTAGTAAAAAATACTATCAAAGTAATTAACCGTTAGTCTAACTATAAAAACTCTCTTAATGGGAACTAAAAATATACAAATGAGTAAAGTAGGAATAATTATGGGAAGTACGAGTGATCTTCCTATTATGCAAGAAGCTATCGACATCCTAACTGGATTTGATATAGAAATAGAGGTAGACATTGTCTCTGCACACAGAACTCCAGAAAAATTATTTGATTATGGTAAAAATGCTCATAAAAAAGGGTTTACTGTAATCATAGCTGGTGCAGGAGGTGCAGCTCACTTACCAGGAATGATTGCCTCATTGTCACCTTTACCTGTTATTGGGGTTCCTGTAAAGTCAAGAAATTCGATCGATGGTTGGGACTCTATTTTATCGATTCTTCAAATGCCTGGAGGAGTACCTGTAGCTACAGTTGCTCTGGATGGTGCTAAAAACGCAGGTATTTTAGCTGCTCAGATAATTGGAACTAATGATCAATGTGTATTGGATAAAATAATTACTTACAAAGAAGGTTTAAAACTTAAGGTTGAAAAAGGGGCAAAAGAGATTAAATAATTTGATTGAATCTACA
>ENA-UZWX01000322-UZWX01000322.1-metagenome-genome-assembly--contig:-Day-4---50m-contig-322_pt1 | contig 15092 bp, 17 predicted proteins | sample MGYA00260347_ERZ794907 | MGnify/ENA metagenome assembly ERZ794907 | reverse complement strand
TTCTGAATTGAAGTGTGTATCTTTAGTTCAACCAACTGACTCTCAAATGATAGATTTACTGTTTGCCTGGAAAGTTGCAAAGTACGTTAAATCTAATGCTATCGTCTATGCAAAAAATCAAATGACTATTGGGGTCGGTGCAGGACAAATGTCGAGAATTTACTCTGCTAAAATTGCTGGCATTAAAGCTGCAGATGAAAATCTTGAAGTTAGTGGCTCAGTGATGGCTTCGGATGCTTTTTTCCCATTTAGAGATGGGATAGATGCTGCTGCAAAAGCTGGAGTCAAGGCAATCATCCACCCAGGTGGATCAATGCGTGATAATGAAGTTATAGCTGCAGCAAATGAGCATGGGATTGCTATGGTATTCACTGGGATGCGCCATTTTAAGCACTAAGATTGTGTTAGGATATTAATAACATGATAAAAACAGCAGGCGAACTAATAACTCAAGCTCAAAATCAAGTTGATTGTGTTAATCCAGTCAAAGCTAAAGCTTTATATGATGATTCAAATAATGCTGTTATTCTTGATGTTCGTGAAGCCAATAGTTATGACAAGTCTAGCCTCAATAATTCTATTAATATTCCTAGGGGACTCATAGAGATGTTAATTGAAAAAAATTGCCAAAACTCTGAAACTTTAATTTTAACTCACTGTGCTGGAGGTGGACGTGCATCACTTGCAGCCTTAACACTTCAGCAGATGGGCTACTCAAATGTCCACGCGATAACTGCAACTTTTAAAGAAATTAAAGATTTATTTGACTAATTTAGCGCCTTGTCTGTAAATTGTGCTCTTACAAATTGAAGAATAAATGCTATAGATAGATTTGCATAACAACGGTATTAAATAGTTTTAAATTCTTAGTATCGCAATGATAAACAGCTTAATCCGCCATCTAGCTTTTTAAACTCTGAAACATCAACCTCTATAACTTTGTATCCCAAATTAGAAATTTTATCTTTTGATAATGGATAGCCTAAAGGCACAATAACAAAATCATTGACCCATATGCAATTAGCGGCGTAACTTTCTTTGTCGGGAATTTCAACATGCTCATAACTCGAGAAGACAAGGTTATTCTTAAATTCACCGCAAACAACAAGGATGTTATTTTCAAGATAAGACAGGCCAGTTTTAAGATGAAAAACATCGTTAAGATCTACAGTAGATCCTGTATAGCCATATTTATTAAGTATTGTTATTATTTGCTCAGCACCTTGAGTATTTGTTCTATCAGATAAACCAATATAATAATGACTTCCAACCATCATTATATCGCCCGCTTCTATTGTCCCAGGGGCCTTAATCCTCTCAATATTATTAAATTCGCTCTTTAATACTGACTCTATTTGTTCAACCTCGCCTCTTCTTGACTGGGCACCTGGTCGAGTAATAATCGCACATTTTGGAGTTATTAAGGCTACATCTTCTACAAAAGTTGAATCTGGATATTCTTCACATGGCTCTAATACACTCACTTGAAGGCCACACATTTTAAGAGCTTCTATATATACTTGATGCTGGATAATCGCTCTAGAATAATCTGGCACCCCAAGATATTCAGAGTCAGTCAAACCATTAATTAGACTTTTCCCAGGAATCCTAACTATTGCCTTAGAAAACATAATTCAATCCTTAAAAAATTTACTTGAGTATATTTTGAACAAGTTGAACCCAATAGCTTCCACCAATAGGAAGAATCTCATCATTAAAATCATATTGAGTATTATGTAACATGCATCCACCCTCTGGACTATTTTCAGGAACTAGTCCATTTCCAATCCAGATGTAGGCCCCTTCTGATGCATTCAATAAAAAGGAAAAATCCTCAGAACCCATGCTGGGTAGTTCATTTCTGTGGACATTGTCTTTTCCTACTACCATTGCTGCTGCGTTTGCACAAATTTCAGCGTGTTTTGGTGTGTTGATAGTAGCGGGATAGTTTGGAATTGATTTAAAGGTTGCGGTTGCCCCCATAGATTGACTTATTCCCTCAACAATGCCTTTAATCTTTCCCTTAACCTCGTCACCAACTTCTGTTGAAAAGTATCGTAGTGACCCAGTTAAATTCATCTCATTGGGGATAACATTAGAAACAAAGCCAGCATCTACTATCGTTATACTGATAACTGCTGATTTAAGAGGCGCTACACTTCTAGAAACAATACTTTGAAGAGCGGTAATAATTTGTGCGCCAACTACAATTGGATCGATACATTGCTCTGGCATTGCAGCATGGCCACCTTTACCCGTCACGGTTATTTTAAGAGTTTCATTAGCTGCCATAACTGCAGTATCATGAACCGCAAACTGTCCCTCAGCCATACCAGGCCAATTATGCATTCCATATACAGCTTGGCATGGAAATTTTTCAAAAATTCCTTCCTCAACCATTACTCGGCCACCCCCTCCTCCTTCTTCAGCAGGCTGAAAAATGCAGTGGACTGTTCCTGAAAAATCATTATGCTCTTTTAAGTATATTGCTGCACCAAGTAGCATCGTAGAATGACCATCATGACCACAGGCATGCATCTTGCCTTCATGAGTTGACTTATGACTAAAGTTGTTTTTCTCCTGAATTGGAAGCGCATCCATATCAGCACGAAGACCTATTACTTGGCCTTCTTTCTTTCCATGAATAGTAGCAATAATTCCAGTAACAGCTAGGCCACGATGAATTTCAATATCATGAGATTGCAAAACTGAAGCAATATAATCACTAGTGATTTCTTCTTTAAAACTGAGCTCTGGATGCTTGTGAAGATGATGCCTCCAAGAAACCATCAGCTCATGTAAATCAGATTTTATTGCAATTGTTGACATTATATTTACCGCTTCAAATTTATAAACATTAAAACATATTTGACTCTAAGATACTTAGAAAAAGCCTAAAAATTCATGCTAAATTTTTAGGCTTTTTATTAATTAAGACCTTAGACACTCATTATTAGGGTCAAAAGGTGACTCTTCAATAACAATCGCCTTATACTTTTCACCTAATATTTCAATCTCAAGCTCGGTCCCAATTTTAGCCAAATCTATCCTTACAAGGCCTAATGCAAGGGATTTATTACAACGCCAACCAAATCCTCCTGAAGTGCCTCTTCCAACAACGTCTCCATCCTTATAGATTGCTTCAGAGCCTCGTGCATCAGCGTCATTAACTCCTAAAACTTCCAAGGTTACAAATCCATTAGAAGCGCCACGATTTTGCCATTTCAGCAGAGCATCTTTACCAATAAAATCTTGTTCTTTATCAAGTCTAACAAAGCGGTCAAGACCCGATTCATATGCAGAATACTCAATAGACATTTCTCTTGGTATTAAGCGATAAGATTTTTCAAGGCGCATACTATCCATTGCTCTAATACCAAAAGGCTTTATATCAAACTCAGCCCCCGCTTCCATGACTTGATCAAAGATGTAGTTTTGCATTTCAATTGGATGATGTAGCTCCCAACCTAGCTCGCCTACAAAGTTAACTCTGAGAGCTTCAGCAGTTGCATAACCAACATTAATTTTTTTACCAGTTAACCACTTAAAGCTCTCATTAGATAGATCAGAATCAGTTAGTTTTTGCAAAACATCTCGTGATTTTGGTCCGGCTAAGACAAGAACTCCAGTCTGAGTGGTCACTCTTTGAATGTTTACCGTTCCATCCTTTGGGGCAAGCTTAAATAAGTAATCATGGTCATGAGTTTCAAATGCTCCAGCAGACACTAGGTAGTAACTCTGAGGCCCTGTCTTGTAAACAGTAAATTCTGCACGAACCCCACCGTTCAAAGACAACATATGAACCAAACTGATGCGTCCAATAGTTATTGGCATTTTATTTGCAAATATAGATTCTAACCAAGCTTCAGCTCCAGGACCTTTAACGATGCATTTTGCAAATGCAGACATATCCAATAGTCCAACTTTTTCATTTACATGCTTACATTCATTCCCTACATACTCGAAGTAGTTAGAACGACGAAAGGAATTCTTTTCAACAATGCGTCCATCATCTAAAGCTTTAGAGTGGTTTTTATTCAGAATAACTTTTGAAGGATCTGCCTGATTTAATTCTTCAGCAGTCAATGAGTAATCAGCACTTGGCATAAACCAGTTTGGGCGCTCCCAACCATAAACAGATCCAAAAACAGCTCCTAATGACTTCATTCGATCGTAGCATGGCGCAGTCTTTAATGGTCTAGCAGCACTTCGCTCTTCGTCAGGATAATGAGTCGTAAAGACGTTTGCATAGGCCTCTTCATTTTTCTCTTTTAAGTAGCCCCTAGTAGCATAAGGACCAAAACGACGCGGATCGACTCCCATCATGTCAACTGTCGGCTCACCGTCAACCATCCATTCAGCTAACTGCCAGCCAGCACCGCCAGCTGCAGTAATACCAAAACTGTGGCCTTCATTAAGCCAGAAATTTTTAAGTCCAGGCGCAGGCCCTACAATTGGATTCCCGTCTGGTGTATATGCAATTGCTCCATTATAAATCTCCTTAATTCCAACCTCACCAAAAGCTGGCACACGATTTATACAAGCATCAATGTGGGGCATTAAACGGTCAAGCTCACCATTAAATAACTCATACTTAGAATCATCACTTGGGCCATCAACATAGCATGCTGGCGCCCCTTTTTCATAGATACCTAAAATCATTCCTCCTGCCTCTTCGCGTAGATAATAAGCCGCGTCGGATTCACGAAGAACAGCCATTTCAGGAAGCCCCTGTTTCTTTCTTTCTTGAATGTCGGGATGTGGCTCAGTTACAAGAAACTGATGCTCTACAGGTATAACAGGTACATCGAGCCCCACCATTTCACCTGTCTTTCTTGCAAAACTTCCAGTGCACGACACAATATGCTCGCAGGCAATATCACCTTTATCAGTCTTTACCACCCAAGTGTGATCTTTTTGTTGCTCTAAAGCATCAACTATAGTGTTTTCATAGATTTCAGCACCACGATTTCTAGCCCCTTTACATAAAGCTTGAGTCAAGTCTGCTGGCTGAATATAACCATCGTCTGGATGCTGAATTGCGCCAACTAAACCTTCGGTATTACATAAAGGCCAAACTTCTTTCACTTCATCTGGGTTTAAAAATTTTACATCGACACCTACGGTACTTCCAACACCAGCATAGTATTTATATTCATCCATTCGATCCTGACAATTTGCCAGGCGAATATTTGAAACGACACTGAACCCAACATTCATGCCAGTCTCTTTTTCGAGTTCATGATAGAAATCAACGGAGTATTGGTGCAGTTTTCCAACTGAGTAGCTCATATTAAATAGAGGCAATAGTCCAGCCGCATGCCATGTAGAGCCAGAAGTTAGATCCTTGCGTTCTACAAGAACTACATCAGTCCAGCCTTTCTTAGCAAGATGATAGAGAGTTCCAGCGCCAACAACACCGCCTCCAATAACAACTACTTGAGCTTTATTTTTCATTACTCCTCCAACTCGAAACCAAAATTAAAAAAACGGAATTATATACCTAAATTATAGCAATTACATCAATTACTTAATGGTAGAATTTTGCTGAATTTATTAAGACTATATTTTTTAGTATTTTTTGGAGAATTTAATGAATCTAACTGTAATCAAATGGCGAGATATACCGACCCAGGTCATGATAAAAAAAAGCAGAAGAGAAGTAGAAAAAATTCTGTTAAATAATCGCTTTATGGAGGCTGTTGACTCTGCTGCTTCGGTTGGAGATGCAACTGATGCAGACGCATACCTTACAGATTGGCATAATGAAGTCATTGAAATAGGAGATGGAGATATAAAAGAGCCTGTCGAAAAAAAAGCGGCAGAGCTCGAAGCTGAGTTCACTGAGGAAATACTTTTAAGCTACGTCAATAACGCTGGCTATAAGCCTTAAATTAGCTTGTATATCTACCATGTAAAAATTTCAATGTCTCTCTAACTTTTGCCTCTTTTAGGAGATATCTGATAATGGTATCTGGAGAATCTAACAATTCAGCATAGTCAAGTTCAGCGGGTTTTTTTGAAACCTTATTATTAAAAACTACAGAGACAGTTGCCCAGTGTCTACTTAACTTATAAAAACCAAGCTTTTCCTCAAGCTGAGCCAACTTATCACTCAAATACACATCATCATTAAGTAGAAGTCTTTTTGAGTCAATATTTACAACACCATTAACATGACTTGCAGCTCTATGCTCCAATGCGAACTCAATCAGAACCATACTCTCACGATGTGCAATAGCGACAACTTCATCTTTTTTAGATTGATCATGGTGTATTAAAGTACCTTCAGTATCATTAAAGTTGTTTTTTGCGATAATGGGGGTTTTAGTTTTTAATGATGCTTTAATGGCTCTTGGATGAATCACTCTGGAGCCCTCATCTGCCATTGCAAGCATCTGATTAACACTGATTGATTCTAGGTAGCTTGAACCCTCAACCTGTCTTGGATCACAATTAGCTATACCATCAACATCAGAAAAAATTTCAACTTTTTCAGCTCCTAAAGCAGAAGCTAAAGCAACAGCTGATGTATCACTTCCACCTCTTCCAAGAGTACGAATATCTCCCTTATCGTTTACGCCTTGAAAGCCAGCTACTACTGCAATAAATCCATTATCAAGGGCCTCAACAATTCGTTCAGGATTAATATCTAAAATTTCAGCATTACCTGCATTGTCATCAGTAAGAATTCCAGATTGCCTTCCATTAAAAGATTCAGCGGGCATTCCGTTATGACTAAGAAGGTGAGAAAAATAAGCAGAACTGAGCGTCTCTCCAACACTCATTACAAGGTCCAATTCTCTAGGATTAATATTGTGTCCTACACCCCTAAGAAGCGCAACAAGGGTATCCGTAGCATATGGCTCACCTTTACGCCCCATAGCAGAAACGACAACCACAATCCTCTCTCCAGACTTGTGGTAATTCTTAATATGCTTTAAAGCATGCGAACGACAATCTTCATCTCTAAGACTTGTGCCGCCAAATTTCATAACTATAGGTGCCAAATTCTTCACCATTAAGTTGTTAAAAAGGCGCCATTATAGCCTTTGCAAGCCTACATAGCAAATTTGAATAGATATAGTTAAATCTACAATTTAAGAAAAATAAATTCTAAATATTGAATGTTTGTTTTATTCCATCAAGAACAAAGTCAACTGAAACCATTATCAGCAAGATCCCCATTAATCTTTCAATAGCGATTAATGCTCTATTACCTAATTTTCTTCCTAATACTTCTGATGAGATCAATATAATTCCAGTTATTAAACAAGCAACAAATACAACGAGAGTCCACTCAGCCCATCTATTTGGCTCTCTCGCCATAAACAATATAACTGCTGCTATCGCTGACGGACCAGCAAGCATTGGAACAGCAAGTGGAACAACAAGAGGCTCTGTTTTCTCATTGTGGCTAAACATAGGCTTTGTTCCAGGGAAAATCATCCTTATAGCAATAATGAATAGTATTATTCCTCCAGCAATTCCCAGCGAAGATTGTTCAATTTCCAACAACTGAAGAATATATCTACCAACAAACATAAAAAATAACAAAATTATTAGGGCAATTAATAATTCACGAATAATTATTATTCTTCGTCTTTCAGTTGGAATATTTTTAAGAATGCTAAGAAATACTGGAACATTTCCAATAGGATCCATAATGATTAATAATAATAAAATTGCAGCTAATACAGTCACTTAAAAGTTTCCTTTATAATAAATGAAAAAGGCAATTTTATAGGAATAGATTTCTAATAAAACAGTATTTAGAATTATCAAATCTAGGTCTCAGCTAATTAAAAACCAAGAAAAGAAGAAATTACATTGCAATTAAATCTTCAAAGGGTGATAATTTATTTATCTGTTGTGTTCGTGCTTGATTTATTTCCCTGAGCCGATTATGTATAGAAAAGGAGATGAGATTGGTTGCTTTTGTGTATGCCCACCTTGAAGTGGGAAACCTACGGTAAACATCGAACTTCCGCCTTGAACCAGAATGGTTCAGGACCATGTCAACACGGCACAACGGACCCTCTAATCTAATTCTAAATAACCATTCTTTCTTTTTATGTACTGCTAAAATTAGTACATATTTAAATAAAGTGACGAATGAAAGAACTTCGAAAAAAACTTAGAGTCATTAGAAAGTCAATCGATACGCCCACTCGAAAAAAGAAAGGCAAAAAACTGCTATTTCAATGCCAAAAAAATGCCATTTTTAGAAATGCAAAACATATTGCAATTTTCACACCCAATGATGGTGAAATTGAAACTATTGACACAATAAATTTTTTAACTCATCAGGGTTACTTTGTTTATTTGCCTATTCTTGTTGGAGAAAAACTAAAGTTTGCAAAGATGGGTAAACTTTACAGAAAAAATAGGTTTGGCATAGATGAGCCAATCTTTAGTCCTCTTCTAGGGGCCCACAAAATGGATATCATTCTGATGCCTCTTGTTGGATTTGATAAAAATAAGAACCGACTTGGAATGGGGGGAGGCTTCTATGATAAAACTCTTAGCTTTCACAGTAAATTAAAGAATTTTCGAGTGCCAAAGTTATTTGGATTGGCATTTGATGCTCAAGAAGTGAATCGTCTTTCCTCTCAACCTTGGGATGTTCCAGTTGACGGAATAGTGACTCCAACGCGATTTATTCGATAGCTATTTTTTACTCACTTTACCCAAGGCTTGTCTTTGAAAAAAGGATTTTAGGATGGGTGTTTCATCGATTAAATTCATTCCATAACCCCTAAGCCACCTTATTGGCTCATTATTCTCCTTGTAGATCCAGTCAAGTCCTGTCATCGTCTTTGACATCATTTCATTATCAAGCCTTCTTGCTCTTGCATACTTTCGAAGAACATGAAAGTCTCCCAGAAGTTTGTCATTGTTTTCGACTAACTGTTTGCTGAGTTCAATGACATCAGAAAACCCCAGGTTTGCTCCTTGGCCTGCTAATGGATGAATGTTATGAGCTGCGTCACCGATTAACGCCAGATTTGCACGAACATACTCTTTTGCAGTTCTTGATACCAAAGGAAAACTTTTTTTACTGCTTTCAAGCTCCAAAACTCCAAATTGATACTCTGATGCCTCAGATAGCATCTTACTAAATATTGTTTTATCTTTTGTTTCAAGCTCATTTGCAAGTGTCTCTTTACATGACCAAACTATTGAAGCCTGATGATCTGATAGTGGCAAAATAGCAAGAATACTGTCTGATAAAAATCTTTGCCAAGTCGTATTCATTAAAGGTTTTTCACTCACAATATTGGCAATAATTGCTTTTTGATGATAATCATGCTCTGTGACTTGAATCTCTGTCAAGTCTCTTACTTTAGAGCGAGAACCATCTGCCCCAACCAAAAGTTTACAAGAGTGGCTTTCACCATTTTCTAGGTTTACGGTATATCCGATATCTGTTTTTGTTAATCCAACTAATTTTGCATTAATCATGCTGACTTTAGATTGGTCAATGGCATTAAATAGTACAGATTGAATTAGATCATTTTCTACAATATAGCCTAAGTATTTAATACCTTCATCTTTTGCATAGAAATTGAGATGACCATGTGAATTTTGATCCCAAACTTTGGTGGCACTAAATCCTTTTTTTCTTTGAATCTTATCCCATACATTAATTGAACTTAAAAAGTCCTGGGTAGATGGCGTAATTGCGCTTACCCTTGTATGAAATGAGTCATTTATAGTTGGATTACAATCATTTGGATCAATAATTGCAACACTTAAATTCATTTTTTTTGATAGTTCAACAACTAATGAGAGTCCAACCATGCCACCACCAACTATGATGACATCAAATTTTTTCAATTACCCTTCCCCAGCAATTGTCATTTCACTTATCAAGGTTGTGCCCACTTTAAGATTACTTCTTTGATCAAAATCATTGCCCACATAGACGATATTTTTAAGCATATCTTTTAAGTTTCCAGCTATTGTAATTCCAGAAACTGGGTATTGAATCTCTCCACTTTCTACCCAAAAACCGCTTGCGCCTCGAGAATAATCACCAGTTGTAGCATTAACACCGTGTCCCATCAAGTCAGTAACAATAAGGCCTTTTTTCATATCCTTGGTTAACTCTGTAAGCCCACCATCATAATTGGAATCAACTCGACAATTGCTCACTCCACCAGCATTTGCAGTAGTCTGTAAGCCAAGCTGATTGGCAGAGTATTGACCCATCATGTAGCTTGAAACTATTCCATTTTTTACAAAAAACTGCTTAGATTTTAAAACACCGTCTAGGTCAAACGCTCTTGATCCAAGTGTTTTAGCTTTTAATGGATCTTCAAATATACTAATTGACTCATTGAGAACAACTTTATCTATTGAGTCTAGTAAAAAAGAGGTTTTTTTAAATTGTCTTGAACCGCTAAGAGCCCCAAGAAGTTGAGAAAACAAACCCGAGGATTGTCTTGGTATAAATATAACTGGACATTTCTGAGATTTCAGATTACGTGAACCAAGTTTTTCTTGCGCTAGACTTGCTGCCTTGAGACCAATTTTAGAAGGACTCATTAAATCATTTGAATCTAATGCAATTGAATATTCATAAGCAGTCTGCATTTCAGAGTCTCTTTTAGCAATCAAAGAGCAGTGAAGAGAGTGCTTGGTATTTCTTATACTTGTAACCAATCCATTGGAATTAGCGTAATAAGTTTCGCCCTCATAACTTGACAACTCAGCGCCATCTGAGTTATCAATTTCATTCTGTTCAAGTGCAATTTGTTCACACTCTTTGGCAATATCTATACTCTGTTTAGCCTCTAATTTCCATGGATGATAAAGATCCAAATCAGGTGCCTCCCAAGCCATCCTATCTTTTGGCGCTAAACCATTAAATGGATCCTCTTGAGTATATTTTGCAATCATACAGGCTGAATCGATAGCCTTTTGTAAGCTTTCCTTACTAAGATCAACACTAGTCGCTTGACCCTTATTCTTACCAAAATAGACACTGACATCAAAACTCGTATCCAAGTGATATTGCAGTGTTTCAACATTTGATAATCTAACAGCAGTTGAAACACCAGAGCTCTTTCCAATAAAAAATTCAAAATCGGTCGCTTTATTTTGTTTAATTAGGTCTATGACTAATTGCGTTGTCTGTTCTAGTGAATTCATAATGCTGAATTATACTAAGTGACTGATATTAATTGAGGCTTCAATGAATGCTTTTTTCATCCCTTAGCTTTATCATCAATCACCTTGTGTTGAACTTCAAGAAGATGAAGCCTTCGGTTATCTGTTTTTAGAACTTTGAATTGGAACCCATGAAGATTGATTTCACTCATTTGCTCTGGCAAATAGCTAAAGCCAGAAATAACTAATCCGGCAACAGTATCGTAATCATCACTAGCAATGTTTGAATCAAAAAATTCATTAAACTCCATCAATGTTGTGTTGGCTTGAAGCAAATATCGACCATCTCCATAGTCTATGATGTTATCTTCCTCCTTATCATGTTCGTCTTCAATTTCTCCAACAATTTGTTCTATAACGTCCTCTAGAGTTACTAGACCAGCTATTTCACCATACTCATCAAGCACAATTGCCATGTGAGATTTATTTTGCTGAAACTCTCTAAGCAAAGCTCCCAACGGCTTACTTTCAGGAACCGACAAAGCATCTCGAAGATACTCTCTGTAGTTAAACTCATCATCTTGATTTTGTGCTAAATGTGCAAGTAAATCCTTAGCTAAAACAACACCCAAAATTGAGTCTTGCTCTTCGTTATGAATTGGAAATCTTGAATGGGATGAGGCCACCATAATCTGAAGAAGATTTTTTGTAGTTGCTTCCGAGTTAATCATGATCATTTTTGAGCGTGGAACCATGACATCACGCACTTTTAAACTTTCAACTTGCAAAGCTCCTTCAATAACTGACCTACTGTAAGGGTCAATTACAAGATTCTCTTCAGCCTCCTCTAGGGCTTTCATTAGTTGTGCTCTTGGTTTTAAAGTTTTAGGAAAAAACTTATCAAATAACTTAAAAAATGATCTACTCGGAGGTTTGTCTTCGCTCATATAATTATTAAATGTGTTATAGGTATTCTATTTTACCTTGAATTAGGCTTTTTTATTGCCTTGCATTGCTTTGCCCAGAGCTGCTCTTTCTTTGCGAACTTGTTTTGGATCTGCGATGAGGGGTCGATATATCTCAACTCTATCTTTTTCTCTAAGAACCGTCTCTAAAGTTGCAAATTTTGAAAAAATACCTACCCTATCTTTGGAGAGGTCAATCTCCTCAAAAGTATCGAGAATTCCTGATGCCTCAACTGCCTCTTTAAGTGTAGTCCCTTTTTCTACTTCGATACTAATAAGGCTTTGCTTTTCAGCTAAGGCATATGCCACCTCAACTATCATAGATATCGCTCATTGTTTGCGCATCATTAAAGTCAAGCTGTCCCTCATAAATTGCTCTCCCAGTAATAGCACCGATGATCCCATGATGAGTATTTTTAAGAAGTGCTGTTATATCATCTAGATTAGTTATCCCCCCAGAGGCAATGATTGGAATAGATGTTTTTTTAGCAAGATTCGCAGTCGCTTCAACATTAACACCTTGCATCATTCCATCTCTCGCAATGTCAGTATAAACAATCGAACTAACTCCATACTGTTCATATTTTTTTGACAGTTCTACAACATCTATATCTGTTTGCTTTGCCCAACCATCTGTAGCTACAAGACCATTATTCGCATCAAGACCCACAATAATTTTATTTGGAAACTCATCACAAAGCTTTTCCACAAAATCTGGATGAGTGACTGCCATGGTTCCAATAATGAGATAGCTTATACCTGCTTCGATGTATGCACTTGCAGTCTGTAGATCACGGATACCTCCCCCAATTTGTACTGGGAGATCTGGAAAAGACCTAGTAATCTCATTGACACAGTCTGCATTAACGGGTTTCCCTTCAAATGCACCGTTAAGGTCAACCAAATGCAGTCTTCTTGCTCCCTCAGCTACCCATTTGGAAGCCATCTCAGTCGGATTATTTGAAAAAACAGTTGTATCCTCCATAATTCCTTTACGGAGTCGGACACATTGACCATCTTTTAAGTCAATCGCAGGAATAATAATCATAGGAATATTTATTTAGCTGATAAGTTTAATTTGTGAGTGTAATTATACGCTATGCTCTACAAACAGGCGCTATATAAGAATCAATAGCATGCTAACTACACCGGAAGAAGCTCTTCAAGACTCCATCGAGGCTTAATGGTTATTTCATAATTTTGATTACTTTGACCCGCAACAAATCTATAGTGTCCTGCTAAAGCAATCATCGCTCCATTATCCGTACAAAAATCTAGTGCAGGATAATAAACACTTGCATCAATCTCCTTTGTCATCTCATTTAAAGATTCACGCAGTGACAAGTTGGCACTAACGCCACCTGCCACTACTAAGGTTTTATATCCTGTTTGTTTAAGAGCTCTGTTACATTTTATTGTTAATGTTTCAGTGGCTGCCACTTCGAATGCCTTGGCAATATTGGCTTTCTCTTTAGGGAAATCAATGAATGTGTTTCTTGCAAATGTCTTTAGACCACTAAAACTAAAATCGAGTCCTGGCCTGTCGGTCATTGGCCTTGGAAAAGTAAATCGACCCTTNNGACTCTCCCAGAATCTTATATTCACCAATTCGAGGAACATCTACAAGCAATGTATGGCCACCAGAAACTAAAAGTGCTACAAAAGGAAATTCTGGCCTCTCTGGCTCTAAGAGCGGTGCTAAAAGATGTCCTTCCATATGATGAACACCCAATGCTGGGATACCTAAACCCCATGCTAAGCTCTGGGCAATTGATCCGCCCACTAAAAGTGCTCCCGACAAGCCTGGTCCAGCAGTATATGCAATGCCAGTAAGCTCATTTAATTTGATTCCACTCTCATTAAGGGCTTCTTTAATCAAAGGTATGGCTCTTTGAATATGGTCTCTAGAGGCTAGCTCTGGAACAACACCACCATATTCTGCATGAAGACTTACTTGGGAAAATAGCTTATGGGAAATTAGGCCATCCTTGCTTGTGTAAATCCCAATTCCAGTTTCATCACAAGAGGATTCAATCCCCAAAGTAATAAGATTTTTACTAGCCACCTACTGTCTCACCTAAATAAACTTTTTTCACTTCTTCATTGGCCAGAATTGCATCTTTTCCACCCTGTGCTATGATTTTTCCAGCACTTAAAACATAAGAATGATTACACGTATCAAGCATTTCCCTGTAGTTGTGATCAGTAATTAATATCCCAATTCCTTTATCTCGTAGTTGATAAATTATTTCTTGAATATCGCCAACTGAAATTGGATCGATCCCTGCAAATGGCTCGTCTAATAAAATGAACTTTGGATCCATCGCCAAGGCTCTAGCAATTTCGACCCTTCTTCGCTCGCCACCCGATAAAGTAATGCCTTTGATGTGGCGAACATGCTCAACCTTAAATTCTGATAATAGCTCTTCGAGTCGAGCTGGCCTATCCTTTTTAGATAATGATTTGTTCATTTCTAAAACCGCCATGATATTATCTTCAACGCTTAACTTACGAAATATTGAAGGCTCCTGAGGAAGGTAGCCAAGCCCTAGCTTTGCGCGTTTATGCATTGGCATATGACCTATGCTTTTATTATCCAGAGTCACTTCACCTTTGCTTGATCTTACAAGTCCACAAGTTATATAGAAGCAAGTTGTCTTGCCCGCACCGTTAGGGCCAAGTAAGCCAACAATTTCCCCACCTTTAACAGAAAATGAGACATCATTAACAACCTCACGACGTGCATATTTTTTATAAAGGTTTTTAACTTCTAACTGATGATTTAACATTCTCTTACAGCGCCTATGTGATGGAAACTATCTTACCCTAAATGTATTCAATATGCATGGAGCTATAGACCTCTTTAACCCCTTCTGGTGTTGAAACCCTAAGAGCCCCAAATTCACTAATTCCATCAACTTCACCTTCAAAAATACCGCTTGATTCCTTTGATCTAATTTTGACACCTTTGAGCATGTCGTAATCAGTCCACTCTGAATGAAGACTAGAGAG
>ENA-UZWX01003777-UZWX01003777.1-metagenome-genome-assembly--contig:-Day-4---50m-contig-3777_pt1 | contig 15176 bp, 7 predicted proteins | sample MGYA00260347_ERZ794907 | MGnify/ENA metagenome assembly ERZ794907 | reverse complement strand
TTCACAATGATCCATTGGCGAAGGCTTTTTTCTTCCTTCCACGCGGTGATCAATCCCTCAATCGACCATCTGGTTGTGTTGACCCAACGCCTAACGTCTGAGGGAACCAATTTCAAAATTCCAGACATGATCTACGCACCTATTTTACAATCCAATTCAGCGGATGCCTCAAATTGCTCTGCACCCAAATCATCTGAATATATGGCCGCCGCTCCGAGCTGCTTCAAGCACGCAGCGGAATTCACATCGTTTATAGTGTGCACCAAGACGGGCAGATTACTACCGGCTTTCACCAGTTTCAAACTACCCTCCTGCGCCCATTCAAACGGCATTGTTATCGCCGAGGGTTGATGGATCAATGCAGCGGTTACTATCGCCTGTTCATCACGCGGATATTTATAAAGGGTCCAAATCACATCCCTAAATCCAAGAGCTTTAAGAGCATCTATTTCTTCAGGCTGGTAGGCTTGTGGGATGAATTGGCCGAGTAGATCTGGATGGCGCGAGGCAATCAACTGGTGCCCCTTTAGCGCATCGGATTTGATGTCTGTCACGATGCGTTTGTCAGGGTTGGCGCGCATCCAACCCGCCAAACCGTCAAGATCGCAATTGCGTGGACGATTGGTTGTCTCAGACAGGCCTTGCATGAATTCTGACCGCGTCATGGAACCTTGCTCATCTCCAAATCGGGCTTGCTTGCTTTCGTTCCAGTCGTGAATGCAAACAAGCTGATCATCCGGCGTCCAACTAAAGTCAATTTCAAACGTCTCAAACCTGTGCAGATTAGCCTGCAGCGCATCAAATGAATTTGTCAGCGCCTGCCCGTTCAGGCGGCCAGCGGCATGTGCAATAGCCCCACCAAACATCACATCCGGAGTCGACCTTAGACCGACAGATTGAACCATTAATCTTAAGAAACGGTCATCGTTTGAGCTTCCGTCGTTGGCAGGGCAACTTGGGTCATGCGTGCCCAGTTGCAGACCCAAACGTACAGGAGTCCCTCGCGGAAGATCGCTGATGTCTAACTGCAGAAGATGCCCAACACCTACCGTTGTGGTCCCAATGACAGTAGCACCGTGCGTGATTTCGATCTGGATCGTCGGCGCGGCATAAACAAAGGCTTCCATTTCAAGGATCAGGTCGCCACCGTTTCCAGGCAAGATCATTTCTAGTTCTGCATAATCACTGCCCATCCAACTGCCAAAGGCTTCGGATTCCCACCATCCTGACCCAAATGCCAACTGCTGTGATTGAGCCGCGTCAGAGAGTGCAATACGCGACCCCAAAGCCAACGGGGTCGATGCAGTGTCGTCATATCCCTGCGCGACTGGTTCTCTGCAAGTCCGGTTATCCAAGCTGGCCTTGATCACTTGTGGTAACGGCGCGGCATCCGTAACCCGCAGTTCGACGGATTTCAGCATAAAGTTGAGGGCCCTAGGATCCGCACCTGTTCCCTGTTGTAGGGGGCACTTTTTGACCGGCATCTCGGCTTCAAGCTGAAGACTAAGCGGAACACCTTTGGGCAAGCCGCTTACATCGAAAGCGATTGTTCCTTTGTCGTCCACCTCGCGAGCGCCCAACGAATTTCCGTTGTATGACAGCCCGATTTCGCGTTGTTCGGCCCCATACATGGCCACCGCCAACACCAGTTCAAGCGAACCTTCCACCATTGGCAATTTCACGTCAAAGGCGCTTTGTGCGCTTCCAGACCAAAGCCCGGCATTTTCGACTGGCCACCAGCCATTTTGGAATCTGATTTTGCCCCCCATGTCTTGACCTCGTAGAGCCTTGTCCGGCGCCATAACAGCGACCACTTCATCTGCAATTTGGTGTGGTGGGGGTTTGCATTCGTCACCAGTTTGCACGGTCGAAACCTGTGAAACGATCGGTATCTGCGGGGTTGATGCCGCTGCAACTTTGGCGACTGGCGTTTCGTCGGCAAATAGCTGCGCGAACACAGGAAGCTCTCCGCCTTCGGGATCAAGCAAGACTTGTAGCTTTGGAAAGGTTCGATTTGGAAACTCGGACACGCGCCCGCTTTTGTCGACGACGGCCACATATGCCTGACGCATCTCTGAAGCCTGCAGTTCAGGCAATTCGAGACCGGCCAAAGGTCCACTAAAAATAGCCGTCCCGTCACCACAAAATGCCGTGTCATGGACCGAGATGACGTGAGCAACAAATTGACTGCGAGTGGATGTTAAAATCTCACGCCAAGGAGCCTCAACACGCGCATCAAAATCACCCGAACATTGATCTATGGATGCGAGGATTTCGACCCGGCCCGTTGCATCGATGCCTGTCAATGTGACCCCCCGGCCAAGCTTCCAATCTTCACCCCATGCCAAACTTTTCGATGTTTGTCGCCTAATGAAACTAGAACCGGCCCCGAATGCAGACGATTGGATTAGAACCCCCAAACCCTTGGTTTCAAGCTCTGGCAAAGCGATCCGGTTAGGAAGTTCTCCGCGCGATCGCCCAATTTCTTCAAGTTTGGCTTGCTCGAAATCGGCGAGATACGTGTCCCCATCGGAGTCCAAGTATTCCGCCAATGTTGGTTCCGACACGAATCCCGAGCGGGCAAGTGGCGCAACCTTGATCCCAGTCCCACGCTTACCATGTGCAAAGCACGTTTTTGCATCCTTCAACGCGGTTCGCTCAGTTGAAAGCAGTTCAAGCGCGCGGCAATCGTCGACCCAAAGAAGAGACGTTCCCGCCGCAAGTTCAAGCACAGCTTCAGTTAACGTTTGATGGGCTTGTACGTCCCCAAGAATTGCGTTTTTGACGGCAAGTGTCGCGTCAAATGTAAGCAATGCAGGTGTTCCAAATGCACTGGTCCCTAACTGCACTTCGCCCTTTTCAAGGTTGGCGTACAGTCCATCCGTGATATCGGGATATGCCCAAAGGCGGTCGAAAACCGATTGGAACCCGAGTATATACCGATTCAATGGCCTTTTATCATCTGCCGAAATGCCCAACTCCTCTGGCAGAGTCAGTTCTTCGCTTTGCAAATCTACCCCAAACCCGAGCCTTGGCAAATTGAATCCCAAAGCACTAAGAAGCGTTGGAGCGACGTCCAAAGTCGTGGCTGCGCGGGCGATCTTAGTGGCGGTTGTTTGTGAGGAATCGATCATAAAAAACAAGTTTCTACGTGGACCAGAATTCAGTTTTTGGGTTGCCGTATTTCCCAAGGCTAGATGGTCCGACATCACAACGATCAATGTATTTTGACCTTCTGGACTGTCCATGATTTCCTGAATGAATTGTCCTGCAAGGTGGTCCACACATTTCACCGAGTTCAACATCGGATTGGCCCCATCTAGGTAGGGATCGTCTTTACATTTTTTGTTCGTCTCAGCGTGTCCATTGGGATGATGTGTATCAAGTGTCAGCAGAGTAAGCGCAAAGGGTGCTTTCTGCTTGGCTAGGTCCGAAGTTTTTCGGCGTGCCAAGTCAAAAAGCGTGTCGTCCTGAAGACCCCACTCGGCCAAATAATCCGGATCCTCCATTTCGTCACTCAGCTCATGTAGGCCTTCAACTGATTCAAACCCATGCGTTTTGTAGAACGCACCCTTACCAGCGAATTCAATAGAAGCTCCGCCCAAATAGGCCGTCTGATAATTGGCTTCGGAAAGTATATCGCCCATACAATCTGCGCCCGACAGGAATTGGTTCACCCTCATCGAGTTCCCACCGCCAGACAGGATCAACGGCACTCCACATTGCGACGCCACCATTCCACCAATCGTAAATCCTGTTCCAATGGTTTGGCTCATGTCTGTAAAGCTGGTTGATTGCGCTTCCAGGGCTTTTAGATTGGGAACCAAATCTGGGAAGCGTTCTTCGTCGAAATATGTGCGCTCAACACTTTCCAAATAAATTAGAATTAGATTTTTGGGTTTGGTGCCTGCAGCCAAAGACAAGTCTGTTGGCGGTGAGTAAAACCCAGTTTGGAACTGTTCGGCGCTATGAAAACGAAGCGTGTATGCCGCGCTGGACAAGGTAACTGGGTGGAGTGCAATAGCAGCGACCGCTAGCGCGAGTGTCGTTAAGTTCCAAATATAGGATCGCGTTGGTGCACCTGAGATTTTGCTCTGCGCCTTTAGAACAACCCAAACCAAGACGGCCAAGCAGGCTATTGCACCAAAGACCGGTACCGCATATTGAGATTTGTCGCCGCCGCCTAATCCGGTTTTCAGATGATAAAATACAGCATCATTTATACCTTCGCCGGTAATCAAGCTTAGACCGATTTCCAGCGCTGTAAGAACACCGGTCAAAAGAACTGCCAAAAACACCGCTGCTTTTAGCCAAACTCCACGCCCCTTTCGCGCAAACACGAACACGGCAAGCATCGCGACAATAACTGATAACCCCAAAAACACCTCTGCCCTCCAATATTACAAGGTGTTGGTAGCGCAGTTAGGTTACAATTCCTTTTGGGCAATCGGGTAAACTATTGAAAAATTGATAGAAATTTCACCCAAAAGTACAAGGGAACTACCCTTTCGCGGTAGACCCTTTGGCAATTTTGCGTGCATTTCTAATCATGTTTTCCAATTCTGGTGCCGACAAATCGTAAGCGCCGCTCTCAATATCCGAGAGAGATTGGTGAACACTTGACCATCCAACGACAGCGGCGACACCAGACAGTTTGTGGGTGAGTTCACGAATGTCCTTTGATGCCGCTCCGTCAACAACCATCGTTTGAAGACGGTCCAGCCCAACCCCAATTTCAGCATCTGCCTGTGCTAGAACCTCTTTTGCCTTATCGATCCCAAGCACCGAAACTAAGGAAGAAGATTCAAGGGAATGATTAGTTGCCAAATGTGCCTGAAGAACATCTTGCAGGCTTTCTATTGTAAGGGGCTTTACGATAACTTCGTCCATCCCTGCTGCGCAAAATCTTGCAATACCCTCCGGTAGCGCGTGCGCAGTCAAAGCAATTATCGGCGTCTTAGAATTCGGTCCGGCCCCAAGGCGGATATGTTGCGTTGCCTCCATACCGTCCATTCTTGGCATACTGATATCACAAAATATAAGATCAAACGGCTGAGCCATGGCGCATTGGACACCTTCGTGACCATCTTTGGCTTCAGTCACATTACAGCCCAAGCCTTGTAACATTTCACTTGCAATCAAGCGGTTGATTTCGTTGTCCTCAACAATCAAAACAGAGTACTTGCCTTGAACTACTGGGTCAAAATTTGTCGCCTTTTCAACACCTTCCGGCTTTTCGACCCCTTTCACCGGACGCAAAGGTACGCGTACCCAGAAAACCGACCCTTTACCGGTCTCGCTTTCCAATCCGATTTCTCCGTCAAGTATATTTACCAGTCTGCGCACGATACCTAGCCCCAAACCGGTGCCTTCAACCGCACGCGTGAACGAACTGTCTAACGTCACAAAATCTTCGAATATTGTTTCCTGTTTTTCGTCCGGAATCCCAATTCCACTATCTATGACGCGGAATTCAACGGGTTCAGAATCTGACTGACGCTCAACCTCGATTTGAACGCCTCCATCTTTGGTAAATTTCAAGGCGTTCCCAACAAGATTCACAAGGATTTGCGTCAAGCGGGCCTTGTCCCCTTTCACTCTTTCATCATCACGCAACATCAGATTGACCGACAAGGTATTTCCCCGATCAACCGCCATTGGTTTGAGACTTGAGACGACCCCATTAACGAGCTCAGATATCTCGAATGCCTGTTCAAACTTTTCAACTTTACCAGCATCGGCACTGGAAATGTCCAAAACGTTATTGACCTGCTCTAGCAACATTTGCCCTGACGTCTTCATCACCTCGACGAATTTGACCTGCCTTTCGTTTAACTCTGTGCCGCTCACCAATTGTAGACTGCCCAGTAGACCATTCAACGGCGTTCGCATTTCGTGGCTCATTACCGCAATGAAATCAGCCTTTGCCTGTTCGCTCGCCAAGGCTTTGTCGCGCGCCTGCACCAACTCATTCTCGTCGGCAACACGCTGGGATATATCTCGGATGTAAGAAACAAAGATTTCGCCGCCTTCGTTTTCTGCAGACGAAATCGAAAGCTCAACGGGAAAAACACTCTGATCTTTGCGCATGGCCTCAAGCTGGACCAAGCCTTGGTCGACCACGCGTTTATCGCGTGTCGAAGCGTATCTTTTCATGCCTTCTGTATGGGCTTTCCTAAGATGCTCGGGAATTATGAACTCAGCCATATCGCGACCGATCACTTCTTCGCGCGCATAGCCAAACATGCGCGTTGCGGCGCCATTATAGTCAAGGATCGTACCATTTTGATCAACGACTATTATACTATCTAACGAGGTCCCTACGATTGCATTCAATCTGTTTTTCGTTGCCGAAATTTCCGAAGTTCGACTCGCACCAGAACGAACTGACAGCAATAGGACGGCAAGACTGACAAAGAGAACCAAGAACAACAGAACGATTATGAGGGCCAAATCAAGCAAGGCATCTGAAACTTGATTCCTGTGTGCCTGTGCAATTTGTTGGAAGGCCGGAAGACTGGCCAAGCTTAGGCTTTCTGCCGCATTTGCCAGAACAAATGATGCTTCAACCAACTCTCGAGATTGCAACAAAAGTACGTCGTCAGTGGTAGCTAATAGCGGTTTCATCGCCATAACTTGCGTTTCGATGCTTTTAAGGGCGGAGGCTACGAAAGAGGCTTCCTTGATTTCAGCGAATTCTTCTGCCGTGCATACATGGGTTAAACTTCGCACCAACTGATCAAATTCTTCTCGAAGTTGATGTAGGTGACCGGAGTTCGTTCGATCCATATTTAGAATGGAATGCTGCACGCTGTGTACATTTGCTTCGATTTCGACAATCCGCCAGACACGTTGGTCGGCGTTCGTTAACGCCAATTCGTTGATTTCCTTGCGAGCGTTCGAGGTCGCACCCCAAACGATCACACCAATCGCGATCAACCCAACGACAATCAGGGTAGCCGTTGCCAACCATCGCAACCGAAAAGGGGTATTTCTTAGGACGTTCATTCTGATCCGCAACCGCAAGTAGATATCTATCTCTAACGTGCAAAAGTAAAATTTCGTTAAGGGCTGTATTGCCTTCTCGCACAGAGTGATACCGTATTGATAAGTGCAGGTGGATAGATCCTATACCGAAGTATAGGCGCACTGGACTTTATTAGCACTGGATATGCCAGTGGCCTCATGACTGAGAGTAATTGAATCTATTAAGTTGGGGGTCGTTAATTCTGAATATACAAAAGGTGGTATTAGGATATGTTTCAGGGCAGTATTGAACACGTTGGGTTTAGACCCAACCAAATCGGTGCAAAAGCAAGCAAGGTTACAATGCGTATTTTGGTGGCAGACGATCACGATTTGGTAAGGGAAACGATTGCGATGTTTCTTCAGTCTGAGGGCATGGTTGAAGTCGTGACAGTCGCCAGTGTTGATGAAGCGATGGCAGCAATTGCCAAGTCCGGTGAATTTGATTTGGCGCTCCTTGATTACCAGATGCCAGGCATGAACGGTCTCAGCGGCCTTAGTAGAATCAAGGGTGCCAACGACGGCAATCCGGTTGCTATTCTCTCAGGCAATGCGACACCGGATATTGCTCAAAAAGCTATTGAAGCTGGCGCGGCTGGTTTTGTGCCTAAAACGCTTGGGGCAAAATCCATGATTTCCGCAATCCATTTTATGGCTGCTGGGGAAGTTTACGTTCCATATGGCTTCATGCAGCAAGCAGAAACCAAAGCCGTCGCCAATTTAACGGTTCGTGAAACCGAAGTATTGCGTGGCTTGTGTGAAGGAAAAACAAACAAGGAAATTGCTATCGACCTCGACCTGCAAGAAGTCACAATCAAACTGCACGTGAAAACACTCTGTAGGAAGCTTGAAGCCAAGAACCGTACACAAGCAGCGTTGATCGCCAAAGATCGGCACCTGATCTAACCGCCAAATAAGGGATCTTTCCGTGATTTCTGCAATAGCGCCACCAACGTCCCTCGATTGGGCGACCGAAGAGAGTATGGGCACTCGGCTACTTTTCGTGGCACTTGCAGGCGCGCTGCTGTTTCACGGCGGTTTACTACCGTTTACGCATAGCAATACCTACGACGCATACATCCACATGTTCTTTGCAGACAGCTATCACCGCAGTTGGTTCGACCACTGGGAGCCGCGTTGGTACACCGGATTTGCCACAACCTCATACCCGCCAGGCACCCATATGGCGATTGCTGGTCTCATGCATTTTCTGCCCCTAAGGGCAGCGTTTATCGTCGTGCAGCTCTCAGGGCTTTTATTTCTAACCGTCGGCGTTTTCCGATTTTCGCTGATGTGGGTCACGCCACGCCCTGCAGGGTTGGCAGCTATAGCGCTAGTCTTGTCTTCCTCAATATCTGAAACGATTCACTTGTTCGGTCAGTTGCCAACTATTTTTTCGCTGGGCATATTTTTAAATGGCATGCCCTATGTCTACAGATGGATTACCATCGGAAGCATGCGGGACTTTGGTGTGGCGATCATATTTACATCAGCCACAACCGCGGCACACCATGTGACAACGATATTTGGAAGCGTGCTGTTTGTCATACCTCTCGGACTACAAGCATTGCGCGCAGTGGCCGAGATGCATCCCACCGATTCACGCCGCATCAAAGTCCAACGTTTCCTAAAGCCGTTGGGACGCGGAATCTTGCTGGCAGTCTGCATGGGTGGCGCCATGGCTATCACCGTGCTGGCCTATTGGATATGGTCGATCAACGACCCGATCACTCAGGTGCCAATCCCACACGGTAGCCGCGAAAACTTTCTTGAACGGCTTGACCTTGGCTTGGTGTTCTTCTTGCTGCCTTGGGGTCTAGCCCTCGCGTTTTTGCCTTACGTCGTTCTAAAAACTGCGACGACTAGATTGTGGCCTTTGGGCCTTTCGGTAATGCTGTGTTTCGTACTGGGCACGGGGGGAACAACCCCAATTAGCCGCGCGATATTGGGCGGGGCATTTGAGATTCTTACGCTGGATCGGTTCACATTTTGGGCGACGATTTTGATCCTGCCGTTCATAGGGCATTTGTTCGACGGCCTGCTGTTTGGACGATCCGGTCAAGTAGTGCGGGCGGCCTTTGGGCATGGCGTTCAACGGTTGCTCATTGGGGGCATGTTTCTAAGCATGACGCTTATCGCTGTTTTTGCGGCTATCCTCCCCACGATCCAACCAACTCAACCAAAATTCATTGATCCAACGCCGATCACTCAATTTTTAGCGTCAGACGAACACAACAAATGGCGCTATCTGACATTAGGTTTTGGCGACCAGTTTGCGTATCTATCTGCGATGACAGACGCGCGTTCCATTGACGGAAACTATCATTCGGCAAGACGATTGCCAGATATGACGCGCTTCTCCGTTGAGCGCTTGGAAAACGCCAAATATCTTGGCGTTCCGGGGCTTGGGTCTCTTCGTCAGTTTCTTGTTAATGCTGACAATTATCACCTGAAATACGTGTTCTCGAATGATGCGTTTTATGACCCTTTGCTGCACTTCACGGGGTGGACGCGGCTCAATCGGCTTATCAACGGTGTAACGGTCTGGGAAAAGGGGGATGTGTCACCGCTTCCCGTATTTGAAAGGCGTCGCGACATCCCGCATTTCCAAATGGTTATGTGGGGTCTTTTGCCACCGTCTGCATTATCGCTGGCTGGAGTGATCTTTCTTCTAAGCGTTCTACGACGAAATTTTGGGCACTCGGCAAAGGATGTCCGGCCCCTAGTGGCGCGAAAAACTGCCTTCACAAACATTAAACGCACCAGGAAATTGGTGTTTTTGCTAGGTCTAACAACGCTAGCCTTTGCATCAGTTTTGACTGGGTTCATCTTAAATAAGCTGAACAACCCGCTTGGCCCCGAAAAAGTAGTCGAAGGCTATTTTGACAACTTGGACTTCCGCCAATTCCAAGCCGCATACGACAAGATTGACCCGGTAACGCGACCCCGTTTCGACGAGGTGATGTTCAATTGGCGTTGGCGTGGAGGCTTAGTTGCCTCGTACGGAAAACTAAACGATCAAACTTTGACGATTACCGACAGAGTCCAAAATATCATCGATTGGCAGGTCGATCTTCACTGGCTAACCGCTCTAGGGTATCGAGATCAAACGGTTCATATACGCACCGTTAAACGGGATGGACGGTGGTTCATTGCCCCCACCACACTGCGTCCTACGCAAACCCCGGTGCGGCTTCAAAGACGGGAAACGGTATCTTGGAACGTCGTTGGACGCCGCCAGCCCCGCATCGAAACAGATTTACACCGAGATCGAATGGACCGCCCCCAGATCACCGCCAATTCCGCGCGATTGATCGAATATCAAGAGAGGTTTTATGTAGTCGGAAGCATCACCAATACCGATGCCGACCCAGCAAGCGTGTCTCTCTTCTCTGACCTTTTGTCTGAAGGAACCTCGCTAATGCGCCAAGCCGCCGCTGAGGTTGCTGGTCAAAGATTGTTGCCCGCCGAAACATCTGGATTTCGAATTGGATTCCAAGGCGTCCTTTCACTTGAGGATGAGGAGCGCAATGGATCGTTCGATCCAGAGATTTATATCCCTCCAGAACTAGATGCGCGCCCAGACGGGGCTAGCCTTGAGGCGCGCGCACTAGTGGCCGGCCGTGATCTCTACCGAGGTGTTTCACTCAACGGCGTTCGAGTTACTGAAACCAATGGCGGTGTTTCGATCAATGGGACTGCGGCAAATACCGGTACTGAAACAGCTACAATTATCCGCATCACCGCATTGGTAATGGATGATGGTGGGCAGCCTATTTGGGTTGAAGCTGGCTTTGTTGAGACAAATATTTATCCGGGGCAAAGCGCACCATTTCACTTCACCTGGCCCAAGCGCGATGCGCTTCGTGTCCTCGATGACATTGCCCCCAAGAACATTGTTGTTAACGGCAGCAATGCCACGAAACCAATAAATGCGTCGCCCAAGTTTTCCACCATCCCGCTTTCAAACATCGACGGCTACAGCGCCATTCACCTAAGTGTCTCTTCAATGACGTTTGACCCGTTGTTCTGAAAATGCGTGTGTTCGTTGTCATATGCCTGCTTTTTGCAACAAATGGGGCAACAGCTCAGGCAGTCGTTACGGATGCATTTGGCATCTATTTCAAGACCAACACTGTAAATGAACGGTCAAATTGGTCCGACGTGTCCCCAAATATTCAGAACTCGGCGCTGATCCTTCCTTTCGTCGGGCCCAAAAGTCTGACTGCCGGAAAAGATCGTGGCCACGCAATTGCCCTCGTTTTTGACCAGTTTGGAAACTTGGCAATGAACGGTGAAGCCTTCGCATTCAAAATCGGTTCCTCAACCCAAACGTCAACGATCCAAAACGGCATCGCTGAAGTTCACTTTGCGCCTGGAGTGACCGCAGGAGCTTTTGAGGTCGGTATTTCAAACGGCGACATCCAAAGCACACGATCAACCTACCGCGTTACAGCTGACATAGCCAGCGTCAAACCAGCGGTTATTGCTCAAACGCAAGACGCAAAGCTTGAAACATTTGTCGAATTCAAAATCGAGCCGCTTTTAGATCAATTCGGTAATTCTGCCCCAAGCGGTTTTGGCGCCCAGCTAGTACTTACCCATTCCGACGGAAGTTTCTCGCTTATGTCGCCCTATGTGCAAAATAGCGCGCTTGCGGCTGATTTCTTGGTGCGCGACATCCCAGACGGCGGATTATTGCAGGCCTCTTTTGGGGGCCAAAAGTCCACTCATATACAAGTGAATGTCGCGCCCATGGCATTGGCTCAATCCACCCATATATCGGCGCGCGCAATGCCAAGTATTCGCGCGATTGAGATTGTTGCCGGACCAGTTTTAACCGCCTCTGGCCATGTGTTGAACGACGGAGCCGAAGCGCGTTTAACCGTTGGATCTGGTTCAGGGCGTTCGGTCACCCAAACTGGATGGCTACGTGATGGCTACTTTAAGACCGTGATGGCAATTGAACCTACCGACCTGCCGATGATCGTAGATTTAGCAACAGCCTTGGGCAACGAGCAGATTGTCATAAAGTCTCTCAGTGCTTCGAACGAAACCAATTCCGGATTTGGCCAATGATCCGGCGCGCCCTAAAACTTGCGGCTGTCATTCCTTTTATTATCCTTCCGCTTTGGTTGGCTGCGATCGCATTTGAAGCCCTGTCTAAAAGACAGATGACCTATCAATACGTCTCGGATGCGTTGGACCCTCTAAGTGTAACTGAAAGCAACGTAAAATGGATCAAACCGGAGGCTATGCTGGCGCGACAGCTGACCACTGCTGACAAAAAACGTGCTGGGGAAGTTTTGACCGCTGCTTGGCAAGCACTTGCTGCGGCTCAGTCAACTGGAAACGAATATATTCTGACTGACAGCTTTATCGGGGTTGCGCTTGACAGGGCACAGAAATCGGTGAGCGATGCAAGCGTGCATGGCGGGCGTATCGCAGTCTTGCAGCAAAGTGCTCAACCCTTGTTTTTTCATAAGGATGGCACGGTTTTGCAGTTGGAGTTACAAACAGTTACCGCGCGCTACTTGGTATCGGACCAAGATCTGATCCACCACCAGATTACCCACGACACCGGCGTCGTTACCCTTATCCAGCAAACACGTGGCTGGCGCGTTTTTTCCTATGAGCGTCGTTCTGAGGTGCCCCTAAGGCTAATAAAGCCAAGATGGAATCGCGCAAACCTATACGGCGTAAACTACTACCCTTCCGATACACCGTGGCGAAATTTTTGGCGCGATTTTGATGTCCAAATCATTTCTCGCGACATGGATCACGTCAAAAATTTGGGCGGCAACGTGGTCAGAATATTTCTTTCCTATCAAGACTTTCTGGACCCCACTACGGCTGGGACAAACATTGCCAACCTCACGCAACTCCTCGACATCGCAAGAAAAAAGCGACTTCTGGTCATTCCGACGTTGTTCGACCTAAAGCCAAGTTTCGGACCGGGAACTTGGGCGATCGACGTGGAATATCTTGAAGGTGTATTACCTGTATTGGCCACTTCCAATCAGATAGCATTTATCGATATCAAAAACGAAGCAAACCTGGACTTTGTTGCTCACGACAAAGCTGAGATTTTGGCTTGGCTGCGAACGATGATCGCACTGACCCGTGAACTGTCTCCAGAAACTCCGATTTCCATCGGTTGGTCTTCTTCCGCGCATGCTGGCACTCTTGTCGACGATCTTGATGTCGTTAGTTACCATGCCTTTGGCGCCCCCAAAGACACCGAAACTGGATTGCGTCGTGCCCGCGCACTTTCAAATGGGTTGCCGGTTGTAGTTTCCGAAATAGGAGCAAGCTCCTACAGTTTTGCCTTTGGTCTTCCAGGATCCGAAGGCAGACAAGCCAGAATTTTGCGTGACCAATTGAAAAAACTTGAAAATAGCGCAGGCGTGCTTGTCTGGACGCTTCATGACTTTGATGAGGTCGACCCCTCGGTCTTTGGAGTTTCGCCTTGGCGGCGCAATCTTCAAACCGCTTTTGGTTTGTATCGCGTTGATGGTTCTGAAAAACCAGCTGCGCGTGTCGTTCGCCAGGCTTTCTCTTCAAGCGGCGAAAACTAAACTTTCGTATATTCGTAATCTACCATTGCACATTTCAAATCTTCTTTTGAACGACGGCTACAACAGGCAATTTCGATTAACCTATCCCGAAATGCATTGTTCATTTAACTGTCGCTATTTCTGGAGATCATAAATGTCTATGCCGATGAAAATTGCTTTGGTAACTGCCTTTCCGCCAGGTCAACAAAGCCTGAATGAATACGGACTGCACCTAGCAAACGGTTTGGCTAAAAACCATGAGGTATCCGAGATTGTCGTTGTTGCAGACCGCCTATCGCGTGCCATGGATGAGTTACCGTTAGATCCAAAAATTCGGGTTATTCGCAGATGGAGGTTCAATGATTCTACCGCCAGCCTGTCGATCCTTAAAACGCTCCGCCGCGAGCGGCCTGACGGCGTTCTCTGGAACCTGCAAACTGCCAGCTTTGGCGACCGAGAAGCCCCCGCCGCGCTTGGACTTTTGGCCCCCGCATTGGCTCGGTATATTGGCATGCCCAGCGGTGTGATCGCCCATAATTTAGTTTCAGGAATTGATTTAGAAAGTACCCAACTTAAAGGGCAAAAGCTACGTCAATTACTTGTCAGTGTTGGAGGGGCCGCTATCACGCGCGCATTGCTATCGGCAAGCTACGTGACCGTCACTCTTCGAAGCTATCTTGATCACTTGCTAGAGCGTCACCCAAAATGTGAAGTTCACCTCGTCCCACACGGGACATTTGATACCCAACACCAAGATCGTCTGCCAATCGCACAACGGCCAAAGCAAATCGTAACAATGGGGAAATTCGGGACCTACAAACGTCTTGAAACCCTGTTGGTCGCCTTTGACATTCTTAGGTCAGACCCACAATTTTCTGATTACAAACTGATAATCGGCGGCTCGGATCATCCCGGAACGCCCGGCTATCTCCAGGGACTAAAAACTACGCGCGCGAATGACAGCGGCGTTGTCTTCAAAGGTTATGTCGCGGAAGAGGATATACCTCATTTTTTCGGCAATGCTCAAATGAGCGTTTTTGACTATAGCGCCACGACAGGTAGCTCGGGCGTTCTTCACCAAACGGCCTGCTATGGCACTCTTCCAGTATTTCCTTACATCGGCGATTTTGTTGATGTTTGCCGTGACGAAGGATTGGCTGGGGCGAACTATCTTCCAAACGACCCCGATGACATGGCTTTGGCAATGTCGAACATGCTTTTGGATCCAAAACGTGCCGAAACCCTTTCCGAATCAAATCGAGTTGCCGTGATGGGAATGCCATTTTCAAACGTGATCGACTTTCACGTCGGCCAGTTTCGATGCTTACAGAATCGACGTGTTTTTTCGTCCCAAACGCCTGCCTCGACCTAAGATAAGGGTGCTATCCCAAAGAGTAGCTACCAACGACTTTCGACAAGACGTATACACCAAAATATAACTTATAACCCTCTGATATAATGATATATTCATACGCCACTAAGACACCAAATAGTCATGCGTGCAAGATAACAGGCAGTCAATATAGAGGTTCTGCCATGGCCATCCAAATCCAAAAACGTGACTTTTCAAATGCCGGTGTAGTGCATCCGGAA
>ENA-UZWX01026783-UZWX01026783.1-metagenome-genome-assembly--contig:-Day-4---50m-contig-26783_pt1 | contig 15189 bp, 12 predicted proteins | sample MGYA00260347_ERZ794907 | MGnify/ENA metagenome assembly ERZ794907 | reverse complement strand
ATGTATCTACCCAATTCATAAACTCTTTTTCAGAAAGAATTTTACGCATCAAATCAACTTCCTCTAAACAGGGCGAAAGAAAATCATAGCCACTCGGCTCCCATGTCAAGGGACAGCCTTTATCGTTTTTGTAAAAGTCTTTCGCGCGTTTTTCAATTATAGATTCAAGCGCTTCATCCTTTGTGTTCAGGGCATAGTCGTACGCAAAAGACAATCCAAAAGCGGTATTTGAATGCGTTCCAACGCGAATGGGGTATTGCAGTTTTGGCAGATATTCCAAGTACTTTGCAACAATTACATCGGTAAGAGGTTGTAAGTTTTGCTCTATGGTTTTGGCATTTGGGTGGTCCCAAGTGTGGAGTTCTTCTGCCAGTTTTAAAAGCCATGCCCAGCCGTATGTGCGCTCAAAGGAGCCTTCTGTTCTACGAGAAAAGTAATCCAGTTCAGCAGAGATATTTTCAGGAGTAATATTCATCATTAAAATGTGCAAGGCGCTATCAGCCATTTCCATTTCTGGAAATTCTTTGAGTAGTTTGACTAAAGACCAATGTCCATGTACAGAAGAATGCCAATCGAAACAGCCGTAAAACGCTGGATGTAAAGTCGTGGGGGAAAGTAAATCTTTATCACCAGCCAAGGTTTGCGACAGTTTATTTGGGTATTCCTGTTCTGTACATTTCAAAGGAAGTGTTAGTAAGAGCTCGGCTGAAGCTAAATTCAATTTGGGTTGGGTTATTTCTATTTGTGCGTCTTGAATAGGTATGAGCTCTTCGTCTTTTGTAGTTGTATTTTCGGTACAACTGAACACGAAAAGGGATACAATAAAAATAGAATAGCGCATAGTAGAGGAATTATTGCTCTGAAAAGTAAAGTATTTTTAAGAAAGGCTATTGAAAGAAAAAGACAGATTTGTGATTTTTAATTTCAACTATGAGCCAATAGTTTCACCCATTTTAACAGCAGTTTCAAAACCATTTTTTGTGTTTTCTAAAAGATCAGGGCTGAAGGTTATTTTGTCTTTTTCAAACATTAAAACCATTGTAGATCCGCCAAAAGCGAAATAGCCTTTCTCTTGTCCTTTTTGCACATGGCTGTTAGGTGCATAAGTTTGATAGATGCTTCCGACCATTGTCGCACCCACATCGGCTATTAAAATGTTGCCATACTCTTTTGTTTCTAGCGTACAAAGCTCTCTTTTGTTTTGGCAAAAAATCTCTAAACTTTTACGCAGTGCTAATGGTGAAACAGAATACAAATGACCCTTTACTTGGTTAGATGCTGAAGCTATTCCAGATGCAGGGAAATGATATCTGTGGTAATCTGTTGGTGCGAGACGTACTATGAATAAGGCACCATCTTCAAAGCGATTTGCGTGTTCTTTATCTTCAATAAAACTCTGCGGAGTAAATTCAGAGCCCTTTACAAAAAAGGTGTCAACATTATTTATATTTTGAAAAGCAAGAGCCTTTCCATCGGCGGGAGAAACAATACCATCTTGAATTGGACGAGCCACAGGGTCTATTTTTCTGTAGAAGAAATCGTTAAAAGTCCTGTAGTCTTGACTGTTTTTTCGGTCATACACCGACATGTCCAAATTGTGCAGATCAATAAAGCGCTGAATTCTTTTTTGAGAGCGTTTGCTGTCCATGTATTTTCCAGCAGTTTTTGAAACAGCTTTGCGCTTGACCAAGCCGTGAAGGGTAAGCTTTCCTATAGGATTCGCATAGAGCCACCTTAAAAGACCTTCGCTGGGAATTTTTTCTTCTACCAAGTTTTTGGTGACTCTGTCCTTATAAGTAATTGTATCCATTAATGAATGCGAAAGTAGGAAAGGAGAAAGCGTTGCAAAGAAAAAAGTGCGTTAAAAAAAGGTTTATCCAATCTCCAACAAAAAGCTTAGGGATTTTTTTGGGCAATGGAGATGGATAAACTTCGATTCGCTATTGGGTTGGATAAGGCTCTATACGTTTAACTCAATTGGTTTATCAATGCATTATCCTTTGTTGTTAATACTGCTAATATAGATTGAGGGGAACCAAATGAGATACGGATTTGCACAAGGCTTTGCCGCAATGTGGGATTTTTTGCAATTGCCGTAAAAGGCAATAGAGCACATACCGTACGAATAGTATAAAAACAAAAGACCCGGCATACTTGCCGGGTCTAAATCAATTTTAAAAAAAATTATTTTCTAATTACGATGCGTTTCGTTGCGATTTCGTTGTCGCTTTTTAAGCGGACGAGATATACACCTTCAGCTACAGAAGAAAGGTCGAGTTGGTAGTCGTTGCCCAACGCAGCATTTTGCCACTCTTCTCGCAGCAAGGTCTTACCTGAAATATCTACAACTTCAACACTAATTTGTTTTTCGGTTTTAAAGTTGGCCTTTAAGAATACAATATCTGAAGCCGGATTTGGCGCGATCTGAATCCCTTCCGAGAAATCAGTATTTGTAGAGACACCAATATGATTGTCGGCTTGTATGTTGATGTTGTCTATGTATAACGAGTTTCCGTAACCGCACTCTGCAATGAACTGTATTACCACTGTTGTGTTTAAGTACGGTGTAAGGTCCAATGTATCAATTCTCCATTCGGCAGCAGAAGTAGGGGAGAACTCTGTAGTTTGATCTGGAGCCGTTGCAAGAGCAGGCCCTGATTTATCATAACTAGAGGCGCTGAAGGTTGTGCCGCAATCTGCGCTTATTTCTATTCTCAGGCCATCCAAATAGGTTTGATCGTATTGCGCATGCGATACATCAAATGTTAAATAAGGATCAATGAGACCGTTTAAGTCAATGGCTGGCGATTGGAAAATGTCTTCTTCTCCAATTGCATTGTAATTGAAGTTGTTTATCCAAAGTGCGTTTGTAGGCGTATTGTTTGAACCCCCAATTGGCGCAGACTTTTCCCAAGTTTCATCGCTGTCTGGATTAATGATAGACCAACCTCCAGAAGGCACCGTGCCTGAGAAATCTTCTGATATTGGCAGCTGTAATCCATTTGTGATTGAAATAGTATTGGCTTTTGTAATGCTATCAACTCCAAAGACATTTGAAACAACGAGTTTAACACTGTAGTTGCCCAATGCTGTAAACTCAACTTCAGGATTTTGAGAATTTGCATTTGTTCCGTTAACAAACGTGTATGTTGCTGGTGTAATAGACCATGCCCAAGCTGTTGGTGCAGGTTGACTTAAATCTGTAAATGCAATATTCTTTAGCATACAAGACTCATCCGTGCTACTTGAGAAATTAGGTGTTGGTGTAGTATTCACTTCATCTATTAAGAAATCATCAAGTGCGATATCACTGCTCCAGCTTGAACCAGTGATACCTCTAAAACGTACATTCACTGTCTTTCCTACGAAGTTGGCCATGCTAATTTTCAGTTCTACCCAATTGCTGCCTTGGTCTCCAACAATTGCTGGCACAACATCTAGGTGCCATGCACCATCTGCTAAAACATCTACATGCAACTCGCCCAAAGCACTCCCTAACATATAATACCAAACACTTGCTTCTGGCAAAACTGCAGTTGTCAAATCAAAGCAGGGCGAGAGTAAATACCCTTCTCTATTTGAGCATGTTCCTGAAGCTTCTATGTAGAGATAGTTGCCTGTTCCTGAAGTATGGTCTCCAGTTGGACCAGTTCCTTGCGAAGGTGTTCCTCCTGAATTCGTTCTGAAATCAACATCATCGTCAATCAAATTCTGAGAGTTATACCAACCATTCGATAAGCCGCAAATTGTGGCTTCGCAATTGTTCGCTGTTCCGCATTGGGAAAAAGAACTGAAATCTTCACTGTATGGAAGCGTTTGTATAGATGTACTAATCACATTCAATGTTTGTGAGACTGTGTCATTGTAACCGTTTTGGTCGGTTGACATTTCGCTAAATACACGCAACAAATGTGCTCCAGATCCTGAAAGCGCAAAGCTGGTTCCAAACGTGAATTGTAAGCTTCCACCCTGAGAAATTGTATCTGTCACTGTATCTCGAATCACCGAATTCGTTCCTACTTGATAGGCCACAGGAATGTCGTATAAATCTTGAAAACCACCATTGCTAAGGTCTATAGTTACCATAAGGTTTGATAAAGTTTGACATGAGGGCATATTCGCTGCTGGTGAAACTACCTGATCTAATGATACATCATAGGAATAGGTACAATTGATTGTTCCAGGTAGTTTTTCAAAGGCGTAAGCACGCTCTCCCACACAACCATTTGGTCCCAATGCTTTTACACTAAACCAATACGTTTGACTTGACAGGAGTCCCGTAAACTTATATTGCGTTGTTGTAGACGTGCCCACAGAATCCATGTATTTCTGGCCAAGCATGCTTACTTCATAGCTCGTAGCTCCGGGAACTGCATTCCAAGAAAACATTACACTATCAGGGCACGCCCAAGGCACATTAAGTCCTGTTGGAGTTCCTATTATTGAAAAGTTCGCAAGGCTCTGCCCAGTTTTCGTTCCGCGTGTTACACGAACTAAAGCTTCTCCTGTTACAGTGTTTGGTACATTCCAAAGATAATATCTAAGGTTTGAGGCAACAGTTGAATTGATGCTGTTCCAACTTGTACCATTGTCTACAGAATATTCAAGGTTAAATGTGCTTGTTCCTTGTGGTGCATCCCAACGAATAATTTGCTGATCTGTTGGGTTAAAATGTTCACCACCAATCGGGTGAGTGAGAATAATGTCATCAGTAATTAAACTGTAAACCACATAGTATTTTTGAGGTCCTGAGGGTATTGTATTTCCATTGATGATTAATTTATACTCACCATTTGCCGGATTGATAATGGTTACTTGTTCTGCATTGTTTAGGGTGTCTGTGGTTCTGATTGCATTGCTGTTTGGCGCGTTTGGGTCCAACACCCATGGTTGCCAAGAGTTCGCGCCTTTAACAACTGTAAAATCTAAATCATTCACTATCGCTCTAGATGTATTTACGCTAGCCGGAACATCTGACCAATAGAGCATTACACGCATCTCTGCTATGTTTGCCCCAATAGTTAAGGATATTGTGTCCGTTGCGCCTTGAGCTATAGAGTCTAAATAAAAGGTGTTGTTTTCAATTACATCTACAGCGCGCATTGCATTGATTCGGCCATAGCCATAATTAAAATCTGGACCAGGATTCCCTAAATCTTCTGCTGTATTCATCAGAATTGACTTCATAAGACCACCATCAGGCAGCGCTTGTGCATTGTTTTCTTTATAGGCTTGGTAGAGGTTTGCTAAGTTTCCAGAAACACCTGGTGCAGCAGAAGATGTTCCTCCACCAAGTCTGTATAAATTGTTTTCATTTGTCGTAAGAACGCTAGTTCCAACTGCACCCATATCAGGCTTTACGCGGCCGTCATGCGCTGGTCCTCTACTAGAACTATTATTCAAGCCATCGTTCCAAGTTAAGTTGGCCGTAGCGATTACATTTTTCCCTTGCTTGTGGCCTCCTGTAATTGTGTATGCGTTCGGACCAGCATTACCTGCAGAAAAAACATGCATCAATGCTCTGTTTTGAATCACATCCTCATCCATTTGGCGACACAATTGTGTATAACCAGCATTGGTGCCATTGCTATAGGAAGATTGCGTAATAACAGCGCCCATGTTGTTGTACATGGTATCTGTTCCATCTAAATAATAGTTGCCTTGGTCGAAATAATCAAAGTAAACGACTTCTGCACCTGGGGCCATGCCTTTGGCAGGAGGGTTGATGTTACCCGCACCAAAAACAATTCCGGCTACCATTTCTCCATGATTACCACCATTTGGTACAGGTTGTTTGTAAATCAATCGACCTGTATAATCAACATGCTCAAATAAATCCCCATCATCGCCTATGGCGACAATAACGCCTTCACCATCGTAATTCATTCCTCCGGGAAAATTCTGTTGAAGAGTATTTGTTCTGTGATTTGATTTAGCTCTAAATGTTTCAGGTTCACCCCGAGGGTCGGCTTCTTGAACATAATAAACAAGATCACTTTTTAAAAGTGTATTGAGACTGTTCGTTTTGATGGTCACTTTGTAAAACCCACCTTCTTTTCTTGTAAAAGTTGCTTTTACAGAATGCAAATAGGCTTGAACTTGTGTCTTTGTAATGTTCTCATAAAATCCAACAACAAAGTTTGACAAGCCATCCCCATTCTTCGCCCAGCTTGGCACTCCTTCCGTACTTAAGATTTTAGTCAACTTCATTTCTGGTTTAACCACAGCTATGCTGCGAATGCCAAATTTTGAAAGTTGAGATTCTTCGATGTCTTTAGGAATACTTACCATGTAGGCACGTTTCGGAATGTAATCGAAAAACACAATTCCTAGTTTTTGCATTTCGTCCTGCTCCGCTTGAGTTGGAACAGCATAAAATTGCATGATACGGTAGTACTGGTTATTGATGGCTGGGCCTGTTAGGCTTTGCATTATTTGCCCTTCTTCAAGCTGGTAATTTCCAGACTTTAACAATATAGTGTAATCCGAATTGGCAAAGCCAGAAAAGCTTAGACCCAAAACAGCAATCGTAAAAATTTGCAATAGTCTTAAACGCATGTAATGATTTTTGTGGTAAAATATAAAGCATTAAAGCCCTGAGTTTTATTGATATTATCTATAACCACAATGCTTTATTCTATGGGTGAAAAGTTTAGCAAGTGGAGTTAAAAAAATTGAGAGAGAAATAAGGTTGTTTGCTAATAAACCTCTTTGACAATTGGCATAGAGTAGGATATTTTGTGCAGATTCAAGATGAATGCGCTTAAGATTTGGTAAAAGCAGATATAAGTTTATTTTAGAAAATTATTAGCTTAAATTATTTTCAATGCAATTGATTACCAGAAAGCAAGACTTAATTGACAACGTTATTACCTTTGAAGGCTACCTGAATGGAGATGACGAGGCCAACAAGCAGTTTGCAAAAGATTTATTGAGCGAAAGCAAAACCCTAAGTGTATACAAGGTAGAAGGTGAAAATCACTTTGCACCTGTGTCGTTTTTGGTGTATGCAGGCAACTCGGTAGACGACCATACTGCCAACGAAGAAGAAAATACCAAAGACACGAGTAAAACAGCCACCAAGGTATTGGGCAAATCGTTTACACACGACATGATTCAAGAGCGCTTTACCACTTTTGCAAAAAGCAAGGGCGTGGAGACGGCAAAAGCCAACCGCGATTACTGGCGGGTAAAAGACGACAGAGGTAAAAATTTAGACGTAAAACTCTAGAATTTAAAAGTGCTGTGCATTTTATCACTCTAGTTTAAGAATTGGCATGACGATTACTTTACATTCGAGGGTAGAGGCAGATCTACAAACGGTATCCCAGCGGTTTGATGCTCATTTGTTTCGTTATCTTTTACCGCGAGGTGCAAAGTTGTTGCATTTTGGCGGTTCGAAAACAGGCGATACGGTCCACTTAGAATTACCCTTAGCAGGAGAATGGCTGAGTGAAATAACAGAAGATCATCAAAGTGAGAATCTCAATTATTTTATTGATGAAGGCAGAACTTTGCCTTTCCCTCTTAAAACGTGGACACATAAACACAGTTTAATCAGAAATGGTCAAGGCACAACGATAGAAGATAAAATGACCTTCTCTACAGGTACAATTATTTCTGATGTGATGACCTACCCTGCCTTACTTCTTTCTTTTTTGCCACGTGTGTGGCTATACAAGAGGTATTTTAGAGTGAACTCTCATCGCTGAGAAACATTATTTAAAAAATGAATGGATAAAAAAAGCCCTCGATGTACTGAGGGCTTTTTTGTGGTCCCACCTGGGCTCGAACCAGGGACCACCTGATTATGAGTCAGGTGCTCTAACCAACTGAGCTATAGGACCAGCTTTGTGTAAAGCGGCTGCAAATGTAAAAAAATCGACCACAATCAAAACAAGTTGTGCCTAAGATTTGTGACTTTCTGAGATCTAAAAATTTGGCCTTTATTTTATCTGTAAGAACGTGTATTAATGTTCCATAAACCTCCCTTCATCAATTTATAACCTCTTGTTAGCGCAGTCTTAACACCTTAGAAGTAGTGTCTCATAATTTTGCGTAAAAACAAAAACTATGCTATTCTTGACGGTATCATTTACTTTGTGTTTATCAGTTGTTTTACTTCTGAAAGCAAATCATGAAAAAAGGAAACAAAAACAAAACAAAGCCAGATTTTATGGATAAGGTGGAGCTAGAAAACATTAAAAGTATTTGGTTTGATTTCGGACGAGTACTCCTGCCTTTAGACCTTGATAAAACGAAAGAGGGATTTATAGAACTTGGAGCAAATACATCTCTCGAAAAAGACATTGAACATTTTGAGACTTGGGAGCGAGGAGAAATTTCCCAACATGAATTTTACCAAGGAGTTAAAAGGCATGTCAAAGAGTTTGCAAGTGTCCCGAGCATACGTTCAGCCTGGAATGCTATGTTGCTAGATCTGCCTTACGAAAACTTCAATTTTGTAAAGCGGTTAAAAAATAAATACCAATTGTTTTTGGTGAGCAACACCAATTCGGTGCACATAGAAGCCATAAAACAAAACATGGGAATTTTTAGATACCGTCAGTTTGTAAACTTGTTCGATGAGGTGTTCTATTCTTATGAAATGGGAGCGCGTAAACCAGAGCCTAAATTTTTCAAAATCGCTTTAAAGCAATCTGGTTTTAAACCCGAGGAATGTTTGCTGATAGACGATAACGAAGGCAATATAACTCAGGCTAAAATTATGGGTTTTAAAACTTGGTTGTTCGACCCTGAGAAAGAAGTATTGGAATTTGATAAATAAAAAAAGGCTCGCTTAGCGAGCCTTTTTTTATGCCTTTTCTTGACAGAGCTCTATCAATACCCCGTTGGTGGATTTTGGGTGCAGAAACGCAACCAACTTATTGTCGGCTCCATTTTTGGGTTCCTCATTTAAAATGATAAAACCTTCCGCTTTTAAGCGCTTGATATCTGCGTAAATATCTACTACATCATAAGCAATGTGGTGAATGCCTTCGCCTTTCTTGGCAATGAACTTGGCTATTGGACTGTCTGGATTCGTTGCTTCCAACAATTCAATTTTATTTGGGCCGATATCAAAAAAAGAAGTGGTAACACCTTCGCTTTCCACGGTCTCACTTTTATAAGGCGGCTTGCCATAAAGCTTCGTGAATAATTCATTAGAAACCTCTATGTCTTTTACCGCAATACCAATGTGCTCAATCTTATTCATTAGTTGTTGCCACCTAAAATTATTGGAAGCCCACCATCGCCACTGCCGATAACAATTACTTTTGAGTTTGGCGATTTTGCAAGTGCTTCTGTAGCTAATATTCCTTTTTCGGTAAGAATTTTATCTGTTAAACTTGCACTTAAGATTCTGTTTGCTGCAGCTTTACCCTCTGCGTCAATTCTTCTTCTTTCAGCTTCTTTGGTTTCTTTGATTAATAAATAGTCAAATTTTTGTGCTTCTTGATCTGCTTTTAATTTGTCTTCAATTGCTGTTTTGATAGTAGAAGGCAATTTTATTGATCTAAACAAAAGTGCTTTTAGTTCAATATTGTTTTTAGTGAGAATCTCTCGTGTTACGTCTTCAATTTTTGTTTCAATTTCTTGACGCTTTGTTGCATACAATTCTTCAGGTGTGTATTGCCCAACAATTTGACGAACAGCTGATCTTAATTCTGGACGAATAAGTTTTGCTGCATAGCTCGTTTTAAATTGCTCGTATAAATATCCGATTTGATCTGGAATGGGCTTAAAACGCAACGACACATCGATGCTAATGGAAAGCCCATCTACAGATAACACATCCATAGTTTCTTCTATTTGTTGTTCTTCAACATCAAAAATTATCATTTGATTCCATGGTGCAACCAAGCTTAATCCTTGTCCTTTAACATCGTCAATTGCTAAACCAGATGAGTAAGGTTTAAATACAACGCCTCGTTCCGTGGGTTGTAAAATGATGAATGATTTTTTTACTAATATTATCGCTAAAAGCACGACAACACCTATAACGATGTAACGTCTTAGCTTGGGAATGTTAATGTCTACTTGTTCTGCCATGAGTAATTTATTTAGTTAGCAAATGTAGTTTGAAATTCAAGTTTTTAATGTTAAATACACTGTTAATTTCTAAAGTTGTTTTGTACAATAGTTCTCCTTTAAATGAGGCAAATCCGAATTTAATTTTCAGTCTGAGGAGAATTAAAATAAACTCATAAGTGTTTTGGGAGTTAGATGTTTTCCACGAAAGTGTTCGTAGCTTCGAGGTAAAACTGAAAGACATCTTCTTCTCTCAATTCTATAGAAGCCGGAAGTATAGCACCTTTCCAATCTCCATTTTTCCATAGGCCACAAGTTAACGGTTTCATGGCATCGTGATTGAGCGTATTGTTTCCCCATGCATAGGCATAGTAATAGGGCGAAGAGCAAACAGCATCTTTTATCGCATATCCAATGCCAACACCTTTAGTATATGCATCTCCCAGGTCTACCAACATGCCAGTGTCAAAATGATGCGGCCAGATGCGTAACTCAGAATGGTGAGAATAAAATTCACCAAGCTTACCGCCTCCGTTTTGAGCGAAAGTTCTCCAAGCAGACAATTGTTTTGCAGCACCTTTTAATTTTGTATTCCACTTGTCAATTTGAGCTTCAAAATGAGAGAGCTTGTAATTGAGTTTTGCTGGAAACATGCTAGCGTCTAAACCATCTCTTACCAATTGCTCTTTTATCCACAACTCTATGTCAATGTCTTTGCGCCCAGCAATAGGTAAGTCGGCTTTAAAGCCTTTGCCGTGGTATATAAAAGTGAAAGACTTGCAACTCAATTCTAAATAGGAACCGTTCGGTAAATCGCGAGAAATAAAAGATTCACGCTTCATATTCCAACCTAAATTCGATTGACTGTCATCTTCGAGTAAAGGCAGAAAGCTGTTGTTCAAAGCCGCTAAATGTTGTGCTTTGTAATGCAGCATGGTTTGTAAGAACACTAACTCATCCATATGCTCAAAGTAAATAATTAATTACGATTTTTATGAAACTTCAACACCTTTCCAAAAAGCAACTCTATTTTCAATGCCTTTCGCAAGCGCTTTCGTTTTTGGATAATACCAGGCTGCATCTCCATTTTCTTTTCCATCTGCGCTTAGAGAGTAATAAGATGCAGTTCACTTTCAAGGGCAAACACCGTGCGTTTCTAAATCTTTGAAGAATTCTTTTTTTTATCGAATCTGCTGGAAAATACGTGTTTCCTTTAAAATTAAAAATATCGTCTGACTCAACAATGACTTGCCCGTTCCAAATCGCTGTCATGTCTTTCTTTTATGCCGTTAGTAAACAATTAGTATATAACGCTTGCTCTCAGTGTACACTTTCTTTATTCCCAACCTCGCCTTTCTCGCCATTTGTTCTTTTGTGTTGTGATCAAATTTTTGGCTTATTTCTGTGTACATGCTTTCCCACGGAAAAAATGAAAACGTCTTATCAAACTTTAGAAGGTAAACGTCATGCCATTGTGTGCTTACAAGGTAGCTTTTTGTGGTTCCAGTCTCTTGGTTATATGTAGGCTGATGGATGAGCATCTAGATTAAAATTCCCTTCCAATTCTTTGTTAATGCGTTTCAATAAGTTTTTATTGAAAGCAGTTGTAATGCCAGTATACTGCCATCTTACACGTGGTTGAAAAAAGTTTCGATACGTAGGACGACTATGATTAGGAGGAGTTGTGGCTGATGAATCTCGTAATACTTTTTGATTCACCCAATGCGCCTTCAGATTTTTATAACCTGGGTATTGTAGGTATGCACTTTCAATCCATTCCCAGCGTTCGCCCCAATTAATTTTTTGGTTTGCAGCTTCTCATTCATATTCAGTAGGTAAACGGTGTCCGCTCCACTGTGCAAAAGCAAATGCTTCAAAATAGCTGATGTGGGTTACGGGGGCATTCATATCTAACTCCTGAACACCTTCAAGAGTGTAGTGGCGCCATTTATTTTATGCCAATACATTGGCGATTCAACACCATTTCTTTCATTCCAACTCTAGCCCTCGCTATGCCATAAGTCAGACATTATATAACCACCGGCCTCTAAAAAACCAGATATTCTTGATTGCTTACAAGAGTATTGCTAATGGCATAATCCTAAATAAAGACGGTGTGTTGGCTGAACTCGTTGTCAAAAGAAAAAAGCTCACCGTCAAAACCAATGTCATATTGTCCCCATGATATTGTAAGCCATTCAGCCGATTGTTTTGTGGTCTTGTGGCCCTGAAAATAAACGTAAGTGGAAAGCAGTGGGTTGTGACCTAATATATACTTGATATCTGTAATAAGCAACTCATGGTGCTGTTTCTCATGGTTCAATCCAATAGTCAGTACTTTTTCTAAATTTTTATTTAAAATGGAAGGTAAATGCTGCTCCATTTTTTCATCCACATATTTGCGATAGGCATAAATATGGTCTACTGTTGGCCGTGATACATTGCTGCGATTGGTTCTTGAAATTCGTTCGCCAACAGTTTTATAATAGCTGTTAAAAATGAAGCTAAACTATGCGTCATAGACTTGGTAATCCTTGACATGTGGAACCAAAATAAATTATTCAAAAAACTAAGTGGTGTGCCCAAGGTGCCATTTTGGTGGCGAGACAGTATCTTTGGGTTGGACAACGTAGTCTTATTTTTCTTATTGAGCACAAATGCTTTCCGAGCGCTGCCTCGCCTTAGGCATCATGCGGCAAGACAATAATTTTCAAGATTAAATTTTACCCTTTAAGTAAGCCACACGTCTTTGCTCTCCCAATTTTTCGATGGCGTATCGCAACATGGTTCTTGGCATTTTGTGGTAATGCTTTTTTAGGAAATACTCTTCGGCTTCAGGGTTTCGCTTCCCCATTTCTTTCAACATCCAGCCCACGGCCTTGTGAATCAAATCATGTGGGTGCTCTAGAAGCATCTCTGCTATTTTGTACGTTTCTTCAAATCGGTTGTTGCGGATAAATTCATAGGTCGCAACAATAGCGATGCGCTCTTTCCACAGGTCGCCAGATGTGGCCAAATTGTAAAGAATGGTTTTGTCCTTATCTAACAACCACTTTCCAAGAATTTTGTCGGCACTAGAATCTACAAGATCCCAATTGTTGATGCCCCCCAAATTGTTGAGGTAAACCTTTACCCAATGTTCTTTTTCATCAACTTTTGCCTTGTTGAACTTTTCTACCAACATGAAAACAGCAGACAAGCGTACTTCATGAATAGGGTCGTTTAACAACTTAACAAGTTCTACCTCGTTTATGTTAGCCCAAAACTTTTTGGCTACTTTTCTTTGGTTCGGAACCGAGACACCTAAAAACTGATCACCTTCTCCGTATCCGCCCGATTGAGCTTGGAAAAATTTTGGAGCTTTTTCAGCTTTATCAAAGTCGTTGTAGCTTTCTAAACAGTGTTTAATACTTGTAATTGTCTTCAAACTGATGGATTTAGAATAAAGGTACTCTCAAATCTAAAATTTTTTAATTAGGAATTTAGAAGAACTTATTAACTATAAAAAAGGGTGCTGAAACCAACACCCTCCTCATATTCAAGACAGCCAGTTCTTGAATTTAGAATGAAAAGCCAAAGGCGATAGACCCAATTTGATAATTGGGAGTTGCCTTATCTGTTCTAAAGAACTCACTTAAGTCGTATTTACCTGTAATCTTAAAAGCATTGAAACCAATTTGTGCCAAAACACCATATCTCCAGGTATTCATATAGAAGTTATTGCGTGTTCTTTCCTTGATAGGATCATTGTTAAAATCATCGTAAATCAAGTTTCTTTTTTGCGCAATACGCACACCTCCATAGCCTCCAACTCCAAAGTTAAATGCGTTGTCCATTCCGCTTTTGCTGAAATCTAAAATCAACATAACAGGGGCGTCTATGTACGTTGCATTGTAACTGCTAAAAGCAACATTGGTGATATTCGGATTTATGTCTTGCGCAGGTAAAAATCCTGCACCGTCAGGCACTGCAATTTTGGTAATCATATTATCGCCTTTCAATCTGAAATGGTGCCAATTGAATTGAAGTCCATAACGCACATAAAATTTAGAGTTGTCGTTACCGACTCTGGTTTTACCTGCTCCACCTAAAGTGAACACTGTAGACTGCCAAGGTCTTGATTCACCTGCTTCATCTCTCACAACAGCATCTCCAGAAATCATGTTGTTCCATCCAAAATGAATGTCTCCTTGACCTTCTGTTCTCGCCTGTTTATTGCGCCTTTTTATTTTGTACTCAATCCTGCTTTGCTCACCATCTTCTTCTATTTCAATTCCGTCTGGTGTAATTCTAATCGTTGTACCGTCTTCCAATTCTGGTTTAGGCATGCTCGGTGGCGGTGGCATTGGCGGAGGAAGGGAACCGTCTCTTTTTTCAGCATCGTTTTCCCATTGTTCTGCCCATCTTTCCCAGTCGTCACCATATTCTTCGGCCCATTCTTCCCATCTTTCGCCATATTCTTCCGCCCAGTCTTCGTATTGCTCGCTGTATTCCTCACTCCATTCTTCCATGGTTTCGGCAAGCTCTTCCATTTTCACTTCAAAGCGTTCCACTTCCATTTCCATACGCGCTTCATACTGCTCCTTAGAGATTTCGCCATCTTCGTATTGCTGATTCAAATCTTCAACACGTTCGTTAAAATCGTTGGTAATTCTCTTGGTTTCGAAGTTGATGTAGTTTACCATTCCGTTTATGTCGGTAGTAGACAATTTGTTGATGTCATCGGTCATGATGATCACTTCGTTGCCATTCATGTTAAAGCGCAGCGTGTCTTTTTGTGCTGCTGCGCTAATGCCAAGGGCAATCCCAACGGTAATGAACAGATTTTTCATGTTTTTAGTTTTCATAATTTCTTTTAAATGATCAGTCTTTTAGGGATTTTTCAAATTTGAGTTTAGGGAGAGAAACATCGGGAAGCGGTGGACTTTCCAATTTTTTTCTATTTGTTATATTCACCCATTGGGCCGCAGTGTAGCCCTTCAATTGCTCTCTGTATGGTTCGTCTTCAGCTTTTTGCTGAGGCTTTAAATACTTATCGGTATTGGCTATGCTTATGCCAAAGTTTTTCTTCTTTCTTTTCTCTAAAGTGATGTCTTCAATTTCAAACAAAGTCGTTTCACTAAACTCAGATTCATCACCTTCATAATCCGCAAGAGC
>ENA-UZWX01002270-UZWX01002270.1-metagenome-genome-assembly--contig:-Day-4---50m-contig-2270_pt1 | contig 15195 bp, 9 predicted proteins | sample MGYA00260347_ERZ794907 | MGnify/ENA metagenome assembly ERZ794907 | reverse complement strand
TATCGCATCACCAATACCGGTGAAAAGGACTATCGGTATAACTCCAGTGGTGACGAAGGAGTTTTCTTTGGCCAGATCATGGATTATGGTCTAGGAAATGAGGAGGGCGACGAGAATGCAGCTTTTGACGCGTTGCAGGATGTAACCTACGGCTGGGACCAAGATGGAATTGGTCAGCATCCCGACGGAACGCTGTATGATCTAGGATATACAGGTTTTGCGTTTTTGGAAAGTCCTTCCCGAGCCGAAGATGGTTTGGATAATGATCAGGATGGAATCATTGACGAGCAGCGTTTTGGTGGTGCAGGTCGATTGCTTGAAAGTCAGCTTTCGATCGAGAGTTACTTCAACGCCAATTATGATGTGATAGCTTTTGAAGCATTTCACGGGCCCCTCAGTGAGACGGCTGCCTATAAAGCTGGGCGCTGGTTTACGGGTGACGAGAATTTAGACTGGGTTGCCTATGATGATGCCAATCAAAACGGGGCCTATGATTCAGGTGAGTTTATTAATAATGATGTTGGTAGAGATGGAAAAGGCCCTTTCGATCTGAATTATCCTGGTCCGGATGATGGTGAAGCAGATGGTATGCCTACTCCTGGAGAACCAAACTTTGACGAGCTGGATATTGGGGAATCAGATCAAATTGGTTTGACCGGATTTGACTTGAATTCAAGGCCATTTTACGAGAGTGGGGACAACCTCAGGGACGACACATGGATGTTTGACCGCATTCTCAACTACGCTCAGTTCCCACTAGGTACACCTTCGGACGCGTTTGAAGCCGATATCGAGCCGTTCTTGTTGTTTGTCAGTGGACCTGTAAATCTATCTGTCGGTGCGACGGACTTCTTCTCGACCGCTTGGATCTTTGGGGAAGATGAAAATGACTTCTTCAAAAACCGTAAGACGGTTCAGAGTATCTATGATGCGGATTACAATTTCGCTCAAGCACCTTTCATGCCTACGCTAGCTGCCATTCCCGGAGATGAGCGAGTTGTATTGACATGGGACACGGTAGCTGTTTCGAGTTTTGACCGGTTCAGCCAGACGTTCGATTTCGAAGGGTTCAAATTGTACAAAGGCTCCGATGCGTTGCTTTCAGATGCCCGTACGATTACCAACATCGATGGAACGCCGACCTTCTTTGAGCCTTTGGCGCGGTGGGATCTAGATAACGGCCTCGCCGGACCGGTTACGGTCCTTGAGGGAGAGGGTGTGTATGATCTCGGTTCTGACACAGGTCTATCTTACTTCTACGTTGACGAAAACGTCAATAATGGAGTGAAGTATTACTACGCATTAGTTGCGTACGATCATGGTATTCCTGATCCCGTTTCAGGCGATCCTACGGTAGATCCACAGGAAAACATTTTCAATATTTCCATTGATCTTGCAGGAAACGTGCTTGGCGTTTCAAGTAATGCGGCAATTGTTATTCCTCGCTCGCGCCCGGCTGGGTACATTAGCGGAGACGTAAACGAAGACCTGAGCGAAGTGACGAGTGGTCTGGGATCGGGCTCTATTTTCGTATCGGTTGAAAGCGATGCCGATGTCATTCCAGACAATCCGTACAGAGTTCGCTTTTATAGCGGTGAAGATGAGTACGCTGCAACTGATATAGAGGTGACTACCGAGTACGACATCTTTAATGCTGGTACAAATGAGGTTATGATTAAACGGACTCCTCTTGTTCCGACCACTCCCATGGTGGATGGATTCGTAGTCGAGTTTGATAACTATAGGTCTATTCCGGGTACCATAGAGTACAACCCGATTCAGACAGGCTGGGTAAGTAATGCCGGCTCTGCAAACGAATTGGTGGATCTTGATCCGACGGTATTGGATGGATTTGATACAAACTGGTTTGCAGTTGTTCAGCGCGATTCCTCAGGTGCCTTTTTCCATTCACAGGATGACTTTGAACTCCGGTTCGTGGACCCCAATGATTCCACGTATACCCCGCCCCGATTTGGGTTTACCTTCTTGCGAAGTCCCATTCCCGTTTATGCATATAATTTGGGCACGGGAGAAGAGGTTGAGCTGTTTGTGCAGGATCTCGACGGCGACCGAGTCTTTGGGCCTGGTGACGAGCTGATCATTTCGGAAAAGTTTGGCTTTCAGCACAAGTTCAGACATCGCGTGATTTTTAATGTGCCTGAAGGTGAAACATCGGTAGCTCCTAGCTCTGGTGATGTTGTTCGTATCACCACCTTGAAGGAGTTTCAGACCGGTGATTATTTCCAATTCACGTTGAAAAGTGCGTACGTCGATGCTGACTTGGCGGAGTCGGAATTGGATGATATCGCGGTCGTACCTAACCCGTATGTAGGTGGGTCTTTGCTCGAAAGTCGATCCCAGATTTCTGGTCGAGGAGAGCGGCGCATTGAGTTCATCAACTTGCCTCAAGTATGTACTATTTCCATCTTTAATCTTCGGGGTGAACTCGTTAATACCATCGAGCACAATAGCGTGGGTTCAGACGGATCAGAAAGTTGGGATTTGAGAACATCTGGAAAGCAGGACATCGCTTACGGTGTTTACATCTATCACATTAAAGCTCCGGGCGTCGGAGAGCACGTCGGCAAATTTGCCGTCGTCAAGTGATGGAGGCCACCCTTATGAAACGTTGTAATTCATTGAATCACATGAGAAAGTCACTCACCCTTTTGCTGTTAGCCCTTTTGCTTGGCACGAGCAATCCAGGTGCTGCACAAAGCCGAGTCGGCACAACAGCAGCGACGTTCCTGACATTAGGAGCTGGTGCAAGAGGTACTTCACTGGGCCATGCTTATACGGCAATTGCCACAGGTCCCGATGCGCTGTTCTGGAATCCGGGAGGTGCTGCCCGATCCTACAATGATCGTATGAGAGGGGGCGTGCTGTTTTCGAGTAATAAGTGGTTAGCGGGCATTGACTACAATGCCTTTGCGGTAACGATACCGGTAACCTCAACAGGCGTTTTTGGGTTGAGTCTGGCTACGGTAGACTATGGGAGAATGGATGTGCGCTCAGTAGCTCGACCTGAAGGTACGGGAGAGACCTTTGGGGCTTCAGACCTCAGCCTAGCTCTGACGTATGCGATGCCATTGACTCCTTCGTTCTTCTTCGGAGGGTCAACTAAATATGTGTACCAGTCCATTCGGGATATGTCTGCAAAGACAGTTGCCTTTGATTTTGGATTTGTACTGGTAACAGATTATCTGAATGGAGCCCAAATCGCAGCCTCCATCATGAACTTCGGTGGAAAGATGCAGATGCAAGGCATCAATTCTGAATTAAATGTCGATCTCGATGAGAAAAACACCGGTAGCACGGAAAGTATTCCCGCGCGCATCCGGATGGATCAGTGGGACCTACCGATTTCGTTTAAGCTGGGAGTGGGTATCCCGGTCATTTCTACATCCAATGTGGAATTGATGATGCTGGCTGATGCCAATCAGACAAATGACAACAATTTGAATTCGGATTTGGGAGCTCAGTTGAAGTACTTCACGCGCAACTTGGCATTTAACACACGTGTTGGATACAAGGATGCGAATCTAGATAATGTAGATACTCATTGGTCCTATGGAGCCGGTCTAGAAGTAGAACTAGCAGGAGCTCGGTTTGGCTTTGATTTCGCCTACATTCCTTTCGATTTACTAGACGACACCAGAACATTTGACCTTCGAATCTATTTCTAAGCTTGAATTTCTGGCACAACAGTGATGAATGTTTTCAAATTACGGGCGGTGCTAGGCACCGCCCTTTTTTTGTCCGTCCTGCTTCTTAGCGGATGTTCGAAAGAGACGGCACAGATAGACGCTGATGATCGTGTATTAGCTACGGTAAACGGAGTCGATATATCCGTGACCTGGTTCGAGCAGACCTATATCAATTTCCTTATTCAGACGGGTGGGGATGATAACGAGGTGAATCGGGTCATTCACCTCGATAATCTCATTGATTCCATACTTCTCGCGGAAGCCTTTGAGGTCAGCGATTTGGCAGATGACGCCGGCTATGACGCGTTTCTGCAACGACAGAAACAGTCGATTCTGGCTGAGCGGTATTTTGACGAGGCGTTTTTATTTACCTTGGAAGCACCGACTGACGATGAGCTCCGACGTGCATTTGCCCTGTCGAAGGACCAAGTAATTGTCCGCCATCTCTTCTTTCTGAACCAGGAAGACGCAAGTGCCTCTTTTGAGAGGTTGGAGTCCGGCGTCGGCTTTTTAGAAGAAGCACAGACGGTTTTTGAAACCGCATCGTTTGATTCATCGGCGGGATATCTGGGGCCGGTCAAGTATTACAGTGTGGATGACGCTTTTGCTGAAGCGGCCTTCAATCTTGAAGTCGATGAGTTTAGTGCGCCAGTGCGTAGTCGTTTTGGATATCACATCATTCGTGTTGAAAATCGAATCATCGAACCACTTCTAACCGAATCAAATTACCAAACGAGCAGGAGAGGGCTATCAAGTCAATACCGTTTGAGAAAGCGTCGTCTTGAGGGAGACCGCTTTGTGCGGTCGTTCATGGAGGAACGAAGCATTCAGGTTAACCCAGTTGCTATTGGAGCTTTACAATCGCTACTCAGGGATTTTTCTAATGAAGTGAATCCGCGACCAGAAATTGTAGCCTCAAGAGAACAGAATTTTGAGATTGATAGTCTCCGCTACCATATGAACCCGTCAACCGAGCTCGCGACATATGAATGGGATGGAGAGCGGTATTCCTTTACTGCAGGGGACTATGTGTTTTGGTTAGAGGATCTCCCTTTCCAAGAAGCTCTCGGGCGAACAGCTGCATCCGTCGGGCGGGCCATGCGGAATCAATTGCTGGCACGAGCCGGCGATGAAGAAGGGTACGACGATGCAACGGCTGCAGCCCTTCTGGAGCGAGACGCCTTGCAAGAGCGATCAACATTAATGCGTAGGTACTTCAGAGAGAATCCGGTCCAGGATATCGATGAAGCTCTGATGCGAAAAGCGTACGATACGGCAGGGTTGTCAAAACAGCTTCAGTATAAAGTTGATTTGGAATGGGCCATTTTTAACACCCGTGCCGAGGCAGAACGGGTGTCGCAATTGGTATCTCTAGAGCCAGATCGGTTTCGCAACTTTGAGGCGTACCAATCTCAAACAGACGTACCTCTATTTGATTTACCTGATTTGGCCCAACACGTTCGTGGAGCACCTATTGGCGAAAGCGTAGTCGTTGGCTTAAGAGAGTCCTGGGCGGTCCTCAGAGTGCTACGACGTGTGAGACAGGATCTTGACTGGGAAGAGCACCGAGAGGCGATTGTACGGCAACTGGCGCCTTTTGCTGGCGAGTATCAACTGGTCTCAGAAAAGCGGGCATCAGCTGAGATAGATGTTGATCAGGTTCTTTTTGATCTAATCAAGACTTTTTAACAGTCCGACCAAACTAAAGAAGGGTGGGATCTTGAAACAAGATCCCACCCTTCTTTACAAAGTCTAATGCGCTGCTATTCGCTGTACTGACCGAAGATGACGCTCGTGTTATGGCCGCCAAATCCAAATGCATTGGACATGGCCACCTTCACTTCGCGCTTCACTGGCTTGTTGAACGTGTAGTTCAAGTCGCAGGCGGGATCAGGATGTTCGAAGTTGATGGTTGGCGGTACGATCTGGTGAGTAATCGCGCCGATAGTCGCAATGGCTTCTACAGCTCCTGCTGCACCAAGAAGATGGCCCGTCATGCTCTTGGTAGAGGATACGTTCATCTTGTAGGCGTGCTCTCCAAATACCTTTTTAATGGCATTGGATTCTGCGATATCGCCCAGTCCGGTGGAAGTACCGTGCATATTCAAATAATGCACGTCCTCTTTGGATAGTTCGGCATCTCTGAGCGAGGCTTTCATCGCATTGCAAGCTCCTAGTCCTTCTGGATCCGGAGCCGTAATGTGATGTGCATCTCCACTCATCCCAGTACCCAAGATCTCTGCATAAATGTGCGCGCCTCTGGCACGCGCATGCTCGAGTTCTTCGATATACAATGCGCCTGCGCCTTCGCCCAGAACGAATCCATCACGGGTCGCATCGAATGGTCTGGATGCGCTCTGTGGGTCATCATTTCTGGTTGACAGCGCCTTTAACGCGTTGAAACCTCCAACTCCCAAGTTGGAAACGGACGCTTCGCTACCCCCGGTCAAGGCGGCATCCATATGCCCAAGCTTGATCAGCATGAAAGCATCTCCGATGTTGTTATTCCCCGTAGCGCAAGCGCTAACACAGGAATAATTCGGACCACGGAATCCATACTTAATCGAAATCTGACCCGGAGCAATGTCCGGAATCATCATTGGAATGAAGAAAGGAGACATGCGACGTGGGCCGTTAGCATTCAGGTTGGTAGCAGAATCATAAAGAGCCTGCAGTCCCCCAATTCCTGACCCAAAAATCACGCCCGTGCGTTCCTGCTCTTCGGTACTAAGGTTGTCCGTATCAATGCCTGCATCCTGAATGGCCTGTCCAGCGACAACCATGGCATACTGACAGAACGGATCCATCCGGCGAGCTTCCTTGCGAGCAAGGAAGTCATGGATGTCAAAGTTCTTCAGTTCGCATGCGAACTTTGTTGCAAATGCCTCGGTGTCAAAATAGGTGATGGGTGCTGCTCCACTAACTCCCGCCATCATGGCGTTCCAGAATGATACTGGATCGTTTCCAATGGGAGTAAGAGCGCCCATACCAGTGACGACTACCCTGCGAGTAGGTCGGCTCATGCCAAACGACTGATTAGTTCGAAAAGATGGGAGAGAAGCTACCTTCGCCTGTAATTAGGCTGACTTTGCGGTCAGGTAGGTCACTGCATCACCAACGGTGGCGATTTTTTCAGCGTCTTCGTCTGGAATAGTGAGGTCGAATTCTTTTTCGAATTCCATGATGAGTTCAACCGTATCAAGGGAGTCAGCACCTAGATCATTGGTGAATGATGCATCATCTGCGATGTCTGCAACATCAACGCCTAGTTTCTCAACGATAATTGCCTGTACCTTGTCTGCGATTTCGGACATAACCTTTTCTCCTGCTTATGGTAGGTGTGTATTTCAGCTAGCTGCGAAAGCAACCAAACTGAAGAGATTGCCTCTTGATGGCATACAAACCCAAAAACTACGGGTCTAGATGGGTAGAAGCAATTTGAGAATTGTTACTTGATACAGACTTCGTAAAAACGGGAATCATCCGTATTTAAATTGCGTTGGTACGACTCGCACCTAAACCGACCTCTTTTATGTCATTTTTGTTCACTTCAGAGTCCGTCTCTGAAGGACACCCGGACAAAGTATCCGATCAGATTTCAGACGCGATCCTAGATGCCATGCTGGCTCAGGACCCGAATAGCCGTGTCGCAGTGGAAACGCTCGTGACGACTGGACTCGTGATTCTCTCCGGAGAAGTCACAACCGAAGCCTACATCGACGTGCAAGAAGTTGCTCGAGGTGTCATTCGAAAAATTGGTTATACCGATCCCTTACTTCGATTTGATGCGGACTCGTGCGGTGTGCTTGCCACTATCCATGAACAGAGTGCCGATATCGCACAGGGCGTCGACGATGACAAAGGCATGCATGTGGAACAGGGAGCCGGGGACCAAGGCATGATGTTTGGCTATGCTTCGCGCGAAACCGATGAGTTGATGCCGATGGCCCTAAGCTACTCTCATGCGTTGGTGCGTGAATTGGCGTCCATTCGAAAGAATGATACGACGATGCCTTATCTACGTCCCGATTCTAAAAGTCAGGTAACGGTCGAATATGAGGACGATGGCAAAACCATTAAGCGTGTCCACACTGTGGTTGTTTCGACTCAGCATGGCCCTGATGTGGAGGTCAGTCAAATTAAGCAAGACGTTATCACGCATCTGCTTCCGCGGGTAATCCCTGCCCATTTGATGGATGATGAGATGATTCTGCATGTGAATCCGACCGGACAGTTCATTATCGGGGGACCCCACGGGGATACAGGGTTAACTGGACGGAAGATTATCGTAGATACGTATGGCGGAAAGGGGGCTCATGGTGGGGGTGCTTTTTCAGGAAAAGACCCTTCGAAAGTGGATCGTAGTGCAGCGTATGCTGCCCGGTATGTCGCGAAAAACCTTGTTGCATCTGGACTAGCAGAAGAAGCTTTAGTTCAACTGGCTTACGCGATTGGCGTAGCCGATCCGGTTTCTATTCACGTGGATTCATACGGAACGGGCCAAATTCCAGATCATCGGTTGGTCGAAATCGTCCGACAGGTATTCGACCTGACTCCTCGAGGAATCATTTCTGGTTTGGACTTGAAACGCCCAATTTATCAGCCCACTGCGGCATATGGTCATTTTGGTCGTTCAGAGTTCTCTTGGGAAGCGCTTAATAAAGTTGAGGACATCGTTCAGGCAGCAAAGTTACTATCGTAAGAGCCCGATTTTTTATTGGGCACTTTCCTTCTGGTAAGCGTACTACTCCTATAAGAGTGGTCAAAATCGATCGTATGAATAGAAGTGTCCTATTGGTAATGCTGTGTGCCTGTGTTTCTGTGTCGGTTCAGGCGCAGGATGGGCAACGCTCTTCATCAGTATCTGAGCTCACATTTGAAACCACGCGGCGACAAGAGGGCTCTTGGGATGTGAATGCTGGAGTATATCGGGCTCGATATCGGGAAATGGACCGGGGCACGTACCATTCTGTGCGGGAGTATCTGGAGTCTACGGCCCAAGATTATGGATGGAGCCGACCAGCAGAAGAATTGGAACTGGTTCGGGAAGTCAATCTGACGAAAAGCCGGCATCTAACATACCAGCAAACCTTCGCGGGCCTCCCGGTACTTGATCACACGGTTAGAGTCAACTTGGATCCGCGGAATCGCGTCAGCTTTGTGCAAAATGCCTATGTCGCGGTCGAGACCAAAGAAGATCTCTTCGACATTCGTCCAGCAGTTACAGCCGAGGCGGCCGAAACGATCGCCATGAATGATCTTGCTCCGAAAGGGGGGCAGTTTACGGAGGCTCGTTTAGCCATCGCACGGCCATCATCCCCTCTACTTGTGTGGGAAATTATAGTCTGGCCGGAGCAGGAGCCGGCTGAATTACGTGTTTTGGTTGATGCACAAACAGGCAAGATTTTAAGTGCGATCGATCAGGCTGTTTCATCGAAGCCCTCTTCGAGCAGAAAGCGGACCGACGGAGTCGGCTTTGTGTTTAATCCTGGACCTCTAATGGTGTCTGGCTCGAGTTATACGCCTCCTTTTGTGGACAACAATGATGCTGCCAATACGGAATTAAATGCTACTCGAACGGAAGTTGCCTTGCTCGACCTGAGCCAGAACGGGAACGGAGAGTATGTACTTGAAGGTCCGTATGTGGCCATCACTGGCTTGACCTCTGGGGGTACATCGGTTTACACCCCCCCCGCAGAAGCGGATCCGACCAGGTTTCGATATGACAGAAGCGAGTCCGGATTTGAAGCGGTAAACGCGTACTACCATGTCGATACAAGCCAGCGATATATTCAGAGCTTGGGAATATTTGGTAGGCAGGCTGCGCCATTTGCGATCAATCCACAAGGGCTAACGCGAGACGACTCGTTCTTTTTCCCGAATTCCAATTCTATTTCGTTTGGGACAGGAGGTGTTGACGACGCCGAAGATGCTACGGTAGTCTGGCATGAATATGCCCACGCCTTGCTCGAATCTGCAGCTCCCGGCTTGCTAGGAACGCTCGAGGGACGTGCATTTCACGAGGGGTGGGCAGATTACTGGGCGGCTTCCTACTCGCGCTCCTTGGTCGAAGCCGGCGTTTTAGGCCGATCAGATTGGAGAAAATTGTTTTTGTGGGATTCCGGGGAGCGATCTCTATGGAGTGGGCGAGATGTGGATCACACGGGGATCTACCCTCAAGATATTTGTGTGACGCAAAGTTCAGCGTGTAGTGTTCATGACGATGGCCGTATGTGGGCTACGACCATGATGGAGGTCTATGATCAACTCGGAAAGACCATTACGGATCATCTGAACCTATTGTCTCATTCGTACCTGATGGCGCCAATGACGTTTGTGGATGCTGCAGAAGCCGTCATTCAAGCTGATCTGGACTATTACAACGGTGATCACTTAGTTGATTTAGTTTCTATCCTCGGTGCTCGTGGATTAGTGAATTCAGGCGACTATGGCCCCTTCATCCAGCATACCGAGTTAACCGATGTAGAATTCGTTTCCGGCTCTGTACAGGTCGAAGCCATCGTACGAAGTTCTTCCTCGTCCATTGCGTCTGTGGAACTTGTGTATTGGACTGATGGCAATGCAGAGTCGACAGTTGCGCTATCTCATATAGGAGACAACGTATACTCGGGAGCACTCGTACTGAGCGGAACGAATTCAACATATAGGTACTACCTAAGAGCGTCAGATTTGGGTGATCGAGAGGAAGTATTACCTCAAGGAGCTCCCATTAGTCTCTTTTCCTTCCGAACGGGAGAAGACCGTACTCCTCCGCAGGTTGTTCATACTTCTTTTGATGAGGTCAAGTTTGCCGATTGGCCGCTCTCTTTTCACGCCTCGGTCTCTGATAACTTGGGTGTGAGTTCAGTTACTATGGACTATGTGATCGAGGATGCTGAGGGCCAGGTTCAAGCTTCGGGTAATTTGGCTTTTATGGAAGGCGAGTCTGATTTCTCTGCTCTCTTAGATCTACCCCTTGAGGTATTGGACCTAGGAGGTGTGCTCAAATATGCTCTAGTCGCCGTGGATGCCTCCATGAATCGCAATCAGACGCGATTACCGAGTGTTGGGTATTACGAACCACGAATTGTGGGGGTAAATGTGCTCACTCAGCCCATCATAAGCGCTCAGGTTTCTGGCCCTTGGCTGACGACGGGTGAGTGGAATGTAGAAACGGAATCTGCTCCGAGCCAGGAAAATAACCCTCCTGTATTTTCTACGGGTTCAGATACCTATTCAGATACTCCCCTCGAAAGCACGCTTGGGTTTGGTGCGATTAATCTTTCTGGATTTAGTCAGACTTACCTCCAGTTCTGGCATTTTTATAGCACTGAACACGATGGTGTGGTTGAGCCGAACTCGCAATCGGGAAGTATTTCGGACGGTGGTTTTGTGCAGATCCGCACCCAAACGACTCTGGAGTGGACTACTATCCACCCTTCAGGTGGCTATCCCGGTATTATTATGGCTGGAACTGGAAATGCTTACGCGGGCCAGCCAGCCTTCGGAGGCCGGTCTTATGGTTGGCGAATGGAGACCTTTGAGCTACCATCCGAAGCAGGTGTAGAAGTCAGGTTCGTATTTTCGACCGATAACGGAAACGTCCTTCCGGTTAGCGACCAGCATTATGGGTGGAAGATTAATTCTGTCGCCATTTCGACAAATCAGCAGCAAGAAGCCGGATTTCCATCGTTTTCTAGGCTACCTGCTTCGTCAGAAATTGCAGCGCTAGATGATGTGCTTCACCTTTCGGTCTCGGTGGAAGACGGTACCGGAGTCAATGACGTGTTCGTGGACTGGGAGTTTACCTCTTCCTCTGGAATAACGGGCGGGACCACTAGACTCAATCAGCAAAATGGTCCTGTTTATCAACTCAATCTTTCTTCGTTGATTGACCCCAGTCCGGGAGATGGTTTTTCGTATTCTTTTAGAGCCATCGACCCTTGGGGTAATGAAAGTAGAACACCGGCTGAAGGATCTACCTATTCCATCCTTTTTCGGAATGTAGATGAGCGCTCTATGCTCTCGGAGACAGTCCGAGTAGGTCCATGGATCGAAGTGCCAACGCCGTCTGGTTTATCGGGGTGGTTTATTCAAGGCTCCAATTCACGCGAACTGGTCTCGCTGAATTTCGCTCCGATTCCCATTCCAACGAATATTAGTGGGGCCTATTTTACGGTTAATCATTCCTATGAATTTGGACAAGATGCTTCGGGGTGGGTCGATATTTCGAAGGATGGCGGAAAGTCTTGGGTCGACTTAATTCCTGATACAGGATACCCGGGGACCATTTTCCAGGATGACTATCCCGAATTGGAAGGGAATCAGGCTTTTGTGGGGAACGGCAGCGATCCGTTGCGAGTCGATTTAAGCGAATACGCTGGCACAGAGGTTCAACTCAGGTTGGTCGCGGCATTTAGTCAATCGGCCGATGGCGGTAGTAAGTGGCTTATAGAGCAGCCTTTAATCCGGTTGGAGTCCGTCGACTCAGTGTTTGAGACGGAGATCAAATCTACATTATTACAGAGTTACCCCAATCCTTTTCAGGTTCGAACTCATATACCATGGACGTTAGAAAAAGCAGCTGACGTTGAGATTCGAGTCTATGATCTATTGGGTCGCGAAGTGGCTCTACTGGTCAACTCTTTTGTCGAGGCCGGCTCGCATCAGGTGGTATTTGAGCGAGGAAACCTGGTAGCGGGCATGTACTTAGTGCAGATGACGGCTGGATCGACCAGAAAGGTGCAAAAAGTAATTATTTCTAATTAGTGCAGGAAGATCTGTTTTCTGCCATGTGATTCGATAATGTGGTAGGGAAATAGGCTTTGCCTGTCGTATGGAAACTAGAAGAATCCTTTTGCCCTCATGCAACCCACGTCGAACTCAGGATTACAACCGCGGACGGCCCGTTCCACCGCCATGTGATTTTAAGGCTGCGTTTAATTATTTAAAGGAAAAAGAATAGTTTTATGTCCGTAACCACTGATATGCTAGCCTACAAAGTAAAAGACATCTCGCTCGCGGCTTATGGGCGAAAAGAAATTGAGCTGGCTGAAGCAGAGATGCCAGGGCTGATGTCACTCCGTGAACGCTACAAAGGAGAGCAGCCGTTTAAAGGGGCTCGAATTGCAGGATGTCTTCACATGACCATCCAGACGGCGGTACTCATTGAGACATTAGTTGATTTGGGAGCCGAAGTTTCCTGGTCTTCGTGCAATATTTTCTCAACGCAGGATCATGCTGCTGCAGCGATCGCAGACGCGGGTATTCCAGTGTTTGCTTGGAAAGGCATGAATGAAGAAGAGTTTGACTGGTGTATTGCCCAAACGTTATTCGCATTCAAAGATGGCGCGCCTTTAAACATGATTTTGGACGATGGCGGTGATTTGACCAATATGGTGCTCGATCATCATCCCGAACTAGCTGCAGGCATTAATGGGATCAGTGAAGAAACAACTACCGGCGTACACCGCCTCTATGAGCGAGTAGAAAAAGGTACCCTGCCCCTTCCTGCCATTAACATCAATGACTCTGTTACCAAATCGAAATTTGACAATAAGTATGGCTGTAAGGAGTCGTTAGTAGACGCTATTCGTCGCGCTACCGATATCATGATGGCTGGTAAAGTTGCGGTGGTAGCTGGTTATGGAGATGTAGGAAAAGGTTCAGCCGCCTCACTTCGCGGTGCAGGCTGCCGTGTTATCGTCACGGAAATTGATCCAATATGTGCTCTTCAGGCAGCTATGGACGGGTTTGAGGTTCGTCGTATGGTTGATGCCGTCCCAAGAGCTAACATGATTATAACGGCTACTGGTAATAAGGATATCATTTCTAGTGAGCACTTCAAGTTGATGCAAGACAAAACGATTGTCTGCAACATCGGCCACTTCGACAATGAAATTGATGTGGCATGGTTAAACGAGAATTACGGAGCTACTCGGGACGAGATCAAGCCTCAAGTAGAGAAGTATACCTTGGATGGCAAGGACATCATCTTGTTGGCAGAAGGTCGTTTAGTCAATCTTGGGTGCGCGACAGGACATCCTTCCTTTGTGATGTCGAACTCATTCACCAATCAAGTATTGGCTCAGTTAGAGCTTTGGTTACGTGCAGATGAGTACGAAAACAAAGTCTATATGCTTCCAAAACACTTGGATGAGGAAGTAGCGCGCTTACACTTGGCTAAGATTGGCGTTGATCTTGAAGTTCTTCGTCCTGATCAAGCTGAATATATCGGTGTGAAGCCTGAAGGCCCATACAAGCCAGACTACTACCGGTATTAGTATCAGGTTGGCTATTGAATAGCAAAAGGCCGGTGAATCTATAGATTCACCGGCCTTTTTAGTATGTATAAGTGGAAGCGCGCAAGAAGGTCAGCGTACTTTGCTTCCTCGGGTCAAAACATCTTTTTTGACACTTACTGAGTCGCAAGACTCGGCATTTGGAAGCAGTTCGGGTTTAGGTAGCCGAATGCTCGCCTAGTACGTGCTCTTGCCCCGCTGCAGCAAGCACCTTCTTACTCTTCTTCGTAGGTAAGAATGTCTTGCTCAGATTTTTCTTTGGATGCCCACTCTTCGGCTTCAGGGAGAGGGTCTTTCTTCTCGGTGATGTTGTGACCGAGTTCCTGCCACTGGTTGGCTAGATATGAATTCCACTCTGCGTAATGCTCAAGTTCGGTGGGCAGTTCGTCATCCGCATAGATGGCTTCCACCGGGCAAACAGGAACGCATGCATTACAATCGATGCATTCGTCAGGGTGGATGACCAGAAAGTTCGGTCCTTCATAAAAACAGTCTACGGGGCAGACTTCGACGCAGTCGGTGTGCTTGCAGTTGATACAGGCTTCTGTTACGACGTATGGCATAGGTATCCGATATCTTTGGTGGCGAAGCATCATCAAAAACCTAACGGTTTTCGGGATACAACGCCCTTCGTTGTACATTCCTGAAAAGGTCTCCGATGTGATCGGAAAATCTTACATTCTGGCTTTCAATTTGGACTTTGAAAAAGACGTCCTTGACGTTCAATTCACGATCCGTCTGAAAGATAGCACGTGGACAAAACGTTCGCCACTTAAACTTTACGCACATGAATGCAATTACATCTATTCCTGGTGTTGGCTCTTTTCTAAGAGCCTTCTCAGCGCCGTCGGGCCGGATGCGGTACTGGATGGAAGCTGGCATGTGGAGTGTGGGCCTAGCAGCGATGTGTATAGCTGACCCAACAGCTGAATCCTGGATCGAATTATGCCTGTTCAAAGCAATAGGTCTGGGTGAATGCCCGGGTTGTGGATTAGGTCATGCCCTTGGGTTTTTGGTAAGAGGAGAATGGCATCTTGCGATGGATAGCCATTTATTATCTCCTTTCGTTGCCATTGTATTGTCGCATCGCATTTCTTCCCTTACCATCAAGGGCTTTTCGAATTGATCGTTACAGATTGAAAACACCTAGCTAAAGAGTACGCTCTATGTCTAAAGTCATCAAATAC
>ENA-UZWX01002878-UZWX01002878.1-metagenome-genome-assembly--contig:-Day-4---50m-contig-2878_pt1 | contig 15214 bp, 15 predicted proteins | sample MGYA00260347_ERZ794907 | MGnify/ENA metagenome assembly ERZ794907 | reverse complement strand
AGCCCGTCTACTCGTTTTCCTATCTGTCCACGACTGGCTTTGAAAATAAATTGATGAACTCTCGAGATAACGCGCAGAGCAAGGGGACCCGGTACATAGGAAATGTAACTTGTTTTTATTTCTTCCTCCATAGTCTAATTAATCGTTATCACTCCGTGCTCGATAAGGCTCGTTGCGCCGCATATGATCGCTTCTTCGATCGGTCGAGGTTGCCATCCTAGGTGAAACGCAGGTGCACAATCGTATTCCACAATCTTATCCAGGTCGGGCACAATTGTTGCCAAAACCGGGTTGAACCTTGCTAATGCACGAAAAATAAAAGATGGGAGTTCATGGCGCGGCAGTTTCCTGCCGAGCAAGGGAATTTCTCTACTCAACAGGGTCGCTATCTCTAGAAGTGACATGTGGCCATGACTGCAAAGCAGTCTGCTACCAGAATTCGCGCGCTCAAACGCTAGACGATGAAGGATGGCGACATCTCGTACATCGACGATGCCCATCGATAGTTTTGGCAATAGTGGGTAGCGGCCGCTCATTAAAAGTGCCAATGCTTCCAGAGAAGAACCGTAGTCTGGCTCTAGTGTCGGGCCCAGAACCATGGTCGGGTTAATGGCGATGAGTTCGATGTCTTTATCGACCGCGAAGTCCCAGGCGGCTCTTTCCGCTAGGGTTTTACTCAGTCCATAGGCGTTGATGTTTGGAAACAAGGGATCCGACCAGTCTGCTTCAGTCTGAATAATTTTGCCCGCGTGAGGGTTTGCCGAAACTGCGGCAATCGAACTCGTGAGTACGACGCGTTTGATCTTAGCATCGGCGGCGGCCTTGAGTACGTTAAGCACGCCCTCTCTTGCCGGTATGATGAGTTCATCTGGGTTCTTAGGTTGTTCAATTGGCACCGGCGAGGCGAGATGAAACACGCCATCACAACCTTCGACAACATTGCCCCAACAATCAGGATCCGTGAGACTTGCTTCAACAAGTTCGAGATTTTCGAGGTATTTAGTATTTGCGCTGAATAGTTTTGTAAGATCCGTAGCCCGGTTTAGATCACGTATTGTACCTCTGACCTCGTAGCCGTTACTCAAGAGATCAATCACAGTGTGCGCGCCGATAAATCCTGAGGCGCCTGTAACCAAGATCTTTTTCGTCATTTTGAGCATCACTGATTTTAATGGGTAGATTGTACGTGATTAAACAGACACTTTGTGTTTGTTTATCTGCTATTCTCGCCAAAAACAAACAATCCAATTCATGGAAGAAATCAGGACATTGAAGATGCAGCAAAACGCTTTGGGATCGGTAAATAACGTCAGCCGTTTATGTTTGGGAGGTGGAGGCATCGGTCAGGTCTGGGGGAAAACCTCTAGAGACGAAGCGATAAAAACCGTGCAGGCCTCTTACGAAGCTGGCATTAATTTTTTTGATATGGCGCCAATGTACGGCAATGGAGAAGCCGAATCAGTGATGGGGTTTGCTTTCGAGGATGGATATCCTGCGGACATCAAGCTGACAACAAAATGTCTAGTTGGTGGAGTTGAAGGTAAAACGATCGAGCAGAAACTTCGATCTTCGCTCGATGAAAGCTGTCAACGCATGAAGCGGGAGTACGTGGATGTATTCATTTTGCACGGTTACGTGATCCCTGATGGTTGGGATGAAAGCCTAAGACCGAACGCGCAGCCCCATATAGCGGTCGAATGGTCGAATTATGAACAATATGTGGTGAGTACATTTGAGGCACTGAAAGCGGAGGGTCGAATTGGTGCATGGGGCGTAACAGCGGCGAGTGTCCAGGAAGCCAATCGGCAAGTTCTCAAGGCAGATCGCAAGCCCGATGTAGTCCAGTGTATTGCAAACCTGCTTGACTCTCCGGGTGGTATGGCGATTTGTCGTGAGAAACCTGACCCGAGAGAAATTATTTCACTCGCGGCGAAAGAGAATGTTGGTGTGATGGGAATTCGAGCAGTTGCGGCGGGGGCTTTGACGGAAAATATTGACCGTGATGTGAAGCCCGGGTCGAGGGAAGCGCTGGATTTCGAAAAGGCTGCTGATTTCCGAAGACTTGCTGCTAAATCAGGCGTATCCTCCGCCTTTCTCGCCCATCGGTACGCATTGTCCATGATCGATGTAGACACCGTTGTACTGGGCGTCAAGGACAGGGTTGAGCTAAAGGAATGCCTTGAGGCAGAGGCGGCCGGCCCGCTGGACCAGAGTATGATGAATGAAATAGCAGATTGCTGCTCTGGCGACTAGTGTCCGGGAAAAAGTATGTGGACTTTGTGATCGAGGAAATATGACAAATAACGATATTTTGCGTCAACTTCGCTTTGTGTTCGACTTCAAAGACCATGCGATGGTGAAGCTGTTTGCGATGGGTGGTCTTGAGGTGACAATTGATGCGGTTAGTTGCTGGCTGAAAAAGGAAGACCACGATAGCTTTGTTGCACTTGAAGACTCCGGCATGGCGAGTTTTCTAAATGGATTGATCGTCGAAAGAAGAGGTAAAAGAGAAGGCGCAGAACCAGAGATCGAGCAGCGGCTGAATAATAATATTATTTTAAAGAAGCTAAAGATTGCTCTCGATATGAAGGCTGAGGATGTGATCGCGACGCTCGAACAAGCAAATTTGCGAATTGGTAAGTCTGAGTTAAGCGCATTTTTCCGTAAGCCAAAACATAAACACTATCGTGCCTGTAAAGATCAGATTCTTCGAAATTTCATTCACGGGATTCAAATGCAGTATCGACCTGATATTGGTGAGGATGTCGAACAGCCGAACAAGCACAATACGTCAGAAGAGAAAAGTTCACTTTGGAAGTGATTGAGGTTGTCATCAACCGGGAACCTGTCGAACTCTACAAGGTACTGAAGTTTGAAGGACTTGTCGGTAGCGGTGGAGAAGCAAAGCTTGTCGTTGATAACGGTTTGGTTCGCTTAAACGGCGAGGTTGAAACGCGAAAAAGAAAAAAGGTCGTTTCCGGAGATGTCATTGAGTTTGCTCAGACCAGGATGAAGCTGGTCCTAGCCTAGTCTCCCTGGTGCAGGGCATAGGGTGTGATATCAAATCCAAACATGCCGTACCTTGCCTCGACAGCTTGTAGCGTTTCTTCGCACCAGTAGGGTGATCCAGGTTGCGGGAACCCCAAAACGGCTCGTTGATTCAAGCTTGCTCCGGCGATTAGTCGTTCAAGAAATTTGTTATCCCTGTATGCTTGCCAAGCCCAGCCGATGTGGAGCGTACTTATCCACTCTGAGGCTGCTTTCCTGAATGTGATGTTTTGGACAACCCTGCTTTCTCTGTTGGCTAAAGGGGTGCCCCGGTGCCATGTATCATGTCGATAAAAAAGCACATCGCCCTTTCGGTAATCGGTTCTTACTTCACGTTCATAGAGGGATTGACGCCAGTGCGCGAGTTCCGGTCGCTGTTCGGCAAAGTAATCCTCAGCAGCGTTTTTGTCATTGATATAACGCAGGTCGCCAATGCCGGGTGAATCGATAATTGGCCATCGATACGCGGGATCATCCTTACCTTGCCTGGGGACAACCGCAGTGCCACCCGCGTGACTCTCCGCATCACTTAGGTAGACAATCATCTCGACTGCTTCTGGGCGGTACCAGGGCGTTGGGTGAGCGATGGTGTGATTAGGGTAATCGACATGAATGCGCTGGTCTGCATTGTCCTGAATGTTTTTTCTAGTCTCTCTTCCGTATTTTGCCCACACGTCAGATTGCGTCAGTCGGGTATCACAAATAGCGACCCCCAACAAATCAGAGACCGCGCGCAATAATGATTCTTGCAAAGTAATCTGATTCAGCGCTTGAATCTGTGAAGGGAAGTTCATCGCGCCGGTGCTGCCGAAATCTGTAATCGCGGTGGCTTCATCAGAACCCGATTTCGGATAGTGTTTTCTCGCCGCGTCGGACATAGCATCAATGGCAAGTGGATCGATTAGCCCATTAACGAATACATAACCCTCTTCCTGCCAGCGGGATATCTGCGCAGGACCCAGTCTGTTTTTCAGGTCTAGGGCCTCTGACATGATTTGCCTGTTTTGAGTGAAATTGTCAGACATATTGTTCATCTCCTGAAAACGGTTGGGCATGAATTTCGCTCAGGTCATAATTCTTACCGATGGAAAGGGTTAACTCAAGAAGCAACTTTTGATGCGGTGCCTTATGCCACTATAATAACAACTTAGATTCTAGTTAACTGGTACAAAAAGATGAGTCCTGAAGCGGCCGAAGGCAAACCGATAGCGCTAATTTTATGGCGTAAGAAAGAAAACGGGGAAGACGATTTAGCCGTGTTCAAGGGCGTGTTGACTCAAGAGGATGGGATATATCACCTCGATCGTGAAGCGGGTTTTGACAGAGTAATTAAAGAGGCGTGGTTGCAACGTATTGACGCTGTCCCTGCTGAGCTCAAAGAGGTGCTGCTCGACTGTGACTTTCAGCTCTCTCTAAATCTCAGTGAGCTCGACGAAGTGGGTGGTCTTGAGAGTTTCGGTTTCAGTTGGCCAGTTTCTGCAGCGTAGACTGATGCGATTGATCCCCTAAAGCCGATAGCGCAAGCGCGATGACAGTCATTTAAGGGGAGTCATCATCTGACTACCATAGGCAATGGTGCACTCCGTTGTGTTTGTTCTCAAATAGCCTATTTCTTCATACCAAAACAAATATCTGCGACTTCATCGTAGGTGGCGACGAAATGCATTTTGAGTCCCTTCTTAAGGTAGTCAGGCATCTCAATATAATCCCGCTCGTTGTCCGAGGGGATGATCAGTTCTTTCACGCCTGCTCTTTTAGCGGCGATAACTTTTTCTCTGATGCCTCCGACAGGGAGCACTCTGCCAGTGAGGGTGAGTTCTCCGGTCATGGCAATATCTCTGTTTAGTTTCCTGTTTTTTGCGAGAGAAAGCAGAGCGGTTGCCATTGTGACGCCGGCACTTGGGCCGTCTTTCGGCGTGGCGCCTTCAGGTACATGTAGATGTACAAATGCGTCCTTAAAAAAATCTGTTTCGCCACCGAGTATGTCTAGGTGCGATGAGACATAGCTATAGGCGATCTGTGCAGACTCTTGCATCACGTCACCTAATTGCCCCGTCAATTTAAGTCCCTGCTGCTGATCATGTACCAGAGACGCCTCAACCGCCAGCGTAGTGCCACCCATTGCCGTCCACGCAAGCCCATTGATAACACCCAATCCTCGTTGCGGCTTTTGTTTTTTGAATATAGGAGCACCAAGGTAGTGTTCAACTTCTTTGATGCCAACGCTGATACTTTTTTTGCCTTGCTCAAGTAACTCAACGATAGCTTTCCTAACGATTCTTCCGAGTTGCTTCTCAAATGCCCGAACGCCAGACTCTCTTGCATAACCATCAACGACTGCGCGCAGTGCACCATCTGTGATTTTCAGTTTGGATGCACGTAATCCGGCTTTTTGTAATTGACGCTTCCAGAGGTGGTGTTTAGCTATTTGAACTTTTTCCTCGGTCAGATAACCCGCCAGTCTGATTGTCTCCATGCGGTCAAGCAACGGTCCAGGAATAGTGTCGAGTTGATTAGCGGTGCATACGAACAGTACCTTGGAAAGGTCGACCCGAAGATCTAGGTAGTGATCAAGGAATTCATTGTTTTGTTCCGGGTCGAGAACTTCCAGCAACGCCGAGGCAGGGTCACCTTGATAGGAGGCGCCAATTTTATCGACCTCGTCCAGCATGATCACCGGGTTGCTGACATCAACTTCTTTTAGTGCTTGGATCAGTTTGCCTGGCATGGCTCCGATATAGGTTCTTCTGTGCCCTTTGATCTCTGCCTCGTCTCTCATGCCTCCAAGGCTGAAGCGATAAAATTTTCTGCCAAGGGCATTGGCGATTGACTTACCGATTGAGGTTTTGCCAACCCCAGGTGGACCCACTAACAGGAGTATTGAGCCTGATATCTCTCCCTTGTAAGCGCCGACGGCGAGAAATTCAACAATACGCTCCTTGACATCGTCCAGACCATCGTGATCCCTGTTCAGCGATTTACGAGCGAGTAGGAGGTCAAGCTTGTCCTCGCTTGTCACGCCCCAAGGTACAGAGGTAACCCAGTCCAGATAGTTTCTGGTAACGCCATATTCTGCTGATGATGGGTCAAGGACCTGCAGCTTTTCCATCTCCTCATTGATGCGCTCAATAACGTGGTCGGGAACATTTCGCTTGAGTAGTCGCTCGCTGAACTTCTCCGAGTCGGCCTGGCGATCGTCCTTTGAGATCCCCAGCTCTTTCTGAATCACTTTGAGCTGTTGATGCAGAAAAAACTCTTTCTGTTGATCGCTGACCTGCTGTTGTACCTGTTCATTGATCTGCGCCTGTAGTTTTGCTGCGTTAAGTTCGGTTTGCAGCAGAATAAGCACTTTTTCCATTCTTGGAATGAGCGGTAACGTTTCGAGTATTTCCTGCATCTCGACAGGTTTGGCTGAAGTGATCGCAGCGGCAAAATCCGCTAGAGGTCCTGGCTCGCTTGTATCGAAGTAGTTCAGATACTGTTTCAACTCTTCGTTGTAAAGAGGGCTTAGCTTCATCAATTCCTTGATGATATTGATCATCGCCGTGGCATAGGCTCGCACCTGGTTGGCGTCTTCATTAACAGGAGATTCTAGGTATTCGACCCTTACGACAAAAGGTGGTTGCTTACGAATCCACTCTACGATGCGGAAGCGCTTCATGCCCTGGGCAACAAACTGTAGTTTGTCTTTGACTTCATTCAGATGATGAATGCGTGCAACACATCCAATTTCAGCAATATCCCCTGCTTCTGGTATTTCTCTGCCATCAGGGAGGGTGGCATAGCTCAAAGCAATAATTTTATGGGCGGATTCAGCCGTTTTTTTTATGCCGGGTCCCCAGGGTTGCTGATCGACCACGACGGGTTGAACCAGAACGGGAAAATACGGCCTTGATGCTAGTGGAATCAGCTGAAGTGTGTCAGGTAATAACTCATCCGGTCTTGCGACCGCGGTTGAGGGATTACTATCATGGGGAATGAATTCGCTACTCATGTTGGTATCTATTGCTTGAATGATGATGACTTGTAGCAAGTAGATTGGGTCGAAACTGACCTTTTCAAGCGTTTGTTTGCGGTGAAGCTTCTGATTCGGCATATTGTCGATCAAGCTTTTCCCGAATCTCCGCATAAGCTGATCGGGTTATTTTATATCGGGTAATCAAATAGATTGGGATGAAATGTAGTAGGGGTAATGCGATCCCTACAGTGAATCCGAGAGAAGTGATGGTCTGAGACGGTATCTCTGAGGGCAAAACATTGGTTGGAAACTTAATAAGCGTGAGAACTAATCCGCCCATCATGATGCCAACGCCGGAAATTGCCTTGCCCGAAAATGATAAAGCAGCATTGAACATGGCTTCCTGTCGGTAACCAGTCCTGAGTTCATGGTCGTCGAGAGTATCGGCGATCAACGAAGCGGCAATAATACCTTGCACGACAGCAATACCCGCACTTAGCACGCCAGTGCTCACCAAAATAATTAAAAGCCGCGGGTCACCATTGTCGGGAAGCACATCCAGAAAGCGCAGACTGACTAGGAATACACCGTCCAGAACACTCGCTACCGCGGCAATAATCAGGATGTCTCTTTTGTCCCAATTCCGCTGCAGATAGGCGACCATTGGAAAAGCCAAGACAGCGCCGATAGCAGATATAGCAAACCAGCGGAGGTCCTCGGTCTCGAACCCCCAGAAAAAAGTCGTCATGTAAATGCCAAGATTTGTCGTCGTGCCTGAAATTGCAGAAGAAACCAGAACGATGATAAAGAGCAGCGCAAATTGTTGGTTCTTTAGTGCTCGCCACAACTCGGTCGCTGTCGTCGAAAAACTGAATCGGGTTCGGGGACCGGTATGTTGCCGCAGATAAGGGATTTCTCTTTTTGTAAGCAACGTGGTGACCAGCGCGCCACCGGTGAGTAGCAAACCGGCACACATCGCGAGTACAGGATAACCTTCGGGATTGAGCTGTCCCACTGGAAAAGCCTCGGTTCCCGGCATGACAAATGTGAAGATGAATAGCGGGAAGCATACGGCGATAAGCCAGCCGATGGCGTAGCGATAGGCCATGACAGAGGTTCTGTCCTCGTAGTCGTCGGTTAATTCAGCCGCAATCGCCGCCCAGGGGATAAAATAGAGCGTCATGAAACCTCTGGTTGCCAGAGTAAATCCAAGTAACCAGGCAAAAAGTGTGATTTCTTGCAATCCTGTGGGAGGTGAAAATAGAAGAGAGATGCTTAATCCCAGAGGAACAGATGCAATCAGCATTAGCGGGTGGCGACGCCCCCACCTTGTTCTCAGGTTGTCTGATAGGGTTGCGACCAAAGGATCTGTAACCGCGTCAAACACGATCGCGACTGCGAGTGCCGTGGACACGAGAAAAGCGTCCATTCCAAGGATCTGACTGTAGTAGAGTAGTGCAAAGGTATTAAAAACCCAGTTTTTTACGGTGTCAGGAATAGCGCCGACACCCTGGCTAAGTTTTGTCCGAAAGCCCAGTTTTATTGTTCTTTTTTTCCGGTGGTAAATGGGTCTTGGTGTCGTCATCTTGTCTCTGAAATTATTGTCTTTAAATAAAAACGCTCCCAACGACTATAATCTATCAATCAGAGAGATGTAATAGCTTGTCAGTAGTCTCCAGTGTTCTTTAGAATGGCGGTGTCCGCTTAGCGGGCATTTTGACTGGCTCATTAGTGAACCGGATTGATAGCAGAAGCAGGAAACAGATAATGGATCATTCGAATTACGCCATTGATGAAATGATATCGGCAAAATCAATTGCCGCACGGGTTGAGGCATTGGCAAAAGAGATTACAGCGAATTATAACGATGCTGATAAATTAGTAGTTGTTGGTTTGCTGAGGGGGTCCTTTGTATTCATTGCAGATCTTGTTCGTGAGCTGAAGATGCCGGTGGAAGTCGACTTCTTGGAAGTATCGTCGTACGGTGACGCGATGACAAGCTCAAGGGAAGTGAGGATTCTCAAGGACTTGAGAGGTGAGATAAACGGGCTGGATGTCCTGCTTGTTGAAGATATTGTTGATACCGGCCACACGATGCATCATGTGCAAGCACTGTTAAAATCTCGTGAGCCAAGGTCACTCGAGGTTTGTGCGTTGCTTGATAAGCCATCAAGACGAGAAGTCGAGGTCGATGTGCGTTGGATAGGATTCGAAATCCCCGACGAATTTGTGGTGGGGTACGGCATTGACTACGCCCAACGTAATCGCAATCTGCCTTTTATCGGTAAAGTCAGGCTATCTGATCCTTCGTGAATCAGCAGGAACAAATAGTGCAAGTTAACCGAGGTAGTAGTCCATCAAAGTGAGGTCTTGCTCGCCGGCTTCGATACGTGCGATGGTCTGCAGATGCACTTCATCGGGCCCGTCATAAATTCTGAATGCCCTAGCTTTACCGAATGCTCTCGCTGCAGGCGTGTCGTTTGTCACACCTTTCGCGCCATAAAGCTGCACCGCCCGATCAGCAATTGACTGATAGATTCTCGCAACGGCAACTTTTATCATTGATATTTGTTTTCGTGCGGCTTTATTACCGATTGTGTCTAGTTGGTGTGCAGCCCTTTGAACAAGCAAACGTGCTTGATCCAGTTCGATTCGCGACAGACTGATCGCCTCCTGTGTTGAACTGTATTCGTCAACGCGTTTACCGAAGGTCGTTCGTTCCTGTGAGCGTTTGACCATCAAGCTAATCAGGACTTCACATTCACCAATTGCGCGCATGCAATGATGAAGTCTCGCTGGTCCAAGCCGTGCTTGACCAATCGCAAACCCAGCGCCTAGCTCCCCGAGTAGATTTTCTGCAGGAATCCTGACGTTTTTCATTTCGAATTCAGGGTGACGATTAGTCGGTGACAGATGATCAAAGACCGGTAAATTCCTCATGATGTTGATACCCTCGGCATGTCTTGGCACGAGGAAAAGAGACTGGCGTTTTGATTTTGGGGCGTCATTATCCGTCACACCAACGACCACAATCAGTTCACATTTCTCATGGGTTGCGTTTGAGGCGAACCATTTTCTGCCATTGATGACATATTCGTCTCCGTCACGAACAATGCTTGTCGCTAGATTTGTCGGATCCGATGAAGCGACCAGCGGTTCCGTCATGGCAAAAGCAGATCCGATCTCACCATTGAGTAAAGGAACCAGCCATTTCTCTTTTTGTTGCTCCGTGGCAAACAATTGCAGGAGCTCCATGTTAGGTACGTCCGGTGCGTGACAGTTGAATACCCTTGAAGCCCACTCCAATTTGCCTAGCACCTCTGCAACACCCGTGAACTCGAGGTTCGAAAGTCGTGTGCCGGGCTCGTTGTCATCAAGCCTTGGAAGCGCCATATTCCAGAGGCCCAGGGCTTTGGCTTCCTGTTGGAGGGTGCGCTGGATTGCGGGGACAGCTTCACCGGCAGCGGCTTGTTCTAGCCATAGCTTATGATTTGGTAAAATTCGGTCGTTAAAAAATGACTCGACCTGATCTCTTATTTCTATGGCGCGGAAGGGCAGTTCAAACATCGAGGCAAGCCTGTGCTCAAGGAAGTCAATATCATACCCTTGTCATTGTCACAGGTCAGCGGTAATTGTTTCGATAACGCTTATCGCTTGATCATGGCTGTATGAACACGACAGACAAGATTAGTTTTGCGATTCCGGGACGACCGTCAGCGCGAGAATTGCGCGATTTTTATGGCGACCGTTGAGTTTGGCGATAAAATTGAGCAAGCGCATTTGCCAACGGTACTTAGCATCAAATAAGCGGTAAATGTCTTGAATTTTTGCGGAATCCGTTACGATAGCTGCCGTCCCTGATTCCCAGATATCGTGCTTCAGTTTGCCCCGCATGTCGCAGGGTGCTATCGACATTTTACCGTTGTTTCTAATCCGCTTTACTTTGCCGGCTTTTGATTCAGAGAAGACATAATACTCACCATTATCGCCGGCAAGCCATACCGGTGTTCTGACTTCTCGACCATCTTTTCGGTAGGTTGCAAGATTGACATAGGTTTCAACAGCAGGATTAAACTTCATATTTTTAATTACTCTGATTTCGTCAGTTTAAGTATAAACGTGTCGGTATCGCCATGTAGACCAGGTGTGAACGCGCCTTAGGTTTTGTCATCCTTGGGATTTCTAAAGATATTGTTGGTCGGGTGCCCAGCTCAGTCAAGTCTCTGACTATACCCCGCTAGTGTCCTAAACGGAAAATCTGTGTTTAATTGATGCGAACGACTCTTTTGCAACGTCGGGCAGAATGACAACACCAAATGACCGTGAATTCGAGGTGTGACGATTGTGATGTAGATTTGCTACAGTTGGATAGAAATAACGGCAAAACAAGAAACCAGAGGGATAAAGAGATGACAATCACGAAAATTGAAACAGGTACAGAACATCTACTGGCTGAAAATAATGATGGCGTGGCTGTACTCACGCTGAATCGCCCAGAAGCAAGAAACGCGATGTCAGGGGAAATGAATGCGGCGCTGCAAAAAGTGCTGGCTGATGCGGAGCTTGATCATGAGATTAAGTGCATTGTACTCACGGGTGCAGGTAAGGGTTTTTGTGCAGGAGGTGATGTCAAAGGCATGGCAAGTTCCGGCGATGGCACTGTGGGTCCGCGGACAATAGATCAAGCGATTCACGCTCAGCGTGTTAATCAGCGAGCGACGGCTGGCAAATTGTTCAAAATGCCCAAACCGACGATAGCCGCGCTGCCGGGTGCGGCTGCGGGCGCGGGTCTATCCTTTGCGCTGGCGTGTGATATGCGAGTAATGGCATCTAACGCGATCATGACGACTGCATTTGCTCGGGTAGGTTTTTCTGGTGACTACGGTGGTACCTATTTCATGGCGCAACTGGTGGGTACAGCCAAGGCGAAAGAGTTGTACTATTTGTCAGACCGCGTTAGCGCAGATGAAGCGCTAAGACTTGGACTAACGAATTGGGTCTGCGAGCCAGATGAGCTGCAGGCTAAAGCGCTTGAAATTGGTCATCGCATATCCTCTGGCCCTACTGTTGCCTATCGTTACATGAAAGAGAATCTCAACCGGGCGCTTGCCGGTGATGTCGATGATTGTATGGATCTTGAGGCGACTCACCATGTGCACTGTGGTCAGACTCAAGATCACAAAGAAGCCAGCAAAGCCTTTGTTGAAAAGCGTGAGCCCGTGTTTATCGGTAAATAGCAGAGCATAAGTCTTTGCAGGGGAGCGTTGACTCAACCAGGGAAAGCTTGAGTCATTAACGCCTGTTAGCAGCAGCGAGGTTCGGGTGAATTAACCCAGGGCCGTTGCGCTGTTGCCAGGATCCTGCTGCTGGCCCCTAACAAGTTTACCGGGTAATGCGCCGGTTGCTTCACCTGATTGATAGATAACAGTGCCCGAAACCATCGTTGAAACGATACCATTTGCGTGCTGTAGCAGTCGTTTACCCCCGGCGGGTAGATCGTGGACGATATGGGGTGTCTTCAAGCTGAGCGCCTCATAGTCAATGAGGTTGATATCAGCTTTGTAACCAGGCGCTATCAAGCCTCTGTCTTTGAGCGAATACAGTTCCGCGGGTTGGCGGGTCAGCAAATGAATCGCCTTTTCGAGTTCAAAACTCTTTCGTTCCTTAACCCACTTGGTGATCACATAAATATTTGCGCTGGCATCGCAGATAGAGCCAACGTGTGCACCGCCATCTCCCAGAGCCGATACAGTATTTGGGTGCGTTAGCAATTCAGGTATGTGATCGGAGAAGTTGGCTGCAGGAATATATATGAGGTTGTTGCCATTATTCCCAAGGAAATAGTCGTATAACCACTCGACCGGTTCAACGCCCTCAGCCTGTGCGCGTGCCGCAACAGATGTATCTGGCGTGGGCAGATATTCAATGGGTTCCTCTAACGGATACATTTTGTCGAAGCGACGACTGAACAACTTAACGAATATGTGCGGTTGATCAATATCTTCCCCAAGAATTTGCGATTTGATCTCTGGGGTTTTCAGTTTAGCTATCTTCTCATTCCAAGGTAGATCCTCAAGTGACCTAAAAGTTGGTCTGGGTGAGAATGGACTCATTGAAGCAGGGTGCCCCATCAGCATACCAACGGGTCGTGAAAGCACCTGACCGCGGATATCGAGCCCCTCCGACTGTGCATGTTCNNGTACCTTTTGCCCCGGTTGATTCGCTGGTGCTTCGGAGAATACTGAACTCCTCATCCAAATCTTCCCAATCGGATATCAGCTGAAATACGTGTCCTTTTTCGCCTGATAGCGCCATACCTAACTGCTTCAATTCATGTGTTGCGGCTTTGTAGGTAGGTACGGGGCTGCCGGTGCTGGTTCGATGTACGAGTGTGCGGGAAGTAGAAAAGCCGACGCCACCGGCATTGACACTCTCCTCAATGACAGCCTGCATTTTAGAGATATCTTCATCGGTGGCTGTTTCGCGATTCACCGCACGCTCACCCATCACAAACACCCGAACCGGGCCATGGGGCACTAGCGCAGCGACATCGATATCTCTGGGTTTTGCATCAAGTGTATCCAGATACTCAGGAAAGCTCTCCCAGGTCCAGGGTAGTCCCTCAGCCATCGCAGTTTCGGGAATTTCCTCTACACCTTCCATCAACTGGATCAAGACGTCGCGATCTTCCGGTTTGCAGGGTGCAAACCCAACGCCACAATTGCCCATGACCACTGTGGTAGTGCCAAGATTAGAAGAAGGGTTCAGGTGCGAGTCCCAGGTAGCCTGGCCGTCATAGTGGGTATGCACATCAACGAAACCGGGTGTAACGATAAGTCCAGCAGCATCTATTTCGTTTGAAGCGGTATCTGGTAGGTTTTCGCCAACGGCCTGAATCAAGCCATCTTTTACTGCAACATCGAGGATGCCGGATTTTCCGCCGCTACCATCGACAACGTGCCCGTTTCGAATGATGAGATCATATTCAGCCATACCGCTTCTTCCTGTAATTTCTTATCGACCATGTTTTTATCATAAACCACCAACTCGCGCTAATCGTCATTTTCCGCTGCGAGGGAACCAGCTTGCGGAGACTTTCCTTTCCGACGGTTGAGCGTCAGGTCGGATCGCTAGGAGGCACCGACAGATAGCAAGTTCTGCACCGGTTGGTAAAGCGCCTCAAGATAGGCCTTGTCTTCAGCCGCCAGTTCAATTTTGGTCGCTTCAACAAGATCGGATAGTTGCGCTTCCTTCGAAACGCCAACAACAGGAGAGGTGACACCTTCTACAGTAAACAGCCATGCCACGGCGATTTGGGCCGGTTTTTTGCCGTATTTCTCCGCCACTTCGACAACCCTATCGGCAATTTTGAAGATGTTGTCGCCTCGATAGAGTGATTCAGTTCGCTTTCTATCCTGTCCGGAAGATCTGGCGGTCAACCCTTTATCAAAGCTGCCCTGGTAAGCACCTGCCAGTATTCCCCTGGCAAGAGGCGACCAAGGTGTCACCGCGACGCCACTATTCACGCAATAAGGAATCATCTCACGTTCTTCTTCTCGGTAGATAAGGTTTAGGTGATTCTGCATCGAAATGAACTTGGTCCAGCCGTTTCGCTCCGCAGTCATTTGTAACTCGGCAAACTGCCAGGCAAACATAGAGGATGCGCCGAGGTAGAGCGCCTTGCCAGCCTTCACGACATCATTTAGCGCTTCCATCGTTTCCTCTATGGGTGTTTGTGCCTGACCGGGAATGCCGTGGGGATGGCGATGAATGATGAGCTGGTCAATGTAATCGTGACCTAATCGTTTCAAGGAACGGTCCACGCCTTCTAGGATGTGTTTTCGAGAAAGTCCTCCCTGATTTGCTGCACGACCCATCGGCATGGATACCTTGGTTGTCAGCACGTATTCGTCTCGTGACAAGAGCTCCTTCAATACTTGGCCCACAACCAGTTCTGAGGCACCAATACCGTAGATGTCGGCGCAGTCGAAGTAGTTAACGCCTTGTTCAATCGCTGCTTTGAATATGGGGCGTGCTTTATCCGTACCGAGGGTCCAGTCGCCCTGGTGGCCACGGCCCGGCTCACCAAAATTCATTGTGCCCAGGCAGAGTTTTGAAACCCTTAAGCCCGTGTTTTCTCCAAGTCGAACGGAATCCAGCATCTTATTTCTCTTTCCTCATCCATCGACTGGTCGATGCGACATCTTC
>ENA-UZWX01005685-UZWX01005685.1-metagenome-genome-assembly--contig:-Day-4---50m-contig-5685_pt1 | contig 15245 bp, 9 predicted proteins | sample MGYA00260347_ERZ794907 | MGnify/ENA metagenome assembly ERZ794907 | reverse complement strand
TTTTGCTAACTGCTCGTTGTATTCGGTTGCAGTTCCAGGGACTAGAACATTTTTCCAAAAATCCTCTCTTAATGCTGATATTTCTTGAATAGCTTCTTCTAAACCTTCTTTATTTCTAGACATTCCACATTTATCCCACATGATCTTACCTAATTTCTTATGGTAATGATCTACAGAATGAGTTCCTTTATTGTTAATAAGGAAATTAATTCTCTCTGAAACTTCTTTTTCTGCAGCATCAAATTCAGGAGTATCTGTTGAAATTTTACCAGTTCGAATATCGTCTGACAGATAATCTCCAATGGTGTAGGGTAGTACAAAATAACCATCGGCCAAACCTTGCATGAGGGCAGAGGCCCCTAATCGGTTTGCTCCATGGTCAGAAAAGTTTGCTTCTCCAATTGCATAACAACCAGGTATGGTTGTCATTAAATTATAATCAACCCAAACGCCCCCCATGGTATAATGCACGGCTGGATAAATCATCATAGGTGTTTCATATGGATTTTCATCAACAATTTTCTCATACATTTGAAAAAGGTTTCCATATTTAGCTCGGACTATTTCTTGGCCTAATTTTTTTATTTTCTCTGGAGATGGATTTGAAATATTTTGGATTTTTGCCTGTTCTGAGCCATAGCGAACAAAAGAAGCTGCAAAATCTAAATATACTGCTTCTCCGGTAGCATTGACTCCAAAGCCAGCATCGCAACGTTCTTTTGCTGCCCTTGAGGCTACATCACGCGGAACCAAATTTCCAAATGCAGGATATCGTCTCTCTAAATAATAATCCCTTTGCTCCTCTGTTAAATCGGTTGGTTTTAATTTTCCTTCACGAATGGCCTTCACATCCTCTAAATTTTTTGGAACCCATATTCGGCCATCATTTCTTAAAGATTCAGACATCAAGGTTAATTTTGACTGATAATCTCCTGAACGTGGAATACAAGTTGGATGAATTTGAGTGTAACATGGATTTGCAAAATACGCTCCTTTTTTGTGAACTTTCCAGCCAGCTGTTACGTTGGACCCCATTGCATTGGTAGACAAGAAATAAACATTCCCATACCCTCCAGATGCGATCACTACCGCATGAGCAGAATGTCTTTCAATTTCACCTGTAACCAAATTACGTGCAATAATTCCTCTTGCTTTACCATCTACCACAACAACGTCTAACATTTCATGTCGATTAAACATTTCAATCTTCCCGCGAGCAATTTGACGATTCATTGCAGAATACGCTCCTAATAATAATTGTTGACCCGTTTGTCCTTTGGCATAAAAGGTTCTAGAAACTAGAACACCTCCAAAAGATCGGTTATCTAAAAGGCCTCCATAATCACGAGCAAAAGGAACTCCTTGAGCTACACATTGATCTATAATATTGGCAGAAACCTCAGCTAATCGGTAAACATTAGCTTCCCGAGAACGATAATCGCCACCTTTAACCGTATCATAAAATAATCTGTAAGTAGAATCCCCATCTCCCTGGTAATTTTTTGCTGCGTTGATTCCTCCTTGCGCTGCTATGGAATGTGCTCTTCGAGGGGAATCTTGATATGCAAATGACTTTACATTATACCCTAATTCTGCTAGAGTAGCAGCAGCTGAACCTCCCGCTAAACCCGTACCAACAACAATAACATCAATATGTCGCTTGTTTGCAGGATTAACCAAATTAATCTGATTTTTATAATCTGTCCATTTATCTTTCAATGGGCCATGAGGTACTTTTGAATTTAACGCCATAATAGTATACGATTAATGGTTTAAGTGATGGTAAAGTGCAATAAAAATAAACCCTAAGGGGATTATAATAGAATATGCTTTCCCAATATTTTGAAATATTTTTTTTCTTCCAGCATTGCCTCCCATTGACTGAAAAGCAGAGGTAAATCCATGTGCTAAGTGGAACCCCAGGAAAATAAATGCTACAACATAAGCGCCAACTCGTATTGGACTTGTAAATTTATGAACGAGTTCTTCATGATAACGAAATCCTTCTTGTCCATCGATCATTCCGCTCCAATCTCCTTGAATAAATTTTGTATTAATTTCTGGAAACCAAAAGTCAATAAAATGCAATGCAATAAAAGCTAAAATGGTCACCCCACTCCATATCATATTTCTACTCATCCAAGTAGAATTTGCAGCGCCATTATTTTTAGCATATGATTTTCCGTTTGCTTTTTTATTTCTTAACTCTAGGATAAAACCCATTATAAAATGAAAAACAACAGCGAAAATTAAAACCGGCTGCAATACAAACTGAACCAAAGGGTTTGTACCCATAAAATGAGAAACTTCATTAAAAATTTCTGGGCTAAAAACTGATAAAACATTGATTGTTAAATGTTGTAACAAGAAAAACATTAAAAAGAACGCAGAAAGTGCCATCGCTACTTTTCTTCCAATTGAGGTGGATAAAATTCCCATTTATAATTTTTTTTAGATGCACAAAATTACGGCTCAAAGTAAAAACCACCAAACTTTATGGTTTGTTTTCTAGCGTATTTAGAATTATTATTAATTGCACAAAAAAAATATAAGCTCCAAAATTCTTGTGAATATAAAGTCCAGAACCAAATCATTGAATACAATCAAAAAGTAAGAAAATAAAAAAGTGCTAGAAACAATAAAAAAAGAGATACTTTAATTAATTTTGAATAAAATAATTAAAGGTAATATTATGAAATATCATCCCATTGATTCTACACTATTTGTAAAGAACCGATCAAATTTTATGGCTCAAATGAAAGCTAATAGTTTGGCAGTTTTTAATAGCAATGACATCTATCCAATTAGTGCTGATAGTACGATGCCCTTTCAACAACACAGAGACATATATTACTTAAGTGGCGTCGATCAGGAAGAAAGCATCTTAGTAATGTTTCCAGATTGCCCTAATAAAAAACATCGCGAAATTTTATTTCTAAAAGAAACCAATGATCATATCGCAGTTTGGGAAGGAGAAAAACTAACAAAAAAGCGTGCTTTTGAAGTAAGTGGTATAAAAACAGTTTACTGGTTACAAGATTTGAAGAAAGTACTGGCTGAACTAATGGCTCAATCTGATACCGTTCATATTAACACCAATGAACATTATAGAGCATCCATCGAAACTGAAACAAGGGAAGATCGTTTTACCAAATGGCTTTTAAACAAATATCCTGCACATAAAGTTGAAAAAAGCAATCCCATTTTACAAAGGTTACGTTCCATAAAAGACCCCATAGAACTTGACTTATTACAAAAAGCTTGCAACATCACCGAAAAAGGAATGCGACGCGTATTAAAATTTATTAAACCTGGAGTTGCGGAGTACGAAATTGAGGCAGAATTTATTCACGAATTTCTTAGAAATCGATCTAAAGGATTTGCCTACACTCCTATTGTCGCAAGCGGTAACAATGCTAATGTGCTTCATTATATCGAAAACAATCAGATTTGTAATGATGGTGATTTAATTTTATTAGATGTTGGTGCAGAATACGCAAATTATAGCAGTGATATGACACGTACAATCCCTGTAAACGGTCGATACTCAAAACGACAAAAAGAAGTTTATAATGCCGTAAACAATGTTAAGATAAATGCAACCAATATGCTAATTCCAGGAACTATTTGGGCAGATTATCATAAAGAAGTAGGAAAACTTATGACTTCCGAATTATTGGGTTTAGGCCTGCTTGACAAAGCAGATGTTCAAAACGAGGACCCTAACTGGCCTGCCTATAAAAAATATTTTATGCATGGCACCTCACACCATATGGGATTAGACACTCATGATTACGGCTTGTTATGGGAGCCTATGAAAACAAATATGGTTTTCACAGTAGAGCCCGGAATTTATATTCCAGAGGAGGGTTTTGGAATTCGACTAGAAGATGATGTTGTGATACAAGAAAAAGGAGCCCCACTCAACTTAATGAAAAATATTCCAATAGCGATTGAAGAAATTGAGGATATTATGAATTCCTAGAAAAATAAAATAAGCTTTTAAAACGGTTTAATTATATTCATTGACTGATATTTAGATCGATTAAATAATGATAGCACAGTTTAAAAATTCCTCCATACATTATTCGATAACTGGAAAAGGAAAATGTATTGTTTTATTACATGGATTTTTATTAAATACCGGTATTTGGTCTGATTTAATTCCGCTTCTCTCCAAAAAGAATAAAGTCCTAGCTATCGATCTTCCAGGACATGGAAAAAGTGATTGTATTAGTGAAATACACAGTATGGAGCTATTAGCAGATTTGGTTAATTTTATTTTAGAAGAGAATAATTTAACAACTACAAGCCTAATTGGTCATTCTATGGGAGGCTACATCGGTTTGGCCTTTACAGAAAAATACCGATCCAAAGTTAATACTCTTGTCCTACTAAATTCAACAACTGAGAAAGATTCAATAGAAAGAAAAAGCAATAGAGAAAGAGCACTTAAAATTGTTTCCACAAATAAAAATATTTTTATAAAAACAGCAATTCGCTCATTGTTTCCTGAAAAAAAATTAAAAGTATATAAAGATTTCATTGAAGTTCTTACAGAAGATGCGTTAAAACTATCAAAACAAGCGATAATTGCCTCAATTCAGGGAATGAAATTAAGAACCGATAGAACACAAATTTTAAAATTATTTGATGGTAAAAAATATATAATTTCAGGTATTGAAGATCCAATAATACCATTTTCAAATGCTATAAAAATCGCAATTAACAGTGATACAGAGCTAATAAAAGTTGATTCAGGTCACATGAGTGCAACTGAAAATAATCACGAAATTATTGAGGTTATGAAACGAATCGGTTTTATTTAATTTTTTATAATTACGCCTTTGTTTTAGGGATTAATTTTCTGGCTCTAATGAATTCCAACCTCTGGCTATTAAGGGAATTTTCTCATCCCCGCGGGTAATTAAATGAACCCCTTCTTTTTCGTGTGTGATATGTCCAATCACCGATAAGTTTGGGTTTGCTTTTATTTTTGGAAAATCTTCCATCTTGACAGTAAAAAGCAATTCATAATCTTCTCCTCCACTCAGAGCGATGGTGGTACTGTCCATTTTAAATTCTTCACAAGCAGAAATGACTTGCTGGTCCAGTGGTATTTTATCTTCGTATAAAGTACAACCTACTTTAGATTGTTTACAGAGGTGTAAAATTTCGGAGGACAATCCATCACTGATGTCTATCATTGAAGTTGGTTTAACTTCTAAATCTTGTAACAGCTTAGGGATGTCTTGACGTGCTTCTGGTTTTAATTGCCTTTCGATTAAATAAGTATAATTCCCCAAGTCTGGTTGAGATTGCGGATTTACTTCAAATACTTTTTTTTCTCTCTCTAAAACTTGAAGGCCAAGATATGCAGCTCCAAGGTCTCCTGACACTACCAATAAATCATTTTCTTTTGCAGTATTCCTATAAACTGCTTCTCCTTTAGCTACTCGACCAATAGCGGTAACACTAATTACTAAACCTGTTTTTGACGAAGTAGTATCTCCTCCAACAACATCAATTTTGTAGAGTTTAGCAGCAGTGTGAATACCTTCGTACAATTCTTCAAGCGCCTCAACAGGAAATCGATTTGAAACTCCAATGGAAACGGTTATTTGCTCAGCACTTGCATTCATGGCAAATACGTCAGATAAATTTACAATTACTGCTTTATAACCTAAGTGTTTTAGAGGCATGTAACTTAAATCAAAATGAACCCCCTCAACCAATAAATCGGTTGTTACAACAATTTCTGTTAATGAATCATTAGAGATAACCGCAGCGTCATCCCCAATTCCTTTGATTGTTGATTTTTGGGTTATTTTAAAATTTTTGGTAAGGTGTTCAATCAACCCAAATTCTCCTAATTCTGAAATATTTGTGGTAGAATTATTTTTATTTTCAAACATAAGTCGATACGTATTTCTGCAAAAATAACAGTAAATTATTTATAAATAGCAACTACAACAAAGAGCATTTACAACTATTTCATTTAATTATTTTTCCTTGCATTCTTTCGTTGTTCTTTTTCAGACCTTCTTTGTGCTTTCTTTTTCTCTTTTTTAGCTTGTTTTTCTTCCTTAGTTAAATACAAATCAACAATTTGACCATTGTAGAACAGATCATTTTTATCAATAGTGGAGACGTCTACTCCTTGTTCATCTGCTAATTGTTGTGCATATTTATCTATTTCTTGACTTGAAATCCAACCTCCTCCTAAAGATTTATACAAAAAAACATAGGACGTTAATAATCGTTGATAGTTTTCGGCATAAGCCAATCTAGCATCAAATTCTACTCTTTGATTTTCTATAACTTCTAAATAACTGGTTACACCCTGATAATACCGCTCTCTTGACAAATAACTTGCATTGGTTGCAGCATCTAACATTAATTTATTTGCATTCAACTCTTCTTTCAGAGTAGAAAGTTCGATTAAAGAATTATCGACCTCTAAAAGAGCATTAAGGACTGTATTTTCATAAAAAAGTAAGGATTGGTATGCATTTTCTCTTTCAATGTCTACTCGTTTTTTGTTTTTTCCCCACTCAAATAAGGGAGCTCCCAAACCTGCACCAGCTGTCCAACCNNCTCTGTAATATTCTTGTGCTTCAAGAATGTCTGGACGCCTTTGTAATATTTCTGACGGAATTCCCGTAGGAATAATTTCTGGAATCTCATAGTCTCTTAATTTTTTTAAGCTAGGAATTGAATCTGGAGTTCTCCCGAGTAAAATACTTAAATTATGTTCAGTAAACGCAATCGATCTTTTAAATTGTGGAATAGATACCTGTGTAATTGCTTTTTGAATTTGAGCCTGATTTACATCGATAATATTGGTATAACCTTCATTAAATCTCGCTTGGATAATTTGTAACGTGCTGTCTCTTAAGGCGAGTGTGTTTTGCGAAATTTCCAATCGAGATTTGTAATCTATTAGTTGAAAATAATTATTTGCAACTTCGCTTATTAAAGCAATTTCTAGAGCTCTTTTACCATAAAATGTAGCTAGTAAATTGGCTTGAGCAGCCTCATTGCCTCGTCTAAATTTACCCCAAAAATCAAGCTCCCAATTGATGCCAGTCGATGCGCTAAATGTATTTATCGGTGCATTTAATTGAAGGGTTCCATTAACTAAATCACCTCGAGAGGCTCCTGCATTAACAGTGATTTTTGGACCCATATCTGCTTTAGTAAAGCTAACATTAGCACGTGCTTGTTCAATTCTGCTTGCTGCAATTAAAGCGTCCTTATTTTCTCGGAGAGCCGTTACGATCAGGGTATCCAAAACAGGATCTTTAAATAAATCCCACCATTTTAGATTGATAATACTGTCAGTGTTCTTTGCAGAATATCTAAACTCTTTCGAAGTTTTTTCTTCAGGTTGTAAATAATTCGGTCCAACTTTACAAGACTGTACTAAAATAATTCCTGTCAATAATAATAGGTAAGTAAAAACTTTCATCATTAATTTGTTTTGGATTTTAATTGAGTTCGTTGTTCTTGATCTCTTTTCTTTTCGTAGCCTGCTATTTTACCAATAAAAACAAATAACATAGGATACAAAAAGACCCCTAATAAGGTAGCTAATCCCATACCTCCTAATAAAGCCATTCCCATTACTTTTCTTGCTTCAGCTCCAGATCCAGAGGCGATTACCAAAGGAAAAACTCCAAGAATAAAAGAGAATGCGGTCATTAATATAGGTCTAAATCTTGACTTAGCAGCCGCCATAGCAGCATCGAAAAGACTTAGCCCTTTTTGAAACTCATCATTTGCAAATTCAACGATTAGTATGGCATTTTTTGCTGCCATTCCTATCAGCATTACAAAGGAAACTTGCGCAAAAATATTATTTTCGAAAGTAGGACTTATCAATCTTCCTAGCCAAAGAGCTAATAATGCTCCAAAAATCGCAAAAGGAGTTCCCATCAAAATTGCAAAGGGTAATGACCAACTTTCGTACTGAGCGGCTAATATTAAAAAAACAAATACCAACGAAAAAGTTAAAATGATTCCTAGAGATCCCGAAGCTTTTTCTTCTTGAAAAGACATCGCGTTCCAAGAATAACCCATATCCTGAGGCAATGTTTGTGCAGCAACTTCTTTAAGGGCATTTCGTGCATCGTCAGAAGTATATCCTTCTGAAGGACTTCCTGTTACCTCAACAGATCTGTAAAGATTAAATCGTGTAGTGTAGTCTGGCCCTGAAATATTTTGAACGTCAGCCACGGTTGATAAGGGAACCATATTACCTTTATTATTTTTTATAAAAAACTTATTGATTCCTGTTTCATCAACTCGATATTCGGGTTCGGCTTGAATGTAAGTTTTATACAAACGTCCAAATCGAGTAAAGTCGTTTACATAAGCTCCCCCCATGAAAGCTCCAACAGTCGTATAAAGGTCATTTAACTTTATCCCTAATTTTAAAGCTTTTTCCTTATCGATATTTAAAAAACGCTGAGGTACTGTCGCTTGAAAAGTAGTACTAGCTCTTCCAATTTCAGGGCGTGCATTGGCTGCTTGGATAAATTTCATTGCGTTCTGAGAAAGATATTCTGGAGTATTTCCAGCCTTATCTTGAAGCATAATACTATATCCTGAACCATTTCCAAGACCCGGTATAGCAGGAGGGCCAAAAGCAAATACCTGCGCTTTTTTAATTGCCATAGCGAGACGGATATTGACATCTCTTATAATCTCTTCTGCAGTACGTTCTCTCTCGGACCAATCTTTTAAGGTGACCCATAAAAATCCTGTGTTGGAAACCATTGCGCCAGACAATATACTATAACCAGTAGCAGTAGTGACAAAATCAATCTCTGGGATTTGCATTAAAATTTGTTCAATATCTTTAGTTACCACATCTGATCTTTGAATGGATGCGGCATTAGGTAATTGAACATTTACATAAAAATATCCCATATCTTCTTCGGGAATAAAACCTCCTGGAACCAAACTTCCAAAAATACCTGCGCCGAAAGTCATTAATAGAATAAAAATAATGGAACGTTTTAATTTTCTGCCAACAATACTTGTAAAGCTCATGTAGGAGTCGGTAGTTTTATCCATTCCTTTATTAAACTTTGCAAAAAACCACCCCAAAGGTCCTTTATAAGTCTTTGGTTCCTTTAAAAGCAGAGAGCATAACGCAGGGCTTAAGGTCAAGGCATTCACAGATGAAACCAATACTGATACTACAATCGTAATTGCAAATTGCTGGTACAACAAGCCTGTAATACCTGCCATTCCTGCTACAGGTATAAAAACAGCAACTAAAACCAACGTCGTTGCAATTACAGGTGCAGTTACCTTTCGCATTGCGTCTAAAGTCGCTTCTTTTGTAGACATTCCTTTCGCAATATTTACTTGGACTGCTTCTACAACAACAATTGCATCATCTACTACAATCCCAATAGCCAATACCAAACCGAGTAAAGACAACACATTAATCGTAAAGCCTAAGGCTGGAAAAAATATAAATGCTCCTATTAAAGATACTGGTATAGCTAAGGTGGGTATTAATGTGGCTCTCCAATCTTGGATAAAAATAAAAACTACTAGAACTACTAAAATCAATGCGACGATTAACGTAACAACAATATCGTTAATTCCTGCGTCGATTGCAGTAGTTGAATCTAACGAAATATCGTATGTTATACTTTCAGGAAATTCTGTCGCTAGTAAATTCATTTCCTGGCGTATGGTTTGAGCTAATTCGGTCGCATTAGAACCTGGCGCTTGATATAAAGCTATAATAGCAGATGTTTTACTATTTAAACGAGCTTTCATGTTATAACTCTCCACGCCAAGATTTATGGATGCTACATCTTTAAGTTTTATTTGCGATCCATCTTCTTGGGTTCTTATAATAATATTACCAAAGGCTTCTTCCGAATTAAATCGTTCCGGTAATCTAACAGTATAGGTAAATTCTGTACCCATAGGGGCTGGTTCTGCACCAAATTTACCTCCAGGAACAATTACATTTTGCTCGTTGATGGCGTTAATTATTTCCGGAACCGTTAACCCTAGCTGTGACAATCGATCAGGCTTCACCCAAATTCGCATGGAATAATCTGAAGCACCCAAAACATCGACCCTCCCAATCCCTTTCGTTCTAGCAAGCTTATCCTTAATGTTAATTAAGGCGTAGTTTCCTAAAAAGTCTTGATCATATCTACCGTCAGAAGTTAAAGTAACTAGCATAAGGATATTTGGAAGTGATTTTTGGGTAGTAACTCCAAATTTTGTAACGGATGCAGGTAATTTTGCGGTTGCAGCCGAAACTTTGTTTTGAGCCAATACCGTATTCATGTCTGGATTGGTTCCTACATCAAAAGATATATCAATAGACATGGTCCCATCATTTGCATTGGTAGATTTCATGTAAATCATATTATCTACTCCATTTATTTGCTGCTCTAAAGGAGTAGCAACAGACTCTTCGACACTTGTGGCATTGGCACCCGTGTAAGAGGCTCTAACTTGGACTATTGGGGGTGTAAGATTTGGATATTGCTCTATAGGTAAACCAACTAACATGACCGTTCCCACAATTACAATTACAATTGCAATAACAATTGCCACAATGGGTCTATGAACAAAAAAGTTTCCTTTATTTTCAGACATAATTATAGTTTTGTTTCTTCTGGTTTATAATCAGTAAGGACAGGTATAATTTCTGTGCCAGGTTTAGCTTTTTGAAGGCCATCTAATACAATATGATCTCCGTTTTTTATCCCGCTTTTAATCACAATAAATCCTGGTATTTTTTCTCCAATCTCTACTTGAGCCGTCTCTACTTTGTTTTGGTCGTTGACCACTAAAACAGAATATTGCCCTTGTAATTCTATCAAGCATTTTTGAGGAACTATTAACGCATCTTTTAGGTCTTTAACTTTAATTTTCACTCGAGCAAATTGCCCGGGTCTAATTATTTTATCAGGATTTCGAAACGTAGCTTGAACAAGAATCGTTCCGGTAGATGTATCAATATTTCTATCTATAAAGTCTATTTCTCCTCTTTCTTTGAATAAAGAACCGTCAGATAAAATTAATTGGATGTCTGATGTTTTTTCTCTTTCTCCCTGGGAGGAGTTTTTAGCTTCTTTAGAATATTCTTTTGCAATTTTTAAATATTCATTTTCTGACAGGAAAAACTGAACTCTAATTGTATTGATATCAGAAACAGTGTTTAAAATAACCGGATTTGGATTTTTTCCAACAAATTCTCCCTCTCGAGCAAGAGTTCTTCCTATAATCCCATCGATAGGAGATACAATTTCTGTATAGCTTAAGTTTATTTGTGCAATTTTTAAATCTGCATTCGCTGCATCCAAAGTTGAAATAGAGGCGTCTCTTTGTGCTTGTGCCATATCTAATTCTCGTTTGCTCAACGCATCAATTTCTGCTAAAGGCTTCACTCTTTTCAAATCGTTTTCCTTTTGAACGACTATTGTTTTAGCTTGAGCAACCATACTTTGCTTTGCAACTACCGCCTCTTTAAAAGGATCTGGATCTATGGCATATAACAAAGCTCCTTTTTTTACATTTGAACCTTCTTTAAAATAAATTCCCTCTAGATAGCCTTCTACTCTAGCTCGAATAGGGATATCTTTTTGACCATAAACTTGTCCAACAAAAACCTCATGAATCGGTATTGTTTCTGAATTGACTTTATATACATTTATATTTTGAAGAGGTAATGTTTTAACTTGTTTTTCATTACAAGAGATTGTTGTCACTAAAAACAACAATAAGAATTTTTTGTAGTTAAGTTTCATTTGATAAAGAATTATTGGTAAATATTGTAAAAGTAATTAGAAAAAATGTATTGCTAAAGTTTAGTGATTTTTTTGTTTCTTTGGTGAAAAATTGAAAAAAAATACTATGAAAAAGTTATTACTATCAGTCGTATTGTTGTTTGTTTCGACTTTAAATTCGCAAACACCTTGCGAAAACGGACTGGCAGGCCAATATCCTTGTAACGGATATGACCTTCAAGTTTTTATCCCCATTACCGATTTTAATGCTGACAATGCAAATGATTCATGGGGATGGACCGATCCCGAGGATGGAACTGAGTATGCGTTAGTTGGTCTAGATAATGGAACCGCCTTCCTGGACATTTCAGATCCAATAAATCCAACCTATTTAGGGAAATTACCTACCCACACAAATTCAAGTTTATGGAGAGATGTAAAAGTGTACAATAATTATGCATTTGTAGTTAGTGAAGCAGGCGGACATGGCATACAAATATTTGACTTAACGCGTTTAAGAGATGTAGCTAATCCCCCAGAAACATTTACGGAAGATGCACATTATGCTGGTTTTGGAGGCGCACATAATATCGTTATCAACGAAGAAACAGGTTATGCCTATGGTGTCGGCGCAGACTTTAGTGGAGGCGCACATTTTGTTAATATCCAAGACCCTTTGAATCCGATAGGTGAAGGAGGATATAGTGGTAGTGGATATACTCATGATGCACAAGTAGTTGTCTACGACGGTCCCGATTCGGATCATACCGGAAAGGAGATTTACATTGGAAGTAACGAAGATTTTGTAACTATTGTGGATGTTACAGACAAAGCAAATCCACAACTAATATCCAATGTATTTTACTCCAACACTGCTTATACTCATCAAGGTTGGTTTACGGAAGATTTAAGTTATTTTATTATGGGAGACGAAATCGATGAGTTGAATTTTGGATTTGATACTCGAACTATCATTTTTGATTTTACCGATCTAGATAATCCGGAACTCGCCTTTGAGTATTCTGGAACAACTGCTGCGACAGATCACAACGGATACGTGAAAGGCGATACATTTTACCTAGCAAATTATAAATCTGGTATGCGAGTAATTGATATTTCTGACATTGCAAATGGCAATATGACCGAAACAGGATATTTTGATGTTTTTATTTACGGAAATTCCGCAGGTTACGATGGAGCTTGGAATGTATACCCTTATTTTGAAAGCGGAAATATTATTATTTCGAGTTTGGTGTACAGCGATCCAACCTATGTGCCCGGTTTCTACTTAGTAAAATCTTCTTCATTAGGAATTGGAGATAATCCTATTTCTGATTTTAGTATGTATCCAAATCCAAGCTCTAATGTTGTGAAGGTCAGTGCTCCCGAAACCGAAATTAAAACGATCGATGTTTATGACTTAAATGGTAGGTTGGTTATTTCTAATCAATACAATTCTGTAAAAACAACCGATTTAGATGTTGCAAATTTATCAAGTGGTATTTACTTATTAAATATTAATAATCAAGTATCAAAAAAATTGATTAAAAACTAGCTAATAATATCCACATCAAAGTGGAACAAACTTAATATCATGAAAAAAATAATGCCCCTTGTATTTTTTGTGTGTAGTCTTGTAAATTATGCGCAAACACCTTGTGATAACGGCATGGCGGGATCCTATCCCTGTAATGGTTATGACTTACAATCTTTTATCCCCTTTTCAACATTTAATGCTTCAAGCGGAAATGATTCTTGGGGTTGGACCGACCCCCAAGATGGCAAAGAATATGCCTTAATGGGGCTCAATAACGGAACTGTTTTTATTGATATTTCTGATCCTGTCAATCCTGTTTATCTGGGGAAATTACCCACCCACACTACTTCAACAACCTGGAGAGACGTTAAGGTATATAACAACCATGCTTTTGTAGTTAGTGAAGCAGGAGGGCATGGAATGCAAGTGTTTGATTTAACTCGTTTAAGAAACGTTGCAAATCCTCCTGAGACTTTTACCGAAGATGCACATTACGATGGTTTTGGAAGTGCACATAATATCGTTATCAATGAAGAAACTGGCTATGCTTATGGAGTTGGAGCAGATTATAATGGGGGTGCTCATTTTATAAATATTCAAGACCCTTTAAATCCAGTTGGAGAGGGAGGTTATGCTGGTAGTGGCTACACGCATGATGCACAAGTGATCACCTATAACGGCCCAGATACAGATTACGCTGGAAGAGAAATATACATTGGATCCAACGAAAGTTTTGTTACAATTGTAGATGTAACTGATAAGTCGAATCCTGTATTAATTGCCAATGCAACTTACAGTAATGACGCCTACACTCATCAAGGGTGGTTGTCAGAAGATTTAAACTATTTTATCCTTGGTGACGAATTGGATGAGCAAGACTTTGGATTCAATACAAAAACCATTGTTTTTGATTTCTCCGATCTTGACAATCCTCAATTCGAATTTGATTATTTTGGAACAACATCCGCGATAGATCATAACGGATACACTAAAAATAATAAATATTATTTAGCCAATTATAGTGCAGGATTGCGGGTCATGGACGTCAGTGACTTGGAGAACCAAAATATGAGTGAACTTGGTTATTTTGACACCTATCCTTCCAATAATTCCGCAAATTTTGTGGGTGCTTGGAATGTTTATCCCTATTTTGATAGTGGGAATATTATAATTTCTAATTATTCTGGAGGTGGTTTTTTTCTGGTTAAATCAAGTATAATAGATACTACAAGTCCCACCGCAGTTTGTCAAAATATAACTTTAGGTCTAGATGAAAATGGCGTGCGAACCGTTACTGCTGCTTCTGTAGACGGAGGCTCTACCGATGACATAGGAATCACCTCGCTTGAATTAAATATAAGTAGCTTCACCTGCGAGAATATTGGTGATAATAACGTGACATTAACGGTCTTTGATGCAGCAGGAAACTCAGATTCTTGTGAGGCAGTAATTACCATAGAAGACACTATTCCACCCACTATCATTGGACAGGATATTACTGTGAATCTAGAAGGAAACCCTTCGGTAACCGTTACTACCAGCGAGGTCGATAATGGTAGTTTTGATAATTGTTCCATAGCTGCTCTTTCATTAACTCCAAATACATTTACTAGTGTCGGAACTTTTGATGCGGTTTTGGAAGGGATAGATGATTCAGAAAATATGGCTAGTGTTATTGTTGAGATCACCGTCATTGATACTATTGATGAGGAAGCGCCTGTGGCGGTTTGTCAAAACCTAACGGTTATTTTAGACGAAAATGGAGAAGCAACTATTTCTGCAGAAAATATAGATGGAGGTTCTAGTGATAATAGTGGTTCTTATTCAGTAAGTATCGACACTAATACTTTTAACTGTACGAATATTGGGGAAAATGAAGTCACTTTAACAGTAACTGATCCTTCTGAAAATATTGATACTTGTGTAGCAATAAT
>ENA-UZWX01013440-UZWX01013440.1-metagenome-genome-assembly--contig:-Day-4---50m-contig-13440_pt1 | contig 15484 bp, 14 predicted proteins | sample MGYA00260347_ERZ794907 | MGnify/ENA metagenome assembly ERZ794907 | reverse complement strand
CATACTCGCAGACGCCTTGATCAAATTAGCAAAGAATTAAATCCTCTGGTACTGGCAACATTTACTGAAACAGCCTCGGAGTTGGGGATCCTGCACGAAGATCGCGAACTTGCTATCTCCGCGAACTATTTAGCAACGATAAAACGACTTGGCTTTGCGGTATGAATGACCCACTAGAAGTGATTGCCGGGCGAGACCAACGAAAGCGATACACGCTAGGCGAAACAGGTTTTAATGAGGTCCCAAAGAAGTATCGTAAATTTTACCGAAAATGGTCAGGCCAAAACGATAAGCTTGCGCCTAACGAAGTGCTTTGTCCGGTCTGCCTGGTTGTTATCCGCTCTGCAAGGGAACTTCGCCCGGGAGACCGTGTCTACTGCATGCCCTGCATGTCGAGACTGGTCGTGGCAATGGAAGATGGCATGTTATTAGCAAAAGTTGTTTACTAATCCGGTTATTTTGAAACAACCGTTTAGATAAGGCTCACTTGTGCTCATTTACTTCAGCAAGCTTTGCTGGTTTCACGCCAGACTTTAGCACTTGCCAACCAGCAAATTTCCGCCCAAACTGCGCTATTAACACCGTTTATATAACCCTCCTTCTGGTTTGTTGCCGTCACCTTAATACATACGTGATAAAAATTCCCGACTTGCTCGAAGGGTCTGCTTGGACCTCGTTTCATGAAAGAAAATCAAAAACCTACAGGTATAAAAAAACTCTGGCATGCCACCATCTACTCAGCACAAGGTCTCAAAGCATGTTACCAATCAGAATACGCTTTTAGACTAGAAGTCTGGTTGGCTGTATTCTTGGTGCCTGTTGGTTATTGGCTCGGACAATCCTCAGTCGAAAAAGTACTTCTTATCTTCCCCATTTTCTTGGTGCTTATTGTAGAAATGCTTAATTCTGCTATTGAAGCTGTCGTCGATCGAGTAGGCCTTGAACAGCACGAACTTTCAGGCTTTGCAAAAGATGTGGCATCAGCAGCGGTTTTAATTTCATTGATTGCCTGCTTGTTGACGTGGCTCATTATTCTTCTTTAAAAGAGCGACGCAAACTTTAATCCAACCGCCGCCCCCCGATTCAGTCGTGGGTGACATTGCCCCTTCTCCCTCGATATGGCAGATTCACTGCCATTCGGGTCGACGAATGCGCCTTGTGCCCAACCCCTGATAAGGCAGTGGTTCGGCGAACTCCAAGAATTCTCCATCCTTTAACTGAACCATCTCACTTTCATTCGATGACATCACGAAAATATTTCTCGCAGTCTCAATCAGCACGCTCGCTAACGAGCGACACGTAGACCGGCCAAGCCAAACCAAAACCGAACTAAAGTTGACTAATTCATCGTCAATTGAAATTGTTGTCGCTCAATAAACCTTGGAGAAATTCATGCATAAAATATTACTTACAGCTTTTTTGCTGTTAGCTATTAGTCAAGCTCAGGCCGGCCAAATCTGGAACATCATGCAGTGGGAAATTCAGCCTGGAAAAGCGGATGCAGCTTTAAAGGCATTCGATGAGCTACAAAATAGCGACATGGCTAAAAACCGAACAGCATCAGTGCAATTTCAAACGATCCTATTCAACGGCAGTTCGCCCGCTACTCACGCAGTGGTAGTACTCTACCCGAATCGGGCTGAGCAAGAGCGCTGGCGAAAAAGCATGAAAGGTTCGACTCAAATGCGTAAATTTCAAAAGTCGATGAACAATATCGCCAAACCAGTGGCTCAATCTAGTAACAGCCCGCTTAAGGGTTGGGGAACCTTATCCAATAATGATACGGTCTGGTCAGCTATCAGACTGAGAGTTTCTAACCCTGCAAAACTGTTGCAAGCGATGGACACGATGATGAGTTCACCGGAATTTAAAAACTTCACGGGTCAAGTATGGTTATCTGCGATAGATGCTGGCAATGTTAATCACGACGGCTCTGCCTCTCATATCATCACGATAGGCCATGAAAGTTTTGCCGAAATGGAGCAATGGACTGACTATGCCGACACAACTGGCGCATGGTCGACTTATCTGCAAACGGTTAGCGGTGTTGTTGAGCGGGTTAGCACAGAACATATTGAATTTCTTCGGGTCTACGATCACGATATGAGCATCGAGGACTTGGAGCAAAACTAGGGCGTTAGTAAACTCAATGCTAACGATGAAAGCACTGCGCCACAGTGCAGCACTTGATCACTCATCGTTAGCTCTTTGACGTACCGAAGCTAGCCTGCAAAAGCCCAAGTAAGCTTGAAAAGTTAAAGCGACAGTCATTTGAATTCAGGAGACTTAGCCCCTCTTGATTCAGGATCGATATGCCTATTGACGACGATAAACGACTCGCGCAAATAAATGAGCAGTTAGTTTCCCCAATCATACTGAATAGTCAGCCCTATTTGACGGGGGTCACCCACGTAGGCGCCAGGCTCCTCCGGCGAAAAGTAAGTCAGGTAAACCTCATCAGCTAAATTCCTGCCCCACAGCGAGAGCTCAAGGCCATTGCGAAAGCGCCATCCCACACGACCGTTCAGCAAGGTACGCTGGTCATTGCTTACATCAGCAAGTATCACGGACCCTAGGGTACCCGGTCGAATAGTCAGGTCTAGAGACGAAAAAAAAGCACCTTTCTCATAAATCAAACCGGCAGAGAACTTCCAAGAAGGGGAGCTTGGCACCTCAACAGATTCAAGTGACTTCAAAAATATATCTATCTCAGGATTGGTAACCAGCACCCCCTCTTCTTTGAGCACAGGTGGCGTAAATTTTCTAAATTTCGCATCTAGTAAACTCGCTGCGACCCAAATTTTAGCGTTGTCAAAAAATAGCCAGCTATCCAGCTCCAAGCCTTTTCTATCAGTCCTAACAGCGTTCACAATATGACAATCAAATGCAGAAGAGCTAAAACAATATTCTATTTGCTGATCTCTGATGTAGCCCGTAAAGAAATTGGCATTCAGTTGCATCCTGTTATCAAAAAGCGAGGTGCGTAGGAACAGATCAAGGTCACGGGCTGTTTCAGGGTCATAACTATAAATCTGGGCCCTGAACGCGTTTATCCGATCCCACCCTCGTCGGGAAGCTTGTTCGAGCTTGATCCCTAACGTCGTCGTAGACGAAAGATGATATCCAAAAGCAAAAGTCGGGTTTGCCCGTCCAAAGCGGTACTTACCGTTTTTCTCAATCGCCGGTTGTAAAGCGATAAGGTTGTCATAAGCGGCGTCGACAGCCGGATTTCCGCTTGACGATATTCTGCGATGTTCAGTGCCCCGGAGCGTGTCAGCCCGATCATCATCCAGACTAACACCGGCGCTCGCGTACCAGCTTGAACCATAGTACTGCCCCATAAGGCGCCCGCCAGTGATCCACCAATTTTTGTTATTCAGAATGTATCGCACTTGCCAGTTCGCTGGGTCTGCGGGCAAAAAATCCAACGAAATTACAACATCGGTCGTATTCTGAGTATCAAAATAGAAACTGTAAAAAGACGCAGACCATTGCCAGTTTTTATTGTCATGCAAAAGATTACCACTGATCGCGTAATTCTTGTTGTTGTTCCCTCGTTCTGTAAAACCGTTATCCTCTGGCTGATTGTTTCGGTCTTCCAATGAGTGGCTTTTGTTTACATTAAGGGAAGCGATGAGATTAAGCGTTGTCTGAGGACTGACTTGTCGCTTGTACCTGAATCTAAAATCGGAAATCTCAACGTTATAGTACAGATCTCTTTCAATCGCGGTTTTACGGTTGGATGCATCCTCAGGTAGCGAGCCTTGGTTAATCCAGCCTGAACCGCCGGTATTTCGGTTGAGGTGGTAGAACTCTAGCGCGAATTCGTCTCCGTCAAATCCGTGGGGATACCAATTTAATTTCCCTCGAGCAAACTTCTCACTCAGATTCTGCCAGCCATTGTCACCGCTGAATTGATTCTCTACGAGTCCGTCATTGACCCGGCTATAGGCCGCAAGCCGATAACTCAGTTGATTGTCTATCAAAGGACCACCAAACGCGATGCCTGCTTCGCGATCGTTAGCATCCGGTTCAAAGCTGACCATCATGTTACCCGAGGAAACAAACCCGGGCTCTTTATACCTAAGGCCAAAAGTGCCACTTGTCGCAGAACCGATGGTTGATTGTGCCCCCCGCAGCACCTCCAACTGGTCAATATCCCATTTATGAAAAATTCCCGGCGTCCAAGCTCCGTCGATCAAATACAACTGCGTTCTCTGATCACCGCCGGTACCAAGGGAAGCGAGGCCCCGAATAACCAATCCCTCCAAAGGGTCTACCTCAATATTCGGAATACGACCCAATAGATCATTCAAATCACGGTCGGTTTGTCTACGTAGATCCCCGTCTTGAAATATCGACAAACTGTACTGAGTTTCATTGACCGTGGTCTCCAGCTGATCAGCGGTAACAATCAGCTGTTCTATGGGATTCGATTTCTCTTGCTCTTGACCGTTCTCAGACTCGTTGGCCATCGCTGGCTGGCAGGTTAACCACACCAAACCGAGCGAGACATATACGCATTTGTTTTGCGCTAGAGAGAATTTAGGAAGACGAGGACTCATTAAAAAACTGATCATTCCCTGCAGCGCTGCTATCGCCGGAATAACATACATTTGTGATCTCTCTATAGCCGCGTGCGTTAAAACGACGATGCTTATCTGTTTTATGATTTTGAGCACTGTCGCTGCGCACGTTCTTTGCACTTTTGTTGAACCTATTGCTAATTCGCGCAATCATTTGAAACAATTGATCAGCGCTCAAACCATCGAAAACACCGTCAACGTTGAGTGTTTTTTGGCCGATGAGACAGAGTGTTAGCGCGGTTGAGAACCCAGCACCCAAGATAGGATTATCGAGGAGCTGAAGGGAATGTCTGTAGTAATCTTGTAAATGAATTGAACACAAATCAGAGATACAAACAGTGATTTCTTTAACCACCCCGTCCCGGCTAACCATTTTCGAACTATCCTTTTAAACCTACAGTGTATTTGTTTTGCTGACAGCTCACTCCCAAGGATTAAGCAGATGAAAATAAAACTAATGACATTTTTTCTCGCAATTTCAGCGTGGCTACTTTCCCCGCTTTCACAAGCGGACCACCACGAATTCGTAGGTGGCATTGATGTTGCCGCACCTTTTAACCTTCAAGTGCAAATGTGCACCTTGACAGATGGCGTTAGCCAGAAACAGTACGATGCTTTCCTCAACGACTTTTTTGCATGGACTAGAAAACACGACACTGAGGTCACATTTATTCGACAGCAATCACTGTTTTCCCACGCCAATGCCAACAACCCCAATCCATATGATTTTGTTGAGTTCCTCGCGACAGACCATCGATCGGCAGGCAAAGCCTGGGATAAATGGCTCACGACCAAAGACGGTCAAAAGCTTGGGGAAAGATGGAGCAAGCTAGCCACATGCCATGTAAAAATGGCGCACGCACAAATGATTTGGGCCGACGTAGAGGCGATGAACACCGACAGAGAGCGAGTCGTCACATGGAATTGGTGCACCCGCAAAGATGGCGTTTCTTGGGATCAGCTTAACGCGAAACACGACTCCGTCGCTGCGACAGTTGATGCCAACCCGAGCAATATTGGTTGGGCTGCTTTCTATCCCCACCTTGGAAGCGCTAACGCACCAGGTGAATTTGCCCACATCGTTGTTTATCCTAATGTTGAGGCGCTAATGGAAAACGGTGCACGCTATGCGCAAGGTGGCTGGCGATTACTCGACGATTATTACACCTCATATGCCGATTGCCATGGTGAATCGGCTTCGCTTGAAACGATTATGTATCAGCCTGGTGACTAGACAGAGCCGCCTGAATCTTCCGCGAAATACGGTTGATTCAGGCAAAATTAACGACGTCTGGCGGTCTTCAACCTAGAGACGACAAGCACTAATTCCTACCTCAATTCCGAGTCTAGTGACGCCAGACACACAGGCGGTCAGGTCAAGTGCGCAGCGATGCGATGAGCCACCTAGACCAGTCCGCAACTTGACGACGATTTTCCATGCCAAATTTGAGATTCGCGTAAGTAGAAAATGCTTCGTTCCCTTTCGGGGGAATGCCACTGAGCGCTGCTTCTAGCCTCGCCAATTGCACCTCAAAGCCTTCTCGCTCAGATTCGGCTCTCACTAACCTCGACCTGACCTAGGTCTTTTAACTTCTGGAGCTCAGGATATATTTGACTGTGTTCCGCGTGCCAGAACTGACTCAACCCATCGCGGAATTCCCGGGCAAGGTCATATCCAGTGCGACTGCCACGCATTAGCTGACCAAGGATGGCGAAACCCAGTTTTGACATCTATCTCACCTTACGCACATGTATTAGTCTCTCAGCATGTGATTTCTACTTGTGAATACTGCTTGTAAATAATGCATATGACACTAATGACATATGTACATCTTGACATGTACATCAACATTCATACGATAACAAAATATTTCCCTAGCAAACATTGCTTAAATCACGAATGTTGCTTCACCAAACAGATCTAAGAACATCTATGAAACTTGCAACTATTCTTGCCTTCTTTCTCATTGCTTCGTGCGCTAACCAGACGAATCACGATTACTCAGATCACACGCTTCACGATATTTTAAGAAGCAGAACAATCGAATATAGAATCTGGTTACCAAAAAGTTCAAGACTAGGCTTGCGTCCGCTAGTGATTGTGAGCCACGGCAGCGGCGGAGAATTCAACGATCACCAGTGGCTTATCAACACACTGCTCGACGAAGGTTACATCGTTGCCGCCTTAAATCATCCATTCAACACAACCCGTGACAACACACCCGAAGGCATCGTCTCGGTATGGGACCGACCAGCAGATGTTTCCCTTGTACTTACTGACATCCTTGAAAACACAGACAAGGCTCATCAGATAGACGTGATGAGAATAGGCGTCGCTGGATTTTCCTCTGGTGGGTATACCGCAATCGCGCTTGCCGGTGCCATTTTCGAGCCAAACCAGATGGAGGCGTATTGCGCAGGCGCTGACCACGGGCCCGATTGTACTTTGGGGGAATCAGTCGCTTACGTAGACTACGCAGGTGCCACACAGTCGTATCGCGATGCTCGTTTTCGATCTGTTTTTGCAATGGCCCCCGCTGTTGGTTCTGGTATTACTGTCCAAAGTCTCAATGCCATTGAAGTGCCAGTCTTCATCACGGCGAGCCGTGACGATGAACTGGTCTACCCGAAATTCAGCGCTGAAAGATATGCTGAACATATACCTAATTCTACGATGTCACTGATTCCTCGTGGTGGACATTTTGTTTTTTTAGAATGCAACGCTATGACGTGGATTGCTGATCAATTTATCACTGAGTTCGACCTGTGCGGGAGCGAATTTTCAGTTGACCAAAACAAAATCAGGACAACTGTTGGTCGGCAAGCCGTGACGTTTTTTGCTAACTCGCTAGACGCTCCCACTAAATCACCGGGCTAGATTCGAAACGCACAACATATTGGTTCTTTGAAGTATCCTGGCATGCACCCGACAACAGATGTGCTCTGCTCTACACCTTTACGTCAACCCCATGATCGATAATTGACTATAGCAAATCGCCACCGAGTACCGCTGGGGTCTCACAATAGGTCGTTAAAATATAACGTTGATGATCCTCTATCCGCTGTGAAAGCGCTCCTGCAATTTCAGGCCTTTTTGAATTTGCAGCAAAAAACTTTAGCATGCCCTTGTTTTGCTGGGTCACTGGCATAATATCTGGTGGCGTCGACATGACGCTCATAGACATCGTCGCCCAATAAATGTCCGCGGCTGTCAAGCTGTCTCCCACTAGATAGGGGGAGCCCCGTTCAGCTTGCCGCTGCAGACAGGCATCAATCAAGGAAATGATTTTGACGATTTTTTCTGGCGCCGCGGCGCTTGCTTCGTTGCTGTAGCCATACTTTCGACCCAAAGGACCATCATTTAAGATCCTCATATTCCAAACCAAACCATCTTCAGCCAAAACAATGGTGCACAAACCAAACATCTCAACTCGATGCCGCAAATCATCCGGTATCAATGCCGGGCTGTCGATGGCACCGATGCTTTCGGCAAGCGCAAGTTGCTCTACCCATACGTTTCTCGGCCGCTCTTCATCGTGGAACATCGTGGGCAAGCTGGTCTGACTAGTGAGGTCATATAACAGTGCTTGTCTGTCCTCACCTGTTTCCTTGTCGATACCCATTAAAGGATGTACGGCTCTAATGACTGTAATTCTCTTTGCAAAACAAATATTCTTAAGCGCTTCGGCATACAACGCTTGGATACCAGGAATGAATGTTATGCGTGTACCCTTCGTCATCGCTGCGGCTTCATTCAATGATATAAACTCAGGGCTGTGCGACATATCTTTATCTTTCAAAGTTTTTCCTCATTTGGTTTAGCTGGCTGAAATGATTTATCGGGTTGCCCGACACATGGTAAGTTACAGGTCAAGACAACACCGACTTGGCGCCTCAAGCTGATATCGCTCGTTAGGATTGAACGAAAAATACCAGGTCTGCGAGCAAAGCATACATTGAACGTTCGCATCAAGCACTACCTGTAAGGGCCTTAATTACTCATCTGCACTTCATTCATGAGCGTTTGACGTCGAGCATTGATAAAATCTTTTATCGAAGCTCTGTTTGGATCGCAAAAGCTATCTGAATCACCTTCAATTTCTTCAGGATTATAAGCTTGGGCACAAGATGCCCCGCCGATAAGCGAACTTGCGTCGGAAGCGTCCATCGTTAGGATTGCTTGCTCGATAAGTGCCCTGCGCGTTGTCAGAGTTGGACCAACGATATTCCAATCAAAATGCTTTTCGAGCAGTTGCTCAATTTCCTCGTAAAGAAGATTTCGATTTTGCTGGGTTGCAAACACAATATTCCAAAGCACGGGCGGATAGTTTTTATAAAAAAATCTACCTGCCCAATGAGGTCCAGTCCCCTGGTCAAATGCCGTGGTCGTCGCAATATCGGTAAAGGCTTCGACATTTAAAAACTGATTACAAACATCTAGCTCAGGATTTGCAGAACAATTAGGCCCGGGCGTGTCAATTAATGTGTAGTCGAAGTCGGTCGGAATATAAATCCAACGATCGCTTAAGGAGTTGAAATACAGATAATAGTTGTTTGCAACACGCACATAATGGTCTACCGCTCCCAAGACTATTTCTGCCGCCTGCGCTTTTATAAAGCCGCTGACGTCAAACCGCTGAGCAAGACGCTCCGCATCGGGACGCGTCTGAACGAAAGCAACAAAATTTTGAAATTCGGCTCTAGCTTCATCGAGCGATTTTTTCTTAGTTTTTAAATCGTAAGTGGGCCTATAGGGTACAAATTGAGATAGGTTGCCGAACTCTCCATCGCCGTTAATATTTGAATTAACAAAATCTGGATCGAAGTGGTTAGCTTCGCCCACCCACTCTAGCCTAGATTCTGGGTCTGATTTTTCAACTCCGACAACACAAAAGCTTTCATCGAAATACTCATCAGCAGTTTCATAGGGCATGCACTGCGAATCAATTGCATCTGGTTCTGATAGGATTCCCGGCGCCTTGACCTTAAACAAATAGCCATTTTTATCGTAATACAATTTCAGGAAAGGTTTATCTATCTGTTCCATCATGACAAAAATACCGAGATTGAACGTCTGCGGCAATGCAGTATCGAACAACGTTTGATCTGGACTCCCCGTGATTACCAGGTCGACTTGAGCGTGCACGGCTCTCGCAGCAGGAACCCCTGCAGCATTTAGAACTTCGTGCGCAAGAACCTCACGCTGATAGCTTGGGTCATCCCTGTTATAACGAAACCGAAGCTTCTCAACGTCATTGAATTCACGTCCATCTGCATCGGGAAATTCTGGGATATTCTGGCCAATAATATTTAGACAGGGGTATCCCTCAACTGCAGCAGGATTCCCGTTCGCATCAATGCAAGCATAGACACTTTCGTCCTCATCAAACTCTTCATCGAATTTAATAGAAAAATTAAATCGTCGCGGCTTGTTAGGCACGGTTTCTCTATCGACTGGATATTGTCGACTTGTGTTACCTTGCATCTTAAAGCCCACTTTTTCCATTTCTGCAATCACACTGCCGTCTGGCCTCAGGTAAGCGAAATCGGCCTGCCTGTAAACTTCACTGTGAGACAACGAACTGAGCGACGAAGCTCTTCCCCTCGCATCGCGAACAGAATAATTGGCGCGAATACTATCAAGCTCTAATGCACGCCATTCTTCGAGAGTTAAGGTGAGCTGAATTTTGTGTAGTCGATCAAGCGCGAATAAGTCGACGCTGGCATTAGTGCTGCAATCAATCGCGATATCAGCAATTGCTTGCGCTTCGACCGCACCGGACGGGTTAAGTACCTCGCAATCATAGCGCGGAGGTTCTGCCTCAATGACCACCTCAAAACTATCACCCGTTTCAAGACCTTCAGGAAAAATGAAAGCCCCCTCCCCTTCAATTTGGAGGGTTTGCTCGCCCAACTTTACTACAAGGTTTTGCGAAGCAACCAGACCAGATACGGTACCACCAACAGTAAAAGTAGGTGCAGTGGGTGCGGTGCTGACAGGGGGAGCGCTTGCACCTGAGCCAGAGCTGGAGCCAGAGCTGGAGGAGCCACCGCCACCGCCACCGCCACCGCCACAGCCTGCCGTGCAGAACACAGCCAAAAACATCAATGTTTTTAAAACTTTAATACTCATGACTAAACCATACTCAAAAATCACAAGACCAGCGAGATTAATTATGCGAAGTCAAAGCTTCACATTTTAACGCCTCACTCGACTCAGTCGCTCCCCGACGGGTTACCTGCTGTTGGCACACTCAATGGCTTTTGTCGACTGACGCCATCAGGTGAATTCTAAACAAACGCCCGCCACAGGAACAAGCCTAAGATGATTAGACGATCTTTGGTGTCAATGCGACCGGTCGACGCCGGTTAGGCTTAAAGGCACATTAGTAAATAACTACATTCAAGCGTCAATTGATCCATCCACTGGCGTCCTATTTAAACAATCCGGAAAGCAGTTTCGGCGACTTAGCAAACCCTATTACAGCGGCTGGACGGAGAGCAGATTCTAGCGGATACGGCAAGGTGTGAATGCCCCCATGAATTCGAACATTGCCGGGTACGGGGTGTTCGTTGCTCAACCAATCTTGCACCGCAAGCAAAGCATTTAGACATTGTGATTGCGCCGGACTAAAAGTTTGAACCTGCATCGCCGCCGCGCCACCAAACGCCGCATCGAATACGGGATGATCTAGCGAACGAGTTTTCGTGATCGCCGCAGTATTGGCGGACACTCGCAAGGGATCAGCATTATCAGCGTATATTTGTCCGTAGGTGGCCCACGCCTCTGCCATCATTACTTTGCACAAATATTGCGCAGCTTGGTAACTCGCACCTTGAATACTAACGACGCTACGAATTGTTGAGCGCTCACCGAACTTTGCGACGCCACCAAATTTACCAAGCAGACCGAGCGCATCGAGCAATCCTTCCCAATTTGGCCGCATCGCTAAACGCTGTGCTAATGCGGCTTTATCACTGGCCAGCAACTCTGATGGCGTTGTAGGTGACACAAGCATTGTAACGCTAGCAATCAATTTAGACGGCATCGCGTTGATGATTGCATTCATCACCCCGGTAAGTCGTAACTCACGCGCTTGTCCTGGCGCATAGGCATACAAGCAGATATCACAGGCTGAACCTGCAGCAAACTCTACAATGGTCGCCAGCGCTTCTGCCGGTTGCGTCAGCAGGTCGACATTTTGTATTGGATAACACAGGGTGCCGGGAAATTTCGGATCCTCCAGTAAGCTTTCCGGCGGCGGGGACTGATCCAACCAGAGCACATCCGCTCCCATTGCTAAAAATTGGCGCGTAGATGCCATCTCTGCTGCGGCGCCAATCACGACCACTTTGCGGCCACTCAGTGACAAGCCCTTTTCTTTTTCCAATTTCTCCGTGATAGCAGCAAGCCTATCTGACGCTGCCGACGTTATCACGTTGTCTGCCATCAACTTTGCGCCTAGGGCAGAAAAATCCTTCCAATGTTTATTATCATATTCAAAAACCGGTACCCATGGTGGAGCGCCTTCTCCTGTTATAAACCTACAAGGGAGAGGCGCGACCGATTGTCGCAAATATTCATGCAAATTTTGTTGCTTATCGTCACCCCACACCAAATGATCTGCAACCGCTTGAGACAGCTGACGAGCAATCACGTGACGGTGGGGGCTGCTTAATCGATGTGCTTCGAATTCTGGGAGCCGCGAAACGTAATGCTTGCGAAAGCTATCCGGTGATACTAACCACGCTTTTATTCTCGGCGTAGGATCAATTTGATCGCAAACGCGGCTCAATACTTCATGAAAGATACCAGAAGCACTTCTGTTATTTTTAAGTGCAACACCGCTCTTTGCTTTATTCACAGGGTTCTGCTCATAGGGCTTTACTTACCGTTTATTATTATCTTGGGTCGATCGCGCTCAGACGATCAATCTCTTCCCGACCAGCGCGGATTCTACAGCGCATGCGGTATGGCGTCGTTCCCTTCTCTTAGTCGCGACGCTTTTTATCAGCCGGCTCATTAGACTGACTGATACGGTAACCCGGCCTTAATCTCAAATTATCGGGGAATCTTGCAGCGGCCAGCGTTTTCTCTCCTTCCCAAGAAACCCGCTGAAAAGGCATTTTAGGAAATCCCGCAGCGCCGTGTTGGGCAGACTCGAGACCCTGCGTTTTGGTCAGAACACAGGACTGATGTATCGCCTGATCTGAGGGCATTTTAATCTGCTCATCGCCGTGACCACGACCTACCCTCAGCGGCTCCGGCAGGCCGAGGCGAATATATTGTTCTGACGGACACTCGTTTCTTGCCATCTCTCTAATCATCAATTTGATCATACGAACTTCTATCTCTAAATCGTCAAGTGGCTGCAGTTGGCCCGGGTCGGCGTTTACATCAAATAGAAGCGTTGCTGTTCGACCTCTGCCAAAAGGATGATCTTTGTTGTAGAAAGTTGGTGCTGTCCGCGTCGGAATTTGCATTACCTGACAACCTTTCATAAATCCAAATCCCTTCACTTTTTCCCAGCTTTGAAGTTCTCTTGGGCTAAATCGGTTTTTCATGTGAGTTGGCATTAAGGTGTAATCGAACAACGGCTGATTATCCTCGGTCGTATTCGCTCGCATGTATACATATTGGCCGTCGGTGACATTCACCTGACCTCCCATTACGCCGTAAAGCGAGGCTTGTCGAATCTCCTCGTCTCCACCTAAGTGGTTGAAGATCGGTTTACCTTGCATGTCCTCGGTCAGCGGAACATTAAAATACTCAAGAATTGTCGGACCCAGATCAATGGTTTGGGCCAGCGCATCACTTTTTTTACCAACATTGTCTGGCGTTCGTGGATCGTATGCCCAAAAAGGAATGTGCGCGATTTCCTGAAAAAACGGCGTTACAACCTTCGCCCACCAGTCGTGCTCCCCCATCAACAAACCATGATCCGTGTTGACAATTAACATCGTATCTTCCCAGAGATTATATTTATCAAACGCGTCTAACACTCTGCCTAATTGTTGGTCGCAAAAAGTAATCAGAGAAGCGTACATGTATCTTATGTGCTCGACTGTTTGCTCATCTTCTCTAACTTCTCTGTAGGGCGGCCAATCAAATGGCGGGCCGTCGTACTCATGAGGATAAAGCTCCTGAAACTCTTGTTGGGTAAAAAAAGGCTCGTGTGGATCAAATGTTTCTATTTGCAGAAACCAGTTATCGGCATCCTTGTTGCGTTCAATAAACTCCAATCCGAGATCAAATGTTTTGTATTGCGGTTGCAGTTCCACTGCCCCCATGTGCTCTCGGTTTATGTTGTCCTGTTTTTGATAACTTAATCTTTGCAACTCAGACCATCTGTCCGAGCCGTAGTCGGGGTCCCTAAGTTTATCAACGTCTCCGATCCACTTATCACCTTCCTGACCTCTTACTAAATCGAAAGTCGTGTACCTTTGGTGATAAGTAGCACCACCGTCTTCCCAATAGTGCAGGTGGTCGGTGACCTTATGAGAATGCACACCGTTATCGTTTAACATTGCGGGCATGGAGTCATCAAATGGCTCCAAAGGGCCCCATGAACGATGCAAAAAGTTATATCTGCCAGTGTGCATTTCTCTTCTTGCCGGCATACAAGGCATTGAACCGACGTAGAAATGCTCAAATTGCACAGTCTTCTTTGCCAATCTTTCAAAATTCGGCGCTTTAACCCAGTCGTTGCCGTGAGTCGGCAAAAAATGTCGACATAGCGTGTCGTACATTACAACCACGCATCTCTTTTTCGTATTCATATTAATCACCCATTTGAAAACACGCACCGTCACGGCATCCGAATCGCTCACAGATGCACCTTGTTTGGATGAAAGTCTACTGAAGACCCGCAATTTAAACCAGATTTACCAACCCGCAAATAATGCGGAGTGTAACGGTTAACGACGATTCAGATGTAAGCTGCAGCTAATGACCCGCGCTTACAACAACCCATGACCTTAATCAGCCGGCAGATCAGAAGATCAAGCGCATATAGAAATACGTTATTCTGCCGGATTGCTATATTTTATATCCGACCCTTGTCGTGTAACTTTTTTAGTGGCAACCACATCATTTTTCAAACACGGCAAAGCTTCCGGTCGCCTTTGCAACCAATTCCTTGCCTGAGAAAACCTCACTTTCAAGTATCGCCACTCGTCGACCTTTTTTGATCACATGAGTATTACAAACAAGATCATGATGCCCCGCAGGCATTAGATACATGATTTTAATTTCGATGGTAGCGCAGAGTTGCCCATCGCCAAGCAGGGACATCAGAGCCCCGCCCATGCCCGTATCAGCCAAGGTATAAATCACGCCACCATGAACGACATTATTAGGATTCAGAAGCCGCTCATGAAATGCGATTGAGCAGATAGACTCGCCATTCAGCTTTGAATCTACCGAGAGCCCCAACAGATCCGCGAAGGGATGAGGCATTGAGACTGTATTCATTCTCAGGTTCCTTAATAATTTAACCGGTATCTAAATTTGATCACCAGCCTATCGACAGCACGGTCCGTCAGAGAATCTCTAAAAAGATTTCCAAAACCATCGTCTTGGCGGTTAGGTAGGTTGCTACCAATGGTATATACAACAAACAAATCCGATAGCGGCGCGAGTTCCCATCGATATCTAAGCTGAGCTGTCAGCCGGCTAATGGTGAAATCAAAATCTGTCGAGGTGATACCATCGGTCACCTGAACTAAATCGTCTCCGCCCGCTGCACTATACAAATTTTGCGCGTCTGCATTGATTCCTACCCACTGCATCGAGAACCGCAGCTGCTGTTTAGAGGTAATAAACAATTCAGCTGCAATACTGGGCTGCCAGTGCTTGGCGTTATAGGCGCCGAGCAAGCTACCGTCCAGATGAATCA
>ENA-UZWX01005198-UZWX01005198.1-metagenome-genome-assembly--contig:-Day-4---50m-contig-5198_pt1 | contig 15516 bp, 14 predicted proteins | sample MGYA00260347_ERZ794907 | MGnify/ENA metagenome assembly ERZ794907 | reverse complement strand
TCAACTTTTTGAGGGTCAACGGGATCTCCCCAGCGGTCTTGAACCATAATCGCAGTCGCACCACACCGCTCGACATTTTCTTTCATGCGTCCGCCAAAGACGCCGTTTTGGCAGACGATTACTGTGTCACCGGGTGATACCAAATTCACAAACGCTGCTTCCATTCCAGCAGATCCAGGGGCCGACAACGGGATCGTTAGTTCATTGGAGGTTTTAAAGGCGTACTGAAGTAGCCGCTTGGTATCGTCCATGAGTTCAATGAATAGCGGATCGAGGTGCCCAATGGTGGGGCGGCCCAAGGCACCGAGCACCCGCGGTGACACGTCTGAGGGGCCGGGGCCCATAAGGGTACGTTGGGGCGGATGAAAGCTCTGGCTCATGACAAATTTATTCCGTTAATGTGACTGAAATTTTGGGCGCAATGATGCCCAATTTAACCCAGAGAAGCTAACCGCTGGCGTTTTCAATGGCTTCTTGCTGCTGCATCCATGTCTCTTCAAGTTCACCAAGTTGCGCTTTAAGTAAACCTTCTTGTTCGACTAATTGGGCGAGCTGATCGTGTTGATCAGGTTCATAAAGGTCTGAATTGGCCAGTTGGGCTTGCAGCTCACCGAGCTTTTGCTGCGATCCTTCCAACGTTCGCTCAGTTTTCTCCAAGGCTTTTTGCAGCGGCCGCAAGCGGGCTCGCTGCTCAGCGGCACCTTGACGGTTTTGTTTACTCTGGCCACCGCCGTCTTGTGTTAACGCGGTTTTTTTAGCGGCTTTATCGGAGTTTACGGCGGCGGTTCGATCTCCTGAGAGCACCCACTGCTCGTAAGCTGTCAAATCGTCGGGATACTCTGTGACGGCGCCGTTATCAACCAGCCATAATGATTCCACCGCATGACGCATCAGGTGACGATCGTGACTGACTAATACTATGGCGCCGGTATAGCCCTGTAATGCGACAGCCAATGCATGCCGCATCTCCAAATCTAGGTGGTTAGTGGGCTCGTCCAAAATAAGCACGTTGGGATCCTGCCAGACCACCATAGCAAGGGCGAGACGAGCTTTTTCGCCGCCAGAGAAGGGCGCAATTTCTTGACGAGCCCGATCGCCCTTAAAATTGAAGCCGCCTAAAAAATCGAGAATCGTTTGTTCACGAACTTTTGGACTTAGCCGCTGCAGGTGCAGCAGCGCGCTAGCCTGTAGGTCTAGAACCTCGAGTTGCTGCTGGTCGAAATAGCCAATGCGCAGATGCGCGCCGGTGACTCGATCACCTGAAAGAGCGGGTAAGGCCCCGGTTAATCCCTTTAGAAATGTCGACTTTCCCGCGCCGTTTTTACCTAATAAGCCAATGCGGTCCCCTGGATGTAATGACAGGGATACGCCGTCTATGATGACGTCGTCACCATAACCGAGAACAAGATTATCGATGGTCAAGAGGGGATCGCTGCTTTTGCCGGGCTCGGGAAACTGAAAAGAAAAGGGGGAATCGACGTGGGCGGGTGCCACCGTTTCCATGCGTTCTAGCGCTTTCAGTCGGCTTTGAGCCTGACGCGCTTTCGTGGCTTTGGCGCGAAACCGCCGGACAAAATCTTCCATTTGTCCAATTTCCCGCTGCTGCTTGGCATATTGAGCCCGTTGCTGTGCCATACGCTCAGCGCGCTGCTGCTCATAGGCTGAATAGCCCCCGCGATAGGGGATCAACTGCTCTTGCTCAAGACTTAGCGTGCGCTCACAAATAGCATCGATGAAATCCCGATCGTGGGAGATCATCAGTAAAGTGCCTGAATATCGAAGTAGCCACCCCTGCAGCCACAACATGGTATCGAGATCGAGGTGGTTGGTAGGCTCATCGAGTAAGAGAACGTCTGAGGGTGTCATAAGTGCACGAGCCAAATTTAGCCTGACACGCCAGCCCCCTGAAAACTCTGTTACCGATGCCTGTAAATCAGGCTGGGTAAAACCCAGGCCCAGCAAGAGTTGCTCTGCACGCCTTGGCGCACTGTAACCGTCCAGAACTTCCATCTCCTGATACAGGTAGGCCGCACGTTCGTAGTCTTCAGCTTGTTCGGCCTTGGCAATGTTCTGAGTCAATTGATAAACAGCAGCGTCACCTGCCATAACAAAATTTATCGTGGTGTCATCGCTGACCTCCAGCTCCTGCGCCATGTGGGCCACACGTAACCCCGTCATGCCGCGGATTTGACCTTGGTCGGCAGACAGTTCGCCCAGCAGCATGGCAAATAAGCTCGACTTGCCGGTGCCATTGGCGCCGATAAGCGCAAGTTTTTGACCCGGCTGCAAGGTGGTTGAGGCCCCTTGCATTAATAGCTTGGGTCCCCGTCGCAGAGCGATGTCTTCTAAAATGATCACGCGTGCTGCCCCGTTTCTCGCTGTTGTGCTTGCCACAAAGCTGTGTAGCGGCCGCCTTGTGCAAGCAGCGCTTCGTGCTTGCCTTGTTCCACTAGACGTCCGTCCTCCAGTACCAATATTCTATCGGCATCAACAATGGTGGAGAGCCGGTGGGCGATGACTACCGCTGTGTGATGCCCTGCCAGAGCGCGAAACGCGCGCATAACCGCACGTTCAGATTCGCTGTCCAGACTTGAAGTGGCTTCATCAAACACAAGAATAGGCGCCGACTTCAAAACCGCCCTGGCAATGGCAACGCGCTGACGCTCGCCGCCCGAGAGTTTGAGTCCTCTTTCGCCGACTCGAGTGTTGATCCCCTCGGGTAGACGAGCAACAAAATCGTCGAGGTATGCCGCAGCCACAGCAGCGTTTACCTCTTCGTCTGTTGCTGAGGGTCGTCCGTAGCGAATATTCTCCAACAAAGAATCGTTAAACAGCACGCAGTCCTGAGGGACAATCGCGACCGAGCTGCGCAGTGAGTTTTGGGTGACGTCTCGAATATTTTGTCCATCGAGGTACACAGTGCCGCTGCTAGGATCGTAAAAACGAAAGAGTAGCTTTACTACCGTTGATTTGCCCGCGCCACTTGCGCCGACAAGTGCAACAGTTTCGCCACCGTCGATTGTAAAGTTAAGTTCTGAAAGCACCCGCCGTGCGTCGCTGTAGCCAAAGTTCACCTGACGGAATTCAATAGCTCCCGTCGCCATCTTCAAAACGTCTGCTTCCGGTTGGTCCATTACCGCAGGTTGTTGATCTAGCACACGAAATAGCCGTTCGATGCTAGCGAGGGAGGCTTTAATTTCACGGTAAACAAAACCAAGAAAGCTCAGGGGTATAAACAGCTGCAACATAAACTGATTAATGAGCACGAAATCCCCAAGGGTCATATTGCTGTCTTGCACTGACAGTGCGGCCAAGCCCAGCATTAATGTCTGACTCAAGGCAATGATAATTGCTTGGCCGCTATTGAGTGCAAGTAGTGACAACCGATTTTTACGTCGCGCCTGCTCCCACTGCTCCAACGATTCGTCGTAGCGCTGGGCTTCGAATTCTTCGTTGTTAAAATATTTAACGGTTTCATAGTTGATCAAGCTGTCGACCGCTCGGGTGTTACTTTCGGAGTCAGCTGCATTGGCTTCGCGAATGTAGCGCGTTCGCCATCGAGTAGCGCGGAAGGAAAAAGCGCCGTAAAGCGCCACCGATAACAAAACGATAAAGCTGTACTGTGCGCCGTAGTTGATCAGAAGAATCGTAGCGACCATGGCAATTTCAAATAATGTGGGTGCAATGTTGAAAATGAAAAATCGCATGAGAAAGCTAATGCCATTGGTGCCACGTTCAATATCTCTCGCGAGCCCGCCGGTGCGACGGTTCAGGTGATAGTCGAGATCTAGGCTGTGTATGTGTTTAAAAACAGCAAGACCAATGCGATGCATGGCGCGTTCGGTCACGCGGCCAAACAAGGTGTCTCGTAATTCAGCAAATAGGGTGTTGGCGAATCGTGCAGCGCCGTAGGCCGCGACCATAAATAAAATGACTGAGGTTGTGACTTGCGCCGCGCTTTGATCTAAACCATCGACTAATGCCTTCAGTAAAAAAGGAATCAGCAGCAAGGCGGCTTTTGCAAGCAGGAGGCAGGCTAGAGCGAAACCGACTCTGCCGCGGTTGTCATAAAGAATGGGCGCAATGCGCCTCCAGAGTTTGGGTAACAACACTCTGCTGTTTTCTATTTCGTTGTCGTCTGTTTGAAAACTGTGCATGGGTAACGTGTTAGAAGCCCACTGATTGGGCTCGCCTAAGGTGTCCAGATGGCTGAGGGTGCAGTACTCTACCCTAAGGGACGCTTCGTACACAGTCGCGTCGTAAAAACTCCACTACAAGAATTAAAGGATGCTTCGGCATGGGCTTTATCAGCGACAACGTCACATTGGACAATCCCGCATTTATTCATGAAAGCGCCTGGCTTTATGGCAAGGTTTATATTGGTCCCGACGCTTCAGTTTGGCCTAATGTGGTGACCCGTGCGGAATTCCTGGAGATCAGGATAGGCGCGCGGACCAACATTCAAGATTTTGTCATGATTCATGTCGGAGCCATGACGCCCACGATTGTTGGTGAGGACTGTTCTATTACTCATCACGCAACCTTGCACGGCTGCGAGATTGGTGACCGCTGCCTGATTGGCATTAACTCCACGATTATGGACGGCGCGAAAATCGGCGCTAACTCTATTGTTGCGGGTAACAGCATTGTGCGTGAAAACAGCGTTTTTCCCGAAAACTCAATTATTGCTGGTGTACCCGCTAAGGTGGTGGGAACGCGGGATAATGGTGCGGCCAATGCGCTTAATGCCGCTATGTATCAACGATTTGCAGGAAGCTTCGCCGATGGCCGCGATCGGCTCGATGAGTCTGAAGTTGCTGACATTATGGCGTTGTACAAAGGTGAGAAGCCCGCAGAAAAGTGAGCGGATTGGGGTGTTCTAGACAGTTTGGCGGTGGGATCTTTGGTACCACTGTTGCAGCGATAACAGCCAAACGGTAACGCTAAGCCCCATAGCGAGCCCTACGATTCCGGTCCACGCGAAGCGATCGTAGGCTAGGGTTCCTGCCCAACTGCCCAAACCGCCGCCCGTAAACATCATACAAACGTACAGACTCATTAATCGTGTTCTGACGGCGGGGGTTTCTTGCAACCCTGTCATGCGGCCTGTGACGTCGACCAAGGGGCCAACGACTGCCATTAGGGCCAGTGGTGGCAGCAAGAACACCCAGTTTGTTTCAGCCGTCATTAGCAGTGTTATTCCCAGAAACTGAAAAGTGGCCATGATGAGTCGGGCTTTTTCGGCGCCCTGAGTGTCCGCCCATTTTCCCAAGCGCGCAGTTGTCAGAAGGCCTATTGCCGAGAATGCCGTGAGATAACCCACAAGGTCAGAGCCATGTCCCTGGGCTTCACTAGTGAGATGGAGTCCAATGCCTAACCAGACAGCAATAAAGGCGGCAAAGTTCAGGCCTTGAATAACCCCCGAAACCATCAATCGTGGATGCTGTTTGCCAAGAATGAATAGCGATCGAATCAGCGTCCAATAGCTAGAGTTTTGTATTTTTACGGGTTCCGGCACCATGATCCTAGGCACGATAATGGCGGCGGCGGTCATTAGAGCCGCGGCAATCCAATAAATCCAGCGCCAGTCGGTATAGGCTCCAATAACGCCAGCAGACAGCCTTGAAACCTGAACTCCGGCAATGACGCCCGTCGTTAGCAGGGCGGTTGCGTAACCGAGTTGTTGAGGAGTGACGCGACGGGAGGCATAGGCGGGGAGCAGATACGGGGTAATGGTAAAGAAACCCAGTGCAGTTGATGCCGTGATAAAAACGACGAAGCTAGTGGTAACGGCCATAACCACGAGGGTGAGCACTTGAACGGAAAGGCACAGCGTGACCAATCTTCGATTATCGACTCGATCACCTAAAGGCAAAAGCAGAAGCACACCCAGGGCGAGGGCAATTTGGTTGACGGCAGGCACAATGCCGATACCGGCATCACTAACGCCAAAGTCCCGAGCCACTGCAGCAATAATCGGATGAATATAGTAGGCATTGGCCGTTACGATCGCCGAGGCACAGGCCAACCAAAAGATTTCTCTATTCCCAGTCAAACTGAAGAGATGCTTTGGCTGTACAACATAAGGGATTGCTCATAACGTTGACGGTTGTGACCGGGAACATAGCGCGGGACGCTGTATCTCACACGCGGCTGGGCCGGGAGTATATCGGTTGTTGCTGTCTATGGTGCTGCCATTAATACCGTTAGTTCTCTTATTAACTGTGGTGGCTGCCCCAATCGCTGCTCCATCCCTCGCTTCTGGTAACAAAGAATGAACGCAACGTGTCAGTCTTTCAGGGACGACTGCGCTGGGTCAGCAGCTTATCGAGCTGGTCGGCAAAGGTTTTTCGATCTGTTTGAGACATGGGCGGCGGGCCTCCGGTGTTTTGGCCAGAGGCGCGCATAGTCTCCATGAAGTCGCGCATTTGCAGCCGCTGCTTGATATTGGCGGTGCTGTAGCGTTCACCACGAGGGGTAAGTACTCGGCCACCTTTTTCTAGGACGTCAGCTGCTAGTGGAATATCAGCTGTGATGACAAGATCGTTGGTCGCCACCCGCGCAACAATTTCGTCGTCGGCCTTATCGAATCCTTGTGCGACTTGATAGCTTTGTAGCCAGGGAGACGGGGGCAAGTTAACTGCTTGGTTGGCAATAAAAACTACCTTGATTTCGCGTTTCACAGCGGCGCGGCATAAGATGTCCCTGATTGCTCCGGGGCAGGCGTCGGCGTCGACTAAAATGTTCACGCAATAGTTTCCTTTAATATGAAGCGGGCAACGCCCTCCGGAGGCGCCACTAACACGCGAATAACAACGTTACGTAGGAGAGCAGCACAATGGCATTGGTTACTTATCAAGAGCAAGACGCTTTTAGCCTGATTACCCTTGATGATGGCAAGGCCAATGCGTTGTCTTTTGCTATGGCAGATGGTCTAGACAGCGCCCTCGATCAAGGTTTTGAGTCTGGCAAGGTGATTGTGTTGGCGGGTCGGCCCGGCAAATTCTGTGCCGGCTTTGATTTAAATGTCATGGGAAAAATGGATGCAGACAGTCAGCGCCTGTTGCGAAGGGGTGCTGATATTGCCGGACGACTGGCACATAGCCAAACCCCTGTGATTGCTGCGGTAACTGGACACGCCTTAGCTATGGGCGCATTAATTTGTCTTTCAGCGGATTACCGCTTGGGATGTCGAGGTGCTTTTAAACTGGGCCTGAATGAGGTGGCCATTGGCATGACGTTGCCATGGTTTGGCATTGAGTTGGCGCAGGAGCGCGTGATCGAAGCTCATGCCCATCAGGTGGTTACTTTGGCGCGTATCTATGACCCCGAAGGCGCCGCGGAGGCGGGTATTCTCGATGCTTGCTGTGCCCCGGAAAACCTTATGGCAGAGGCGGCAAGTACTGCTCAGCGCTTCGCCGCCTTAGATATGCCTTCGTTCGCGGCAACCAAGGCGCGATTGCGGGAGGGTTTTGCCAGTCGCTGGGATACGGCTATGGCACGAGATTTTGGTTAACCGAGCGTGTTGATCGGCCCTAAGATTGTTCAATAAAGCGGCCGTACTCGGGATATCTAACCTAGACCAACTAGCGGCTACCGTGCTGCGGCCAAATCGTTAGCCAGTTTCATTTGGCGGCGAGTAGCCGCGAAGACTGAAAGATCATCAGCGGTTTTCCCTTGTTCGCCCAGAAGCAGAATTTGCTCGTAGTACCAGTACTGCACGGCAAAGGTCCCTAAGGTTTTAAATAACGATATTTTTTCGAGGATTTTTAGCCACCGAGGCAGTAGTGAAAGCGCATCCTCGTATCGAGGGAGCTCTGCCATGCCAGAGAGCAGCCGTTTAGGTGCATCGGTCATAACGCACATGGGTCGACCAATCCCAACGACATCGGCAGACCCGCTTTCAAGGGCGCTCTCCATGGCGTCCAGGCGTCGCAGGCCGCCCGTTACCATCAGGGGCATGGTCAGTTCCTTGCGCATCGCTTGAGCAAAGTCCACGAAATAAGCCTCCCTGGCCCGGGTTGACTGCGCCACGGCCTGATTTTCTACAGGCTCGATGCCCTCTACGTTTAGCAGCCGTGGCTGCTCGTAAGTACCTCCTGAAATTTCCAGCAGGTCGACACCCGCCGCTTCCAACCATTTGGCCACTTGCAGGCTTTCGGTGAAATCAAATCCACCCCGTTGAAAGTCGGCGCTATTAAGCTTCACGCCTACTGGGAATTCAGGGCCAACCGCCGCACGAACCGCGTTGACTGACTCCAGTAAAGCGCGGGCACGATTTTCAAGACTGCCGCCCCAACGGTCTGTGCGTTGATTGCTTCGGGGGCTCAGAAATTGAGACAACAAGTAGCCGTGGGCGCTGTGGAGTTGAACGCCGGTGAAGCCCGCCTCCTTGAGGACACGGGCGCAGCGTGCAAAGCCCGCTATAACGGCCTCAATATCCGACTCAGTCATTGCGATGGGCTCACCAAATTGTCCGCCCGGTAGGCCTAGTTTAATGGGCGAGGGGGCTTTGGGCGTTGGATTAATGATTTTTTGACACTGCCGTCCTGCGTGGCTGATCTGTGCCCAAAAATGATTGCCATTGCGAGTTCCTGCCGTTGCCCATGCCTTTAAGGCGTCTTTTGTGGCGGCATCCGGTTCTTGGTCAACGACCACATTGCCCGGTCGCTCCAAATGGTCGCGGTCAATTTGCACGTTACCTGAGAGTAATAACCCTGCTCCACCATCGCTCCAGATCCCATACAGTTGATTCAACGCAGCCCCCGGGACCCCGGTTGACCCGGCCAGCCCCTCGGTCATTGCAGCTTTGCAGATACGATTGGTCAACGTTGCCCCACAGGGCAGAGTTAATGATTGCTCTATCATTTTGGGTTCCTTTTTTGGAGGGCAAACGCTGTTCCAGTTACTCGTTGGCTGCCGTTTGCTCTAAGGGTGTTGAGGTGATGTGGAAAAAGGCGCCTTCATCAGTCAGAACTGCAATGCTGCCATCACCTAAAACCCGGACATCGCGCACTCTTCCTGTCACTTCGGAAAAGGGCTCACTCTGCACAAAGCCATTGCCCTCAGGCGCCAGTCGATAAAGTTTTTGGTCAACTAACGCGCCTGTAAGCAGCGATCCATCCCATTCTGGAAAAGCCGTGCCTCGATAAATAGCAAGGCCCGATGTGGCGATACTGGGCACCCAGTACATGACCGGCTGGGCCATGCCTTCGGCTTCCGTGTAGGGCGAAATAATCGCCCCTGAATAATCCAAACCGTAAGTAATTGCGGGCCAGCCATAGTTAGTGCCGGGAACAATTCGATTGAGTTCGTCTCCGCCTTTGGGTCCATGCTCCGCCATCCAGATGGTCCCTGTATCGGGGTCGACCACGAGCCCTTGAGGGTTTCTGTGTCCGTAGCTGTAAACCCGGGGCGCAACCTCTGGAAAAGGGTTGCTAGCAGGTGCACTACCGTCGCTATTAATTCTCAGCAGCTTGCCCATTTCGCTGTTTAGGCTCTGCGCTTGCTCTCGATATTCAAAACCTTCACCAACGCTGAGCAGCAAGGTGCCATCGGGCAAAAAAGCCAATTTGCCACCAAAATGCGCGGCTTTTTTCTTGCTGGGTTGAACCTCCAAAATAATTTCTGAATCAGCCAGTAGCTCCCCGGAAAGCTTGGCGCGCATGACGGTGGTGCGGTTCGTATCGGCATCGCCCCCGGCATAAGAGAGATAAATTCGTTGATTGGTAGCGAACTCAGGATCGAGGACAACGTCTAGCAAGCCGCCTTGGCTTTTAAAAAACACTTCGGGGGTACCGACAATTGTGGTGGCATTGCCACTGTGATCGACGTGTAAAAGGCGACCAGCCTTTTCGGTGATCAGGAAGCCGTTACCGTTGGGCAGCTCTGCAATCGACCAGGGCTGTTCTAGCGTGTCTGTAATGGTGTTAACTTGGTAGTTGGCAGCTTCCAAGGGTAATGCTGCTAGCAGCATTGCACTTACGAAAACGGTTTTGACGAAGTTGTAACTAGAAGGCATGGTGCGTCCTTTGAAAAAAAGTTTTTATACCTTGGACCCTAACTATAACCCCTTCGCAGTGCAAAATTTGCATTGCCGTTTATAAGGAGCCGCTTGTGCGTACCATCGCTGCTTACTTTCCAGCCACTCTAGTGGCGTACCTATTAGCCAGCGCCTTTTCGACATTTATGATCATGGCCGGACTTAAGGAGATGGCTATGCCAGTTTCTGCCACTGATGTTTTGTCGGCGGTTTGGTTTGATTGGCTTGGATTACTAGGCTCGTATTTGCCGCTAGTCGCAATTTCGTTGCTTATTGCACTGCCGGTGGCGGGACAATTACACGGTCGACTGGGCTTTCCCCGCCTTCTCATTTACGCGCTGGCAGGCTTTGTGGCTTTGATCGCTATTCATTTGATTTTGGAGGCAACCTTGGGGTTGATCGGCTTCGCCGCCGTAAGGAGCACCTTTGGCTTGCTGATGCAGGGGGCTGCGGGTGGTATTGCGGGCTGGTTCTATGCCTATTTAACCGGAGCAAAAGCATGACCGAGGCTGACTACTTTCAGCAGGGAATTGCTGAACTTCAGGCTGGACGCCCCGCGGAAGCGCTGGCGATATTTCAGCAGGCTGTTGCTAACAATGTTGCGACACCGCGGTGCTGGCTAGGTCTGTCACTGGCAGCACTGACTCAGGGTGATGTGCCCGAGGCTGAAAAAGCGGTAGATGCGGTCCTAGTAGAAGAGCCCCACAATATGCGCGCTTTGATTATCAAGGGCGATATTTTGTTGGGTAAGGACGATTTTCAAAATGCTTCCTCCTATTACAATCTAATCCTCCGTCTTGCAGCAAACCTGACGGATATCCCGCCGCAGCTGTCCTCAGATTTAGATCGAGTAGAAACCCGGCTGCAGCAGCTGGGACAGATGTTTCAGCAACACTTGTTTGATCGTCTTTCCTCAGCGGGTTACCGCCGCAATCGGGCATCGACGCGTTTCAATAATTCTCTCGATATGCTTTTGGGGCGTAAACAGCGAAAAGATCCGGGGCATAAATTTCCCCAAGCCCCCCACGCTTTTTATCTGGATGACGTGCCTTATTGTACGTATTTTCCTAATGAGCAGCTCCCATGGCTCGCTGACTTGGAAGCACATACAGATTTGATCGAGGGGGAGCTGAACGCTTTGCTGCGACAGTCTTCCGATCGCTTTTCTCCCTACGTGCACAGCGGTTTGGAGCAACCACAAAATAGTGGAACGACGTTACTCGATAGCGACGATTGGACATCAGCGTTTCTTTGGCAAGACGGGATGCCGCAGCCTGACGTTCTTGCGTCTTGCCCAGAAACTGCGGCTCTCATGGCTGACCTGCCTTTAACGAAGATCGGCGGTCTGGCGCCTTCTGTACTGTTTTCCAAGCTTGATGCTGGCGCCAAAATTGATCCTCATACTGGGTTACTGAACTGCCGATTAATTTGTCATTTACCGCTGACCGTACCGGCGGGTTGTGGTCTGCGTGTTGGCGAAGATTCACGAGAAACTGAGCGGGGTCGCAGTTGGGCATTTGACGACAGCGTAAACCATGAAGCTTGGAACAATGGGGAAGAACCGCGAACTATTTTACTGTTCGATGTGTGGCGCCCAGAGCTCGATAGTGATGAACGCCACTTAATAACCAGCGTGCTTGAAGCGGTCTCTGGATTCGGTAAGGTAGAGTAGACCACCGCTTGAGGCGACAGAAACAAATGTTTGTGGCTGTGGGTCGCAAAGGCAAAGGGTTACGGTAGTTTTGCTCGGTCAGTGAGGATGTTATGTCGTTGGTTCGGTGTGGTGATTTTTCCTGGCAGTCTCTGGTAGTAATCGGAGTGCTGTTGTTGTGCAACGCGCCCGGGGCGACGGCTGACTGGGTCGCTGGGGTGACCACCGATACCGAAACAGACGGGATTGGCGGCGTTGTCGAATATCATTGGCAAGAGTTTGCGGCAGCTGGGGGGTTCTCAGGCAATATTGCGGTCGCGGGACGCCTTGATGAGGACGGTGACGCTTGGGCTGGTGCTGGTGTTGCAGGTAAATACCGAATCGGACGTCGATTCTTCATTGAGGGCAGCTTTATGCCGGGGGTCTATCATGCAGGGGATACCGAGCTCGGCGGGTCTCTGCATTTCCGGTCTCTTATTGGAATGGGTTTTGACATTAACGAAAACGCCGCCATTTCACTGACGATTGATCATATGTCTAACGGCAGTACGCAGACCCTGAATCCTGGTTCAGACGCGATTACTCTTCGGTTCATCTTTCGTTGAGCCTTAAAACGATGTCAGAGACGCCCTCAGCTGAACAGCCTCTGGCTGGAGTTCAAATTGTTGAGCTGTCCACCATGGTTACTTGCTCACTGGCTGCCATGACGTTGCGCTCACAGGGCGCTCAAGTGATTAAAGTGGAGCCGGTACGAGGCGGCGATCCCATGCGCAAACTCGGTAGCCAGAAAAATGGAACCTCGGCACTGTTTCATAACTGCAACCGCGGTAAGCGTTCACTAGCTATCAATCTTAAGCATGAGATGGGTGTTGAAGCGGTAAAACGCTTGGCAGCCCGTGCGGACGTTGTTCTCAATAATTACCGGCCGGGTGTCATGACGCAGCTGGGTTTGGGAAGCGACACACTTCGAGCCCTCAACCCGCGCCTGATAAACGTTGCTGTGACGGGTTTTGGCACACGAGGCCCTCTGCGTGATCGACCCGCTTATGATCACGTGATTCAGGGTATAGCGGGTATCACGGGGCTCCAGGGCGGCGATGATGAGTTTGCATTCGTTCGAATGCTGATGTGCGACAAGGTCACCGCCTATACAACAGCCCAAGCGGTGACCGCGGCGTTACTGGCGCGACACTCTACCGGGGAAGGTCAGCACATAGATATTTCAATGTTACATGCCTGCCTAGCTTTCATGTGGCCTGATGGCATGATGCACCGAACATTGCACGACGATGATGCTTTTCAAATGCCGCCCATATCTGAGAGCTACCAAACAATTCAGGGTTCCGATGGTGCTGTGGCTGCGTCTATTTTATTAGATCATCATTGGGAAACGGTGCTGACTTTAGTCGGCCGTGAAGAGCTTAGATCCGACCCTAGATTTGTCACGGTTGTGTCACGATTTATGCATCTAGGAGAGTTTTCTAGCGTTTTAAAAGACGGCATGCGTCATCTCAAAGTCGAGGAAATTATGACGGCCTTTGAGGCGGCCGATATTCCCAGTGCACCCTGTGAATCGAGGGACACCCTCACTAGAAATGTTCAAATAGAGACCTTGGGTCTGCTTGAAACTTATGTCACTGAGAACTTGGGCCGCCTGACCAGCCCAGCGCCGCCGATCCAGTTTGCCGGTATCGACAGCTCATTGGCTGAACCGTCGCCGTCTCTGGGTGAACACAGTGTTGAAGTAATGACAGAGCTGGGTTTTACCGAGAGTCAGGTAGGCGAGCTACTCGAATCTGGAAAATTAGCGACGGCATAATTTTTTCAGGTGCGACACGACAGAAGAGGTTTGCCGATGCCAAATTACTATGACTTGGGGGCGTTAGAGGGCTTTACCTGTGGCCAAGCTAGTGATCCCTTGGGTAAAACCGGGGTGACGGTGCTGCGCTTTGATGCGGGTGCGGTAGCCGCCGTGGATGTGCGCGGTGCGGCCCCTGGCACTCGCGAAACAGATCTGCTGAAGCCAGAAAATCTTATCGATAAGGTTCATGCCATTGTCCTGTCTGGAGGCAGCGTTTGGGGTCTGGATGCCATGAGCGGTGTTGTTCAGGTACTTGAAGAGAATGACGTTGGCTTTGATACCGGCATCGCAAAAGTGCCTATCGTGACAGGGGCCGTACTGTTTGACCTCGGTGTGGGTAGTGCGAGCGCTCGTCCCGACATGCTAATGGGTCGAAAAGCGGCAGAGGCGGCTACCGGGCGGCGTATTGAAACAGGCGCTGTGGGGGCTGGATGCGGGGCTACGTTGGGGAAAATATATGGCCGCGAATACGCCTCAACATCTGGTCTGGGTGCCCATTGTATTGCTCTGGCGGATGGCTTCTGTGTGGCTGCGATTGTGGCGGTGAATCCCTATGGCGAGGTGTTTGGTCGGGACGGCCAGCTTCTGGGAGCTAGCACGGCGCCAGTTTCTTTGCGGGACGCTGAAAATTACAGCGCTTCTGGTGATTTTCCTGGAAGCAACACAACCATTGGCGCCATTGTCACAAATGCCACATTGACTAAAAGTGAAGCCTTGAAAGTGGCACAAATGGCTCATGACGGACTCGCAAGGGCGATTCGTCCGGCGCACACTTTATATGATGGCGATACGCTTTTTGCTGCGGGTACGGGTACTCATGGACCCATGAATTTAAATCGACTGGGTATGCTTGCGGCAGATGCTGTTGAGGTTGCAATTCATAACGGTGTAGCCAGTAGCCATTAGCCATGGGCGGGTCGTGATCTTCGATTTGAGACCAGTCTTCATGGCCTTTGGCTGCGTACATAAACCCAACTGACACCAAATTTTGCGTACTATTTGTTCAATGGCTGCCAAACGCTTTTAGCCTTCCAGAGAGAGCACATTCCAGAGCAGCGACGGACAGTCAATAAGGAGGTTTGAATGCGATTCAGCTATCAAGTGGGCATGAGTGACGCCGACCATTACTTACCTTTAGCTAAGGCCGCTGAAGCTGCTGGCTATGACGGCATTACGATACCTGACAGCATTTGTTACCCCCAAGAGTGCAGCTCGAAGTACCCATACAACAAAGACGGCAGCAGAGAGTTTCTTGAAAGCGTGCCGTTTTTAGAGAGCCTTATTGCGGTTTCAGCAATGGCGGCGGTCACCGATACCATTCGTTTTGCGACCTTTGTTTACAAACTGGCCGTGCGACAGGCGCCTGTGGTGGCCAAACAGGTGCAAAGTATTCAGCAGTTGTCGGGTAATCGTTTTGATTTTGGCGTGGGTATAAGCCCTTGGGAGGAGGACTTCGCCGTTTGTGGCGTCCCATGGGAGCGTCGCGGTAAGCGATTTGATGAGCAGCTGGCCATTTTAAGAGGTCTTGAGAGCGGGGAGTTTTTCAGTTTTGAGGGCGAGTTGCACAGTATGCCTGCCAATAAAATGTGTCCTGCCCCTACCGCGCCAACACCCATCTTAATGGGGGGACATTCAGATCCGGCGCTGAAGCGGGCGGCCCGCGTGGGCGACGGCTGGATGTGTGCCGGAGCGGATATGTCGCAACTTACTGATTACATTACTAAGCTCAAGCAATGGCGTGAGGAATATGGCACTGTTGATCGGCCTTTTAAAATTTTCACCACAGGACAAAATGCGTTTACGCCGGCGGGTATTGCGGAGTTGGAAGCGCTGGGCGTAACTGACGTTGTTATTGCCTTTCGCAACGTTTACGAATTGGAACCTGATCATTCCCTAGAGAAAAAAATCCAAATGCTCAACTGGTATGCGACCGAGTTCATCGGACCACACCGCGCCTAAGAC
>ENA-UZWX01001386-UZWX01001386.1-metagenome-genome-assembly--contig:-Day-4---50m-contig-1386_pt1 | contig 15538 bp, 9 predicted proteins | sample MGYA00260347_ERZ794907 | MGnify/ENA metagenome assembly ERZ794907 | reverse complement strand
ATCACTGATTGCTGAGAGAGAAAAGCACAGACCGAAACAGAATAAGATAAAGTTGCTTTTTAGCATTAAGCACGACCCGTCAACAATTGTGACCTAACCCACAACGAGGCGATAGTAGTTGTAAAGATTCAGACCCATCACTTTCTCAAGCGCGTCTTCTGAGAGTCCGCGTCGTTTCAAACCATCCCAAATTGTTTCCATTCGGCGCGGGCCATTCAATTCTTCAAAATAGAGTGGACCATCACCAACCTTCATGGCGGACCCCTCTTCTTTATTGAGCTCCTCAAGATACGCTTTACTCTGTACCAACCTGCGATGGTCTCTATCGCTGCCGATACAAACATGGTCCACGCCACATACATTAATCGCATGCAGAATATGATCGAAATAGACCTCAAGCGCATTGTCTACTTTCTCTGTCATAAAGGGGCGCATCTGAGTCACGCCGAACAAACCACCCTGCTCGGCAAGCGCTTTTAAATTTCTGTCCGAAATGTTTCGTTCGTGCTTAAACAACTCAAGACAGCATGCGTGTGAAATGTGCACCGGTATTTTAGAGGCGGCTATCGAATCAGCGATCGTGCTGTCGTTCGAATGGGACAAGTCTACAATCATGCCCACCGAATTCATTTTCTCGATTAGCGCATGGCCAAACCGCGTCAACCCGGAACCGTTAGGTTCCTGACAACCAGATCCTGCCCAATTTTGGCTATTATAGGTAATCTGACTGGCGCGAAGACCTAGCTGATAGAACACATCGACATTGTCCAGGTCTCGCATAAAGTGCGTTGAGTTCTGCGTAAGATAGAACACAGCCATTTTGTTTTTGGACCGAGCAAGGTCTATGTCCGCGACTTCTCTCGCTGGCATGTAGTATTGTGGTTTTGATGCCAGTAACCGGTTGTAAGCAAGAATCCCCTGAATAGTGTGATCATAGGCAGCTTGCCCCTGAACTTTGGGATCACAGAGCGTGATCGCAATCGCACGCATTCCTGCATCTAGCATTTCCTGAATTAAGTCATCGGTATAAACATCCCGCAACTCACCCATTGCGTCAAAAATCAGCGCATCACGGGCTCGACTCCAAGGTTGTCCAAGTAGCTCAGCATGCACGAGTGACGGTGCCAAGCTAAGCAGCGGCAAACTACCCAACGTTTTTAGCATATCGCGTCTTAACATATTTGACCCTCCTGATTTGTAGCTCAGCCGGATGTTGAGACTCACCCTATTAAGAACCGAACCTATAACGAAGTTTTACGATAAATGCGTCGGCAGTGGGGTCCTCCCAGCCTGCCTGAAAGATATCTGAAAATGAGTTGTCTTGAAGTCCAAGTCCTTTATCTGCACCGCGAATATAGACAATAAACAGGTCAGAGAGCGGCGCAATTTCCCAACGATAGCGCAACTGAAAAGTCATCTGGGACTTACCAAAGCTGTCTGAGGGTCCGGCAGGCTTCGCAACTTTAACCAAGGCACCCGGTGACGACGGAATCTCCCAAAACTCATCCTCCGCTGCTTTGATACCCACCCACTGCAGCGTGGCTTTCAACTGTTGCTTTGCCGAGAAAAAATAGTCCATGTTCAGCGAAGGCACCCACTGCTGAGCCTTGAAGGTCGTCATGTTGCGTGCTTCCTGATGGATCAACCAGCCGTCTCTATCTGCCCAAAAATATCGAAGACGAAAAGAGAAGCGATCATTAGGTCGCCAGGTCAGTCCTCCACCTACACTGATATGACGGCCACCGAGCATTTCTTCACGCCAACCGATGCCGGACCCGAAACTCCACTTGTTGGTATTGGGTGATGAAAACCTGATGGCGACATCGCGGCGCAATGCAGTTCTATAGGTGCCGTTACCAAAGCTGTTGAGATCATCAAAGGCTCTGGGAAAGAAACCGACCCTAAGAAGAACGTTGGATAAATTATTAAGTGTCAGACTATCTGACAAAAAGACAGCGGCGCCTGTAAACAGGCCGTCGTTATTTTCCTGTACATAACCACGAAGATCGAACTGGTTACTTTTTGCCCAGCCTAAACCCGAAGAAGTTCTAATATGTGATGATCGAATGCGAAAACTGTCATTACGCTCCAGAAAACCGAGATCATTGATATCAAGATCTCGGTCGAAATACTCTATGCCTACTCGTTGCACAACGCCTTTTTTGATCGCGAATTCACCATCGATAAATCCACCATAGCCACGTGATTGACCATCGATATCCGAGGTCATGACCTGGGCATCCAGCTGGATTTTTCCATCCGATGTCAAATAATGCCCATCTAAACCTGTCACCAACGCATCGCCGCTTTCATGCAGAACCGCGGTCGAGAGGATGCCAAAAGCTCTATATGCACCGGCTTTACTATCTTCATAAATCAGACGCGCGACACCGTAGTCACTGCCTGTCTGGGTAAACTTAACTGGCGTGCCCGCTTTGGTACCACGGATGTCCACGTCTTCTTCGAAGGCACTAAACAAACCATAACGCAGACGGCCTGTTTGCCCCGTCACCTTGAGCGCACCCATTAGGTCGACTGGCAGATCCAGTTCACGGTCGGTGATATCTTCATCCGCGGCAAGAGACAGACTTCTCGGCTTACCACCAATCCTTCTTGTGTTCACCATCGTGTATGGCGCACCGCGATTACCGACCCCGCTACCGCGCGTGTCCGCTCTCGGGGAAGCAACAAAAACCTCTTGTCCTTCGACAAAAAACAGCCGCTTTTCCGGAAAGAAAGTTTCCGTAGCACTCAGATTGATTACAACATCATCAGACTCAACAGACCCAAAGTCAGGGTTGACGGTGCCTGAAAGCTGCAGATTGCTGGACGGGCGCCAGAAGAAGTCAGTGCCCACCCGATATCGGGTTTCTTGATCAACCCTGTTTCGACTTATCGCTGAAAACGGGAAGAATGCATACTGCTTTTTAGGGCTGACCCCACGTACCTCGATGGGCTGCAGCACCGATAGAAACTTGGATTCCGAGGGCAGCAGACCTGGCCAGCTCCAGCGCTCGTCTAAGTAGCCGACCTGACGAGACATATAGAATCCCAGTTTTCTGACCGCTTGTTGGTCCTGCCCGCCGGCTGGCATCGATACGGTGCCCCAGGGCACAAAAAACTCTGCGGTCCACCCAGTATCAGTTTGTTGGCTGGCACCATACCATGCACCATCCCAGTCACTAGAGAATTTGCTTTCAGGTAACACCGTGCCATCCTGTAGCGAATCCCCCAGACTGACGCTAAACCAATAGCCGTAACGCCCCTCCCCAGAGGTATCCAGTGTGACGCTGACAGTATCACGGGTAATATCACGCTGGTCGCGACCGGAAAGTCGTTTCATTAGCGTTTCTTTCGATTGCTTTAAGTCTACCCCGACATAAAACCCCTGATCAGAATAGGCAAGTCTGACCAGCGTGGCATGAGGCACTTCACCGAGGGTTTCCGGCGTGGTAACGATAAACTCGTCGTAAGCGGGCAAAGACTGCCACAGGGGCTCATCAAGATGACCGTCAACTTTAATGTCGGTTTCAAGATCAAGTTTTTTAATAGAGAGCGTTTCGCCGTTTTTAATATCGACGAGAAGATTTGAGCTTCCAAATGTGGGGATCGCACTGCAAAGAAACAGCGCGGCCACTGACAAAATCAGACAATATCTATTCAAATGATCCCCCTACCAACCTACACTTATATCGTAGATCGATAGGAAGAAACAAGTTTCTAGAGAGGGTCGACCGTAATATCAAGCACACTGATGGTAGATACATTGCCGTTAATATCGGACACGCGATAAAAAACAGTCGCCATCGAATCACTCGTATCTAACGAAACAGAAATTTCGCCAGTAACAGTATCTACTGTTGCAACCCCGTCACGCGGTTGGACCACTATTTCAACACTAGCAAGGTCAAGCGCACTGTCGCCTACAATGTCGTTTGACAATACATCGAAGCGCCTTGTTTCACCATTAACGATTGATCCACTGTCAGCCACGGTGATGGGTGCTTGCCTATCATACGGCGTGAAATTAAAGATCGTCGGGAAATAACTGGTAATATTTATAATGTTTGCGTCACAGTCCGTTTCTTGTGATGGAAGGAAGCCGCAGTCATTCTCTCCGTTGGCAACAATGACCGCAATCTGGCCATTCTCGCGCGCCTCAAACAAAGTATGCGTTCTCACAAAAGACACATCCGCGAATATTAAGCTATCACAATGAGACACTGACGGCTGCAGACTACCCTGATAGCGGGCATCTCGATTTCTGGTTCTATACCAGACCATGTCTCCGTCAATCACTTCAGCGCAGATACCAAATGAGCTATTAGACCAACCCACTGTCTGACCTGTGACTCGATCAATATCCTGAAGTTCAAGAACACCGGTATTGTCTTTGTTAATGATATAGCGAGACTCAGAAGTGACGACGGTACCGTCTTCGAGTTTCTCCGAGCCAATCGTCGAGTAGATACCCGCGAGACCGCCTTCGACAAAGCCGGGCGTCCCCTGTTTGGTAAACGATAGATCTGAACGCGCGCGCACATCTCCACCAGCATACTGGTATAACAGCGCGACTAAATCCCCTGAATCTTTCGCTTCAAGCTTGAAATAGCTAGCAACATCTCCGCCATCAAATTCGACTTGTAGGTGTCCGTCAACCGCGACACTCCATACGAAGGATTCCGCCTTGAATCTCGCCGTACCGGTACCGTCTGCAGCGAAAACAAGCTCATCGCTCTGCAGCGCCGGCGCATCTCTAATCGTTGTCACGGCTAAAGACACGTCAGTCGGCAAGCTCAAGGACACGCCTCCGAGGGACGCATAAGGTACTTGATCTACCGGATCATAGATGACACTCTTTTGATTATTACTTGAAAAAACTGGGCTCAAGGGAACGCCGTTTGTCACATCGAACCTTTCCTCTTTGCTAGACACATTCACATCTACAGAATCTTTACCCTCTTCGTCGAGGTTAAACAACAATTGGGCACCCGTATCAAATTCAGTCACCCTCACTTCTTCTTCGCCGGTGATCCCATCAACATCTTCGAAAATTGTGTACGACCTACTTTCTGCTCCGCCGCCGTTATTGCCGGTGAAATCCAGAACCACCGAGCCTGTGCTTTCGGTCCAGTCCAATAAGTAACTTCCAGAACTTTGATTGATAAAACCGGTGCCGTCCTCGTTCAAACTAACAATTACCCCGTCAACAGAAACATCAATACCAAATTGGATAGGTACATCGATATCCTCTGCAGCAAAGAAAGTCATGGGGATTGCTGCTGGCAGTGTTACGTTGACAGAATCAAAGTCAACATTGCCGTCCTCGTCCTCAATCTGAAGTTGAAACTCTAAAATGGTTTCGGAAAGCGGGAAACCACTCGCTTCAAAAGTTGGCGTTGCACTATTGGGGTCCGTCAATAACTGAGTCGGGCCGGACAACTGAACCCATGAGTAGGTCAATGGACCCAAGGCGCTACTGTCAGCACCATCAAGCACCACAAGCTCACCTGAGCGAGCTAACACATCGGCGCCAGCATCAGAAACAGCATCAACACTGATGATCACCGGTGCATAAGATGACTGCGATCCAGCCCCACTGGTGCCTGAGACCCGATAGAAAAACACATCATCACCGGGGAAGTCTTCACCCGGCGTATACGTAATCAACCCTGAATTGCCATCGACCGTAACCGAACCGAATTGCGGTTGGGTTTCAATCACCACGGTTGTTGAATCAATAGGGCTATCTCCCGGCACATCATTCGCCAGTACATCTATGTCAAAGCTGCTGATCAAATCCGGCGCGGCAGCCTGATCTGCGATGGCATAAACGGGCGTAGATGCTAGAGCAACTCTATTGCTGATCGAAAGATAAATATCTCTGAATTCTGTTACCGAACAGTCAGAGGGTGAACCCTGATTGCCAAGACACACCGACTCTTCCTCTGAAAAATGACTGCGGTAAGTGTTTTCTTCAATTTGGTAAACAGACAAGACATTGCGAATAAATGGCGTGAACTGATCCAAGGATGCCAGACAGTCTTCAGCGCCGGTGTTAATACCATCTGAAAAGGTGGTAATCACCGTCAACTGGTCGCCTGACGCCTCCCAACATAAACCAAAAGGCGAATAAACAGGATTACGGCGCCCTGACACCGGGTCGATAGTGGTTCTTTCCANNTACAGTCGAATTACTTCATTCTGTTCAACGATGGAGCCATCGTCAAGATCAAAGGTTTCCTGCACAGTGTAGATGCCCGCTACGTTTTCGATCGTCAAATCAACACTCTGCTGTTCAACAGAGAGGAAACCATCACTAATCACATCGCCATTGAGCTTCGTGTAAATCACACCAATCGCATCACCATCAGGTAATGAATTGAAGTTAAAGTAGTCCGCAATTTCTCCGTCTGCAAAAACGAGCCTTAGGTGCCCATCGGACTGGATCGTCCACTCAAAAGTCTGGTTCTTAAACTGGGCAAAGCCTGTACCATTAGGCTCAAAAGACACTCTGTCATCATAGAGCTCATCATCAAACAGAGAGGGAGTGCCGGTTCGGGCCGCTGTGGGCAGGATCCTTGGCGCCAAAGGTGCTGTAAATGGGATATGCACTGATGCATCGTAGACGGCAACATCTTCTGTGTCGGTCACAGACTCATCGGGGAGCTGCGTATCAGCAAGCACATCAAATCGTTCAATTACACCCGATATGGTCGCCGTTACACGTTCACTGCCGTCGCTACTGTCTAGCAGAGCAAACTCAATTGAATTGAGTTTCTCTGTCACTTGAACTTCTATCATTGAGTCTCCCTGACCGAAGGATCCTCCGATAGTTCCGCCAAAGTCAGACCCCACACCCATACCGTTTGCATTGCCGAAGTCAGTATATTGGTCTTCTATCAGCCCCCCGATACCAGAGAAATCGATAAAGATAGAACCGGTACTTGTTTCACTCCAGTCAAACGCTCCTACCCCTTGGCCGCCAAAAAATAGACCCGTACCGTCAGTATTGAAGTCAAGTTTTGCGCCGCCATCTACCGGGTTACCATTTTTTATAAATTGACCACTGTCTGATATGACAAACAATGATGAACTGAAGGTTGAATTGATTGTGACATCGACGGTATCCGTCGACGTGGTACCAACGCTATCCGTCACTGTGAGTTCAAATCGGTGAGTAACCCCGGCAAACAAGCCCGCTTCTACGACAAAAGACGGCGTTGCTGTATCAGCCCCGGTGAGCGTCACAGCCGGTGATGCTGAGATCTTCTCCCAACTGAAAGACAATGCGAGACCTTCAGGGTCCGCACTCTCAACACCTGACAATGTCACCGTATCTCCATCAGACGCTGTTTGGTCTGCACCGGCATTCGCCGTGGGCGCTTCATTAGCAATGATATCGACGTCAATGGTATCGGTTGACGTAGAGCCAGCGCTGTCAGTTACCGTTAGCTGAAAGGTGTGAGTAAGACCAACTAATGTCACAGTTTCTACGACAAATGAGGGCGTTTCTGTATTTGCTCCGATAAGAGTCACCGTTGGTGTTTCTGATATTTGCACCCAACTAAAGGACAGAGCAAGATTTTCAGGGTCGACGCTTTGCGAACCCGATAATGTGACAGAATCATCCGTGTTGGCGGTTTGGTCTGCGCCAGCATTCGCCGTTGGCGGTGCGTTTGCATTGATGACGACATCAACGGTATCGGTGGACGTAAGGCCAACGTCATCTGTCACGGTCAATCTGAACCTGTGCGTTAAAGCCGTCACCGAATTGGTTTCGACGGCAAAAGATGGCGTCTCCGTGTCAGCCCCGGTCAGAGTGACAGTTGGCGATGCTGATATCTGCTCCCAATTAAAAGCAAGCGTGCTACCTTCCGGGTCGGCACTCTGCGCGCCCGAGAGTGTGACAACCGTGCCGTCTGTTGCGGTTTGGTCTACGCCAGCATTCGCTGCGGGCGGCGCGTTAGAGAGACTGTCGCCGCTTGGCTGGGGGAGTGTGGTTGATGAAAACGCATCAAAGTTATTGTTCCTAAACCTCGCCAGTTCCTGGTTAAAATCGACACCGCTCGGCAGTGGAAGCGAACCCCCTCCTGCTTGCTCAATGACGATTGGGTCGCCGAAATATTGTCCATCCAAATTGCCATCGCTCAAATCTTCTGCAACCGCTTGTATTATGTCGAACGTGGGTGTGGCTTCACCTAACTGCAAGCTAATGTTGTTCAGCGCGTTTGCAAAACCACCCAGGAGCAGTGCGTATTGCATCTGTGCAGCAGTTGCTTCGGTGGCAGGGTTAACAGGATTTGCCGGTATCGTGCTCAACACATCAATTCCGAGTTCTTCATCAATCAACGACTGAATGATGCCAAACTTTTCGCTAAAGCCCCCTGTCTCTGCAGCTTCGTTCTGCGCTCGCCTAACCAGTATATCGGTAAACGGCGTGATCGCCGCAGTCGAACTGTCAGCGCGAATCAACGACATAAAACCTTCGTCTGTGCCGAGGGTAATTCTTCGTTTTAATGCCAGATCCGGTTCCTGATCCGACTCATCAATGAACACGCCACCACTGGTTTTTAGTAGCAAATCAGCCTGTGATTCCACCGAGAGGGAAAAGGCGCCGTTATCGTCCGTCTGACCGGTAGCAACAGCACTGCTTAATGGATTTCCGAAACTATCGATTTCAAAAAGCGACACATCTGCACCGGCTATGGGGCTTTTAGAAGCTAAACCTGTGACCGTTTTGCTGCCATTCGTTGTGGTTGGCACCGGGACAGATGCACTGCTACCCACTAATGCTTGCTGGCTAGATTCGCCGCCACTGCCACCGCCACAGGCTGTTAAAAACAAGACGAGCGAGAACGCAGCAGACGACTTCATCTTATTCAAATTTGTCGGCATTTTAATGTTCATTTACTTTTACCCTACCTCAATCTTTATTAGGCGCTTTACTGTGAAGTATTCACCGCCGAGCCTGCGGATGTGGTATTGAATACTGCCGCTCCGCTGACTGTTCTGCTGCTGTTAGTGAGCTGATAACTCAGACCTGCCGCACCAGGTACACCCGATGCCGAATCACTAAATACACCACCAAAGGAACCAGAGGCACCTGAACTGCCATTCACGGTGACTGTGCTATATAAACCATTGAACAGATTTGAGGTAATCGCGCCGCTACCAGAAGCTGTCCAAACCTCACCCGCGATACCCAGCTGCACATCGCTTTCAACTATTGAATTCGTGAAATCCGCTAAAAGGCTTGCGGAACCCAATACGCCTCTATTGCCAAGGTTATCGGTTGGATCCGTGTTGCCTACCAAGACGTACTCAGCCGAACCGGTAATGACTCGATCGGGATTTGTGCTTAACGGCGCAATGACCCAGTGCAAACTGGACTCAGTCAAATCAATATCACTTGTGGTGGTATCGGAATCGAGTGTCCCTGTACCTGCGGTCCATCGTCCCCATCGCAGAGAACCTGTTGGGTCGAACCCTGTGTTGGTAATCGAAGCGGAACCCACATCATAGATAACTGTGGCGTCAGATGAGTCAACGTCTGAAAACCTAGCCAAATTATTATCTTCATCAAATGCCACCTGATCGAAGTCAGTATTTATGCCGCTCGCGACGCCCCCAACACTCAGCGCCAACCCAGCTGTACGGGTAACGACATTCTGCCCGTCAGTAATATCTACCACTTGACCGCCCGCACCTTCAGCGACGATTTCTCGCTCAGGCTCTTCAGGGGCTGTGGTCGTATTAGCGGTTACGGACCCCGTTGCAGGCGCCGCAGGCACGGGCGGCGTTCCACCGCCAAATTCTGAAGCGACTTCCTCGTATCCTGCGCCAGCGCTGCCATCAACTTGCCCACCATCATCCGAACCAGATTGATCCGCGCCACCTTCACCTGAAGCATTACTGTCGGCGCCAGCGTCAGCGTCGCTCTGATCCGGGCTACCTTCCTCGGTGCTACCTCCTTCGGTGCTACCTTCTTCGGCACTGCCTTCGTCAGCACTACCTTCGTCGTCAGATCCGCTATCCTCGGCGTCGCTGTCATTGGATTTGTCTTCGTCAGAATCACCATCGGCATCACCGTCTTCAGCATCTCCATCATCCGAACCTTCTTCGTCGTCATCGGAAGCTTCCAGAGAAATCGAGCCTTCCTCTTGCAGACTGGCTGGAGGTGACAGGAGTCGTTGCGGGGGCGTGTTAAAGTTTTCCGCGAAGCCGTAGGCATTCTTTGGAATATCAAGCTCTCCCGCGCTATTGGTCAAAGTGGCTGCACCTTCGGAAACACCCACATAAAGTCCATCATCACCCGAGCCACAATCTCCTGCACAAAGCCGTGTGGAGTAGTTGGTGCCGCGGACACCAATGATAGCTGCTGGCGTAGTTACCTGGTAAACGCTTGGATCTTGTTGCGCTATTCGACCCGTTAAGGTTCTAAATCCGCCTTTCTGCAACTTAAAACTGGCCTTCAGAGTGATGCCTGCACCCACTGCCGGCGCGGTTGCCGTTGCAGGCATCTCAAGCGCTTCAATTTCAAAGCTAGAATTGGGTCTGATGGCAATTTTTGTACCGTCGTCTAATAGCAACTGAACATAACCCTTGGGACCCGTCACAATCACATCGCCTTCGTCAACCGTCGCACCTTGGCGAAGTAGTCTGGCATTTACCGAATCGACCGTGACGTTGCCGTACTTAAACAGGACTCTTCCGACGCTAGCTTGTGCCGCGCTCGAAAGCGGCCCGGCTATCAAGAGCAGGGCCAAGATACCGGCGGTCGTTAATTTAGCTAATTTCATGATATTTTTTATGCTCATATCCGCCCCCTAATCCAGCACTTTACGCAGCGTCACGCCGACTTCTAACCGATCAAACTCGTATAGGCTTACCGTTGAATTTTTCACACTATAATTAAGGTTTAGCGTCGTGACCCATCCCTTTGAAGGGAACTGAGACCAAGCGCTTCCGAGGGTTATCGCATAGAGATCATCTTCTCTGTCCAGACCAAAAAATTGAGTGTCGTACTCTGTTTTTGTTGCACTGGCATCAAAGAAGATGACGCTGCCACCTTTTCTATACCAGTTATTAGTAAATCGGACACCATAACCGTCGGCAGAAAATTGCTCCCCAGCATCAACGGCATCATCAGTATTCCCTGTTAAAGAAATGCTCATCTGCGCACTCTTAAAGTCTTGGCTCAGACTCAATCCATAAAGCACCTGATCTACATCCCGAATCTCTAGCGCTGGCTCTTCGAACCGGATAGCCCCGCCACGAACGAAGCCTGTCATAGTCCACGAATCACTCAGCTCTCGCGCATAGGTGCCCATCACACCGATATCTCGCTTGTTGTATTCACCATCCAGCGCGCTGAAGAGCGTGTTAGCTGCGATAGAGGCAGCGCTTTCACCTGACTTCCAGCTCCAGGCAGCACCCAGATCAATGTTCGAAGCATCGACAAAATGCGTAGAAGGGTTAGCTCGGTGATCAACCCGAGCATTGAAGAGAACCTGAGAGGAAGGAGAGATCGGATTGTTCCACAAACCACCCAGCGTTACTTTAGCAAAGGCTGATGATTGCTCGAGGTTTGTTGGATTGAGGACAAAATTGAGGAATATGTTTTCATCTGTCGACGCAGGTGCGTTGCTATCGTAGCCGCCGCCCAACTCGATATAGTACTGAGCGCTTGCCTGATATTCTCGAGACTTGATTTCAATCGCCGCCATATAGTCGCTGACGGTTTGAGCAACGTTAGGGGGTGGATTTTCACTTTGGACTCTCGCGAACTCGATCCGCGCTAGCTCATTATCACCAACATCGTAGTAGGCTCTTGCCAACTCCAGACGTGCGCCGGAGAAGTCAGGTTGACGAGCGACAAGACGCTGTAAGCTAAAGATCGCATCACCAGCATGACCACTATCAAGCGCTGCTACACCTAACAGATAGTCAAACGCATCCTCACCTGACCAGTTGGTCTCATATTGCACCAATAGTTGATACGCGGCTTCAGTGCGACCATCTCGCAGTGCTTTCTTCGCTTGCTCATATACGGCTTCGCGTTCCGGGGCTTGGGAGGCCAAAACCGTGTGGACGGCGCCACCGGAGATAGCGAGGCTGAGTATCAGCACTTCCAACCACCGCATTTCACGCGACCGCCTTTGTCCCGACCCCAGAGTTCGGATAATGTGTTTCATACCAACTTGTTCTCTACTATTGATGTAGCGATTGCTATCGGTGTTGCATCAATCGTCAAGAATGACGCCTGACAAACACCATCGGGTGGAAGCATCCAGAATTCTATCTAAATGCATTACGATGGAACAGCGAATATGTAAGCGAACTGTAAGTCAAGTCCCTCCTAATCGCGCGTCATCAGGCGAGGTATTTAAGCTAAATCATCGTACAAAGCCTGTCTTTCAGCCTCGGTAAGCACAACGTCCGGCGTCACATATGCGAAGTGTTCAACCCCCGCGGTCAGCTCTGCGCCCGTTTTTGCCAGTGAGATTTGCTGCTCACTGAGCTGATACCGCAAGAAATGAACAGCGGAGGTCTTCTCCCCATTTTCACGCTCCATGTCTTCGTCAGCAATGGGAAACACTTTTTCACTGTCGCCAATTCTGATCCACACTTTTTCTTCAACGCCGATCAGGCGTTTTAGCTCGGCTTTTCTTTCATCCACATCTGGAAACTGAATCAACATCGTGCATTTCCAGTTATTTCCATCCGGCAATAATGGATTATAAGCATCCAGTTCATCTTGGATACCCTGTGTCTCGAAAACCTTCTCTATCCGTAACATTTCCTGAATTTGATACTTCAGCGTCAAACGATCTTCAAAAATGAGTAGGATGTGATCACCAAGTGAAATTTGCCGATTCTTTTTATGGGTTAACACCATTTCTCGAAATTCGGCTCGTTCCTCAGAATATTCCTCCAAAGACCATAGATCCTCTCTCCGGAGCGCGCCTGAGGGAACAGTAGATGATGAGTTCAATGTCATAGTTTCGTTATACCTTTATTTGCAAATTTTCCCGGTTTTACTGACCGGTACAAAGTCTAAATGCCGTAAGCCTTCCTTAGAAGGGTCATGGGGTGTTGTCCCGGCTTTTCGTCCGCTGACAACGATTCTGCTAAATTTTCAATATGGGTCGCCGCCATGGGGCAATCGCTGATGAAGTGATCCGCCTGATGCTCACCCACCTGCCTGACTACAGGTCGTGCTATTTTCACGGATTTCGCCCGGGTTTCCACCTTAACAGCATAGGTACCATCATGACCCGAGCAACGCTCAATCGGCTTGACCTTTGTCTCAGGCACAAGATCGAGAATATCTCGCGCTTTCAAACCAATGTTTTGGACCCGCAGGTGACAGGCAACTTGGTAGCTCACGTCTCCAAGCGATGCTTTGAAATCAATATTGAACTCGCCACCTTTGTGTCGAAGGTAGAGATATTCGAACGGATCATAAAAGGCATTTTTAACCTTGATCACATCTTCATCATCGGGATACATCAACGGAAGTTCCTGCTTGTACATGAGCACACATGACGGTATCGGCGCGATAAGATCATAACCCTGGTCAACGAGTCGCGCGAGCACAGGGATGTTCTTCCGTTTCAATTCATCCACACTATCAAGATCGCCCAACTCTAACTTAGGCATGCCACAACAGGCTTCTTTGGGCACGAGGTCGATTTGAATGCCGTTGTGTTCGTATACCGAGACAAAATCTTCACCAAGATGGGGCGCATTGTAGTTTCCGTAGCAAGTTGCGTATAAAGCAACCTTACCTTTCGTCTCACCCACCGCTTTCACAGTCTGGGGGGAATTTTTGAACTGCTTACGGAGTGTTTTTGAATGGTATTCGGGCACCGGCGCTTCGCGGTGCACGCCAAAAGTTTTCTCAAGGGCATTACGAAACAACGGTGTTTTGTTTGCTGCATTCACCGTGACATCAATCAGCGGAATAGAAGCCATTTTACCCACGGCGTCAGTACTGGTTAGTGTCTCATCCCGCAATGAAGCACCATCGGTCTTGTAGCGCTGCGCTTTTGCTCGGAGCATCAGGTGAGGAAAATCCAGATTCCATTCATGCGGAGGCACGTAAGGACATTTCGTCATGTAACAGAGATCACACAGATAACACTGGTCCACCACTTTGATGTAGTCGGATTTTGCTACGCCATCGACCTCCAATGTTTCGGATTCATCAACAAGGTCAAAAAGCGTTGGGAACGAGTCACAAAGACTGACGCACCGGCGACAACCATGGCAGATGTCGAATACCCGCTCGAGTTCAGTATCAAGTGACGACTTATCCCAGAAATCCTCAGACTTCCAGTCAAGCGGGTGACGGGTTGGTGCTTCGAGACTACCTTCTCTCATTTTCTATTTTACTCCATTCAATCCAAGATCCGAACGAACACATTGTAACCTTCTATTACGTTTCGCGCTTAGACTTGGCCTAAATTATTTACTCGGTTCTCCGCTGGCATCGTCCAGCACGCTGGTGCAATATTGCCGGATGCCTTACACCACAACCCTACAACTTCCGGCAATCTTTCGGTGGCTTGCGAGCGTCATTTTTGCCGGGTCTCTGGTTTTTTCGGAACTTGCCGCTGCTAAAGCCGAGTTGCTTCACCATACTGTCGAGGTCGAGGGTCATCCCATGGCACTGTGGGAGAAACGTGCATCAAAACCAAAGGGCACAATCCTCTTACTTCATGGCAAAACCTGGAGCGCGTTACCAGACTTCGACTTGCAAGTGACTGGCGAAGATCTTTCTTTTATGGATGGTCTAGTAGAAAAGGGCTACACAGTCTACGCACTAGACGGCCGAGGTTATGGCCGCACGCCAAGAGATCACACGGGCTGGCTAACACCTGACCGTGCCGCTCGGGATGCAACAGCCATTCTCACTTGGATTAAGTCGCGAAACGGGATCGCTTCACACCTGTTTGGATGGTCATATGGATCAATGGTTGCGCAATTGGTTGTTCAACGTCTGCCTGATTTGGTTTCCTCGGTGACACTGTTTGGATACCCCTACTACCGAGGCAGGTTTGCGTCGACCGAGCGGCCAGAATACCCAGCGGAGGCTCCGGCAAAAGAAAACACGGCACACAATGCGGCGAGTGATTTTATTACACCGGGTTCCATTAGTGACGAGGCCATTGCAGCTTACGTTGCAGCGGCGCTGTCTGCTGATCCGGTGCGGGTCGATTTTAAGGATCTGCATCAATGGCAGGCATTGGATCCTACGAGGATAAAGACCCCGTTGTTATTATTGCAAGCGGAGTTCGACCCTCTGGCCACCACTGAACATCAAGGTGAATTTTTTCAAGCAGTGGCAACCAGCGACAAATGGTGGGTAAGTTTACCGGACGGCGACCATGCAGCACTTCTTGAAACGCCCAGGCAAAGAATGTTAGACGCCATAGACGGCTTTATATCCAGCCTCTACCATTAAGCAAAATATGAAAACCCAACGTGCTTTATCACGACCTAATGAATCGAAAAAATACGGAACCAAACT
>ENA-UZWX01015992-UZWX01015992.1-metagenome-genome-assembly--contig:-Day-4---50m-contig-15992_pt1 | contig 15676 bp, 14 predicted proteins | sample MGYA00260347_ERZ794907 | MGnify/ENA metagenome assembly ERZ794907 | reverse complement strand
GTGGCATTAAAGCCGGGGGAGTCCAAAGGGCGCGTCGTTACAATGTTTATGGTGGAACCAATTCCGCCCGTTGGGACGTCGGCCTTACCGCTTTTATAGACCTCTACCCTTGAGACGCCTTCAACAGCCAGGTTGCTGAAGTCGAATGAACGGCTATCCCCGCCCGTTGTTGGCATTTGTCGGCCGTTGAGCGTTACCAAGTTAAATGCCGGACCAAAACCACGAACGGTCACGTACTGACCTTCGCCACGGGTTCTATCAATCGCTACGCCGGTCACTCGCTGGAGTGCCTCGGCAAGGTTGGTATCAGGAAATGCGCCAATATCCTCAGCCGTAATCGCGTCAACGACGCCTGCGTCGTCGCGCTTAATATCAGCCGATTTTTGCAGGCTCTGGCGAATGCCAGTTACGATGACTTCTTCCATTACCGTGTCAGAGGCGTTATTGCCCCCCTCATCGGATGCGTCTTGAGCAAAGCTCAGCTGTGATGCGACCGCCAGTGCTACACCGGCAGCAATTGGTGCTTTTCTAAAAACTTTGTGATGACTCATGGTGATTGAGAACTCCCCAGATGATGGTTTTGTTTTTTTTAGCGAACGCCAACATACCGAGGGAGAAAAAAGGGGGGTAGTCATAAACGACAAGACGGTTTGGCAGGACGACCAGTTGGAACTTTTTTGGAAAACCAATATTCACCAAGGGCCGTGGTCACCGCTCGTTAAATGGCCCGAGTATGTCTACTGGGCGTTAAAAATCTCTCCGTACATTTCGGTGTCCAGAGGTATGCGTGCACTAAGCACGTGAAGTGTTATGAAGTGGATAAAGGGGTTGCCGGTTACCACCGTAAAGGCAGCCTTCCCCATGCCAACAAGCATCTGAGTCATCACAATATAAGTCACACTCAGCAGCGCTTGCTGCCCATTGCTGTAGTCGACGCCAGGATCAAACAGGCTAAAAATGGCATAAAAAAGCCCTGCGATCGCAATCACTGTGAACTTGCTGTTAAAAATGATTGCCAGGCGAGGTATCAAAATAATGTGCATGAGGATCACAACAGGCAATCCGGCGCCCAAGGTATTCACGATAATTCCTCCGGAAATTCCTAGGCCATACACCCAGCTATCGAGACCCAAGAAGTTGGCCCCAGCCACGATGGGACCAAAAAAGTCCAGTGCCCAGTATGCGGCAATGATCCAGAGGTCGCGTTTCCACCTCAGTGACTTGAGCAAGCCTAACCAGTCGAAAGCACGAAAAGACAACCAAGCAACAGGTACCACGATATAAGTCGCCACGTACAGCGCAACCCAGATAGCGACACCACGCAGATCGTGAAGAAGCGGGTCGTACATGTCGGGACCCGGAAAGTGCAGGCCTGCATGTCCCCAGACACCCAACACCAGCTGCGTTATGAGCAGATAGCCAAAGACCATAACGCTCTCTTTAACCGCCGTTATCTGATCAAGGGAAAAATTATGCTGCCAATCAATCGCCGCACGCTTTCGAGTAAGGAAGAGAAGCAAGCAAACCGCCAGCGAGAAAACCGGCAGGTAAATAGACAGTAGATTCAACAATGCCCCTTGGGCTATCGGCGGCAGTGATGGCGAAAATGGTGCCGCCAGAAAAAAAGTCAGCGTACTGGCCGCCCAAACCAGCACTACCCCTGCCAACCACCGCGATGCGGTGGTCCATTTAAGCGGCTTATTGGGGTCGGCCTTGGGGTCGCACGCACCATAAGCCTCTCGCGATTTAGGGTTCGGCATCAGTATCTTTACCCTTCGTTCCCGAAGCGACCCTACGTAGAGCACCATGTACCACCTCCAGCTCTTGGAGCAGATGCTGCAACCGCGCATCGCCCAAAGCTTCCTCAACCGGCTCAAAACCGGTCATCAAAGATTGGACTGTGGATTCCAAAATACCTTTGCCGTCCTCGGTGAGGCAAACCAGCTTGGCGCGTGCATCATCTGATTTGCGAGTTGTTTCGATGACCCCTTCGAGCCGGAGCCGCGTGATCATTTGACTCATTGAAGGGGCTGATACTTCAAAGGCCGCGGACAGCTGAGAGACTGTTTGGTCTCCCACAAAATACAGTCGATTTAAGACCTCAAATTGACGGGATGTCAGCCTGTTGGGGAGTCGATTTTTCAGAGCGCGCTGGGCGTTTTCGCTGATAATGCGCATGAGCCTCAGGGCTCTATAGGTCGTGGAGGGTTTGCCGGGTTTGGTGGGCTGCTTATTCATTTAGTTAGGCTACCTAAATAAATATTTTGTGTCAAGACAAAGGACTTTTAGTCATCTTTGGCCGCCGCCATCGGGTAAGATGCGCCCATAGAACAAACACACTACCTCCCACCTGCTAATTAACGAGCTCTTCCTATGTGCGCGCAATACGTTTACACCATGAACCGCGTTGGCAAAATGGTCCCACCGAAGCGTGAGATCCTCAAAGATATCTCTTTGTCTTTTTTCCCCGGCGCTAAGATTGGCGTGCTCGGCCTCAATGGCGCAGGAAAGTCGACACTGCTTAAAATCATGGCAGGCCTCGATACCGATATCCAAGGTGAAGCAAGGCCACAGCCCGGCATTAATATTGGCTACCTCCCTCAGGAGCCCCAGCTGAACCCCGACAAGGATGTTCGTGGCAATGTTGAAGAAGGTGTCCAAGAAGCCATTGACGCCCTGCAAGGTCTGGACGCTGTTTATGCCGCCTACGCGGAGCCCGATGCCGACTTTGATGAGCTGGCGAAAAAGCAAGCGCGCTATGAGGATGTTATTCAGGCGAAGGATGCCCACAACCTTGATACCCGCCTAGATATTGCGGCCAATGCGCTGCGGCTCCCACCTTGGGACAGCGACGTAACGACGCTGTCTGGCGGAGAGCGGCGCCGGGTCGCGCTGTGCCGACTTCTGTTATCCGAACCCGATATGCTGTTGCTCGACGAACCCACTAACCACCTTGACGCAGAGTCGGTGGCGTGGCTTGAGCGCTTCCTTGAGAATTTTTCCGGTACCGTTGTGGCCATTACGCACGACCGCTACTTCTTAGACAATGCCGCGGGCTGGATCTTGGAACTGGATCGTGGCCGAGGTATTCCCTACGAAGGCAATTATTCAACATGGCTCGAAGCCAAAGAGACTCGCCTCGAGCAGGAACAGCGCACCGAGGCCGCCCATCAAAAGGCCATTAAAGCCGAACTGGAATGGGTGCGATCCAACCCCAAGGGCCGTCAAGCCAAAAGCAAAGCCCGCCTTGCGCGCTTTGAGGAGTTAAATTCCCAAGAGTTCCAAACACGCAACGAGACGAATGAAATTTATATTCCACCAGGACCTAGGCTGGGCGATAAAGTTATTGAGGTTAAAAACCTACGAAAAACCTTCGGCGATCGGCTTCTTTTTGACGACGTCACTTTCACCGTGCCTACCGGCAGCATTGTCGGCATTATCGGCGCCAATGGCATGGGTAAGTCCACACTCTTCAAATTGTTAATGGGCATAGAAAAACCTGACGGCGGTGAAATTGAGCTGGGTGAAACGGTGCAACTGTCTTACGTCGATCAGTCTCGGGATGATTTAGATGGCAGCAAAACCGTTTGGGAAGAAATCTCTGATGGCCTCGATATTATGCGCATTGGCAGTTACGAGGTGCCTTCGCGATCCTACGTCGGACGCTTTAACTTTAAAGGTTCGGACCAACAAAAATTTGTAAAAGATCTGTCGGGGGGTGAGCGCAACCGCCTGCACTTGGCCAAGCTCCTCAAACAAGGTGGCAACATGCTGCTGCTCGACGAGCCTACTAATGACCTCGACATTGAAACCCTTCGAGCTTTGGAAGAGGCCATCCTCGCATTTCCAGGCTCCGCCCTGGTCATTTCTCACGACCGCTGGTTTTTAGACCGTATTGCCACCCACATATTGGCTTACGAAGACGATGGCGGCGTGACATTCCATCAAGGTAACTTCACGGAATATGAAGAAGATCGCGTCGCACGCTTGGGCAAGGACGCCGATATGCCCAGCCGTGTGAAACACCGAAAATTAATGGGCTAAGCGCAAAGGCCTGCAACACCAAGCCCTGCTGACGCCTCAGGTCGTCAGAAAAATCGGCTCACAGCAGGGCCTCTAACGCTTCAGACAGCCGGGTGACGCCAATGACTTCAAGGCCCGCGATTGCCTGCTTGGGTACATTCCCCTTAGGCACAATTGCGCGCTTGAAACCGTGTTTCGCAGCCTCACTCAGTCGCTCTTGTCCCGAGGGTACTGGACGAATTTCTCCCGACAGCCCAACTTCGCCAAAGACGACCCAATCTCGCGATAAAATGCGGTTCTTCAGGCTGGAGACAACGGCGACCAGCAGCGCGAGATCGGCACTGGTCTCTGTCACTCGAACACCACCTACGACATTGGCGAAGACATCTTGATCGCCCACCATAATACCGCCGTGGCGGTGCAGCACCGCCAACAGCATCGCAAGCCTGTTTTGCTCAAATCCCACCGCGACCCGTCGGGGATTGCCAAGCGAGCTGTCGTCGACCAAGGCCTGAATCTCCACCAGCAGCGGGCGAGTACCCTCCCACACCACCATGACGGTTGTCCCCGATGCCGGCTCCTCAGCTCGATCAAGAAATATAGCTGAAGGGTTTTTTACTTCGCGCATGCCTCTATCGGTCATCGCAAAGACACCGAGTTCGTTGACCGCACCAAAACGATTTTTACTACTTCGCAGAGTGCGAAAACGGGAGTCATGTTCTCCCTCAAGCAAAATGGAGCAATCAATCATGTGCTCCAGCACTTTTGGACCCGCGAGATTGCCATCTTTGGTCACGTGGCCAACCAAAATTAGAACCACCCCCGACTGCTTGGCGTACCGCGTCAGTTGTGCCGCGCAGTCGCGTACCTGCGAAACGCTACCCGGGGCTGAAGCAATACCCTCTGAATGCATCACCTGTATGGAGTCCACCACCATGACTCGGGGTCGCATTTCATCGGCGGCCGCAAGAATGGCATCCACTTCGGTTTCCGCCATAAGCTGTAAGGCATCAACGGCGAGCTCTAGGCGATCAGCGCGCATGGCCACTTGCTGGGGACTTTCTTCACCAGTGACATACAGTGCAGGGCCACCCGCAGCAAGGTGACAAAGTGTTTGCAGCAGCAAGGTGCTTTTTCCTGCGCCGGGGTGGCCGCCGATGAGAATTGCCGAACCGGGCACTAACCCCCCGCCCAACACCCGATCAAGCTCAGTAAAACCACTGCTGAACCGAGGTACGTCGACAAGATCAATATCTTTGAGAACTTTCACCTCCGCTCTCGCTCCCGCGTACCCTCCTCGGCCTCCCCGCAGACTGCTTTTTCCGCTACTGGCGGGGCCTAGGCGAATTTCTGTGATGGTATTCCACGCTGAACACTCACCACACTGTCCTTGCCACTTGCCGTAGTCTGCACCGCAGTCGTTACAAACAAATGCGGTCTTTGATTTGGGCATAAACGATTCCTAGAAGAAGATTAGCGACAAGGAGGTGCACGAACAGGCCTCACAGCGGTATGCTAGCAAACCCAAGCCTAAGATCCCTAACTTCATGCCGCCAGGTTCCCTCATTCCCGATCGCCAGCTGACGTTTTCGCCAGATCTTGCCGCGACCATTGGCTTAGAGGAAGCCATTTTGCTGCAGGGGCTAGGCGAACTGCTATCGGGCAGACCGCAGGCAAGCCAATGCGTCGCACTTTCNNGGTGCCTAAAATTCGTGAGCTTCTTGAGCGACTTGAAGCTCTGGGTATCATTCATGTGCGCCATGAAAATCAGAATGCTGACGTCATCCGAATTTCTGCAGTGGCAGCGCCATCGGCACTCGCAGCAGATAAGGCCCAAACCCAACCGGCACCCGGTCGGTCCAACCCAAATGCAAAGGCGCCACCAAGCCCCTATCAAGCCGAAAAAAAGTCACCGGAGCCTCCAGTCGTTAAAGCAGCTGCGCGATCTTGGCAACCGTCAGAAGACCTCTTAGATTTGCTGCACCTGAGCCACGGGATCAACAGACAATTTGCTTTGTCGCAACTGCCCCAGTTCAGCCCGGCCCCAACCGACCCTGCACCAGACAATCGCTTCAGGCAGCATGTACTCAGCGCTTGGAGACGTCACCAAAGTCAGCACCCAGCCTTTGAAATTACTGCGCCCCCGGCCTTCGATCAAAACTGGCGCCCTAGCGATGACGCATTGGACATTATGGCGGGTAACGGTGTCGACCTTGAATTCATAGACTCAATGCGACCCGAGTTTATTTTGTACTGGCGAGAACGTGGCGGACCGCCCAAAGAGGTCAACAGCAAATTCATAGGCTGGATTAGACAACGCTGGGTACGCTTTCAGGCAGGGCTAGGCCACAGCCCCGAGCCTCGACCCATGACACAGGACTGGCAACCCAGCGAGCAGGTCTTTGAGGTGTTGGCGCTGTCAAATATTGAACGCAGCTACGCCACAGAACGCCTGGGGGAATTCCGAGTTTTCTGGTGCGACTCCGGAGACCTCCAAACCTCTTGGAACAGCAAATTCTTGCAGCACGTCAAACACCAGTGGCGCTGGGAACAAGGACAATCAGGCAAAAAAGGGAATGACCATGGCGGACAGCAAGGACGTGGGCAGTCTGGCGGAGAACATCGTACGCGGGACCGATCCATCGCTGACGACCTCAGCGATACCAGCTGGGCCAACTGATGCGACACCGAGAGATGACTTGGCCGATACGATCAATCAGGTTTTTGCCCTGTTCAGGCTGAATTATCACAATCAGTTTTACGCGGCCTATGCCGACACCACCCAGCTGAACCAAATAAAACGCCTATGGCTAGAAGCACTCTCCAGCTTCACCGCGGAATCAATATTAACCGGGGCAAAGCGCGCAATTGAAGATAGTGATTACTTACCTACACTCAAGCGCATGCTCGACTGCTGCCAACTGGCCCTTGAGCGGCTAGGCGTACCACCCTTAAGAGACGCTTTCATAGAAGCCTGCGAGAAACCATCACCCAAACTGGCACAAACCTGGTCGCACCCGGTGGTGTACTTCGCAGGACGGGACAGTGATTGGTTTTTTTTGAGCAACAATGCCGAACGCATGACCCTGCCGGTTTTCAAAGGCCATTACGATCGCTGGGTAGCTCGATTGAGTCGGGGCGAAACGATAGTATTGCCAACACGCGCTGAGCTTCCTGAGCCAGCAACCGTTGCGATGTCTAAAGAAGAACGGCAACAGGCCCTGAGCAAGCTTCGAGAGACGCTAGACCTGTAATGCTTCGTCTCCGGTGAGCCCCATGGAACGGCACCATGGCGCGTCGCCTTAGAAGAAGTCGCTTTGAGCGTGTTAGGCGTAACCGCCGTAATCACCCCTAGCTAAATTATCAAAGCGGGTATATTCGCCCTGAAAGGCCAGGCGACAGGTGCCTATAGGACCGTTTCGCTGCTTGCCAATAATAATCTCAGCGGTGCCTTGATCCGGAGAATCCTCGTGATAGACCTCATCACGATAGATAAACATGATGACGTCAGCATCCTGCTCAATCGCTCCCGACTCACGAAGATCTGAATTTACGGGGCGCTTATTGGGTCGCTGCTCAAGTGCTCGATTCAACTGTGATAGCGCAACAACCGGACACTTAAACTCTTTAGCAATAGCTTTCAGGCTGCGAGAAATTTCTGAGATTTCTGCTGTACGCCCTTCAGTAGAACCCGCCACCCGCATGAGTTGAAGATAATCCACCATGATCATCCCCAATGATCCTTGCTCCCTAGAGACGCGCCGCGCTCGGGAACGCACTTCTGTGGGCGTCAGTGCTGGCGTATCGTCAATAAAAACGTTGGCCTCCTTTAACTTTGCCATGGCGGCGGAAAGTTTAGGCCAGTCCTCTTGCTCAAGTTTCCCGGTTCGCACACGGGTCTGATCGATCTTACCTAGCGAGGACATCATGCGGATGACAAGCTGTTCCGCCGGCATCTCCATCGAGAACACCAATATCGGCTTTTCGCTACCTGAGGCAGCATTCTCAACAAGGTTCATCGCAAAAGCGGTTTTACCCATCGAGGGACGGCCCGCCACTATCACTAAGTCTGAATCCTGTAAGCCCGAAGTCATGCGATCGAGATCAATAAACCCCGTCGTTAAGCCTAATATTTCGCCACCGCTTTGAAATAGCTCTTCGATCCGCTCAAGGGCACCCTGCAACAACGGCTCCATGGCACGGGCGCCGCCGGTCTTGGGACCTTCCTCGGAGATCTGCATGATGCGCCGCTCGGCCTCATCCAGCAGTTCCTCAGCGGCACGACCCTCAGGATGAAAGCCCGTATTGGCGATATCCTGCGCCGCACCGATCAGCTTTCTGAGTACCGCGCGCTCATGTACGGCTGTTGCGTAAGCACGAATGTTGGCGGCCGTGGGCGTCGTTTCCGCGAGTTCAGCAAGATAGGTATGGCCGCCGGCAGCGTCCAGCTCTCCCGTGGCCAGCAAGCGGTCAGCCACTGTTATCACGTCAACGGGCTGGCCCAAATCGACGAGTTTTGCGATCTGACGAAATATGGCTCGGTGTTCCGGTCGGTAAAAGTCCTCAGCTACCACAATCTCAGCGATGGCATCCCAGCCTTCAGATGAAATTAGCAAACCGCCAATAACCGACCGCTCGGCCTCAACTGACTGCGGCTGCATGCGAATGCGCTCGAGGTCTAAGTCACCCGTCGAAGGGGCGTAGGAGGGAGATGAAGATTGAGTCATTAACAGCTATCCGGTGGCCGGCAGTGCAGCATAACCCATGCTAGGGCGTACTGGGTACGCCCAAGTTGGTTTGCAACGCTAGATAGTATGATCTACCTACTAATAACGCTGCTCAGAGGCTCAGGCAGGGACGACTGATACCGCAATACTGGTGGCGACATTGCCGTGCAGCTGCAGCATAACTTCGTATTCGCCCAGATCCCTAATCACGCCTTCTGGCAGGCGAACTTCGGCTTTATCGATGTCGACACCCGCTGCGGTGATCGCCTCGGAGATATCGCGGGTACCCACGGAACCAAAGAGCTTGCCCTCTTCACCCGCGGTTGCCTCAATCGAAATGCCTGCCAACTCGACGATTGCCGCTGCACGCTTCTCAGCTGCCTCCAACGAAGCGGCTGCTGCGGCCTCGAGCTCAGCACGTCGCGCTTCAAATTTAGCCACGTTGTCACCCGTCGCAGGGACCGCCTTACCATGGGGAATCAAAAAATTGCGCCCGTAGCCCGCCTTGACATCGACCTTATCGCCCAGACTTCCCAGGTTACCCACGTTTTCCAGCAAAATAACTTCCATTTTAACTTCCTCGCAGTCGGCCTACCCGACACCGTTCTTACAAAATCCAGAAGCCTCAGGCTTCCCCATCCGTTGACGCCGAAGACCATCGACGCCTGAAATCCAGAAGAGCATCGGCCATCACCAAGCCCAACAACAACCCTTTCACTGGGTCTAAAAACAGCCACATCGCATAAAACGCGACGAGGCTACCGTTACCTCGGCGGGTGAACGCAACCCAAGCGTGCACCAGAGCAAATCCCGCAAACATCAACGGCACTGCCCAAACCATTGCCCATCCGCTAATCCAAGAGGCTTGCAACCATAAAAAAATGGCCAATCCACCCAGAATTAGCGTAGCACCAACCGGCAAACGTAACCGGTGGAACTCAACCCGAAAACCTCCCGGGTTGTACAACAAGGCTTGCCAATATCTAGCCAACAACAAACTCAAAACTGCAGTCACTGCGTTACCGGCGGCGAGAATACCAGCGACCTGCCCAGGTGTAGGGCGCGGCAACGTTATCGTCTCCCCACTTGCCTTCATATTGGCTTCGAGGTCACCAATAAGCTCCGCGAACACCACAACCAGCTGGTCTAAAAATTCACCGCTAATCAGCAGCAAGCCCGCACCACCCAATATTCCGAGCGCTGCGCTGGCCAAAATCGCTAATGCCAAGCTAACCGTCGTTCGCAGTATCACCGCCAGTACAAAGGTACCTGCAAGCAACACGATACTGCCAATGTCGCCACTCATCCAAGCCGCTAATAACGCTGGCAGCAATGCCCAGAGCACCAGCCAGCTGCCGTCAATGATCCCTTTGCGCAACGTTACTAGCGCAATAGCGGCTGCACTGAGCCAGCCAAAAAGCAGGCTTCCCGCGCCTACTACCGCAACCGCTAGCGCCTGCCAGCGGCCACGCATAATAAATTCTGCGAGGCCGCGCATTACTTCACCGGCTTACTGGTGAGCGTCGGTGTAGGGTAGCAGCGCCAAAAATCGTGCACGCTTGACGGCCGTGGCCAGCTGTCGCTGGTACTTAGCCTTGGTACCCGTAATACGACTGGGTACGATCTTTCCAGTCTCAGTGATGTACTGCTTCAGCGTATCGAGATCTTTGTAGTCGATCTCTTTGATGCCTTCGGCGGTAAACTTGCAAAACTTGCGTCTACGAAAAAAACGAGACATGGCTCACTCCTCGCTGTTATCTGAATCTGATGGGGCTTCGGCCTCTGCCGGAGCGTCTTCATTATCCTTTTCAGCTTCTGGGGCCTTGGTTTCTGCCGCCTGTCGCTCCTGATAACGAGATTTACGCTCACGATCCTCTTTCTCGGCCTTCATGATCAATGACTCTTCAGTCACCAGCTCATCGCGGCGGATTACGAGATTTCGGATAACGGCGTCGTTGTAACGGAAGGTAGTGCTCAACTCTTCCATCGCTTCATTGGAAGCTTCAACATTCATCAAGATGTAGTGCGCTTTGTGCACCTTATTGATGTGATAGGCCAGCTGACGCCGACCCCAGTCCTCGAGCCGGTGGACTGTTCCGCCGTCTTTGGTGATGACGGCTGAATAACGCTCGATCATGCCCGGGACCTGTTCTGACTGGTCGGGATGAACCATAAACACAACTTCGTAGTGTCGCACTCGATCACTCCTTTCGGATTGCGCCACCCGCGTCCGCGGTATGGCAAGGAGATGGGGTTTACACCCCGCCTAATTTTCTGAGGCGCGGAGTTTACCCAGCACCAAGACACAATGCAATGGCGCTATTTTGGGCCTATTGTGCGCTTTGTCGCTGCCTAACCGCCTCAAACAGGCAGATACCCGTAGCCACAGACACATTCAGGCTAGAAACGGTTCCTTGCATGGGCAAACTTACCAAAAAATCACAGTTTTCCTCGGTCAAGCGTCGCATTCCCGCACCCTCCGCACCCATCACTATGGCCAGGGGCCCAGAGAAATCCTGCTCAAATACGGTGCAGGACGCTTTATCACTGGTACCAATTAGCCAAACACCCGCCGCTTTTAGTTGTCCCAACGTTCTCGCCAGGTTGGTAACTCGAACGAACGGCACGGTGTCGGCGGCACCGCAGGCTACCTTACGCGCGACCGGCGAGAGGCCCGCAGCACCATCTTGAGGCACCACGACCGCCGTGACGCCCGCCGCATCAGCTGTACGCAAGCAGGCACCCAAATTGTGTGGGTCAGTGACCCCATCCAGAATCAGTAGCAAAGGCGAGTCCTGACGTTGCAACAAGGCCATTAAACCGGCCTCGTCGATCGCTTCTGTGGCAGCGCCCGATTTAACCTGAACTGCAATGCCTTGATGACGACCAGACGCCACGTCATCAAGGGCTGCTCCAGAAACACGCTCCACGGTTACACCTTGATCTGCCGCAAGACGCAACAGGGCCTGAGCGCGCTTATCCCGCCGGCTGGCCTCTAACCACAAGGCCGCGATCGCTTTGGGCTCCCTGCGTAGCAGTGCCTCCACCGCATGAAACCCATAAACCCAATCGCTCACCGTTTGCTGCGCCCCGACTTAGAACCATCGGCGCGAGGCGCGCTGCCCTGCTTTTTACCCGGCTTACCACCCGTTTTAGATTTAGCATCTTTCGAGCGCCCTTGGCTGGTCGCTTTTTTGGCTCGCTTGCCACGTGATTCAGTGGCGTTAGATTTTCCCGCAGCACTTTTCTTCTTGCGAGAAGCGCCAGCACCTTTGCGCCCTTTAGGTGGCCTCGCGTCTGAGGCTCCCACCATCTCTAAATCTATTTTTCGTTCATCCAAATCAACCCTAGCTACCGTGACGTCTACCGATCCACCGAGTTGAAAGGTGCGACGAGTTCGGTCGCCTACTAACCGCTGCTTAGGCGCGTCAAAGTGGTAATAGTCTCCGGGCAACGCGCTAATATGCACCAACCCCTCAATGTAAAGGTCTTGAAGCTCAACAAAGATTCCAAAGGCCGTCACGGCCGTAATGACCCCCGAAAATTGCTCTCCTACCCTGTCCCTCAAAAATTCGCATTTAAGCCAAGCGTCAACCTCACGCGTTGCATCATCAGCACGTCGCTCGGTCAACGAACAGCGCTCTCCCAACGCAGTAACTGCGGCCAACTCGTAGGGGTAGGAGGACTGGCTTTGTTGTTGCGTATCCTCAGAGCGGCGCGTCTGCTTGGGGAACTTGCCCCCGCGGATAAGACTGCGGATCGCTCTGTGCACTAACAAGTCGGGGTATCGTCGGATTGGCGAGGTGAAGTGCGCATAGGCCGGGTAATGCAACCCAAAGTGCCCCTTGTTCTCTGCCTGATAGACCGCCTGACTTAACGAGCGTAGCAGCATCGTCTGAATGACCGAGGCATCGTCTCTATCTGATGCAGCCGCCAGCAGACGCTGATAATCCTCGGGAGTCGGTTTTTCCCCGCCGCCCAAGTCAAGCCCTAACTCACCCAAGAAGTCGCGCACATTGGCGAGTCGCTCAGTGCTAGGCCCCTCATGCACTCGAAACAAAACGGGCAGACCCGCCGCCTCTAAAAACTCAGCCGTCGCCACATTGGCTGCAAGCATGCACTCTTCGATCAGCTTGTGGGCGTCATTGCGGTGAACGGGAACAATCGCTTCAATTTTGCGCTCAGCGTTAAACTCGATACGCGTTTCAACGGTTTCGAAATCAATGGCGCCACGCAGCTCGCGGGCCCCTCGGAGGCAGGCATAAAGGGCATGCAAATGCATCAGACCGGGGTATCGCTCAGGGTCTACCGAATCGGCAAAACCCTGTTCTAACACCTGACCCACCTCGGTGTAGGTCAATCTGGCATGGGAGTGAATCACCGCTTCATAAAACGTACTGCTAACAACATCACCCCTTTGGCCAATGGTCATCTCACAAACCATGGCCAACCGATCTACCTTGGGTTTGAGCGAGCAGAGCCCGTTGGAGAGCACCTCTGGGAACATAGGTACCACACGCTCAGGAAAATATACGGAGTTGCCCCGCTCAATAGCTTCCTGATCGAGGGCAGAGTCAGTAGTTACGTAATGCGACACGTCGGCGATCGCAACCCACAATCGAAAACCGGTGCCCTCAGGCTCGCAGTACACGGCATCGTCAAAATCTCTCGCGTCCTCACCATCGATCGTTACGAAAGGTTTAGTTCGCAGATCGATGCGGCCACGCTTGTCATCAGTGTCGGGCTCCTCGCTCAAAGACGCCGCCTCATCGAGCACCGCATCGGGCCACTGCCAAGGGATTTGATGAGCCCGAATGGCAATATCAATTTCAAGCCCGGGATCAAGGTGGTCACCCAAAATTTCTTCGACTGAACCTTTGGCACCCAGCACTTGGGTGGGGTAATCGGTAATGCGTACTGACACCATCTGACCGGGCAGAGCACCGCGCGTTTGATTGGGCGGGATTAAAATATGTTGGGTAACGCGGGTGTTATAGGGCAGTAGAAAACCAATCCCGCTCTCTTCCATGTAGCGACCAGGCAGTACTTCTACAGCGCGCTCCAACACCTCAACAACCTTGCCTTCGCGACGCCCCTTGGCATCCGTGCTCACCGTTGCTACGAGGGTGCGATCGCCGTCAAACACTTTCTGCATTTCTCGACTGCTGAGATAAAGGTCATCACCACCTTCGACAGGCGTGGCGAAGCCATAACCATCGCGATGCCCAATGACTCGACAGGTTTGCAACTCAAGGCGCTCGGAGAGGCCGATGCGTCCCCGCCGATCGAGGTGCACCTGACCATCGCGTCGCATCGCCATCACGCGGCGACGCAGTGCTTCAAGATCTTGATCACTCGACAAATCGAGTTTGCTGGCCAAACCCGATAGCTGAAATAATTCTCCCGAATCCTCGAGTATTTTGAGGATCACCTCACGGCTGGCAATCGGATTTTCGTAGCGACTGGCCTCAATGGCCGCATTGGGATCCTTTGGTTTTCGTGATTTCTTTGGGGCGTCAGTTTTTTTCAAGGTGAGTCATACTCTCCTGCTTGCAAGTAGGTCACCCTTGTTCGGATGGCAGCGGCCAAGTGAATGTACTGGCCGGTAAGTACCGATAGGTTACCAGTTCGGCGACAACAAATCCCCGCCTTAAGACGGGCCTCGCCAACCAGCTGCGAAGGTGCCAGCAGAGCATTTTTGGTACCTTGACCCCGTTTGGCTGCATAGGCCAAATCGCTACAGGCACATCCTGCAGATATTAACTTTCAAGCTTGCGCCAATTCCCGAGCAGCCGCTCAGACCGACAGGGCCTTTGTGACAGAGCCCAAGGTCGTAAACCGATCCAGACTCCCGCCTCCGCGGCCAACCACCCAACCCTAGTCGTGGTACTGCAACGCCCAATCTCCATAAAAATAACCATAAAACATTGATATAAATGAAAAAATACATGTATCTCACCATGCCGCAGGCCACCAAGTGCACAGCATACGAGCCAAAGATGCGATGAAAATGTCGCGTTTAGATAAAAGGTTCGGCCGATATCAGTTAAAAAGCAGAGAATTGTGTAGCACACTGGCCTGCAGAAAATTTCACACCGCCAGAGGATATTCCCATGAAAAAATTGATTGCGGCTACTGTCGCTGTTCTATCACTTACGGCCATGCAAGCAATGGCTGGTAGCCCCGTCCACATCTGGAAATGCCAAATGAACGACGAAATGGGTGAAGAGGAATTGCTTGAGTACTCAAAGACATGGCAAAAAGCCGCATCCAAAGTAAAGGGCGGCAAAGATATGAAAAGTCAGATCTATTTTCCTGTAGCAGCCGCAGCCGACGGCACTGGCACTGACCTTCTGTACATATCGTCTTGGCCCGACTTCACAGACTACGGCAAGTTCTGGGATGCTTACCCTGAATCTGACGCTGCCGCGATGGAAGGCGAAGCTATGACCTGCCACGGCAGTGCACTCTGGGAAGCAATGAACTAGGCTCACTACCACTGCCTTTTACTAAGCCGCCTGCAGGGCGGCTTTTTTATGGTCAACTCGATATTTCTGTGGCCCATAAAAACATCAATCAAAATTAAAGTTGCTACGGAGTATCTGCATGTCTTTGGTTTGGAGCTGTAACGAATGGGATCCCCTTGAGGAGGTCATCATTGGTACCGCCGCAGGTGCAAGATTCCCCCACGCTGATGCCAGCACTCAACTAGCAGAATATCCCGGGCGCCCCTTGGACACCATTCCGCAGGGGCCTTTCCCAGCCAAAATTATTGAGGAAGCCGAGGAGGATCTTGAGACCTTTGCATCAGTTTTAAAACAGGCGAATGTCACCGTCCGTCGTCCCACTCCCTGGGATCACGATAGCGTCTTTAGTACGGTGCACTGGTCCACACCGGGTTATTACAATTATTGCCCCCGAGATAT
>ENA-UZWX01010434-UZWX01010434.1-metagenome-genome-assembly--contig:-Day-4---50m-contig-10434_pt1 | contig 15731 bp, 11 predicted proteins | sample MGYA00260347_ERZ794907 | MGnify/ENA metagenome assembly ERZ794907 | reverse complement strand
TTTCAGATAGAGCGTGAACATATTTTCATGCGCGAGTGGTTATGCGTGGGCAGGAAAGAGCAAATTCCGAATCCGGGCACTCACCGAGTACTCGATTTGTACGGAGAGAGTGTTTTGCTGCTGCGTAACAGCGACGGCCAATTGCGCGCTTTTTATAATGTTTGTAGACATCGAGGTGCGCGCCTTTGTCCCGATGCACACGATGCTTCGGGTAGCCACGGAGTCACCTTGAGCGGCGGCGTAATGGAAGGCCGCTCTATAAGGTGTCCCTATCACGCATGGACGTATAGTCTTGACGGAGAATTGCTGAGAGCGCCGCACCTGAAAGCTGAGACTGAGATAGATTTNNTGCCCAGATCGCAACCACCGACACTCAGTTCCAGCGTTATCCTCTTGCGGAACTTGGAATTGGCCACAGCATTTCCTATGAGGTGGCCGCGAACTGGAAAGTGATCTGCGAAAATTATAATGAGTGTTATCACTGTGGCCCTGTGCACCCGGAACTTTGCGAGGTGGTTCCGGTATTCAAGCAGCGAGGGGGCGCTGAACTCGACTGGGACCGGGGTGTTCCTCATCGGGAGGGTGCGGTAACGTTTACGGCTTCTGGTGCTACCGAAAGAAGAATGTTCCCTGGACTCAATGCTGATGAGCGGATTCGCCACAAGGGCGATCTGGTTTACCCCAACCTGTTTTTGAGTGCCTCCAGTGACCATGTTGCGGTGTTCGTATTGCAGGCAAAATCTGCCAATCTTACGACCATCGATTGCCATTTTTTGTTCGAGTCCCATGAAATGAGCAAGCCCGGTTTTGACCCTTCAGACGCTGTTGATTTCTGGCACAAGGTCAACTGCCAGGACTGGGCTATTTGTGAGCGAGTGCAACAAGGTATGAATTCGAGGGTGCATCGAGCCGGTATATTTTCACCCATGGAGGATTGGAATCTGGATATCAGGCGCTATGTTACTGATCGTATCGGCGCTCATGTTTCGGACCTTACTGAATAAGCTTTTAGCTTGATCAATGCCAGCGCAGTTACCGGGAGAAAGTGAATGAACCCTAACTATGAGATATTGTTTGAGCCAGTAAAAATTGGTCCCGTCACGGCACCTAACCGCTTTTACCAGGTGCCGCATGCCAGTGGCATGACCGAGGCCAATCCACGGGTCCGTGCCGCTTTCCGGGCTACCAAGGCTGAGGGTGGCTGGGGCGTCGTCACTACGGGAGCGGTCTCTACCCATCCCTCGTCCGACGATAGTCCGCTGCCTTTTGCGAGGCTATGGGACGATAATGACATTCGCTCTCACGCGTTGACCTGCGATGCAATCCATCAGCACGACGCTCTTGCCGCTGTAGAGTTATGGCACGGCGGCGCAGCGGTGATGAATCGTAGTTCGCGTATTGCGCCTTACTCTCCTTCGGGTATTCCCTGGGCTGCCACTCATGTGGGTTTTATGGGGCAATTACGGCCGCGGGTGATGGATCAACAAGACATTCGTGATGTTATTGGCTGGCAAGTGGCTGCCGCTCGGCGTGCTCGCAGTGCCGGTTTTGATATTGTTTATATTTATGCGGGCATGGGTTACCTCGGCTACGAGTTTCTGTTGGATGACTACAACCATCGCACCGACGCCTACGGTGGCAGTGTGGAAAACCGGGTGAGGTTTGTGCGCGAATTAATCGAGTCTACCAAGGACGCCGTGGGCCAGGATTGTGGCGTGGCGCTGCGTATCAGCCTGGAAGAGCTGCGTGGCAAGGCCAGTGATAATTTCGCTTCACAGGCGCACGAAGTAGTGAGCCTGCTCTCCGACCTGCCGGATCTGTGGGACGTTAAAATGGACTCCAGCCCCACAGACTGCGGAGCCTCTCGCTTCCGCCCGGAAGGGGCGCACGAGCCGGTCATTGATTTTGTACGCACGGTCACTGACAAGCCCGTTGTGGGGGTAGGGCGCTTTACTTCCCCCGATACTATGGTGTCGCAAATCAAGCGAGGTGTGCTGGACTTAATAGGGGGTGCAAGACCCTCGATTGCGGATCCATTTCTGCCTAATAAAATACGTGAGGGCAGGGAAGATGAAATACGTGAATGCATAGGCTGTAATATCTGCATTTCCAGCTGGCACGATGGGGTGCCGGTACGCTGTACCCAGAACGCCACAGCAGGAGAAGAATGGCGCCGTGGCTGGCATCCTGAAAAAGTTTCCCCGGCAGCCAGCAATGACAACATTTTAATTGTAGGCGGTGGTCCTGCGGGGCTGGAGGCCGCGCTTATCGCCGCTCGGCGCGGATATCAGGTGACGCTCGCTGAAAAGGCGCCTGAATTCGGTGGCCGACTGCGTTTTGAAACCAGTCTTCCTGGCCTGGCCACCTGGGGCAGAGTGCGCGATTACCGACTCTATGCGCTACAGAAAATGGGCAATGTGAACCTTTACAGTAACAGTGAGATGGGTGTGGATGAAGTGCTGGGGCTGGGCCATCAGCGGGTCGCTATTGCCACCGGAGCCCGCTGGACGCAAGCCCTCTATTCTTCTTTGGAAATCCCTAAAGGCGAGTTAAAGGGGCCGGGTGTGTACACGCCTGACGACCTGGCGGCAGGTAAAGTGCCCCGGGGTCCGATACTGGTTTATGACTTCGACAACTATTATCTGGGGGGGGCGATTGCAGAATCCCTGGCCGGTCAGGGCATGTCAGTGACTTATGCTACGCCCGCTGGGCATGCGTCAGCATGGACAATCATGACTAACGAACAGCCGTTCGTTCATCAGAATCTGCACAAACTGGGAGTAGATATCACTACCCAGGCGTTGCTGGACGGCTTTGAAGCGGGGCTGGCTACCCTCAGTAATATTTTTACTGGGGAATTATCAACGTTAGAGGTGAGTTCAGTGGTGATCGTGGGGCTTAGGCTGCCTGCGGATGATCTGTATCAGTCCTTATGTGATCGCGAGGCCCAATGGCAAGGCGCTGGCATTGAGTCCGTTGAGCGAATTGGAGATGCGTTTGCTGCGGGCGCTCTGGTGCATGCGGTGCACTCAGGGCACGCCTGGTCTCGTGGCTTGGATAATCCTGATGCTGAAAATTATTTGCGAGATATCCCTATCGCTGAGTTCCCCCCAGGCCCGGTAATTAATTGATGCCTGACTGGCTCTGTGCCCGGATACAACTCGTCTTATGGCATGTTGTAATAGCCGGTGATAGTCTGTGAACAACTCTGACAGGGTGTAGGACGAGGACGTCGCCCTGTTTTTCGAGGAGCTCGAAGCTTCAGCGCCGGAGCGTTTGCGGCAGGTGGTTGTGATCTTCCTCCATAAAGCATGGGGTGCAAACCAGCAGCGCTTGAACTTTCCGGGCTAAATGATGCAAATGCTATAAGGAGTACAGCGGTCGCCTGATGTTGATGGCGGTGGTTTTATGCAATGACTTCAAAAGATTTTGTTACCAGTTATTTCGAGGCATGGAACCAGCATGATGCGGGTGGTGTTGCAGAACATTTGTCCCGCAGTGGAAAATACTGCGATATCCCCGTGCAGCAGGAATGGAATCGCGACGAATTCATTGAACACCTGAATTCTTTTTTTGCTCAAGACAGAAATCGCTACAGCCTGTTAGGCGAGATTCACACTGCAAGAAATTCGATCGCCTTCCAATATCGCGCATCACCCATTGACTCCGATGATGATTCCCTGGATTGGATGGGGGCAGAATTTATCACCATGGAAGGCGATGCTGCAGGCAAGATCAAGGACTATTATCAGGACGCTGACGCTATGCAGGCAGGACGGGGCATTGTCACTCGCCGCTACGCTAAGTCCGGGTTGGACGAGTCTGGCCTGAAGCGAGTCATGGAACGTTTGGCTGAGCTGATGCAAGAGGACCGGATGTTTCTGGACTCTAACTTGTCGCTACCGCAGCTTGCTACAGAGTTGAATTGCAGCGTTAATCATTTATCGCAGGCGATCAATTCGGGCTTTGGCATGAGCTTCTTCGACTATGTAAATCAGTATCGGGTTAATGCGGCAGAACAACAGCTTTCTGCACATGGTGGTCGCAAGGGCGCCATACTCGACATTGCATTAAGCGTGGGCTTTAACTCTACCTCAACATTTTATGCGGCTTTTAAAAAAAGCACCGGACAAACTCCTGCTCAATATCGCCGCACCCGCAAGGACAAATAATACGCGGTATTTTAAAGTGCTCGCAGGTACCAGTCGTGATCCAAGCTAGGAACTTGAGCGTGATAGTCATCGCACTCACCCTGGCGCACTTTCTGGAAGTAGGTGCAGTATTGTTCGCCCAGGTATTCGGGAAGTATTTTTGCATCGCGAAACAGCGCCAAAGCGGCGTCCCAGCGTTTGGGTAGTAAAACTTCATCGCTTTCCAGTGCCGTGCCCATCCGGGTTTCGGGTCCCGGCTCGCATTGATGGGTGATGCCGTAGTGCATTCCTGCGAGCAAGGCGGCCATTGTCAGGTAGGGATTAGCATCGGCACCTGCAACTCTGTGCTCAACCCTGCGGTTATCGTCAGAAGAGACCGGGATTCGCAGGGCTACATCGCGATGGTTATAGCCCCAGGTTGGGCTGACTGGTGCATACGCACCAGGTTTGAAACGGCGATAGGAATTGACGTTGGGTGCGAAAATTACCATGGATTCGGCCATGGCCTTTGCAAGGCCTCCTATGGCGTGGCGTAAGGTGGTAGAGATCGCTGGCGAGTCGACGCCTTTAGTGTTGTTAGGTTCACTGAATATATTGTTGCCGTCGCTATCGTAGACGCTGGCGTGAATATGGAGACCACTGCCTGCGATTTCTCCGAAAGGTTTGGCCATAAATGTGGCTGCCATTCCATGCTGGCGGGCGACCCCCTTTACAATGCGTTTCAGCAGCATGGCGTGATCACAGGCTAGCAGCGGATCACTAGTATGCTGTGTATTGATTTCCCACTGACCCGGAGAGAACTCGGAGTGTATTGCGGTCAGTGGAACGTTCTGAATATCGCAGGCTTTGCGCACGTCGTCCAGGAAAGCGTCCTGATCGAAAAGATCGTCAGCCATGCAGTATTGAATGCCTTGTTGTGGCCTGTCGCTGCAGGGAACCCGGCCCAGTAAAGGCCTGGCAACGCCGTCATCACCCGTTTCTATCAGGTAGAACTCCAGTTCAGTGGCAACTGTTGGGTGTAAGCCGTCGCTGGTGAAGCGCTCAACAGTGCTGGCCAGTACATTGCGCGAGTCGGTCCATGAGGGGCTACCATCAAGGTCGGAAAAACTGGTGAGCACCTGCGCTGTGGCCGACTTAAGCCAGGGAATTCTGGAGAGTGTGCCAGACTGGGGTTGTATTATGCCGTCCGGATCGCCTTCAAATACATCAGGTGTGTCGTCGTCGTAAAATGTACCCATAATGCCCAAAAATGGAATGCTTATGGGGCCTTTCAAGTTACTCGAAAAAAGACCGTCGAATTCTTTTTTCTGGATGCGCTTGCAGCGCAGAATACCATTCATATCAGGCATCATGAGTTCCAACATTTCAATGTCGGGGTTTTTTTGCAGGAACTGTTCCAGCTCCGATTTATCGGCGACGTTCATCACTCGCTCCGTGGTCGTGTTGATGGTTCTGGTTCTAATCTGACAGAGTCGTTTTTTATAATCGATCTTTTAATCGATAGTACAGCATACCGAGCGAGACCGCCGGTTTGTGCAGGCGCCTGAGACCCGGGATGGATATGGGTTTGACTTGAGCGAATATGTCCATTGTCTCCAGTGTGCCGCTGACCGCATCGGCCATAATTTGGCCCGCCAGATGAGTGACGTTAACACCGTGACCCGAGTAACCTTGTGAGAAAAAAATATTGTCATCCAGTTTTCCCAGCTGCGGGACGCGGTTGACTGTGACACCAATCGTGCCTCCCCATGCATAGTCAATATTCAGTTTGGCGAGCTCAGGGTAATGCTTGCGTAGCTTGGGCAATAGCATGCCTTTGATGTGCTCGGGGTCTGAGCCGAAATAGGTTTTTCTGCCACCGAATAGCAATCGCTTGTCGGCTGTAAGGCGGAAGTACTCCAGTATAAAATTCGGGTCGCAAACCGCGAGGTCCTCGCGGTTATAGCGTTCAACCTGGGCATCGTTAAGTGGCTCGGTGGCAATAATAAAACTGTTTACTGGCGCCAAATGGTTTCGCAATTCGGGCTCTATGAGGTGATAGGCATTACCCGCCAGAACAACGCTGTCTGCGATTACCGATCCTTGTTCGCTAATGACCCTGGCTTTTGCTCCGCGTTCAATGCGAAGCACCGGTGTCTGTTCAGAAATTGTGGCACCGAGAGAGCAGGCGGCCAGTGCTTCACCAATACACAGGTTGAGTGGGTGCAAGTGGCCATTACCCATGTTTAGCAATGAGCCAATGTAGCTTTCTGTGCCAATAAGTTCAGCTGTTTCAGCTGCAGAAAGACGGCGTACCTCGTGTGGAAACTGATGGCTTTCCAGGTAGTTTTTTTCGTTCTGCTGACTGCGCAAATGCCGGGGTTTAATGGCAACGTCCAGGTAGCCCCACTTCAGGTCACAGTCTATCTGGTATTTCTCGACGCGTTGGCGAATGATGTCATGGCCCCGCCAGCGCAGATCCCACATGATCTTTTCGCCCTGTTTGCCCAGTTCCTGAGCCATTTTTTGTTCGCCGGAAATGCCGCCTATGATTTGGCCGCCATTGCGACCGGAGGCACCCCAGCCGACTCGGTTGGCTTCTATGATATGAACCTTGTAGCCTTTCTCCGCAAGGTGCAGGGCAGTTGAAACCCCGGTGAATCCTGCGCCGATGACGCATACGTCGGCACTGTGCTCACCGCGCAGCTGCGGATAATCAGTTTTATGATTAACACTAGCGGCGTAGTAAGAGCCGGTATGGGACTGGGCGCTGATCCACTGCAAGAGATTGTCGTCCTGTTCTGATTACCCACCGAACATAGTAATCGAAATAGCGACTGTCTACCTGTCGTATAGGGCGGGAGTGTCTTTCGCGGGGTCTCCGGGGATTGACTTCCAGAGCTTCATCGGGCTGAATTAGAGGAGTACAAAAAAGCAGTTCCATTCAAATTTATTTTGCCGGGCGCTATGATTTTATCAGCGTACAAGATGCCATTTATAGCCTGGAGTCACTGGGCCTGTACATCCTCGGCCTGGCAAAACTTCTTTCGCGGTGAGGACGCCGATCCGTTCATAAGTTTCTGACCATTACACTCAGCTGCTAGCCCTGCGGGGTGATGCCGTATTGCCGTTTGGAGAGAGACTATGTTTGGATTGAAAAAAATCGCCGAGACTTCAGAACACGCTAGTTCTTACTATGCTGCCACTGCTAACTGGCAGACCAACTACGCCTCGTTGGTGGATGATGTGAGCGCCGATATTGTGATTGTCGGCGGCGGCTTCACTGGCGTAAATACCGCCGTGGAGTTAGCTGAACGAGGCTATGACGTTGTGCTGCTGGAAGCTAATCGCATCAGTTGGGGCGCTTCTGGTCGCAACGGTGGCCAGATTATTGGCGGCGTTGGGCATGATGCGGACCGCTTTGAGAAAAAGATATCCCGCGATGGGGTTGAAGCCATTTACAAGATGGGACTCGAAGGCCCTGAAATTATTCGTGAGCGAGTAGCCAAGTACCAGATAGATTGTGATATCAAGTGGGGATATTGCGATGTGGCGATCAAGCCGCGCCACATGAAACAGTTTGCCCAGTGGAAGCAATGGGAGCAGGACCAGGGTAATACCAATGACCTGCGCCTGTTGGAAAAAGATGAACTCCAGCAGTACGTGGGTGCCAAGAAATACCTGGGTGGCCTCTACAATGGTGGCAATGGTCACCTACACCCACTCAACCTGTGTATTGGTGAGGCCCGTGCCGCTGAAAAAATGGGCACCCGAATCTACGAACAATCACGGGTTGTTGGCATTGACCAGGGTGCGCGCCCTGTTGTGCGCACCGAGCAGGGCAGTGTTTCCGCCAAGCGAGTGGTGCTGGCCGGTAATGCTTATATGGGCGACCTGATGCCGAAGCTTGCTAAACGAGTATTACCCTCATGCAGTTCGGTCATTGCAACTGAGCCCCTGTCAGAAGAAATGGTCAAGCAGTTACTGCCCGGCGACGTAGCAGTGTGTGATCCCCGCACCGCACTGGATTACTTTCGCTTGTCTGCGGATAGACGCATGCTGTTTGGTGGCCTGTCTAACTATACAGGGCTGGAACCCAAGGACCTTGTCAGTACGCTGCGCAAGAAGATGACAATGGTTTATCCAGAGTTGGAATCGGTCCAAATTGATTACGGTTGGAGCGGCCACATGGGTATTGGGCTGAACCGAATGCCTCAGCTTGGCCACATCGGCGATAATATCAGCTACATCCAAGCGTACTCGGGTCATGGCGTAGCGCCCACTCACATCATGGCGCGTATCACTGCAGAAATGATTGCCGGATCGCCGACACGGTTCGATTACTTCTCCAAGATCAACCACTGGCCGTTTCCCGGCGGGAAATTGCTGCGTCGCCCAGGTCTGGCTATTGGTATGCTTTATTTCAAATTACTGGATGAACTCTGATGCGATCGCGTTAAGAGCGGGAGAGTGAAATGATCTCAGGCAAATGTGAATGCGGTGGGGTGGCCTACAGGGTCGATGGGGAAATTCACGACTACAGCCACTGTCACTGCAGTCAATGCAGGCGCTTGCATGGCGCTGCCTTTGCTTCGTTCGCCGGCGTGGTGCGGGATACATTCAGTTACCTACCCGGTAAGGATCGTATTGCAAGCTACGCTTCATCCTCAACACACTCGCGGGTGTTCTGCCCCAACTGCGGTTCCAATATTATGGTTGAACTCACGTCTGAGCCAAATGATTTATATATCGCAATGGGAACCATGGATGGCGAGCTAAGCCTGCCTGCTGGCTATCACATTTATGTGGGCTCTAAGGCAAGCTGGCACAGCATTACAGATGACCTTTTGCAATTCGACACGGACCCCGAGGATTAGACCTTGGGGTCAGCATCGTATTGCTCGAACTTTTAGTCAGTGATCATCATGTAGACTTTGCGGACTTTCTCGATGACTTCTGCTGTTCCCTTCCAGCCGCGAGGAAATACCCAGCTATCACCTGCCTTTACCTCTGACACCTGACCTGATTCGGAAACGAACTTCCAGTGCCCCTCCAGTAGGTGGCAGAATTCGGTGACGTCGAGATCAAGCTGCAGCTTGCCGGGGTCACATTCCCAGGTGCCACAGATCATATTTCCTTCTGAGTAAAATCCATTATCGGTTTGTAGGGGCAAGTCTCCAATTGGCTCGCCGAACGACTCGACATTAACCAGGTCGGTGAGACCAGCGCATTGCTTCTGGATGCTGATTTCGGGCATCGTTGTTCTCCTGTTGTGATAGCAATGAAACATTGCAGGAAGGCGAGTACAGCATAGCTGGGTAGACCAATCTTCCTAGCCCATCGGCACGGAGGCTCTTATGAGCGTAGGCTGTCTATACTGCAATACAGTTAGACCTGATGCCCTTCACTTGGGAGTAAACCGGGAAAATGAAACAAGAAACAGACGTAATCGTCATCGGCGCAGGCCACAATGGCCTGACCTGTGCAGGCTATCTGGCCAGGGCTGGGCTCAAAGTAAAAATGCTGGAGGCTCGTTCGGTGGTAGGCGGCGCCGCGGTTACTGAAGAGTTCCATCCCGGTTTTCGTAACTCAGTTTATTCCTATTCGGTCAGCTTGCTGCACCCGCAGGTGATTACCGACTTACAACTGGAACAGCACGGACTGGAGATCATGGAGCGACCGGCGGGAACACTCAGCTTGCTGGACAACGATCATCTACTGCTGACTCGTGATGACGCTCAGGCGCAGGCCGAGATCGCCCGCTTTTCCTCGCGGGATGCGCAACGCATAGCAGAGTTTGATAATGAAATTGCCGAGGTGGCAATGGCTCTGCGAGCGCTGGCGATTCAAGCTCCGCCGAACTTCGGTGGTGGCTGGGCTGATGCATGGACCTTGGTAAAGGCGGGCAATGTTTTTCGCAAGCTATCAAAGCAGCATCAGATCGTTCTGGCTGAGTTGATGACTAAATCCCTGGGCGACTATCTTGATGCCTGGTTTGAAGGTGAAGCTCTTAAAGGTGTGCTGGGGCTGGAGGGGGTGATTGGCAACTTTGCCGAGCCCTACCAGGCAGGTACTGCTTATGTTCTGCTGCACCATGCCTTTGGCGAGGTGAAAGGCAAGGCGGGGGCCTGGGGCATTGCTCGTGGCGGCATGGGTGCGATTAGCGAGTCGATGGCCTCATTTGCGCGCGCTCAGGGTGTTGAAATTGAAACGGATACACCGGTTCAAAAAATTATTACCGAAGGCGGACGTGCGCGCGGAGTCCTGACTGCTGACGGTCGCGAGATAACCGCCAAGTGCGTGGCGGCTAACGTACATCCGCAAATACTCCTGCAAAAGCTGCTGGATGAAAAAATGCTGGAGCCGCCAGAGCAAAGGAGAATTGAGGGCTATCGCAGTCACTCTGCCACTTTCCGGATGAATGTTGCGTTGTCGGAATTACCACAATTCACGAGTATGGCGGGCAGGGGCGAGGAGCATTTCATGGGCGCCATTGAGGTTAGCCCCTCGTTGCAATATATACAAAATGCCTACTATGACGCCCGACAGCAGGGCTGGGCAAAAAAACCGGTAATCTCAATGCAGGTGCCCAGTACTCAGGACAAATCACTGGCGCCAGAAGGAGGCCATGTCGCCAGCCTGTTCTGTCAACATTTCCAGCGCCATTTGCCTGATGGTCGCAGCTGGGATGAGGTGAAACACGAAGTGGCGGACATGATTATTGATACCATCGATAACTACGCGCCCAACTTTAAAGCCTCTGTAGTAGGGCGCCAGATCAAGTCGCCGCTGGATATTGAACGAGATCTCAACATGGTCGGCGGCGATATTTTTCATGGGGCTTTGCACCTTGATCAGTTCTATTCGTTGAGACCGCTGCCAGGCTATGCGGATTATAAAATGCCAGTGGATGGTGTTTACCTTTGTGGTTCCGGCGCACATCCCGGGGGTGGGGTGAGCGGGCTGCCCGGTCGCAATGCAGCAGCGTCTATAATCAGGCACAGTAAGTGACTACAGTCATGCAAAACAGCGCAGTAAAATTCGAGCGCAGCGCACGGCCGGAGACAACAATATAGACATTTACACCGTCACCATCGCATTGAGCGTGCTGCTATTCGTCTTCATCGGCAGTTACAGCGGCAGACGCGTAAAGCAACTCGACGACTATTTCGTCGCCGGGCGTAAAGCACCCACCCTGTTAATCGTGGGCACCCTGGTGGCCAGCGTTTTCAGCACTTCCATTTTTCTTGGCGAAGCGGGCTTTACCTATGATGGTCAGATGGGCCCCTACATTCTGTTTCCCGGAATAGCGGTGGTCGGTTACGTCTACGGTGCTTTACTGTTTGGCACTTACTTACGGCGCAGTCGCGCACCCACTGTTGCCGACTTCCTGGGTCAGCGCTTTAACAGTCACCGGGTGCAGCNNTGGATGAGTTATACCCTGTTCACCCTGTATTCCGGATCTCGCGGTGTGATCATTACCGATACCCTGATGTTTATGTTGTTTACCGGTGCGACCCTGTTTTTCGCAGCGTTCATTGTTGCTGACATGGAAGGTTTACGGACGGCAGTTGAAAATATGGCACAGTTAGAAGAAAAACCCGATATTGCTTCCTGGCACGGCACGGTAGGTCCGGGAACCGAGTGGGCAACCCCGACCGAATTTTTGATCTGGACAGTAATTATTGATATGTCCTGGGGCATCGTCTACGCGGTGAGTCCATGGCAAGCCAGTCGTCATTTGATGGCTAGAGATGAACATGTTGTCATCCGTTCCGCGATCTATGCTTGCTTTGCGGTTATTCTGATCCAGATTCTTATCTATGGCCTGGGCGGCCTGATTAACTTGGCGAATCCGAATATTAATCCTTCTGAAACCGTCATGATTTGGGCGGCTAAAAACCTGGTCCCTGAATTTCTGGGGGCACTGTTGTTGGCTGGTATTGTCGCAGCGGCGTTGTCATCGGCCTCAACATTTTTGTCTTTGGTGGGATTCAGCGTAAGCAATGATATGGTGAAGCGGCACTCACCGACCCTCTGGGGTACGCGACTGGTCATGCTGGTTACAGGGCTGGTGGTATTGCTGGCCAGTTTCTACTTCCCGCCCAATATTTTCTGGCTGATGTTGTTTATTGGCACCGTGTTTGCCTCGTCCTGGGGCCCGGTCGGCTTCATGAGTATCTGGAGTAAACGCATCACAGCGGACGCCGCTTTCTGGGGAATCGTCACTGGCTTCGGATTTAACGTAGTGCCTGCAGCGCTGGAGTATCTGGGGATGGTTAACTGGCCTGTTTACTGGAGTCCGGCGGTGATAGGCGCTAGTGCCAGTATTATCACAATTTTATTAGTGTCACGGATGGGCGAAGTGACGCCCCAGGAGCAATCCTACCGGGAGGCGCTACATCACACTCCCGCTGAAGACTTGGCCACGGGAAAGACCCGCCTTACCCTCTGGGGGCCTCGTCTGTTGATTGTTTATGGCTGTGTTATGCCCTTGCTGTTACTTTACTACTACGTTATTCCTTATCAACAGGGGACGGGAGAGCTAGCGGCTAGCGGAGGCATCAATTGGGGCCAGGGCGAGGCATTAATTGTCATCGCCATACCGTGTCTGTTTGTGCCCCTGGGGTTGCTGGCATCACGGGTGATTCGTCAGCGTTATCTGCCTACTTCAGGTGTCTCTGTCTCGGCGAATAGGGTCTAGATATCATTGATACTGCCCTGTAGGTATGGACTATACTTGGCGAGATAAGACCACTGAGGTTTTCACATGAACCAACCACAGTTTCCCAACGGCACGCACGATGCCGTTTGCCCTCTTGATTGCGCCGACACCTGCAGTCTTTCGATCGAGGTGGCCGAAGGCAAAATAGAAAAAGTCAGGGGCAGCGATGCGAACCCGTTTACCCGCGGCAAGATTTGCGCCAAGGTTGCGACCGGGCTGCCGCACCAGGTTCATGGTCCGGATCGTTTGCTTTCACCACTGCTGCGTGATGGGCCTAAAGGCGCTGGCGCTTATCGTCGAGCGAGTTGGGACGAGGCCCTGGATACTATTCACCAGCGCTTCACCTCAATTATGGACGAGTATGGCTCTCAAGCGATTGCCGCTTTGACCTACGGAGGCCCGATGGGCATGTTGGCAGGAGGGTCGATGGCAGAGCGCTTTTTCAATCGCCTGGGCTCCAGCAAAATTGATACCACAACATTGTGCACTGCCACTTCCAGCGCAGCCTGGGACAGCGTTTTTGGTGATGCCGCCGGAATTTCCTACGAAGAATTACAGCATTCAAAGTTGATTGTCATCTGGGGTAATAATATTACCGCCTGCAACCTGCATATGATTACCCTGCTGCGCAGGGCGCGCAAAGAGGGTGCGAAGCTGGTTGTTGTTGACCCCAAGCGCATTCGTATTGCTGACGAGGCAGATCTGCATCTTGGCTTAATGCCGGGCACCGATGTGGTTCTGGCCTATGCAGTAGCGGCAGAGCTAAAGCGAATTGGCGGCCTGGACCAGGCCTTCATTGATCAGCAGGTGCACGGTGCTGAAGCCTACCTTGATGAGGCCCAGAAGTACTCTGTGGAAGAAGCCGCCGCTATTTGCGGTATAGACGCTGAGGATATACGTGAGTTTGCACGTATGTGGCGAGACCTGAGCCCTGCAGCCATTTCTGTGGGTGTGGCGCCTGAGCGCAACCGTAATGGAGGCTCAGGCCTGCGGGCGGCCTTCGCACTGCCTGCCCTGACGGGTAACTTTGGCGCTTTGGGCGCGGGTATTTGCGATGTTTCCGGTTATTTCCCTATCAATGGGGATGAGCTTTCCCGACCCGACCTGCTCGAAACTGAGGTGCGGGAATTCAATACCCTTGACCTGGCGTCACATATCCTCGACCCGGGCGACGAACTGCCTCTCAAGGGCGTGTTTATTTACAACCACAATCCATTGGCCGTGACGCCGCAGCAAGGCAAGCTAAAAGCTGCATTGTGCAGTGAAGGCTTATTTGTTGTCGGCTCTGAAATCAGCATGACCGACTCCATGGCCTGCGCCGACGTCATTTTGCCGGCGGCCAGTCATCTGGAAATCGGCGACTTGTATAAGTCTTACGGGCATCAATACCTGCAGCGTTCTGCGCCGGTGCTGCAACCCCAGGGAGAGGCAATTGCCAACATGGAGCTGTTTCGCCGTCTGGCCCAACGATTTGGTTTCAGTGAACCCTGTTTCACTGATTCTGATGAACAGTTGATGGATCAGGCAATCGATGCAAAATATCTGGGACCCGATATTGATCGAGCTAGTGCCATTCCCGTTGGCAGTGCCCTTAATATGGAGATAAATCACCCCGATAGTATTTTGCGAGGCGGTGAGGCCACTACACCCAGCGGAAAAATTGAGCTTTACAGTGAAACGCTTGAACAAGAGTGCGGTATGGGGCTGCCCCAGTACCGGGCACTGCAGCGTGCTCACCAGTTTGTATTGGTAACCCCCGCCTCAGAAAAGAGAATTAATTCCACGTTTGGAGGCGTTGCGGGACACGATAGTGATCTGGAGGTCCAAATCAACCCAGGCGATGCCAAGGACCATGGTTTTATTAATGGTCAGCCGGTGCGCGTGGTCAATGATGCGGGTGCGATAGAGCTACCAATTCTGATCAGCGAGCGAATTCGCCGCGGTACTTTATATGTGCCCAAAGGCGCGTGGATCCGCGACAGCAGCACGGGCCTTACAGCGAATGGACTGATTCCCGGGCACAAGGCAGATCTTGCCGGCGGCGCCTGTTATTACGATTGTACCGTTGATTTGGAAGCGCTGTAGCCAGTGCCTAGCCGAAGTCAGGCCCGGGGGCGAGTTAGGGAGTCCAGCCTCGTAAATTTGACTGCATCTCGGCATTCTTGCGGTTGAACTCCGCTCGCAACTCCGCCAGTTTTTGCGGATGACGAGCCGACACATCATAGGATTCGCCAGGGTCCGATTGCAGGTCAAATAACCATTCTTTTTGCGGGATTGAGCCACTGATCAGCATTTGATCTGTGCCGTAGAAAACGCCAGCTGGACCGCGATACTTGAATCGCTGGTCGCGAACCGCAAATAAAGTCTCGCCGTCGTAGTAATGGAGGTATTGATGCGGGCTGGCTGCGCCTTTCGTCAATGTCGGCAACATACTGCGACCGTCCAGTATGCGATCATTAGGCGCGGGTAGCGCCAATACATCCAAAACAGTCGGCAGCAAGTCGATGCCCATGGCCATGGCCGGTTCGGAGCGACCCTGCGGGATTTCTGCAGGCCAGTGGGCAATAAAAGGAACGCGCATGCCGCCCTCGAAAGTATTTCCCTTGCGCCCACGCTGGTCTCCGGCGTTGCCCAGAAACCAGGGTCCATTATCGGATGTGATAATAATGAGGGTGTTGTCTAGCTTGCCGGAATATCGCAGTTCCTCCACCAGGATGCCAACGCCATCATCAATTTCTTCCAGCACATCACCATAGAGACCGCCATCAGAGGTGCCTAATCGCCCATCCCGCGAATGCAGAGGGTCGTGGGGAAAATTGTGCGCAAAATAGAGGAAAAATCTTTCATCGCTGGCGCGCAGAAAAGCAAGTGCTTCT
>ENA-UZWX01004182-UZWX01004182.1-metagenome-genome-assembly--contig:-Day-4---50m-contig-4182_pt1 | contig 15770 bp, 14 predicted proteins | sample MGYA00260347_ERZ794907 | MGnify/ENA metagenome assembly ERZ794907 | reverse complement strand
AGGTTAGTTCTATCATTAGAGGGTGAGTGATAATGAGTGACAGTACTGTGGTGGGTCTTCAAATAATGTCACACAGTATGATCCCTAAGAGACTGGCGGTAGTCCCGGATTGGCGGCAGTTGCGACTGATTGATTTGGTGGGCTTGCCAAATTATGTGCAATCCCAAATGAGCTAAGCAGGGTCACCTCACGCTATAAACACTATAAGACCTTTGCCTTTGTTTGTCTTTATTAAGCCAAACATGGTGATTTAAGAATTTTTCCTATATACGATGTAGGTTGTAGGTGTTTTAATCCCTCATTTCAAAACAGATATTCTTATGCTTTATGGACGAAGACAATACTACCCGACAGGAGCGGATATTAACTCTGTTAATTAGTCTTTCAGTAATTGGATTGATTTTCATTACGTTCGAAATTTTGACAGGCTAATTCAGCCAGCCAAGGCCGATCGAGTACAGATTGATGTAAAATGGCTAGGCTGACAAAGTTGTATCTGACACCGCTCTCCAGAGCACTCATACACTAACTGCCCCATGCGTTGCAGTTCAAGGCTTGCTTTCTATCCCCTTGGTTGAAAAGCCCTCATCAAACAAAAGAGGGCTATGGTCTTGAGATGTGCCTTAGGATTGACCAACTAATCCCAATCATATTTTTCAATCGCATCCGCCGCCATGGCATAGCCGGTTTCGGCGATCTCACCACTTTGCACGTGAGCGCGAAGTTCACCCGTTACCCAGATGGGTTCCCACGGATCTTTGCTTTTCCAGGGGGCAGGGGTGTGCACCAAGATTAGTTGATTTGGTGGTGGTGGTGGAGTGTGCAGGCAGGCGCCTACGTAAGGAACCAGAATAAAACTATGCATGCCATGGGTGTCTACTTCAAGGGGGACCACAAAACCGGGGATCTTCACCAGCTTGCCATCCAGTTCCCGGTTTAGCAGGTAGCCATTGGGGTCGTATTCTGGGCGCCAAGTATCATTGGCTTCATCAGTAAAACCTTCGCCAATAATTTCACTATAGGGAATGCCCGGCGGAATAAGGTCATCCCATTCCAGTTGTTTTGGTTCAGCAATGGCTGTGCTACTCAAGCAGGTGCACAGTGCCAATACAGCCAGTGTTGTATACTTCATTATGATTTCACCATCATTCCGTCAGCAAGGGAGAAGCGGTAAGCACGCAGTGCTGGTAATACACTAACACAAACGCCTGCGACCATGATGGCAACAATGGCCTGAAGCTCTCTTGCGCTTGGTAATCCCAGTTCTAGCCAGATGCCAAACTGCTGATCAATATAACCTTGTCCCAACCCCAAAAATACGTACACCATTAGCACACCTAACAGGCAACCACTGCCTACCACCAGCAATGTTTCTGTCATTAACAATAGAAATATTGTCCGTGGCCCTGCACCCATAGCCCTGTAGATGGCCATTTCCCGCCGGCGTTCATTCAAGCCGGCAAAAACATTGGCCATCATGCCCAACAACGCCGTGACAATAACCATGGTAGATATTACCAGCAGAGCTGTTTCCGCAACACCCACCAAGTGCCACAATTCCTGCAGGGCAACGCCCGGCATCACGGCTTGTAAGGGTTCATTGGGGTAGTTGTTGATGGCTCTTTGTAAGCTAAATATTTTTATCGGGCTAGTGGTACCCACTAACGCTGCCGTTACTGTTTTGGGTTGCAGTGGCATCTCGCGCAGCACCTGAGCTGGGGTGCTTTCGCCAGATTTTTTGGTACCTTGCTGCCAATCCACATGAATGGCTTCGATGGCTTGTAGAGATACCATTACCGTTCGGTCTACCGGGGTGCCTGTTTTGGCCAATATGCCCGTAACGCGAAATGGGTGTTCATCGTGTTTGCTGAACGACATCAGACCATGAGCTACCACAATGGGGTCACCTAGATGGTAGCCTAATTGTTCGGCCACATCGGCACCAATAACCGTGTCAAAGAGGTCATTAAATGCGTTGCCCTGGGCAAAATTTAACTGCTGGCCGCGACGAAATTGATAGCGCTCAAAGAATTCAGCCGTGGTGCCCATAACACGAAACTGCCGATGACTATCTCCCAGTGAAATGGGCACTGTCCAGTCTACGCCAGGTAAATTGGATACCTTTTGTAAACTGTCCCAACCAATATTGTTAGTAGCATTGCCTATATGAAATACGGAATAGAGTAACAGTTGTACGGAGCCGGTTCTGGCACCCACGATCAGGTCGGTGCCGGCAATGGTGTCCATGAAACTTGCTTGAGTGCCTGTGCGCACTTTTTCCACACCCAAAAATAAAGCCACAGACATCGCAATAGCTAGTACCGTTAAAGCAACCGTTAGCTTTCGCGCCAGTAGTGAACGGTACGCCAAACCAATTAGCATAGTGCCTCCGCTTGGGATGTTACTGTCTGTAGGTCTTCTATACGAACAACTCGATCAAAATAGTGCGCAAGGTCTGGGTCGTGGCTCACCATTAACAGGCTTGCATCGCTATCGGCCACTTGGCCTAACAGTAAATTCATAAAAGCTTGCTGGCTATCACGGTCCAGGGCTGACGTGGGCTCATCAGCGATAATGACTTCTGGCTGACCAATTAGGGCGCGTGCTACGGCTACCCGTTGTTGTTGCCCCACACTCAATTCGCTGGTGCGAGCGCTTAATATCTGATCGGGTAATTGTAGAGCCACACATAGACGTTGCGCCTCGGCCATGCTATTGCTGCCTTGTTGGATTCGCTGACGACGCTTTGGCGCAAAGACTAGTGGCAAGAGGACATTATCAGCCACACTACCATAGGGCAAAAGGTTGAACTGCTGAAAAATCACCCCAATATTTTCCGCCCGAAAGCGATCGCGCTTGGTAACAGAGAGACTGGCAAGATTAGTTCCCGCCAACACAATAGTCCCTTGCTGGGGCGCAATAACACCACATAACAGAGATAATAGGGTCGACTTACCTGAACCACTTTGACCAAGTAATAGCACACGTTCACCCCGGTGGAGGGTGAAGCTATCTATATGTAAGGCAAACTGCCGACTGCCAGGCCAGGTGAAACTGACCTGATGCAGGGCAATAATAGGTTCAGAATTAAAATTCACATTAGAATTCCAGTCGAGGTTCAGTGCGCTCTACTTCAAATGCACGGGCTCCACTATGATTCACAATTTGTACCTCAAGTTCAAGGGCCTGGGAGAATATTTGGAAATAAGGAAAGTCCATATGATTTAACAACGTAGGATTGGCGCAATCAAACGAGTATTCCGCATGGAAAGCAGTGTGCTGCTCGGCCTCTTGATGCGCGTCCTTGTGATCATGCTCGTCTTCATGTGCACCTTCATCTTCATCTTCATGAGCATGTTCGTCTTCATGTGCACCTTCATCTTCATGCGCGTGTTCGTCTTCATGGGCATGCTCATCCTCATGATGCTCTTTATGTTCGGCACCACCAAGGTAAGATTCGGCTGACAACAACTTACATGCTGCGGAGGTAGGTAGATTAATCAGGTTCAATGGCTGCTGTAACTGTGCTAGTGCATTTTTAATGGCCTGCTTGTCTTCTGAACTGCTTGCCGTGTACTCAAAACCGACAATATCAGCCCCAGGGGCGGTTAATTCCATGGCGAGTTTGTTGCCTGCTATAGCAATGTTTAATTCGCCTACACCGTGCTCGTGCGCTTCATGTTGAGCAAAATTTTCCGCTATGGCAGGAGTGGCAGCAATGACAGCTGCAAGAGTAATAATGTGTTTCATAAATGTCCTATATATTATTAATCAAACTATCGATAGTAGAAATCACGTCATTTCGCGAGATTATGTAATGTTATATTATAACATTACATTAAACAATACAAAGCAGATAGGTGTTTTAAGATTATGCTTAAGATTTTCGATTTGTAGTAGGCTAAGAGATTCCGCAATGGGCGATGTTCCGGGAGGGTGTTGAACAATAGGGGATATAGTTATATCGGGTCCTCGGTATAAATCATACAGGTGTTCTATCTATTTGTTATTTATAACAATTTATCGAATAATTTACTTATAACATTTACCTCTTTTCTCACAAAAACTGGCAACATACGCTTTCCAACTAGTTAAAAATGGGGGTTATTTTGTTACGTCGGAAGAGGGTGCAAAATACACGAAATTAGCATTCAGGGATTAGCCTCGTTATCCTAAAACCAGAGCTTGGGTATGACATACATGCCCATCATTCCTGCGCAATATCAATTTAGCAGCTAATTGTCCTCGCATGGCCATGTCTTTTTCATATAATCATCCAATGATCCAGTCATACACGCTACCCCCACAACAAGTGTCCACCGTCGTTGGTGGTTGGGCTGTGGCTGTCGGCCGCGCATTGGATGCCCTTGGCTACGAGGGGGACCAACTATTACAACAAGCCGGGGTAGATGCTAGCCAAAAACTCAATACCGAAGCCCGTTTTGACGCCAATCATACTCGTCGACTCTGGCAGCTAGCTATCGACCATACGCAGCAAGAAGACATCGGTTTACAGGTTGCCCAATACGTCTGTCCGACTACCTTCCACGCCCTAGGATTCTCCTTATGGGCTAGCTCCAGCCTTCATGATGCATTGCAACGCATGGTGCGTTTTGATGTGTTACTCAATAGCGGCTGTGAGCTATCACTGCAATCAGACTCCACGTCAAAGGCGTTGATATTTCGCATGCAGGTAAAGCAAATTGATGGCCAAGATCTGATAGCCCAACAAGGCATCGATTATTTTCTGGCAGCTGTGGTGAAGATGTTTCGCGACATGTCGAGCCCGCAACTTGCTCCTAAGGCGGTATGCCTGCGCCATGCCAAACCAAATATGGCCAGTCTCTGGCAGGACTATTTTGCCTGTCCGGTGCACTTTGAGCAGGCTGCTGACCAGTTGCTATTTGCTCAGGCTGATTTGTATACCCCCCTCGCTACAGGCAACGCCCTATTAGCGGCAGAAAACGATAAACTGGTAGAAAACTACCTACGTCGCTTAGAGCTTGAGGATATCTGTGCCAGAGTACGTGCATTGCTGATTGAACTTATGCCCATGGGGCTTATGACCCTGGAGGACATTGCTGCCGAATTTGCTATGGAACCCCGTACTTTGCAATATCAATTGCAACAACAGGGTACAAGTATGCAAACACTGCGTGACCAAACGAGAGAACAGTTGGCTCGGCAGTATTTACAACATTCGTGCAAACCCATCACCGAAATTGCCTATTCGCTTGGGTTTTCTGCCCCGGCTCACTTCAATCGCGCCTGCAAACGTTGGACCGGACTATCCCCATCAGCCTTGCGTCAATCTTGGGTTCAGCTCCATGAGTCTGATCCCACTATTTCAGACCCATTGCCTTAAATGGTAACAAGCTCTGCTTTAAATGGTAACGAGCTCTGCCAAGTCCACACCTATACTGATAACTTGGTGGTGAGGGCAACTTCAACGTTAATCCCAACTTAACTATACGCAAAGAGGCAAAATCCATGGGTGAATTAGTACTGGCAGCCAAAGTGACACACGTACCTTCCATGTTTATTTCTGAACAAGATGGACCTTTAAAAGGCATTCGAGATGAAGCTGTCAATGGTCTCAAGCGTATTGGAGAACTTTGTCGTGAACGCCAAGTAGATACCATTGTTGTTGCTGATACCCACTGGTTAGTCAACGCCGGCTTCCATATCAATGCCAAACCTGACATGTCTGGTGTGTTCACCAGCACCGAGTTCCCACATTTTCTCAATAACATGCAGTACCAGCATGTGGGAGACCCAGAACTAGGCCAACTTATCGCCAAGACGGCAACTGACAATGGTGTCACCACCTTGTGTCACGACCAGTTTGCTAGCTTAGAGCTGCAATATGGCACCCTGGTTCCCCTGCGTTATCTTGGCATTGGCACCGACATTAAGGTGGTATCTATTGCTGGTTGGATGTATGACGCCGACCTGGAAGAATCCAAGGTCGTTGGTGAAGCCATTTTGCAGGCCATCGAAAAGTCCGACAAACGCGTTGCCTTTCTTGCCAGTGGTTCTCTATCTCATCGCATCCCACCAAACAAGGTCGTTGGCGATTATCTGTTCAAGATTAGCCATCCTCTCAATCAAGAAACGGACTTAATGGTAATGGACATGTGGAAGCAGGGCCGTATTCAGGCCTTCTTGGACATCTTGCCTCAATACGCCAAGGACTGCGCTGGCGAAGGTGGCATGCACGACACTGCCATGCTGTTTGGCCTACTCGGTTGGAACAACTATGATGGTAAAGCCGAGGTGATGACGGAGTACTTCCCAAGCTCCGGTACCGGACAATGTAATGTGGTATTTCCTGTACCACAAAAACACGCCGCAGTAGCTTAGTTTCTGATCAAGTGGTAGACCCAAGGAGCTGTCCCTTAGTTGACTTATAATGGGACATACATACTTCCATTGGTAAGGTTAATACATCTATCTGTGGCACAACATAACTAGGCAGTGAAGGTGTGCCGAAAATTTTGTTGACTGGCTTAAAATCCCCTGATACTGTTAAAAACGTATGCGAATTAAGGTTTCAGGGGTTCCGTTGGGTAGCGAAGTGTACCTAGGGGGTCTCGTCCTTAAGCAATCCCCCTGTAACTCTTGAGATGCGTGCAGCTTCCTAAAATTGCCCAGTGTTGTGAGAATTATTTGCTTAAACTAGCGTTTCGTTTTACCTCTATTTACCTTGCCGCTTGGATTTTAGTTTTATTACTGGCGCCCAACCTAAGTTCTCATTTTCTTTACGGGACTGACTTAACTCCCGTTACGCACAGAATGATGATCAGTAACATCATACTTCGCTCAACACTAGTTGTATTATGTTGGTATTTGCCCAACTATACGACCCCTAGAGGGGGGCGGTTGTTCGCTTATTATGCGGGGTTATTCTGGCTGCTAACGTCCATTTTCTCAATTACTTCGATCCTTTTTGATATTCATACTGGGCTTGATATTGTCATAATAGGCAGGTCAATAATTGAGGCCAGCTTAGGTATATTTCTGTTGGTTGTATCTAGACATGAAAGCAAGGCTGCTTTGTCTAAAACTCAATAGTTGGAAGATTATGGGCATGATCTCCGGCCAAGGATCACAGCTCCACCATGTGCTCATCTATTGACCAGGGGGCATCTTCAGGAGACATCCGCTGTTATCACACCTAATCAAGCAGAACTATTATTGGGGGATATGATGATTAAAAGAGCGCAACCATTCTCGTATTTAATGTGAGTTTTTTATTTGACAAGTGGTTTTTTTGTCTTTATAGTTTATGAAATCGTTTTCATTCATATCGATTCGGCCACCGGCCTTTTTTTTTACAAATAGAATGAAAACGATTTCATATATTAGAAAAAAAATTGAACTATATATTGGCAGCCTAGCCGGTGTATCAAATAAAAATATAAGAGGTAATTCCATGAAGAAACTGAGCTTAGCGCTTGCTATTTCAACATTAGCGACAGGCATGGTAGCCACTGCACATGCAGAAGGTAAGCATGCACAGGGTGGAGTACTAACTGTGCCTATTATTACGCAGACTTTTGTTGAGGACTTTAATCCATACTCAGGTGCTCAGGGAGACATGGTTGGTGGTACCATGTTTGAACCTCTATGGGCCGTAAATGCTTTGAAAGGTGAGATAAATTGGCGCTTAGCCAGTCGCTTTACTTATGATGCAGATTTGATGGGTTTAACTATTAACTTAAAAGATGGTCTGACTTGGTCAGATGGTGAAGTCCTCGATGCTGAAGACGTGGTTTTTTCTTTAAACCTAGGTAAGGATGACGCTAAGCTTGATGCGACAGGGCAGTGGGGCTCTGGTAAGTTTGCATCAGCTGAGGCCACAGATTCACTGACTGTTTATATTAAGTTCACGGATAGAGATGGCACTATCGATTGGCACTTGCCGCGTCTGCATGTGGTACCTGAGCATATTTGGAAAGACGTTGAGGATATTTCCACTTATAAGAATGGTAACCCGGTTGGTTCTGGTCCTATTACTGAGGTGACGCAGGTAAAAGATAACCAAATTCAAATTTGCCGTAACCCTAATTACTACAAAGCTGATGAAGGCTTACCTTATCTGGATTGTATTAAGTTCCGTCAATATACTGATAACTCTCAGATTCAGGCCGCATTGATCAATGACGAAATTGACTGGGGTTCCAACTTCATTGCTGACATTGAAAAGACTTATGTTGCCCCAAATCCGGAAAACCATGGATTTTGGTATCCAGCTAATGATTTAATTAACGTTTATTTGAATACCCGTGAAGCGCCGTTTAGCGATATCAATTTCCGCAAGGCCTTTTCTATGGCGCTAGATCGTCCAATGATTGTGGATTTGGCGGCCTATGGTTACCCAACACCTGAAACTCATGTGACGGGAATTGGTGAATTTTTCAAGTCCCATTTTAACGATGAAGTGAATGCCAAGTATGACTATTTGGCAGAGTATAATCCAAATAAAGCGATGGATTTGTTGGATGAGTCTGGTTATGTAGATGTGGATGGAGATGGCTTTCTGGAGAATCCAGATGGAACAGAGATCAATTTCGATATTCACGTTGTAAACGGCTGGACTGACTGGGTGCAGACAGTGCAGATGGTTAGTGAATATTTGGCTGAAATTGGTATTAGAGCTAACACCAAGACAGTTGATTGGTCTGTTTACGACACTGCATTGAAAGAGGGCACTTATCAGGCGTCTATTAACTGGTCTAAAACTAACGCCGAAGATCCAATTCAAGCCTATCAAGATTACTTCCATACTTCTCGTCAAGGTATGTCTTGGCATACAAACCACGGTGTGAGTAGCCCAGAAGTTGATGCATTGATAGATGAATATTTGGCAACCTCTAATGCAGAACGTCGCAAAGCTATTCTTGCAGAGCTGATGGCATTTACTGCTGAAAGTTTGGCTTTTGTTCCTTTGTTCTCCAATCCAACCTGGTATCAGTATAATGCTACGCGTATTGGCGGTTGGCCAACAGCTGAAAATGCTTTCGTACAACCTGTGTTCTATGAATCATCTCGAAAGTTAATCACTTTTGAGCAACTGTACGCTAAGTAATCTCAAAGGCGGCCGGTTAATAAGCTGGCCGCTGTTAACATTTTAATTATAAGAATACCTGTACTTATGAATTTTGTAGTAAGGCGCTTTAGCTTTTATTTCATCGCTATTATGGTGGCAATTACGTTTAATTTTGTCATTCCACGATTGATGCCTGGTGATCCTGTAGATGCGTTATTTGCAGCAGCTCAGGGGCGAATGCCTCTTGAAACCCTGCAGGCTTACAAAGAGATGCTAGGCTTCGTTGATGGCCCAATGTGGGTCCAGTATTTGAAATACATTAAGAGTATTTTTACTTGGGATCTTGGGCCTACGATCATGCTCTACCCACTTCCCGTAACAGAACTGTTGGCGGTTAAAGTGCCATGGACTATCGGATTAGCCGGTATGTCTACGGTTATTTCTGTAATGATCGGGCTATTGATTGGTACCTACGCCTCCTACAATCGAGGTGGTTTTACTGATCGATTCATGCCGGGGTTTTGGGCATTTGTAGGCGCTATGCCGCAGCCGGTTACTGCATTGTTTATCTTTTTTATTTTGGCCTTAACTTGGAAATGGTTTCCCCTCTCCTATGGTGCTAACCCTGATCTAGAGCCGGGCTGGACTTGGGATTATATTACCAGTGTGCTACATCACGCTGTGTTACCTATTATCTGTATGATTTTGGGAGGTATTGGTTCTTGGATATTTAATATGCGTAACGCCATGATCAATGTATTAGGCGAAGATTACATTACCATGGCCAAGGCCAAGGGGTTAAGCAATCGCCGTATTATGACCCATTACGCGGCGCGCAATGCTTTGTTGCCTGTGGTTACTGCTGTTTCTATGCAAGTTGGTTTTGTTATGGCTGGCGCTATTTTTATAGAAACTGTATTTAATTACCCGGGTGTGGGTTTGTTGCTGTTTAAAGCTTTAGGGGCACGCGACTATCCCACCATGCAGGCCTGTTTTCTCTTAATTGTGGTGTTTGTGCTGGTATTTAACTTTATCGCAGATTTGCTCTATTTGTGGTTAGACCCACGTCTGCGTAATTAGAATAGATAGTAAAATTAGAGTGAAGAATGAGATTTAAAGGCATGTTTAGTCATCCATTTATAAAGTTTTTAGGTCGCTTTTACCGAGGTAATACGGCGGCAATTTTAGGTTCTGTGATCATTGCTACGGTGATTTTTATGAGTGCTTGTGCATCTGTGATTGCTGATAACGAACCCAATAAACGGGTTGCTCGTGGCCATCAGCCGCCAAGCGCCGAGTTATTATTGGGTTCTACTCGATCAGGCAAAGACGTGTTCAGTCAGGTTTTGCATGGTGGTCAGATTTCGTTGTTGGTGGCATTTAGTGCATCCGCCATAACTACGCTCATAGCCGTGGCGGTAGGTATTAGTGCGGGCTATTTTGGTGGCCGTATAGATGAATTTCTGATGTCATTAACCAACGTGGTTTTAGTGTTTCCACAGTTGCCTTTACTAATTATTCTAGCTGCGTTTTTAGGGCAAGTTGGCCCTTTGGTGATAGCGCTTATCATCGGTTTATCGTCTTGGGCCTGGGGGGCAAGGGTTATTCGTAGTCAAACTATGGCGATACGCAACAAAGAGTTTATTTTAGCAGCAGAAGTGATGGGGGAATCTAAGTGGCGAATTATATTTGTTGAGATTTTGCCTAACCTGATAAGCATCGTAGTTGGTGGTGCCATGGGTACTTGTATTTATGCGCTTATGGCTGAAGCGGGGCTTGAGTTTTTGGGCTTGGGCGACCCTACAATTGTAACCTGGGGAACCATGTTGTTCTGGGCCCAATCGAATTCTGCTTTTGTAGTGGGAGCTTGGTGGGACATGGTGGTGCCAGGGGCCGCTATTGCCATATTTGGTGGTGGCTTGGCGTTGTTAAATATGTCTATTGATCAAATATCAAATCCAAAACTCAAAACGGGTGGCTACATAAAGACATGGCGTCGAATGAAGGTAGAAGTTGAAGCCAAGAGGGCCGCCTTATGAGTCAGCCTTTGTTGAGTATAAAAAACTTATGCGTGGATTACATTACCGATGAGGGCAATGCTAGAGCCGTGAATAAAGTTAGTTTGGATATCTTCCCTGGAGAAACCGTTGGTCTGGCTGGTGAGTCAGGTTGCGGTAAGAGTACGCTGGCTTTCGCTATTGCCAATCTACATAGTGCTCCAGCCTTAATCACTGATGGTGAAATTGTTTTTGCAGGCCAAGATGTGTTGCGCATGTCTGAAAAAGAACTCCGTTCATTTCGCTGGGCAAAGGCGAGTATGGTTTTTCAAAGTGCCATGAACGCCTTGAACCCAGTCATTACTATTGGCGAGCAATTAACAGATGTAGTTCTTGCCCATGAAGATGTCAGCTTAAAACAAGCTAGTAAGCGCGCCGAAGAGAATCTGGAGTTAGTAGGTATTCACCCTTCTAGAATGAATTCATACCCTCATCAATTATCAGGCGGCATGAGGCAACGTGTCGTGATTGCTATTGCCCTTATTCTACGCCCCAAATTAATCATTATGGATGAACCAACAACTGCCTTGGATGTGGTTGTTGAGCGGGAAATTATGGATCAGCTATATGAGCTTAAGGAAGAGTTCGGATTTGCCATTCTCTTCATCTCCCATGATTTAGGCTTGATGGGTGAAATTACGGATCGTATTGGTGTTATGTATGCGGGTAAGTTGGTAGAGCTTGGCAAGTCCAATGATCTAATGAATAAGCCAGTGCACCCGTATACTAAGGGTTTGTTGAATTCCTTTCCTACCATATTCGGGCCTAAAGTGCGTCTTGAAGGTATCCCAGGCAATCCGCTAAATTTGTTGGAAACACCGGCTGGTTGCTATTTTCAGGCACGTTGTCAACAATGTGATACGAACTGCGCTGAATCCTCCCCGGCTATTCGGTATTTTGCTTCGCCTCATGATCGTTCTGTGGCTTGTCACAATATTACGATGGGGGATTTGTAATGGTTTCTAGTAATCAGTTGATGGCCAATGTTGCTGATATTACGAATGAACAAATGGGTACTCTCGAAGTAGAGAACTTGGTTGTTGATTTTGCTTTGGACAGTGCTTTATTTAAGCGTCAATACATGCGCGCTGTAAACAGTGTCAGTCTGACTATTAAAGCAGGCGAAGCACTAGCTATCGTGGGTGAATCCGGCAGTGGTAAAAGTACCTGCGCCAGAGCTTTAACACGTTTGTACAAACCCACCGATGGTGTGTTGCGTCTAAATGGCCAGGATATTAATTGCCCCGAAAACCAGATTAGCCAAGCGCATTTGGCTAAACAAATACAGATGATTTTTCAAGATCCTTTTGGCTCATTAAATCCTGTCCATACCATTCGCCATCACTTGTACCGCCCTATTCGCATTCACTTGCCCCGGTTAGAGGGTAACGAAATTGAAGATTATATGCTGGCCACTCTGGAACGGGTAGGGTTGTCGCCAGCCAAGCAAACGGCGGATAAGTTTCCCCATGAACTCTCTGGTGGACAACGTCAACGTGTGGCCATTGCCAGAGCGTTAACAACAGGTGCGAAGTTTATATTGGCTGATGAGCCTATTTCCATGCTGGATGTGTCTATTCGTTTAGGTATCCTCAATTTAATGACGGATATGAAAGATGAGGGCATCGGCTTCCTGTATATTACTCATGACATTGCCACAGCGCGCTATTTTGCTGAACGAACTGGGGTGATGTATGTAGGCCATATGGTTGAGTGGGGCGAGAGTGATTCTGTAACGCAAACACCTCATCATCCGTATACGCAATTGTTAATAAGTGCAGTGCCTGAAGTGGGGCGAAAACGCGAAAATAGCATCAGCAAAGATCATAGCAAATCTCAGATACCATTATGGAAGCCTGAATCCAAGGGTTGTCCATTCGCTGGTCGTTGTCCAAAGGTAAGTAATGTTTGCCATGAGAGGATGCCTGATGTCACCCAAGTGGCTGAAGATCATTTTGTTCGTTGTTTCGCCCTGTATAAATAAAGAAGGCTGATCATTAGGAAATGATATTGATATGAAAAAAGCCAGTATATTAGAAGTGTCCAGTCTAGCCGGTGTATCACCTGCAACGGTATCACGTGTGACGAGTAACGCGGCACCTGTGAGAGAAACGACGCGAAAAAAAGTGCTTGCCGCTATGAAGGAATTGGGTTATCAGCCCAATTCTGCTGCCCAGTCATTATCATCAAAACGCTCTAATACTTTGGGCATGATTGTTTCTCATCTTGATGGCCCATTTTATGGTCCGGTAATGTCAGGCGTAGAGGAAACTTTGCGTAAGCTAAATAAGCACGTAATTATCGCCAGTGGTTTTGCAGAGGAGCAGGCCGAAAAGGAAGCGGTTGATTTTCTTATGGCAAGGCAGGTAGACGGTTTGATCTTGTTAACTGAAGGGTTAGATAGCGAATACCTTAAAGATCTGGAAAAACGCATTCCTATTTATTTGATAAATCAGCATGTAGATGGGTTAGAAATCCGCAATATGTATTTAGACAATGATGATGGTGTTTATCAAGCAACTCGCCATCTTATTGTACAAGGCCACAAGGATATTATTTACATTGCAGGGCAAGAGTACAAACAAGATGCCAATGAGCGTGTTGCCGGCTTTAAACGAGCAATGCGAGAGGCGGGTTTAACGGTTACTGGCAAGCAGATTGTACACACCAGTTTCGAAGTGGAAGGAGGTATTAAAGGTATGCAGCATATGGTTGATTCCGGCACTGCCTTTACTGCTGTGGTAGCAGGTAACGATGAAGCTGCTTTTGGTGTATATGAATGGGCTGCAAGGCATGGGTATTCTATTCCAAAAGATTTTTCCGTAATAGGGTTTGATGACATTCTCATGTCTAATTATGTTAGCCCCCGTTTGTCTACCATGCATTTTCCAAAGTACGACATGGCCAAGGCCTGCGCCACCATGGCTTACCAAGAAATATATAACAAGAAGTTGCCTGAGGGCATTAAGTTTAAAACTGATTTGGTGATCAGGGACTCAGTCATTGAACTGAAGTAGTTAACCAATAAATTATCTGCTAATAAGGGTCAAATAACACGATGGAAAAGTTTAAAGATGGATTTGTATGGGGCACGGCTGCCTCTTCTTATCAAATAGAAGGTGGCGCTAAAGATCAGGGCCGTGGAGATAGCGTGTGGGATATGTTCTGTCGCCAGCCTGGTTGGGTAAAAGATGGCAGTGATGGCATGGTTGCTTGTGATCACCTGAATCGTTATCAGGATGACGTCAATATGATGTCAGAATTAGGGATGCAAGCTTATCGTTTGTCTATTGCTTGGCCGCGTATTCTCCCACAAGGTAAAGGGCGGGTTAACCAGCAAGGTTTGGATTTTTATGACAAGCTTATCGATGCTTTGTTAGCAAAGGGCATCGACCCTTGGATTACTTTATTCCATTGGGATTTCCCTACAGCTCTGTACGATCAGGGCGGATGGTTGAATAGTGATAGTTCTGATTGGTTTGCTGATTATGCTGAATTGATTACTAATAAATTCTCGGATCGTGTCAAGAACTGGTTCACCTTAAATGAACCTCAGTGTTTTATTGGTTTGGGCCATCATTCAGCCGAACATGCTCCGTGCTTAAAGATGTCTTTTGAGAAGGTATTGCAGGTTTCGCACAACTCGTTATTGGCCCATGGTAAAGCGGTTCAAGCTATGCGAGCCAATGCCAAGCAAACCTTGAACATTGGTGCCGCACCTGTGGGTATGGTGACCTACCCAACCAGTAATGATCCCAAGTTAATTGAAGCTGCTAGGAAGGCTACATTTGATATCAATCGTTTAGACTGCTTCAGCAATACCTGGTATGCCGATCCAATGTTGAAAGGTGAATATCCTGAGGACGGTTTGGCGTTATTTGAACAATTTTTGCCCAAAATACGCACTGGTGATATGGAAACCATTAACCAACCCTTAGATATGTATGCCGCAAATATTTATTCTGGTGGAGCGTTAAAGTTAAATGCCGCAGGTGAGCCTGAAGCTGAACCATTGATTGGCTCTGGTCGGACCACAATGGATTGGAATGTGACACAAGAATGTTTGTACTGGGGGCCTAAATTCTACTACGAGCGCTATGGCCTACCCATTGTTGTGACAGAGAATGGAATGGCAAATTGTGATTGGGTTCATACTAATGGCCAGGTAGAAGATCCAGGTCGCATTGATTATGTACGCCGTCACTTGAAGAGTCTGCGACAAGCGGCTGCCGATGGTGTGGACGTGGCTGGTTATTTTTACTGGTCTATTATGGATAATTTTGAATGGGCTCATGGCTACCAACAACGATTTGGCTTAGTGCATGTGGATTATGATACGCAAAAGCGTACACCCAAGAGTTCAGCTTATTGGTATCGCGACGTTATCAACAGCGGTGGGGATATTTTGTAATGAATATGAAAACGATTTCTTTTTGCGCACTGAGCATTGTTAGCGCGACCATATTAAGTGTTCCAGCTGCAGCTCAGGCTGCAACAGACATCACTGATATCGCCTATGCTGAAGAAAAGGGCTGGAAATTAGTATGGCAAGATGAATTTGCAGGCAAGGACGTAGATGAGAGCAAGTGGGAATGGGAAGAGAATTGTTGGGGGGGCGGTAATCAAGAGCTGCAGTGCTATACAGATCGTCATAAAAACTC